>Ga0308160_10001030_pt1 | contig 43136 bp, 22 predicted proteins | sample PhyFR1_FD_201036 | JGI IMG/M metagenome (GOLD analysis project Ga0308160, IMG submission 201036) | Phyllosphere microbial communities from UC Gill Tract Community Farm, Albany, California, United States - DLSLF.R1 | ecosystem: Host-associated > Plants > Phyllosphere > Unclassified | place: USA... | reverse complement strand
TGGCCTACCAGCTTGACTGCTTCGCGCTTAAACTCTTCTGAGAACAACCGTCTTTCACGTGCCATGTAATACCTCCGATAGGAACATCATACCTATCGGAAGTGTCCGTCGTGGTGGGGGAAGGCCAGTATTCATCCAAGAGTCAAAGCAGACAAACATCTTGTCTTGGAAGTCGCCTAGGCGGGGCACATAGACTTCCACCAAACTCAACTGATTATTCATGAATGCTATAAAATCTTTGAGCTCGGCATCGCGCTTCTTTTTGTACGCAACGACCTGAGCCCGGTAATCATCAGCCTGAGCCTTCAGGCGCTCCATTGCGGCCTTTTCGTGCTGCTCTACTTCGCGGATCAGGGCATTTGTCTTTGCCGTTTCTTTTTCTAGCGAGCGACCGCAGAAAAAGTTCATTATTTTTTTCAGAATCATAGTAATTACGCCTGTAGCAAGAACTCATATGCTTGGTCGAACCCGGTGGTTGGGGGAAGGATCAAGTCCACCCGGTTTTTCAGTGCTCTTTCAAGCTGTAGTTTGAGCTGGCGATCCTCAGCGTTGTTGGTTAGGCCTTGATCAACCATCGCGTTTAGGTGTTCGATCTCCTTCATGTACGAGTCGATTCGGATCTGAGCCTGCTCTTCCTTCTGCTTTTCGGCGGTGATCAAGGAGGTGTCGTCTTGATATCGCTTGATCACAGGAGTGAAAAGCAGGTAGTTCAGCTCCAGATGCTTGTCTAGGCTAGTGCGCATTTCGCCGAATTTGTCAGCCACTTGGTTGATAACTTCGCGTTTCGCTTGCTCGTACTGTAGATCCATTTCGTGGATCTGGTACTTGAAATGCGCCATTATCTCTTCCATCTGCCTGCGCTCTGCCTGATCAATTTGATCGAAGCGGCTGTACATGTCAGCTTGGATGGATTTGAGCTGGTCCTTGCGGGTGCTGTACTCGGATAGCACTGAGATCGCGCCGGCAAATGGGATGCAATCGGTCCAGCTGAATTTGTTTTCCGACAAGGTGCCAACTGAAGTTGCGTACTGAGTCAGGGTAATTTTCCCAGATTCAAGCTTGGCAGCTGCGTCCGTGATGTCTTTGATCGCGATCTTGGACCCGACGCTTTGGAAGTGGCCAACAAACGATCCAATCGCAAGAGAGAACCCGATTGCGAATACTGCGCCGAGCGCGATAGGTCCGAGAGCGCCCAGAGTCGTCCCCAATACCGCTGTGGATGACACGCTGGAAGCAATGAACTGTGCAAGAAATGCCGATGCTGGCGCTGCCAGTCCGGCCGCGCAGGTAGTACCAACAATTTGAATGGTGCTACCGACTGAGAACGATGCAAACTCGATGCTGTCGATTTCGCTGTTGCAAAACTTGTAGAGGTTTTCGCCAAGCGAGATCGCGATAGCCACGGTTGCTGCAGCTACGTTTCCCTTTGTCAACTGTTGTCCAATGCTCCCACTCATAGACGACGCACCGGCCTTGGCAGCAGCCCCGGCTGCAGCTTTAGTGGCGGCTTTAGAAGCTGCTTGTGTCGCGGCATCAGCCATCATTTGGCCGAGGTGCTGCACGCCGGTTACAGCTACAGCGCGGCCAGCGCCTTTGAGTGCGTTGAACACGATATTCTGTGCTGCCTCCATGCAGCGCTTTTTGGTCATCGGCTCGTTGCTGCTCAGAATGCCGTACAGCTCGCCTGCTGCAGCAAATGTGGCTCCCGACAATGCTCCAGACTTAGCGGCATTGCGGTACTGCATGCCATTGAACTCTGCCCTGACCCGCGCATTTTCCTTGTAGTCGGGTCCCTCACCCTTTTCCTTTGCTTCCTTGGCCAGCTCTTCAGCGCTGCCCTCGCCCTTGCGATTAAGCCCTGTGCTTTGAATGTTCTTGTCGTCGTTGGAGGAAATCTTGTCGGTAGCCTTCTCTGCCGTGTCTTTATAGCTATCGGCGACTTCAGGACGATTCCCCTCTGCCTTGGCTGCACGCTTGGATGCGGCGTCCTTTACCTCCTGGACCTGATCCTTGGGTACCACCTTGCCAACGGTGTCGTATTTCTTTGGGGACAGTGCTGCAGCTGTGGAGTCTCCATCCTTGTAGAACTTCACCTGGTAGTCGTGGGTACCGCCTGGAGTGTTCACACGAATATCGGTCACAGGGTCATTGACTTGGCCGACATCGAGCGTAGCGCTGTGATTGAGCTGGCCCTTGGCGGCTGCTTCAATGTTGAATGAGCCCACATGGTGAGCTTCAGCAGTGAACCCCTGCTGAACGTCTAGAGATTGATTTGTCAGGCCACCGCTTTTGGCAGTAACCGAATTCATGATCCCAGTCTTGTAATCCGCGAGTGCTTTGTTAAGTGCATCGCCTTGGAGTTGGTTGAAACCGCCAAGAGCAAAGGAAGAACCGAGATATATACCCTCCGATTTGCGATTGGAGTTTTTATCTTTTAAGCGAGACATAAATCTTTTAAATAAAATTGATTGAAGGATTGGCTCGAGTGCGATCTGCAATACCATCAAATTTGCGGGCAAAGCTTCGGCGTCGGCTATCAGATCGGAATCAAACGCTTCCTAACCCGCAGGCAAGTGACGCTTAGCGCCAATGATCGTCAAGGACTTGGACCCACGGGTCATTGCGACATACAGATCCTTAGCGTCCATTGTATCTGCGTCAAGAATGACCGCATGGTCATACTCCAGCCCCTTCACTAACAGAGTTGTTCCTATGAGCTTTCGGTGACTGATCGGCCGTCCCGTGTGCCTCATATCGCGCTGATACTTGTTCGCAGCCTCCGTCAGATTCGCCCCTGCCCCATCGATGTGAATCTTGAGCACGTTGAGGAAGCGATGCAGCAGATCACGACGATAAGCACATATCTCAGGGTTGGCCTTTAACGCCAAGAAGAAGGCTTTAAGGTGAACGCTTGTTGGATTATTCAGGTATGCATTCGCTGCATGCAGGACCAAAGGGTACTTAGTCGCTTTGCTTAACTTCGCTACATCGCCCCTTAGAGTGCCGGCAGTCAGAGCCTTTGCTACACCAATGAAGCATTTCTTGGCGAACTCTACGGCCAGTACGAAGCCTGCCTTGGTTGTCTTCGCTGCACCTAGTTTCTTGACGAATGAATGAAGTGCTTTGCCTTCAACTTCCTCGATTGAAGAAAACCGCCCGCCCAAGCGCAGTGCCAGATCATGTGTCTTGTTCTTTGATTTCTGATCGCCGGCGTATAGGGCAATCACGCTTTCGTTGTGCCCCAGCAGACCCATGAGTGAGTGGCACTGCTTTTGTGCAAGGAACTCCGGGCTTGTGCAGGCTCGTTTGACGCATTCAGGCAGAGTGTTCAAAAGATCGATCTTCTGACCCTGTTCCAGTGCTTCCCTGGCTTTCTTGAGCCAAGCTCCAAGCTGTGGCTCGCCGGCCACTTTCCACCGCCATGGCGTCTCTAGCTGACCGAGGCAAGTAAACGTAGGATAGATACTCACAGCCTAATCGACGGGCTTGCCATCGTCACCGCCAAAGTCAAAGATGGCCTGCATAGGATCACCCAAGACTCGGCAGGGCAAGAACTCAGCGAAGGCACAGACAAGGGCGTGCTGCAGATCGGAGCAGTCCTGGTACTCGTCCACATAGACGCCCGCGTAGGTGGCAGCGACAACGCGGCGAACGAACTGCTTCTCCAACAATCCTGAGCAACACTCGTAGAGCTTGTTCCACTGTTTGTCGGTAGGGTGCTCTGCTGTCCATCCCGAAGTCTTCGGATAGGCTAGGCACAGCCGAAGTGACCAGCTCGCTATCGTGTCGATCTGGTACTTGGAGGACGGCACACCAAGAGCAGTCATTTTGGTCTTGATGGAATTCACGCCCGCAAATGTGTGGGTCAAGATCAGTTGTCGCTTGGTGGCAGCTTTGACTGCCATGGCGATAAGATGCGTCTTCCCGTAGCCGGCCGGCGCAATCACATACCCCTTCGTAGTAAAGTCATTGAGCTTGAGCGCCAGTTCCTCAGACATGCTCGACCCAAGTCCAAAGCGCCTCCAGTTTGACGGCCAAGTTCTTCTTTTGAAACGCAGCGTCGTTGAAAGCTGGTCTCACTGCCTTGAACCACTGATCGCCCCTAGTGGTGTCCTTGAACCAGCCGGCCTTTTTCGCGGCGACACCGATAATGGTCCGCAGCTTCGCGCTCTCGGGCCATTTCTCAATGGCTGGATCGAGTGCCTCCTGAACTCTGGAGCGCACCTGATCATGGACTGGGTAACCCAGCTCATTCTGTGCCAGCCTCAAGCTGACTACTACACTCTCCCAAGGCATATCTTGAAATGCCCGCTCTTCCAAGGAAAGCTTCTCACTCCACACGTGCACAGGGACTCCGAACTTCGTGAGTTCCGCCGCATCAGGGGTTGAGAACTGATCTTCAGCGTCTGCATCTGCAAGTACCGAAACGTCGTAGCCGAGCGACTTGAACGCCTTTGCCAAATCCTTGATCTTGCTGGCCCCCCTCGCATCCAACAGGGCAACGCCGTGATACGACAGTGGGTCTTTTCCCTTGCTGACTTGGTGATCGTCAAAGCCTCTTACGAAGCCGACTTCGGTAGCTCCCTCGCAGACCACAACCTTCTTTGCCAAGAACGCCTCCGTGCTGGATCGAATCTTGCCCTGCACTTCAAGCTGTTTCAGCCCATCCTTAGCAGCAGAAATGATCTGAATCACCCCACCTTTGCTATGCACGACGTATAGCTCTTTGACGGTGAGTTCACGCAGGACTGTGGGCGAATGCGTGGTGAGGAAGTATTGCCCTCGCCTGTCCTCCCGGACATGCTTGATCAGGCGGGTGATACGGTGTGGCTCCAAGCCAAACTCCACCTCGTCAAACAACGTGATGTGGCCCTCTTCCAAACCCATCTTCTGGATGCCACACAGCAGCGTTCGCCTTGACCCAAGGCCCAACTGACGAAGAGGAATGTCACCGTCATGGAGGGCTAGCCCACCCACTTTGAGATTGATAGAAGCCAGATCGAGGTGAGCCTTATAGGCGTCCGACACCGGCACACCCAACAGCTTGGCAATCTCCTGCGACTTCTCAGCCGCTGCGTCGAAATTCTTGAGGGAGACAGGCCGATCAGCGTCCAAAGAAGCTCTGGCTGTTCTGGAGGCATTCGACAGTTGCTCGTTGAGGCTTTGCGTCTCGGTGAGCTTCGCCAACGCCGTCCCTGCGGCCCATGAAAGCTGCTTCTCACTGTAGGCGCCAATGAGGCCGACGCTGACTTTATTCCTGTCACCCTGCTTAAAAAGAACACCGTCAGGGTGGCGATCACAGATCACCACCCACTTGGGCTCGAGATCCTTGTCGACCGTCAGCCGCACGGTTAAGACACTCTCAAGGTGGTCTTCTGGCTCGTCAGTGAGCTTTAGAGCAGTTCCATCCCAGCCCCGGAGGTAATGGCCGTACTTGTCCAGCGAGCAGAACTGTTCAGTCAGTTCGCCAATAGTGACCTCAATAACGATTGAATCTGAAACCTTGCACTGATGAAAGTCAGCGTCGCTGAAGGTTAGATTCCATTGAGGATGGAACGCATATCTAATGGCCTCCAAGATGGTGGACTTGGAGGAATCACCTTTGCCAATTGAGCAGAAAATGTCTGCTTTTGGAAGGTCCCAATCAAGCGCTTTCACCCCACGAAAGTTCTTGATCATTATTTTTCTGATTTTCACTGCGCCATGTCCTCCAGAACTGCACCTATGGAAAAGAGCCATCCGTGTTCAGAGATCAGCCCATAGCATCGCAACCTCCACAACGTGAAGCGATTCGAACGGCAACGATTCACAGGCCAGCAAATCCGGCTTCGCTTCGGACGCCCGATCGAACCATAACTGTACCTGTGTGGCTCGCTCGGACACGTCCGCCGCCGGCTCAGATCTCAGGTTGCATTGGCTAAGCGCACGCAACACTTCCCAATCCTTGAGCAAGACAAAATTGTCGGGTTGACCTGAGATACCAAAGACAAAACGCCGTGACGCCTCACCCCGCCCTGTCACGCGACTGGAGACGGTAATCACCTGAAGCGGAGCCTTCAATCCTTCAGCCACACAGAACACGCCAGGGAGACGGGACGCTTGTTGCAGCGCCTTCTCCATCAATGGGTGTCCCACCCCCATGAGGTCCCCTGCTCCAGCGGGCAAGTTCCGATCAAACAGAAGATTGTCGTAGCTTCGCCGGATCGCATGGCTCGTGATCCACTCTTCCGGCGTCTTGAACGACAGCGCGTGACCATCCACCTTTGGGCGTCGGTGATTCAGTGTCAGCAGGTTTTGAACGAACGGAAGCAGGTCCGGCAGGTCGACCGGAGGGACATCCTTCAAGGCCGACAGGTCGAAACTTGCTGCGTGACCGACCAGATCCTGCACGGCCTTAAGTGCTGGCGCTCCCCCCAGCGTCCCCGCTGCTTCGTCAAACCAAGAATCGAGACGTTCACGCGAAATGCCTGCTGCGCCAGCAAACAGCTGATCGAAGATGCGCTCACCGCTCATGCCTAGCACAAGCTGCAACAGATCCTCCGGCTCATCCATCGCTGAGCCGACAGCCAGCATGATGCTCGACAGCTTACTCTCCAGCTTCTCCCAGATCATCGATTCCACCGTATCCGGGTTGCGTAAGGAAACCACCGATACCGGCCTTTTCTGGCCATAGCGGTTCAGGCGACCGACACGCTGGTGGAGTCGCATCGGATTCCACGGCAGGTCGACATGGATCAGCGCACTACATCGGTGCTGCAAATCGATACCCTCGCCGCCTGCCTCCGTCGACACCAGAAAGCGAATTCGTCCGGCGTTGAACGCGTCGCACATATCCTCGCGCCGGCCACTCAAATTGGTGAGACGACCGTCTGGCAGCGAGACGTCTTCAAGACGATCGTCGCCGTTCATGAAGCCCACGCAGTCGTCACCGAACTCGGCCATCAGGGCCGCTACCATCAGCGCCTGCGTACGCTTGTATTCGGTGAACATCAGCACGGGTTCGTCTGCGAAACGCCGCCCAATCACCTCGATCGCTTTCCGCACACGCGTCTCTTCGGTGATCTGCTCGCCCGCACTGATCAGCTCCTCGAGATACCTTCCCTCGTCTTCCATCAGCTGTAGCCGGGCGCGCTTGGCATCGCGTGCCCAAGCATCCAGGGCCTGCTGGAGCTCGTCCTCTCCACCGTCCGCAGGCATCTCTAGCTCCGCACGCGAACGGCTCGCCTCTTGGTCAAGCCTTCCCTGCCGAGTCTTCAACGCAGCCAGCACAGCGGCAATCGAACTCGAAGCCAGCTTCTGCAGTGCGATCAGCACCAGCATGACTTGCCCTCCTTCGGCCTTGGTAAGCGAGGACGCGTACGCCTTGCCCGCCATGATGAATTCAGACATTAGCCGATAGAAGGCGTCTTCAGCGGGCGTATAGGTAAAGGTTTCGGGGAACTGCCGCAGCGGCTGAAACAGGCGATTGCCCTTCATGTCGGTCGCCTTCTGCTTCGCGTTACGAATCAGGTAGCGAGGCAGCGCTCGAAGCATCTCGGCTTCATTCCGTTTAGGCCCAAAGACTTCACGGTCGACCAGACTCATCAGGGACCAGAATCCATAGCTCTTGCCACGGTGCGGCGTGCCACTAAAGAGGACGCATGATTCGACTTTGCCCGCCAACTGGAGCTTGTCCAGCAAATCGAATCCCAGGGTACGGTTAGCCCCTTCCTCGACGTTCAAATGGTGCGCCTCGTCGACGATGACCATGTCCCATGCGGGTGCGTCAAGCAGGCGTTGGTGCCTTCCCTTGTTGTCTGCCCGGATAGTCGGCAAGGATGCCACGACGATCTGATGAATCCCCCAGAAGTCAGCGCGGACCGTGTCCAGATCGGGATGGTAGATAGCAGCCCGGATGTCAAACATGCTCCGTAAGCGCTGCTGCCATTGTTCGACCAGCTTGGCTGGCGCCAGGATGAGGACACGCTGTACTCGCCGGTTTGCCAGCAATGGCCAGAGAACCAGTCCGGCTTCGATGGTCTTACCCATCCCGACGTCATCCGCTATCAACAGCCGGATGGGCCAGTCGCGCAGCGCACGGTGACACACCCACAACTGGTGAGGCAGCAGCGAAATACGCGACCGCGTGAACACGCCCCATGCATCGTTCACGGATGCTATCGCTTCGGCCTGCACCTTCAGTGCAACCTCCAGCGATGAAGACACTACAGCGTGCTCGGCCGCTTCGGCTACAGATAAGACGCTGACCAAATCGGCGCTGAACACCTGTTCGATACCGTGCGCGAAACGAACGACCGCCGTGTCCCGTTCGGTCATCATGAGCACGCCCTGCCCATGCACGGCGTGCATCACCGTACCGCCCGCCTTCAGTTGCCCCTCCGTCTTCATACCAATTCCTCCTCGATGTCGGGTTCCGGGTCCGGCTCATCGCGCTCGGCCCAGGCCCACACCTCTTCACGAAGCGCAGGGTCTAGAGCCAGCATTATTAAGGGAATGTCGAAGTCGCCCCCAAAACTGGCCCGTTCGACGCTGCCGAGCTCTTGGACGAGCATGTCATGGATCTCTTCGCTTTTCTGCAGATCGGGATGCCCGAGCTCTGCAAGAAAATCGAGTACGGCTCTGCCTGGCATGTAGGCCATGCGCTGCGCCGTCTCGGAACGCAGAACCCCAACACGCAGCAACTCGCGAACGACAAGGTTATGCCCGACGCGCAAGGTGCGGTGCAGGGTCGGCGCATCGAAGCCAGAGCCGCTGAACGAATAGTCGTCGGCTGGCGTGAGCAGATGCCGGGCTTCCTGCTGGCTGCGATACTGCAGCCCACGGAAGAGATGAACGTATTCATCGTACCAGCGCGCCAGACGATACAAACTCGCAAAGCTGTCCATCCATCGCTCGAACAGCCCGCTTACCTGGTTGGTTTCAGCGTACTCACGCAGAATCGCCATCCATTGGTCAGGTCCGTGATCCGGGTCGACCTGGCTTATCGTCCTCCACCAGCCACGGTCCTGAAGAAACTCGAGAAATGCGCGATTCTGTTCATCGCGCACGCGACCGAACCGGCGGAACACCCCCAAACTAAACAAGGTCATCCATGTGTCTCGGTCCGGCTCGTCGGCCGCCAAACGCTTTCTGTCGACATGTTTCGGCCACAATGCCTCTTCGTAATCACGAAGATGTACTTGCCCCTTGGCCAGCCACCAGTCATGAATGAGTTCGAGACTCAGCACCGGCGCCAGGATCTGTTCAAGCTCCTCGACCTCGTCCTGCTCGGTGCCACCTGGATGTAAACGCGCGAGCAATAATGCACCGTCTTCGTGCGACAAGTGTGCCAGAAGCGCTGGATCTTCCTGTAAGGTGGACAACCAATGGTCGCCATGCATTCGGGACCTGATGGAGAACCACACGAGCATGTTGTCCAGGCTCCTCGCGAGCCAGGACACGACGGCAAGTCGGCTGTCCGCTGACGATGCGGCCAAGGCACAGCGCACCAGTTCATCAGCCGGCAGCATTCGCGAGCTCAGATACGGGCGAATACTTTCCCAGTCGCCTTTGCACTTTTCATACGCGGTGTCGAGCAACATGTCGTCCGGCAGGAAGCCGAGGATCGGGTCGTTCGCACCGGTGACTGGAATGTACAGGTTGTATGCCGGCTTCCAAGCCTTAGCCCGGGATTTAAGCTGCACGAGGGCCAGCCCATTCCTCCAGCCCTGCACCTCAGTCAGGCCCTGTGGCCACGCCCGAATTACCGCCGCCAATGACGCCAATTCATCCGGACCCAAACGGCGCTTGTCGCCCTCGCCCAAGGTGAGAAGCAAGACATCACGGTCCAGTTCCTTGATCCGTACCTTTTCATCCGCGCCCTCGTCCGCATCCAGCCACGTTCGCACCTCGAACCCGCACCACGTTTCAATGGGATACATGGCCATGAATGCCGGCCAGCGCTGCAGGACGGGCAAAACCTGTTGCAGACGGTCGCACCGAATGGCCACACGCAGATCGTCCGGATTGGCGAACGCTGCCAGCTCGCCGGGCAGGCCATTCGGCACCAAACCGGTGCGCGCCACCACCTCATCGAAGAGTCGATCGACGTGCGCTGCCACGAGTTGCACGTCCTGTGACGCGTCGTTGCCTGCATCGACGAAGACTGTCGTCCAGAAGGCATGCCAGAAGGCGGCTGCTTGCATATCCTTTCTTGCCGCCAGCCGCTCGGACCACAACGGCCAGTCCGATCTGGACTGCGTGACGAGATCCGCCAGCACAGGCGCCAAGCTGCTAGCGAGATCGCACGCCATGTCCCGATTACGCTGCGCTCCAGCCCCTTGCGGCAGGCTTCCCCGCCCGGTGTCGATGTCGAAGTCGGCATTGAGCGCCAACCCGGTAGCCGGTGTGCCGCGCGTAGGCGCGTGCACCCAGATTGCAGGTACTGGAAAGTCCGCCTCGTGATCGAAACGTGCCGCGCCTCCATCGATTCGCACGACAGCGGCGCCTTGTTCGCAACGCAGCACCAATAAGCGCCCGGGAATGAGCCGGTCCTTATGGGGTAGCTGCACCAGACCTATTTCGCTCCATGCCCCCGCCGTCTCCAACAGACGCGCGGGCTTCCATCCATACTCTTCGGCGTCAACCGTGATGCGCCTGATCTGTCGCGCAAACACCGTGCAGAGTCCGGCCAGGGCACGGAATCGCCCCAACGAAGCCCTGCTGCCGTCGGCAATCGGCAGCTCGATGATCGTGGGACGCAGCGCAGTGTGCCGATACCGGACCTCGACTGCTTTCGCTTCGTCGCCGAGGCTCGCCCGCCGAGGGAGACAGCCGGCCACGATCTCGAACTGCAGATCGCCACTTTTTACGACAGGCCGCTCGGTAATGAGAAAGATGCTTTTGAATCCAAGGCCGAATTTGCCGGTGACGCCATCGTCCAGCTCTTTGGCTGATGCGCCCAGCATGAGCATGCGCTCCAGGTCCTTGGCATACTCCGACCGGTAGTTTTCGTTTCGTCCCGTATGGTTGATCGGCCGTCCCCAATGGACCAGGACCAGCCCATGGTTCGTGCGCGTGATGACGAATCTGTCGACGTCCGCATCCGTGAAGGTCTGTCTTCCTTCCACGCGCTGCATCTCCTGGTATTGGACCACAGCGTCGTCTGCGTTTTGCAGCAGTTCAAATGGCATGCTCGATGGTTCGTACTGGAAGCGCACCAGTTTCTTCTGAATCGCTTGCAGGAGCGCCATCTGAACCGACGCATCCTCCACGACCAACGTTTCCAGTTCATCGAGGGCTTTGCGGATGCGTCCCCGCGGACCATCCACATTCGACTTCGCGCGCTCGGCGCTGGCCAGATCGCGGCGCCCCTTGTCCAAGGCCTCAAGCACGGCAGCGATCGAAGGATGACGCTTGACACCGGCCAGCTGACTCATCAGCTGAGGCAGCCCTTCAAGGATCAGGCTGTGGGCGACATCCAGCTCGACCTGATCTGCCTGTTCGAACAGATTCCATAATTCGGTCAGGTTTGCATGATCCTGGCTATAAAGGCTGCGCAGCAAAGACTCTGCGGTTTCCTGAAGAATCGCCTTCCGCCGGTCGAGGTCGAACGCATCGAGGCTGTCGATCGGCCGGATGCGCACCTCGACACCATAGCCGCCCAGCCAACGCAAGGGGCCGGCCAGGAGCGTCGTCATCGACTCTCCATCGTCAAGCGACAGGTTCAGCTCCTCACCGGTCAGCGAAAGAGCGGATACGACAGCATTCGCCGCCGGTTCGAAAACGGGTTTCAGTAGCGCGAACGGACGCTCGGCACTACTGTGCCCGCCCATCCACCGTGCGCGTCGATCTAGTCCCGTCTCGTAGCCCGGATCCTTCCAGTTGATTTTGAGAAGGTAGTCTCCGAAGGAGATCGGGGCGACCCAGCTTTCAGCCAGCGCTCTTGCTCTGTCACCAAACAAGCCCATCAACGCACCGACCGCGGGACGAACGCCACTTTGCGCATACGGTTCGCTCCATCCCTCGAGTGCAGACTCGATGCATTCACCTGCACGGTCGCAGTCAACTGCGTCGTCGGACATCTGCGCCGGGGCACCTGAGTTCGAGACAATGACCCCAGCAAGGACGTCTGCAACGTCCGCATCGACCACGCTGGCAGCAACCACGCCAAATGCGCCATGGGCCAATTCGGTTGCCGGCCTCCACGTGCCATCGGCCGCCGGCAAGCTCAGCGTCGACAGCTTCCCTCGGAGTTCGACAACACTGCCACTTTCCACCCATTCCTTCAAATAGAGCAGAAATACCTCGCGGACCTGCGAGTACGAGTATCCCTGCACCAATTCGCGGAGCACATGCTGCGCCTGCGCCGTCGGCAGGGGCGCCAAAATGGAACCCAGCAGATGGACTTCCACGTCCCGAAGACTGGTCGCTGCAATGGCCTTCGACACGAGTTCCCAACCAGGCGCGCTGCGAAGGCTGGACAGCACAACCAGGTGGCGGTCGACATGCGCAGCGATCTCCCTCGCTCGGCGTCCAACCAGCAGTCCCGAGCTGGCCATCAGGTGGCCGAGCATGGCGAGAGCCAGCCCGCCCGAGGGAGCGAGTGGTTCGAGCCAGCCGAACGCCTCGTGAGCCCTCAGCTCATCCGACAAATCCGCGAGCCCCGCGTGGATATAGCCGGCTCCAACGGCGAGGCTGCTGATGTCGGCGCCGAGTGCTTCCAAGCGGATCAGGCGGGACAAGGAGATCGTACCGCCGGCCCTGAGCGGCAACCACGCAACCTCATGCCAGGGAGCTGCGAGCGCGGCACGCGACGTCAGCTCAGGCAGCAAGTCCATCAGGTATCGCCAGTGTTGATCAGCCTGGCCGCTACGCAAAACCTCACTGGCGGCGTGCGCGGCGGACCAGCGCGTCAACCAGGTATGTTGGCGGCGCAGGTGTGCTTCATCGGATGAAGCAGAAATGAAGCGAATCGCCACATCCAGGCAGGGCGGCAGGCCGGGCTCGCTGCCAAGGTAGCAGGCGCCGGTTGCCGGACCGAATTCCCCGTCGATATCGCGATGCAGCGGCAACCGGTGCCAGGCTGTCTCGTCGTCAAGTTGACCCAGGATCAAATCTCTTTGGCCCTGCGTGAATTCATCCGCCCGCACCGCATGAAAGCTGACTTCGGTTCGCAGCTTTGTCGTGACGGTTGCTTGATCAACCGGCACTATCCCGAGCGCTTTCGAGCATGTGTCCGGAATCTGCGCACTCAGATCGATACGCAGCACGTTCCAGGTATCTTCGGCCACCATGCGCCACAACAGAACCCATGGTGACGTCTGCCCCGAAGGATCTTTCCATAGGGCGCCGTTGGAATGGAAGTGATCTGCATTCCCATGGAGCAGATAGCGCACACCGCGGCGAACGGCGTCAATGTTGAGGTTCTCGACACTACTGACCTGTGCGAGCAAACGCTTCGTGAGCTCAGGCTCGGCAAGATTCGGCGGCAGGGCTTGCTCGCCAATACAGCGGAACATCGCCGCAGCGCTGGTCGTTTGCGGTAAATCCTCGCTCCCGGACAGCATGGCTGACTGAACATGGCTGCCGACGAGAGGGCGAATGACCAGGAGCTTCAGTCCGGGAACTGCACGCCCCAAGTCCTTGGTCAAACCAAAGCGATCCTTGGGATCGGATGATTTAAACAACTGTCCCTGGGAGTGCACCTCCAAAAGCTGCTCGAGCGAACAGGCCAACTCCTCGCTGTTGCGCACGTCGAATGCCCGCAACACCCGCAGACTAGTATTTCGGCGCAGCAGTTCAGACTGCTTTTCACGGTCATTGCTGACGGCGCCGACCAGGACTTCGGCTACATCCAGACAGCGCCCGACCTCGATACCGCGGGCGGCCATGTCGCCGACACAACGTAGCCAGGTCTCGATGTCCATGAACGACGGCCGCCCCGGATCCCCTTCCGGCGTCAGGTCGGCGGGCAACAACAGTGCGTCGGTCGTGCTCGCAGCCAACAGCTTGTAAAAACTGTCCGGCAAAGACCCGTTGGCAGCGGTCGTTCGGGTCCCGATCCCGTACCACTTCTCGTTTGGCAGCTGGGCAACGAGTTGCCGGAACAGCTGGCGCTGCGCCCGCACCTCGGTCAGCGGACAGTCGCGCAGGACGCTCCTGATGAGCGCGACCAGATGCGAGCGCACACGCTCCGTGTTCAATGCCACTTTCTCGTGCATGCTCAGGAACTCGTTCAGGTACCTGAGCCCGATTTCACTGGAAAGCGACGCCGCAGGCAGCCCTTCCAGGGCCAGGCAAACCTCTTCTTCGGTCCAGGGCTCGATCTGTGGGCAGATCCTGGGGGCGGTGTTGTCGACGAACTCGACGCCGCGCAGGTGTCGCAGGCCTGGCAGTACGCGCCAGGGCCGCTCGCGGTCGGCGTCGACCGGACGAGGAAGCAGCAACAGCCGGGCCTCGTCGGCTGGCAGGAGCTTCCAGGCGGCGCCTTCCGGCCGGAGTACGCGTACCCACACGTGTTCCCGGCACAACTGCGGGAAAAAGGCCGTACTGAAGAATACCCGCGCGCCCGAGTCGCCGATGGCGGAGCAGCGGGTCAGCGCCTCGGTCAATGCCGTGACGTGCTCGTCGCCGAACCCTTCGGTTTGCACATAGCGCGCAATCGCCGGCAGCACCATCGGCAGCACGATTTGCTGGGCCAGGGCCTGGTTCCAGGCTACCTGCACTGCGGATTCGACTTTGGTCGACGTCAGGTCGACGGCATCGGCGAGACGGTCCATGCCCTCGATGCCACGTCGTCCTGCGTCGACGAAAAACTGCCCGTGCAGCGTGATGGCGATCTCGCGCGAACTGTTCGGAATATGCGCTTCGTAGCGGAAGCCCTGGTCCTCTGTCGGAAGGAAGACTGCCCACTGCACTGAAAGATGCCCACGTCGCCCGTCTGCATGCGAGACAAGCACGGCGCCTTCCGGCTGGCCCTTGTCGGGAACCGGCGCGCGCTTGCCCAGTGCGACGATCGCATTCGACTTTGGCCATCCCGCCGCCTCCTGCAGCCGGTTGAACGGGAGCTTGCCGAACCGGGTCGTCTGCATGGCCATAAAGTGCAGCCGCGCGCTTCGGGTGTCGCCGCTCGACACGGTCCCACGTGCGATCAACTCATCGGTTTCGTGGTCCAGGCGCTGTGCGCCATCGGCCACGTTAAGCCTCACGTCGAATGCGGGAAGCTTTTGCGTTCCACTGAACTGTACCCGCTCGAGACGACGAAGCAATGGCAGCAGGTTGCCGATGCGCTGATCGATGCCGGGTTCCGTGAAGAAGTCCAGGTCCTCTCCGCTATCATCGCCCGGATAACGATCGATGATGGGGGCTGTCGCCTCGCCATCGATGTGCGGCACATGGCTGCGACGGCGCAGGGGAACCCACAGCATGAACCAGCTCTGGTCCGGCTGTGCTGTCGGATGGCTGCGCGCGACGGCCTTGAGTGCATCGAGATCGCGCGCCGAAAGCTGCTCCCAGGCTACGTGTTTGTCATAGCTGCCCGTATCCTGAAACCATGGACTCAGCACTTCAAGAAATTCCTCGGTGCCATCGCTTGCCACATAGAAGAACGCCTCGCACAGGTGGAACACGCTCTTCATGCCGAGGCCGAATTTGCCGATCGATCCCGACTCGGCCGCCTTGCTGTTTAAGCCGAACGATTGAATCGCCTGCCGGTCCTGCGGCTTGAATCGACCGTTGTTCAGTACCCACAGCGCCGGCCCTTGAAGCAGCTCGTGCTCCGCACCGTCAATCCCATCATGGTAGCCAAATGTCAGTGATGTTGCCCCGGCGTCATCAGCGTTCTGCACCAGCTCCTTCAGGATGGGAAAACCAGTCCTGTACCTATCGCGGAGGTTGTTGGCAATGAGATTGACATAGTCGGTAGTGAACTTGGCCACGTTATTCCTGCGGTCTGATGATGAAGGGGGCTAAAAGCAGCGGAAAAGCATAACAATCACCCTTTCAGAATAACAACTTCCTGAATGGCCAAAATACTCACATTGTCATTTATTTGCCAAATCAGCAAAATCTGTTACCGGCTGCGTTCTTTAACGCCGACGATATTCACATTCTGTGGTTCAGAGTCCTCACTCCTTAAAACATGGACAATCAGGGTTGTGCGGAGTTAAGCATTTTGCTATCCTGCGCAACACCCCACGATGACCTCAGGAAAATATGGTCCGCTGCCACCTCTCCGCTCTCATGGGGCGAGACAAGCTCCGCATCTCGGACGTTGCCCGCCTCACCGGCTTGAATCGCAGCACAGTCACCGCCTTGTACAAGGAGACGACGACGCGCCTGGACCTGGCTGCCGTCGATGCCTTGTGCCGCCTGTTTCGTTGTCCCGTAGGCGACCTGTTCGAGTACGTGCCGGACGTTAATGGAGGTGCATCGTGACGCTGAGCGCCTCTCGCTGGCAGGCAATTGCCGAATCCAATTTCGCTTGGGAGCGCGAAGCCCTCGAGTGGCTCCGTTCCAATCTGCCTGACAGGGATCCCTGGCACGTCTGGAGCAACTTTGAATTCATCGACGACGAGGGCAAAGTCAACGAAGTGGACGCGCTGGTGCTTTCACCCGCCGGCCTCTTTCTGGTGGAAATCAAGAGCCGGCCGGGTGTGCTCCGTGGTGATGCCCATAGCTGGACCTGGACGACCGATGGACGCTCGTCGACCTACGACAACCCGCTGATCCTGGCCAATCGCAAGGCCAAACGCCTGGCCAGTCTGCTGCGGCGACAACCCTCCATCATCAAAGGCAAGATTCGCTTGCCTTTCGTCGAGCCGGCCATCTTCCTGTCGTCCACGAGCTTGTCGTGCCGACTGGAAGGTCTGGCCAGGAGCGCCACCTTCCAGCAAGGGCGGCCCGGAACGCTGGATGATCCAGGGATCGTCGACGCCCTGTGTAACGGCATCACCACGCGAGCGCCTGAGCCTGTCAACACGACGCAGGCCAAGGCGATCGGAAGAGCCTTGCTCCAGGCCGGCATCCGCCAATCGAACAAGCATCGCCAGGTCGGCGACTACAGACTGACCAAGCTGATCACCGAAGGCGAAGGCTTCCAGGATTGGGAAGCGAGCCATGTCAGCGTCGACACGGTGCACCGGCGCGTGCGGATCTACACGCTCGCCACGGCTTCCAGTCCCGAGAGCCGTGCAGGCCGGCTGCGACAGGCCCGCCGTGAGTTCGAGGTCCTTGAAGGCATCGATCACCCGGGCATCCTGCGCGTGCGCGACTACAAGGACACTGAACTCGGCCCTGCCCTGATTTTCGATCACGATCCTAAATCGGTGCGCCTGGACCACCTGCTCCGAGAGAAGGGCAAGACGCTCACCGTGACGCAGCGGCTGCAGTTGGTACGCGATATCGCCGAGACGTTAAAGTACGCGCATGGCAAACGCCTATACCACCGCGCCCTGGGCCCGCAGAGCATCCTCGTCCACAATGTCGATGGGGGTGCCATGCACCTGCGCCTGATGAACTGGCAGACTGCCTCGCGCAATGTGGGCGACTCCGCGTCGCCGGACACCGTCCACCGCACGACCGGCACCCGCCACGTCGAGGATTACGTCGAAGACCCGGGTCTCATCTACCTGGCCCCCGAAACCATGCGAGCCGACCCGGCACATGGCCCCAGCCTCGACGTGTTTTCGCTCGGCTGCATCAGCTACTACATCTTCACCGGACAGCCCCCCGCAGGATCGACCCTGGAGCTGTCCGAGAAGCTGCGCATCGGCCAGGGCCTGAGGCTGTCCGATACCATGGACAGCTGCGGCGCGCGGCAGCAAGAGCTGATTCAATTCGCGACCTCGCCGGACGTACTAACACGCTATGACACGATCCAGGGCTTCCTCGACGAACTCGACGAAGTCGAGGATGAGCTGACCACGCCTGACCCGGAAGCCACCGTCGACCCCAGCATCGCTAGTGCCGGCGACCGGCTCGATGGCGGGTTCACTGTCGTCCGGCGCGTGGGCCGCGGCTCGTCGAGCGATGCTTTGCTGGTGCGTCGCGACGGCAGCGATGAGGAGAGCATCCTCAAGGTTGCCATCGACATCGGCCACAATGACCGCTTGACCTCTGAAGGGGAAGTGCTGGCGCGGCTGCGCCACCAGAACATCGTGGCGTACCGCGACACGCTCACGGTGTCAGGCCGAACCGCCCTGCTGCTCAAGAGTGCCGGCGCCAGGACCTTGGCGGAAAAGCTCACGGACGAAGGACGCCTGTCGCTCGACATGCTGCAGCGCTTCGGCGAAGAGCTGATCGAGGCCGTCAACTACCTCGAATCCGAAGGCGTGGCGCACCGGGACATCAAGCCCGATAACATCGGCATCGCCGAAAACCGCAGCGGCAAGTTGCAGCTGGTCCTGTTCGATTTTTCGCTGTCCCGTACACCGGCGGACAATATCACGGCCGGCACCCATCCCTACCTCGACCCGTTCCTGCCGCTGCGCCGGCCGGCACGCTGGGACCTGTATGCGGAGCGCTTCGCGCTGGCCGTTACCCTGTATGAGATGGCGGTGGGGCAGCCGCCGGTGTGGGGCGACGGACAGACCTCCCCCTCCATGCTCGAACAGGAAGTGACGGTCGAGCGGGATGTCTTCGACCCCGTCACCCGCGAGGGCTTCTCCAGCTTCTTCGAAAAAGGATTGAAGCGCGACTACCGCGAGCGCTTCGACAATGCGGAGGACATGCTCCGCGCCTGGCGCTCGATCTTCACCGCCCGCCAGACGGTACACCCGAATGACGCCACGCCCGCAAGTGGCCTGGCCGCGATCGTACTGACGGCCAATGCGCAAACCACAATGGCCGAACTGGGCTACAGCCTGGAAGCCCAGGACGTGCTGGAGCGTATGGGTGTGCACAACGCCCGTGAGTTGTTGGCGGTCGACCGCATCCGCTTCCGGTATCTGCGTGGCGTCGGCGACAAAATCCGCAAGGAGATCCGCCTCACGGCCAAGGAACTGGCGCGCCTCAGGCCGGACCTCACCCAGGGACGGACCACCGCGCACGACGCAGACGAAGACGCCAAAGGCGCGGTCAGCATCAACGAGCTCGCGGCGCAGTTGTTGCCGCGCCGGCCGGCCGGCGATGACCGGCCCGAAGAAGCCGCGCTGGCCCACTACCTGGGCCTGGACGATACCGTCAAGGCCGGCGCATGGCCGAGCCTGGGCGATGCAGCCCAGGCCGGCGAAGTCGACCGCGGCACCTTGACGGCTGCCCTGGTCAGGGCTCGCGAGCGCTGGCTCAAGAACCCGGCGTTCACCGAACTGCGTCACCAGATCGATTCGCTGGTCCGCAGCCAGGGCAACGTCATGAGTGCGCTGGAAGGCGCGATGGCCCTGCTGGCCTTGCGCGGCTGCGCTTCGCAGGATGACGCCGAACGGCTGCGCCAGTCCACCGCCGTCCTGCGCGGCGCAGTGGAGGCCGAAGCCCACCTCGACAAGCCTCGCTTCGAAGGCTTCGAGCACCAGCCGTCCATGCTGATCGCCAGCGCGGCCGGATGGGCCGACTATGCACGCCAGCTTGGCATCGCTGCCGATGCGTGCGCACTGGCAGATCCGCTGCTGCCTCCGGCGCGCGTACTGGAGATGCTGGAAGGCGTGCCCCTGCCGGCCTCCGAGCACCTTGGCGGAATCGCGCCGCCGCCGCTGACGCCGACCCGGCTGTTGCGCCTGGCCGCATCGGCGTCCCGCAATGCCGCCGTATCCAGCCGCCAGGAGATGTACGCGCGCGGCATGGCACCCCTCCAGGCACTGCGCCAATCCCTGGGCGCCCTGGTCGGCGCACCTGAGTTGGCGGTAAAAGACATTCAGGATCGGGTCCGTGGCCGCTATCCCGAAGCCACTGCCTTGCCCGGCCGTCCGGCCCTGGACCGCCTGCTCGAAGCGGTCGATGCGCCATTGGCATGGGACATCACCGCGGCAAGCGGAAAAGGCGCATACAGGCTCGCCACCCTGGGGCGCGGACAGACGGCCGGCACAACCACCCAGTTCTCGCGCCAGGCCACCCTGTTGACCAGCCACTCGGAGATCGACGACGAGGTCACCCAGGCGGCGGCGCTCGAGGAACGATTGCTGCGCTGCCTGGGCGATGGCGGCATGCTGGTGCTGACCGTGCAGCCGCGCCTGGCCCGACGGGCCGAGACGGAGCTCATGCGTCGCTTCGGCGCCCCCGCCATGCCTTCAAAGGCGGTCAAACGGATCAACTTCGATGCCCTGCTGCTTGGCGCCTTGCGCGAGCAGGCCCGGGCAGCAGGTATCGACTGGAACGTGGTGCTGCAGGCCGATGCCGCCGAGCGCGGCAGCAGGAACTGGACCAACCTCCTGCGTCTCGTGCAGCGCGCCCTTCCCGCCGTGCGTGCCGCTTTGCTCGAGAACCCGTCACCGATCCTGCTGGTCAGCGTCGGGCTGCTGGCGCGCTACGAGCTGATGAGCCTGGTTTCCGAACTGGAGCAACACGCCGGCCGGCCCGGACACACGCCCAGCGCCTGGGTACTGCTGCCCACCAGCCACCAGGGCCTGCCCGTCATCGACGGCGTAGCGATGCCCCTGGTGAACAACATCAATAACACCCGCACCCTGGCGCTGCCGCAGGCCTGGGCGGAAAATCAACACCGGACCAAGACTGGCAGCCGTGCCAGTCAGTCCCTAGCCGGAAAGCTCCATAGTGATTAATGCCCCCCGACTCCTGGCCGACCTGACAAAACAGCTTAAGCGCCTGGAGAGCGACCTTCTGCAGCGTATTGAAGAAGTCTCGGAACTGAAGACCAGCCTGCAAGCTGAATGGCAAGCCGCGCGCGATGCAAACCGCAGTGCCGAAACCTTCGAGACCTGGGTCGACCAGGTCATCACCCAGGCCGGCGTGCACTGGCTGTTGAGCTGCGTGTTCCTGCGCTTTATCGAAGACAACGAACTGGTGGCTCGCCCCTGGCTTGGCGGCACGCCCGCATCCGGCCGTCTGGCACTGGCTCGGGACCGGCACGAAGCCTATTTCCGGGATCATCCGCTCGAGAACGACCGCGACTATCTGCTGGCGGCCTTCCGCGAGGCTGAAACGCTGCCCGGCCTGCACAGCTTTTTCGACGAGGCGCACAACCCGGTCTTCCGTCTCGGGATCAGCGGCGAGGCCGCCATGGCGCTGCGCCAGTTCTGGCAGCAGGTCGATCCCAATACCGGCGCGCTGCTGCACGACTTCACGGACCCGGACTGGAACACCCGCTTCCTCGGCGACTTGTACCAGGACCTGTCCGAAGCGACCCGCAAGCGCTACGCGCTGCTGCAAACGCCCGAGTTTGTCGAAGAATTCATCCTCGACCGCACCCTCACGCCGGCCATCCAGGAGTTCGGCTTCCGCGAAGTGCGCATGATCGACCCGACCTGCGGATCGGGACACTTTCTGCTGGGCGGCTTCTACCGGCTGCTGGCCGAATGGCAGCGCAATGAGCCCGGCCGCAATCCGGTCGACATGGCGCAGAAGGCGCTGGACGGTGTGGCGGGCGTGGACTTGAACCCGTTCGCCGTCGCCATCTCGCGCTTCCGGCTGTTCGTGGCGGCCTTGCAGGCCTCGGGCGTGCGGCAGCTGGCCAACGCGCACGACTTCACGCTGTCGGTCGCCATCGGCGACAGCCTGCTGCACGGTACCCGCTTTGGCCTGAAGCAGAGCCAGGACTTGTTCGATGCCGCGGAAAGCCACGCCGACACCGGACTGGCGCATGCCTACGCCAGCGAAGACCTGGGCGAGGTGCAGCGCATCCTCGGCCGCCAGTACCATGCGGTGGTCGGTAATCCACCCTATATTGTGGTCAAGGATGCGGCGCTGAAGGCAGCCTACCGGCGCGAATATGCCAGTTGCCACATGAAGTATTCGCTTGGTGCGCCGTTCACCGAGCGTTTCTTCGAACTGGCGGTGACCGGGGCGGATGGCCGGGGTGCCGGTTATGTCGGCCTGATCACCACCAACTCCTTCATGAAGCGCGAGTTCGGCAGCAAGCTGATCGAGCAGGTACTGCCCCGCCTCGACCTGACACATGTGGTCGATACCTCGGGCGCCTACATTCCTGGACATGGCACGCCCACGGTCATCCTGTTCGGACGCCATCGTGGGCCGGTGGACGAGGGTGTGCGTACCGTCATGGGCATCAAAGGTGAGCCCAGCACGCCGGCAGACCCGGCAAAGGGCCTGGTGTGGAGCGCCATCGTCGGCCAGATCGATCAGGCGGATAGTGAGAGCGCATACGTCAGTGTGGCGGATATGTCGCGTGCGACGTTTGCCAAGCATCCGTGGAGTATTGGTGGAGGCGGCGCGGCGGATATCAAAGAAGCGATCGAGAGTGTGGCTGGCTTAACGCTTAAAGATATCGCACAAGAGATGGGCGTTTTTGGCATGACCAATGCGGACGAGGTCATGTTAGCCCCAGCATCTGCCTTTACTCGTCAGAGGGTAGAAGCCACGGTGCGTCGACCGCTTATCGTTGGCGACGAAGTGAGGGATTGGACAGCTTCGACGACGGATGCAGTGTTATTTAGCTATACAGACGCAGGTGTTTCGCCGCTGGATGAATCAGCCAGCATGGCTCGATGGCTATGGTCCAGTCGTACTGTACTCGGAAACCGAGCGACCTTTGGAAAGGGCACCTATTTTCAGGAGGGCCGCCCATGGTGGGCATGGCATCAGGTCGCCCTGCGCCGTATTGCAACGCCTCTTACTATCACCTTCAGCGAAATCGCCACCCATAACCATTTTGTACTCGACCGAGGTGGCAACGTCTTTAAGCAGACTGCCCCGGTCATCAAGCTGCCCGTTGGCAGCAGCGAAGAAGAGCACCTTGGATTGCTTGGCATCCTTAATTCCTCGGTAGCCTGCTTTTGGTTCCAACAAGTGTGTCACAACAAAGGGGGGCCGGGTGGTGGGAGTAGCAAGGACGAGAAATGGCACGACTTCTTTGCCTTTAACTCGACCAAGGTGGCCGAATTCCCATTGGCGGATTCACGCCCGGTGGAGCTAGCTCGCCGTATCGATTCGCTCGGGCAGCAGCTCGGAACCATATTACCGACTACTTTGATGGCTGCGCAGCAATTGCCAACTGCGTCTGATCTTGAAGTCGCCCGCAAACGGTGGTTCGACCTGCGTGAACAGATGATCTCCGTGCAAGAAGAACTCGACTGGCACTGTTATCGCCTTTATGGCCTACTGACCGAACCGCTCGAGAGTAGCAATCCTCCTGCCGTTCGACTGGGCGAACGTGCGTTCGAGATCGTGATGGCTCGTCGCTTGGCGGCCGGAACCCTACAAACGAAATGGTTTGAGTGGCTGGGAATTAAGCCGATCACGGAGATTCCTTCAAATTGGCCCATAGAGTACCAAGCCCTGGTGCAACGCCGAATCGCGCTCATCGAAACCGAAAGGAGTATCAGTCTCATCGAGTCTTCGAGCTACAAGCGCCGTTGGGAGACAACGGCTTGGGCAACGCTCCAAAATGCTGCCCTGCGCGACTGGCTGCTGGCCCGCCTCGAAGCCCCGGCCCTGTGGCCCGCCGACCCCGGCCAGCCCCCCCAACTCGGCAGCACTAATCGCTTGGCCGAGTCAGTATCGCTCGATCCCGAGTTCATGCAGGTCGCCGCGCTGTACGCCGGCCACGCCGACTTCGACCTGCCCAAGCTGGTGGCGGAACTGGTGGCAGGGGAAGCCGTGCCCGCCCTGCCCGTGCAGCGCTATACGGACACCGGCCTGCGCAAGCGCGCACAGTGGCAGGGCACCTGGGGCCTACAGCGTCGGGAGGACGCCATCGATGCCGAGATCGATGTCCTCGAGGCCGAGCAGCGCCAGGCCCTGATGCAGAACGCCCGTGAGCAGGCCGGCGGCGCCGAACCGGACGCCGATGCCCTGGCTCGGGTGCAAGAAGAGCTCGACAAGGATTTTGCGCCGCTCAGGAAGGCCCGGAAAGCCCAGGAGGTCGGCGCCATTCCCGTGCCGCCCAAGTACCAGAGCAAGGACTTCCTGAAAGCGGACTTCTGGCGCCTGCGCGGCGGTCTGGACGTACCGAAGGAACGTTGGATCAGCTTCCCCGGCTGCGAGCGTGGCGCCGACGGCAGCCTGGTCATCGCCTGGGCGGGCTGGAACCATCTGCAGCAGGCCACGGCCATCGCCTCATACTACTTCGACATGAAGGAAAGCGAAGGCTGGGAGCCGGCACGTCTGCAGCCCCTGTTAGCCAGCTTGCTGGAATTGGTGCCTTGGCTTAAACAATGGCACAACGAACCGGACCCGGTGCATGGGCATCCGATGGGCGACTACTACCGCGATTTCGTCAGCGACGAAGCGCGAGAGCTCGGCTTCACGCTCGACGCCCTGCGTGCCTGGAAGCCTGCCGTCGTCGCTGCAAAACGCGGCCGCCGCAAGGCGAGCTGATCGGCTGAAGAACACAAGAGAACACAACAATGACTCTGCTGAAAGACCTCATCACGATCCCCGAACGGGTACACCAGGGCGACTTCGTCCTGCAACTGTCCAGGGGCGTCACCGAACCCGAGCAAACCCTGCGCGACTACGTCGTCACACCGCAGTTGGTGGACGCCTTTGCCAACGCGCTGGGCTTCATTCAGCAGGCGGTGCAAAGCGGCGGCAGCAAGGCGGCTTACCTGCATGGCAGTTTCGGTTCGGGTAAGAGCCACTTCATGGCCGTGCTGAACCTGCTCCTGGCTGGCAACACTCTGGCACGATCCACGCCCGAGTTGGCCGACGTGGTAGCGCGCCACGGCTGGACGGATGGAAAGAAGTTCTTGCTGGTGCCCTATCACATGATCGGTGCGCGCGACATGGAGTCGGCCATCCTCGGCCAGTACGCCGAGTTCGTCCGCAAGAAACACCCGGACGCGCCCGTGCCCGGCTTTTACCTGGCAGAGGGCTTGTTCAAGGATGCGCGTGACCTGCGCGAACGCATGGGCGACAATGCATTCTTCGCCAAGCTCAATGAGGGGACCAGCGCCGCCGGCGATGGCGGCTGGGGGGCATTCGAGAGCGGCTGGAATGCCACCGCCTTCGAGGCCGCCATGCTGGAGGCGCCCAACGGCGAAGAACGCTCGCGCCTGGTGGGCGATCTGATCACCCAATTCTTCTCGGCCTACCGATCGCTGGCGGGCAGCGGCGAAGCCTTTGTTTCGCTCGATGACGGCTTGAGCATCATGAGCCGGCATGCCAAGGCATTGGGCTACGACGCCGTCATCCTGTTCCTGGACGAGCTGGTGCTATGGCTGGCCAGCCATGCGGCCGACGTCAACTTCGTCAGCCGCGAAGGCACCAAATTGGTCAAGCTGGTCGAGGCGACCAATGCCGACCGCCCTATTCCCTTGATCAGCTTCGTGGCCAGGCAGCGTGATTTGCGCGACCTGGTCGGCGAAAACCTGGCGGGGGCCGTCCAGGTGCAGTTCGGCGATGTGCTGAAACACTGGGAAGCGCGCTTCCACCGCATCACGCTGGATGACCGCAACCTCCCCGCCATCGCGGAAAAGCGGGTACTGCGTCCGGTCGACGAGATGGCTCGCCAGACCTTGCACAGCACCTTCGACGACTTACTTCGGATGCGCAAGGATGTTCTGGACACGCTGTTGACCACCACGGCCGACCGGGACATGTTCCGCAAGGTTTATCCGTTCACACCGGCCCTGGTCCAGACCCTGATTGCCGTGTCGGCCGCCCTGCAGCGGGAACGTACCGCCCTCAAGCTGATGCTGCAATTGCTGGTGGACCGGCGCGCTGACCTCGAGCTGGGCCAGCTGATCCCGGTGGGCGACCTGTATGACGCCATTGCCGAAGGGGACGAACCGTTCAGCGAGGGCATGCGCCTGCACTTCGAAAACGCCAAGCGCCTGTATAACCAGCGCCTGTTGCCGATGCTTGAGCGCCAGCACAACGTGACCTGGGAGGCCATCAAGCTGGGCCAGGCTGACCCGGTGGCCGCCAAGAACCTGCGCAACGATGCCCGCCTGCTCAAGACGCTGCTGCTGGGCGCCCTGGTGCCCGAGGTCGAATCCCTCAAGGCTTTGACGCCACTGCGGCTTGCGGCCCTGAACCATGGCACCTTCCGCTCCCCGATTCCCGGACGCGAGGCGCAGGACGTGCTGCGCAAGTGCAAGGACTGGGCCAGCGAGATCGGCGAACTCAAGATCACTGAGGACCACAACTCGATCATGTCGATCCAGGTGACCGGCGTCGACATCGAACCGATTCTTCGCGCGGCCGAGACCAACGACAACGCGGGGAATCGCCGCAAGCGCATCCGCGAAGCGCTGTTCAAGGAACTGGAGATTCCGGACGTCGGCGACCTGTTCAACACCTACAAGTTCAACTGGCGCGGCACGCCCCGGGAAATCGAACTCCTGTACGAAAACGTCCGCGAGATGACGGACGACCGCTTGCGCGGCCGCTCGGGCACATGGACGGTGGTGCTGGATTTCCCATTCGACGACAACAACTTCGGCCCGGCCGACGACCTGGCGCGCCTGGCCGCATACCGGGCTGGCGACTCGAGGACCTTGGTGTGGCTGCCTTCGTTCCTGAGCAACAAGGCGCTGGCCGATCTGGGCCGCCTCGTGGTGCTGGACTACATCCTGCAGGGCGAGCGTTTCGACACCTACGCAGGCCATTTGTCGTTCGTGGACCGGGTGCAGGCCAAGGCCCTGGCACGTAACCAGCTCGATCAGTTGCGCAGCAAGCTGCGCTCCCAGCTGGAGGTGGCGTATGGCGTCAGCCCCGAGCCTCGCGATGCCGTGAACGTTCCGCTGACGGCAGACCAGCAGTTCCGCTCCCTGGACCCGACGTTTTCCCCGCGGCCCCCGGTTGGGGCGGACTTCAAGTCTGCGTTCGAGAACCTGCTGGGCCAGTTGTTCGCCCACCAGTATCCCGCCCACCCGGAGTTCGACACCGACATCAAACCTGCCGCCATCCGCAAGATTTGGCCGGAGGTGCAGAAGGCGATCGAATCCCCCGGGCAGCGCGGATTGGTACAGGACTCGGCGCAGCGCAAACTGGTGCGCTCTGTCGTCAACCCGTGCAAACTCGGGCAGATGGGAGAGACCCACCTGCTGATCGAGCCACATTGGCAAGCGCATTTCTCGCAATGCCAGGCGCGCGACGGCGGCCCGATCACCGTGCCCAAACTGCGGCAGTGGATCGACACCCCCGTGCCCATGGGACTGCCGGTCGAACTGCAGAACCTGATTATCCTGACCTACGCCGCCAGCACCAACCGCCGCTTCACCAGGTATGGCGGTCCCTACGAGCCGACGGTCGACAACATTCCGGAAGACCTGGAGCTGCGGGAGCAATCGCTGCCCGACCCCAGCCATTGGCAGGTCGCATTACAACGCGCATCCAGCTTGTTCGGACTGACGCTGGGCCAGACCTTGAATGCGGCGAACGTCGGCAAGCTTGTCGACGAAGTGAAGCAGAAGACGGCTGAGAAGCGCGACCTGGTGACTCGTCTGGTGGTCGACGTGCGCGACCGGATTGGCCGCTATGCAGCCGGAACGCCGAGTGCTCGCCAGCAGACCGCCGAGTCTACCCAGGCGCTGCTCGCGGCCCTGGCACAAGCAGCCGAGGCCGACGTCGTTGCCACGCTCGCAATCGCAGAACTGCAGACCACGGAAGCTGCCGTCGGCCGTACTTTGGGGCAGGCTAAAACAAGCGTAGAGGCGCTCGCGGCGGGCGGCTGGGAGATTTTCGACGCGGTGCGCAAGCTGAGCGATCATCGGGCTGTAGCGGCTCAGAATATCGTTCAACGCCTGGTAGAAGTCTTGACCAGCGATGAGCATGTCATCCCTTTGAAAAGCCGGCTCGACGAGCTGCGGCGCGATGCCTTGGCCTTGCTTGCCGCGCCCGCGCCTACGCCCGGGCCCACGCCAGCCCCGGAACCATCGCCTGAGCCGACGCCTGCTCCTGGGGTGACGATTCCGCCTGTGCCAGGTAACCTGCTTCCCGAAGTGGTGGCGGAGCAGCAGAATATGCACTTCAAGGGCGCCGACGCTGTCGCCGCTCTGGAGGCACTCAAGGCTCGGGTCGCCAGCGAACAGGATCTTGAGCTGACGCTGAGCTGGCGCTTGCAGCGCAAGGGCACCCAGTCATGAGTTTGTCAACGCCGCAGATCACTGCCCAGCTCGAACGGGTGTTGGCAAGCGACGCGACCGCGCTCGCCATCGCCATTCGCGCGAGTGCCAGGCAAGCCTGGCCGGATTCCGTTACCCAACATGGCCGCGAATTTCAGGTGCGCTGGTGCGAGTCGTCGTTGGCGATACGGGAAGCTTTGTGCGACCTGGAGCGCCAGGATTCTCCCACTATAGGCGTAGTCGTGGTGACTCCATTGTCGACGCATGAAATTGCCGAAGACGTCGCCGCTCGCCTGGCGCGCGCCCGTGTGTTCCAACCGGAAGGCTGGGACATCGTTCGCATGATGTTCCAGGCCAAAGAGTCCGATGCCCGCCTGGGCCGATTCGCCTGGATGCCGCAAGCGCTGATCGATGGCGCGGCGCAAGGCGATTATCAGCCCGTCGCTAACGGTTTCCTGGACCTCGAAACGGCCTGGCGGCAAGTGCTCAGCCGCTTCCTGGGCATCGATGCGGCCCGCCCCGACGCGGTGAGCCTCCTGCAGTGGTCGATGACGCCGGATGCGGCACCCCGGCTTGGCCCTTTGCCTGTCGCGATGCGCGCTGACATGCTGTCCTGGCTCGCCGAGAGCACCGGCGCCGCCGGCTCCATGCTGTTGGGCTGCGTGGAAGCCGGCCGCACGAACGATGCGCTGCCCCTGGGTCTGGTGAGCGGCGTGATCTTCGCCCCCGATGGCGAGGGTCAGGCGGCTTTGGGCCAGGCCGCGATCCGTCTTGAACGCTTCGTCAACGACAGGAATGTCGGCATCACGGAGGGCCGCGCCTGGGCTTTGGCGGCTGAACAGGCGGTGCGCCGTCTTGGACTGGCATCTTGCCGCCCCATGCTGGACCGTGCGGATTTGCTGCTTCGCGACCTTCGCATCTTCGAGTTCGCCCACTTGAGCGAGGTGTTGCCCTCGGCATTGGATCAGCGCTTGACCGAATTTGCTCATGCCTTGAGCGCGCATGTCGCCGAGCCCACCCAGGCCCACCTCCAGCAAGTGGAGTCGTGCGCTGACCGGGTGCTTCGGCATGCCCTAGCAAACGAGCAGAAGCCTCGCATGGAGCGTGTCGAAATGGCGCGGCGTCTGGCGCGCTGGCTTCTTATTCCGATGGTGTCGGGTGCGTCGCTACCGCATTCTGTCGAATGGCAAGCGGACCAGGGGGCATACGTCGACTGGGCCAGGTTCAGACTGCTGGGAGGCGACGAGCTGAGCGAGCTGTCCCAAGCCTATGCGGCATGCCGGCAAGCGCTTATCGCGCGACGCAACGAGTTCGCCAGATCGTTTGCGCAAACCCTGGTGCAGTGGAACGCCCAGGTACCGGACGATACCGGGCGTGTCGTGCCGCTCGAACGCGTGCTCGACAAGGTGGTGGCGCCGATCGCTGCCGCGCAGCCGGTCTTGCTGCTGGTGATGGACGGCTTGAGCACCAGCATCTTCCGTGAGCTGTTTTCTCGCATCGCGACGCAGGGCTGGGCAGAGCTGGTGCCCGCCTCATCAGGCAAGCCACTGGTTGGCGTGGCAGCGATTCCTACCGTAACCGAAGTGAGCCGCGCCAGTCTGCTGTGCGGCCGTTTGACGGTCGGCACGCAAGCGCAGGAGAAGCCCGGCTTCGCATCCCATCCGGCGCTGCTGGCAAACAGCCGCGCCGAACTTCCACCACGACTGTTCCACAAGGGAGACCTGTCGGACGCGGGCAATCTGGCGCCGGAGGTCCGGGCTGCCATATCGAACCCGCGCCAACAGGTCGTGGGCGTGGTGTACAACGCCGTCGACGACCATCTGAGCGGCCCGGATCAGCTGAATCAACGGTGGTCGCTGGAGGATTTGCGTTTATTGCTGCCTTTGTTGCGCGAGGCACGCGAGGCCAGACGCGTTGTAGTGGTCACGGCAGATCATGGACATTTGCTGGAAGACGGAACCACCCAGGTACCTGGTGGCCAGAGCGACCGCTGGCGGCGTGGCGACAGCGCCGCCTCCCCGAGGGAACTGCTTGTCAGCGGCGGCCGGGTGGTGACCAGCGACGGAGCGAACACGGTGGTTTGCCTTTGGGGCGAAAGCAGCAGGTACGCCGGCCGCAAGAACGGCTATCACGGCGGCTTGTCGCCCCAGGAGATGACGGTGCCGCTCAGCGTGTTTGTACCGGTAGGTGCCGGCCTTGCCGGGTGGAGCCCTGCCCCGCCGACCGAGCCGGAGTGGTGGGAGCTCCCTCTCATCCTGCACGCGCAGAAGCCGCCCGTCCAGGCGTCTTCGCTACAGCCAGCGCGCAAAAAGCCTGTGTCGTCCGACGCCCAGCCTGGTCTGTTCGCACCTGTGGACCTGCCCTTGCCGGTCGCGGAAGAAGCGCCGGCCGACGACTGGATCGCAAGCTTGTTGGCCAGCCCGATCTACGCTTCGCAGCGGCAACTTGCGGCACGGGTGGCTTTACCCGACGAGAAGATGCGTTTGCTCCTTGAGGCGCTGTCGGAGCGCGGCGGCAAGTTATCGCGAAATGCACTGGCCAATCGCCTGTCGATGCCCGAAATGCGCCTGAGTGGCTTCCTGAGCGCTGTCCGAAGGCTGCTCAACGTGGACCAGATGCAGGTGCTTGGTGTCGATGAGGCGGCAGGCACGGTCGAGCTCAATATCGCCTTGCTACAACAGCAGTTCAACTTGCCCCGTCAGGGAGAAGTCCGATGATTAGTGCAGCACGCCGGGAAGACATCGTCAGCGCATTGCGACGGGGTACGGTGCCGAACAGCGGCCTGGATGCTTTGGCGGTCGGCATCGAGACGTTTGCATCCACGCTGAGCGAGGAGCTGGACATCGTCGCCTCCGGTCGCGGCGGGTTCAAGGCGGTACGGGGTGAATACGGCACCGGCAAGACCTTCTTCGGGCGCTGGTTGCAGGAGCGAGCCCGTTCACGAGGCTTTGCCGCGACCGAAGTCCAGATCAACGAAACCGAAACGCCGCTCCATCGACTCGAAACCGTCTACCGGCGCCTCGTCGAACACCTTGGCACGGCCGACATGGCAAGCGGCGCATTCAGGAGTGTCATCGACGGCTGGTTCTACGCCCTGGAGCAGGATGTCCTAGCTGACCCGGCGGTCAATCCTGACAATGCCGAAGACTTGCTGCAGCGGACGAATGCGTTGATGGAGGCTCGCCTTTCCGCCATCAGCAAGACGGCTCCCGCCTTCTCGGCGGTGCTGAGAACCTACCGCCAGGCGCTGGTCGACAATGACGGCATGCTGGCCGATGGCCTGATCAGCTGGTTGGCAGGTCAACCCAATGTGGCGGCGAGCGTCAAGCGTGCCGCCGGCATCAAGGGCGATCTAGACCACTTCGGCGCAACCAATTTTCTCGTCGGTCTGCTCACCATCCTGCGGGACAGCGGCTTTGCTGGCCTGGTCATGGTGCTGGATGAGGTGGAGACACTTCAGCGCATGCGTACGGACACGCGCGAAAAAGGTCTCAACGCATTGCGGCAGTGGATCGACGAAATCGATGCCGGTCGATACCCCGGCCTTTACTTAGTCATCACCGGCACCCCGGCGTTTTTCGACGGTCCGCAAGGGGTCCAGCGCCTGGCGCCACTCGCACAGCGGCTGCATGTGGACTTCGGCACCGACCGCAGGTTCGACAACCCTCGCGCCGTGCAGATCCGGCTGGCGACATTCGACCACACCTCGCTGTTGTCGGTGGGCCGCCGCGTGCGTGACCTGTATGCCGAAGGAAGGAAGAACGAGTCGCGAATTCGGTCTGTCGTCGACGACAGCTATCTGGATACGCTCGCCCGGGCCGTGGCGGGAGGGTTAGGCGGCAAGGTGGGGGTGGCACCGCGCCTGCTCCTTAAAAAGCTGGTTGCTGACGTTCTGGATCGCGTCGATCTGCACCCGGATTTCGACCCGCGCCAACACTACGCGCTGACTCTCGCCGAGTCCGAGATGTCGGCCATCGAGCGGGCCGCGGCAAGTGCGCACTCTGTCGACGACATCGAGTTGTGAACGAATTCGAGCAACTGCACCCATCCCTCCAGTACCACGTGGTGAACACGCTGGGCTGGAGCACGCTGCGCCCTACTCAGCTCGCTGCAATCCCGCCGATCCACGCCGGCGCGCACTGCCTGTTACTGGCGCCGACCGCCGGGGGCAAGACGGAAGCGGCCGCGATCCCGATCTTGTCGCGAATGCTCAAAGAGTCTTGGCCTGGGACCAGCGTTCTTTACATCTGCCCTATCAAGGCACTGCTGAACAACCTTGAACACCGGCTGACGCACTACGCTGGACTCGTCGGCCGCACCGTTGAGGTTTGGCATGGCGATGTGTCCCAGTCACGCAAGAAAAAAGCACTAAAAGAAGCGCCGGACATCCTCTTGACCACGCCCGAATCGCTCGAGGCGATGCTGATTTCAGTGAGGGTAGACCGCCCTACCTGGTTCGGAAACCTGCGTGCTGTGATCGTCGACGAACTGCACGCCTTTGCGGCTGACGACCGCGGCTGGCACATGCGTTCAGTATTACTCAGGCTCGACCAGTACCTTGGTCGCCCGCTCCAGCGGATCGGCTTGTCGGCGACGGTCAGCAACCCGGTCGAGCTACTGGATTGGTTCGCACCTGTTGGGGAGCGTTGTGTGGTCGGCAGCGCCTCAGTCAGCACCGATGCCGATGTCACCCTCGATCACGTCGGATCTCTCGAGAACGCCGCGACGATCATCGCTCGGCTGCATCGTGGCGAAAAGCGATTGGTGTTCTGTGACTCACGCAGCAGCGCCGAGCAGCTGAGCAGTATGCTGCGAGGCAAAGGAATACGTACCTACGTCAGCCACGCGTCGCTCAGCGCGTCCGAACGCAGGCAAGCCGAGGCGGCGTTTGGCGAGGAAAAGGACTGCGTGATCGTCGCGACGTCGACCCTCGAACTTGGCATCGACGTCGGCGATCTGGACCGTGTAATTCAGATCGATTCTCCATCGACGGTGTCTTCGTTCCTGCAACGGATGGGACGTACCGGGCGGCGATCCGGCGGTCGACGCAATTGTCTATTCCTGACGACCAATCAGGATGCCTTTATGTTGGCTCTTGGTGTTACCAACCTGTGGTGCAAGGCTTGGGTCGAAGCGGCGCGGCCACCCGATGAACCGTGGCCGATTGCAGCCCAGCAGATTCTGGTTGCGACCTTGGAACGTGGTGAGTGGCCTGTGCACGAACTGGTTTCGCTGCTCGCCCGGTGTTTTCCCGAACTGCCGGGCAACGGATTCAAGTTGCTCGTGGACCACCTTGTCGAGCATGCTTACCTAGATGGCGCGGAGGGACTTGTCCGCATTGGACCGCGTACTGAGCGGGAATATGGTCGCGGCCGTTATCGGGATCTCCTGGCGTCCTTCAGCGGCGCCCAGCTTTTAACAGCCCGCTTTGGCAGCGCTGAAATCGGATACATTGACCCGACGGCGCTAACGGGAGAGGACCCTCAGCGGCGCATTCTTCTGGCTGGCAGGAGTTGGTTGGTCAAAGAAATCGAGTGGTCAAAGCGTGTCGTCTGGCTCGAGCCCGCGAAAGAAGGCGGTAAAGCCAGGTGGATGGGCGGCGCCCGCAGCTTGAGCCGGGAGGTCTGCCAGGGCATTCGGGCTGCGCTGGCGGACGGAGCTCCTGATGGAGTGCATTTGTCTCAGCGAGCCAAGATTGAGTTGGCGTCGTTGACTGACGAGCTGTCCGTCTCGCCGGACGCAAGCTTATTGTCTACGCTCGATGGAGAGAAAGCGCGAACTTGGACGTTCGCAGGCACGAAAGAAAACCGGACGTATGCACGAACGGCGGCAAGTGGGGGCATGCGCGTTAAATTCGATGCACTGAGTGTGCAAGCGCCAGCGGCAGCTCTGCAAGGCAGACTTAACAAAGGCTCGGCTTTTCGACTTACAGCCGAGGAGCAAGCTGCCTTTGCAGAAGGGATCAAGTTCGCGACCTGCGTTCCATCTCAACTGCTTTGCCGGACCATACTCGCTCGATACTTCGTGCTTCCATAGTCCATAGCAAGAGGCATCTGCTCACGGTGAAGGGGATGCATTCGTAGGTCAACTGGACAGGCGCCGGCGGATTTGCTCGACAACGGAACGGATGCGCACCACGAGGTATGCTTCCGACGACCCGCCGTCGCCCCATTTGATTGTTCGCTGAAGCATGAATGCGGTGATCCGCAAGCATTCCATCGTTGCCTTTTCCAGTCCTGCTCGTTCGGTATCTGCGGCGACCAAATGTGGGTCGGCCCCGGCGAGGGAGCCGGCCCGGTAGCCATCGAACGACAAGCAAAACGGCCACAAGCTTTCATACTCGGCGCCGGGCGGCGGAAGATCGGCCAGTGTCAACTCAGCGTGTGAGATGAGAGGTTGCCCCGTACCAGAGTACGGTTCGCCTGTGGCGCGGGGCGGTGGGTATGGCGTCGGATCTTCCCCCAGGTGATAATGACGCCCACCGAAGAACTCGGGCAACCGTCCGTGCTCCGCGCGGCCAAGGACATAGGTGAACCAGCCGGCGTAGGCCAAGTCGTCGCCGGCCGCCTGCCGCGCAAGTTCGGGATAGCGTTCTAGAAATTTTGTCGCGAGGCGGCGTGCGTCGTCGTGCCTCGCATCGGTCCAACCGAGGTAGTCGTGCTCCTGTTCCGTCGTGTATAGCAGTTCGGTGCTGCCGGTCGGAGTCCAACCATCTTGGTGGAACTGTGTCGCTGGACCGATATAGCAACGCCAGTGCTGCAGGTCGAGTGTATAACCGGCGCAGATTCGAAGACGCTGATAGCCGGCCTTGTGCAGTTCGTGCACCATCGCCAACATGCGCACAGCGCGGCGCACGGCCGGGTCGGATGAAGGGGCGAGCGAAATCGAGCCAGGAACATAAGGCTCGACCTTTGCCGAGTGCGCCCGCTGCGATTGTTCGGCCAAGTGCATCAACATTGCGAAAAGGAGTCGGGGTGCCCCACGATAACCATCCTCACCCTCGCACTCCTGCACAGAGCTCATAGCTTCCATCAGACGGTAAGCGGGTCCATCTCCATCAAAGGCGACTTTTTCGATTGCCGACAAGTTCAGCGCAATCGTGGTTTCGCCACGCTGGCGCGCAGCATTGTAGCGTTCAAGCGCCTCCGTCCAATAACGGTCTTCTACCCAGTGCATATATGAAATTACTCTTCGGTTATACGACTCATTGATTTCACGTGCTTCCGCGCCAGCGGCTTAGAGTCGTCGCTATGATAGCCGAGCATTGGTGCCTGACGAAAAAACGTACGGAAGGCCGTAGGGACGATACCTCGCACTAACGGTCACGCAGGGCGGAACGTACGCGCAAGCTATCGTTAGCATTAATCCGGCTGGACGCGCCCGCGCGTGCGCAGCGTGTGCACGCAGCGCGAAACGCCGGAGGCCAGCGCCAGATCCATTGCCGAGTTTCCCTGTAGGTCGCGCCAGTCGGCGTTGGCTCCCGCTTCGAGAAGTACATCTACCATGGCAGCGTCGCCATGCCGAGCAGCGAGCAGCAACGGCGTCTGCTTCTTGAAATCCGCAAGGTTGACCAGCTTCGGCCATTTCTTGACCACGCGGAGGATGGCCTCGCGCAGGTTGCGGGCGAACGTGTTGGCCACGGGCGCGACTTCCTCGACCGGTCCGATCTCGTAGATTCGCGACTTCTGCATTCGGGCTTGGTAAAGCCCACGCAGCCAGGTCATGAGGACTGTCTCGCCCCGCACGTGGCGCAGCCGCTTGTCGCGCAGCTCCGCGTTGCGCCCCATCCAGGCATCCAGACCATCCCAGTCCGCCTTGAAGACGAGTTCCATGGTCTCGGTCCCGACGATCGCCTCGGTGTGCCTGCGTGCCAGCGGCTCCTCGGCTCGCTCGCCCGGATACGGCGCGTACAGGTCTTCCCAGAAATATTCCGACACCACGCACGCAGTGTCCTCGAGCGAGGGCGGGTTCCGAGGGTGTTCCAGGATAAGCGAGCCGAAAGCCAACATGTTGCGCATGTAGCGCTCATAATTCTGTAGGCTGAAGCCGACGGGGGGACGCTCGACCACGACAGCGAAGGCGTCGCGCGCGATCTCGCCGCGGATGGGACCGTAGTTGCGCACTTGGCAGGCGTCGAGGGCCTCGTCGAACAGCTTGCGCGCGGCCGCGAACTCGTTGGCCGCCAGATGGTGCTTGGCCCTATATCGCAGCACCACCGCATCCCACTCGCCGAGTGCCGGGTTGGCCACGGCCAGCGCGAGCAGCCGCTCGACCTGCTGCCGCATGTCCCTGGGCCGGTCCGCCCGGTCGCGATGAAACAGGGCATGCAATTGCAGGATGATCGCGCCAACCGCCTCGCTCGGCGTTGCCGCGAGCTCGCTTGCGCGAGCGCATGCCATCTCCCTGACGCGCAACGGCAGTTCGGAAGACTGCGCGACCTGGTTCACCACCCAGTAGTTTGTTTGTTGTTGCAGCTTGCGGAACGGCGCACCCCGTCCCAGGGAATCGACGCACGCTCGGATCGCCATCCTCTCCTCGTCGCGCGCGACCAAGCGCAGGCACTTGCGTTCAGCGATCGCCATGCTCGACGCCTCGTCATGCCCCACGAGGTCTTCAAGCGCGCTGCCTGGACGCAGCTCGGCAAACACACGCGTAAGCAATCCGGACAACTCGCGGGCGCCGGTTGCATGCTGGGACGGCGCTATCGCCAGGAACACCCCTTCCTTGTCCCAAGGCGCGAGCTGGCTATCGAACCAGATGTCCTGCGCTTGTGGGTCTTCCGTTTCCTTGGCAGCCCGAATGGTCAGGTTGTACGCCGCCCGGAACAGTGCGGCGAGCTGCAGCACCTTGTTACGTGTGGGATCGGCGCACCCTTCGTCGAAGTCCTCCTCCAGCAGGAACCGCCCGAGCCGACGATATCCGTCCTGCACCATGCGCGCGACCAGCAATCGGCGGCGGACGGTTGCCATTGAGGGGGCCGACCAGCGCTCCTCGACCAGCTCGACGAACTGCCGCGCCTCGTCGTCCGACGACTGGGATGCCAGGACGGCTTCCAGCCTTCCGGGTTGGGTCATGGGAATCTCTTCGCGCAAGGCATCGGCATCGAGCCCCTTCGCGGCCACGAAGTCGATGGCCCCCCGCAGCCGGGCAGGCAGTGGCAGGTCGGGCGAAGGCGGTAGAGCGCCCTTGAAGGCTAGCTCGGCGTCGTCGGGAAAGTACTTCTCGATCGTCGAGGCGTGCGGCAGTTTCCCTTGGCGCCAGTTCTCGAGCTCGCGCGCCATCGAGGCGTAGACATCGGTTTCCTCCTTGGCGTCGTCGATCCGCTGCTGGCGCTCCTGCGCCGCAATGCCGCCGAGCCCGACCCTCGCCTGCTCCATCGGCGCGCCCAGCAGGTCGCGCAACCAGTCGACCACCTGCGCGACCGGCATGACGAGCCAGCGTTCGCCGTCGCGCATGCGCTCGGCGGGCAGGTACCAGAAGCGTCCGCCGGGCATCCCCTTGTCGAGTCGTTCATGCAGTGTCCAGGACGCCAGCCTGCGCCCTAGGGCGGCGGCATACGAGTAGCCGGACAGCAGCCATACAACCTGGCGCTGGTCGGCGCCGAAGGTCCAGGTCTCGAGCTCGACGCTCTTGTCGAAGTTCGACCACTCCTGGACGTTATGCATGGCGTCGGCCCGTGCCGGGACGTCCAGGTTCAAGGTCGTGAATATGTCATCCAGCAAGCCCTTGACGCGCGCGAGGTGGTCCGCGAGCGGTTTCTCGAGCCTGGGCAGCTTGTTCTTGTCTTTTTGATCGAACTTCAAGCCCAAGCTTTGGTGTACTTCAAGCAACAACTCTTCGAATGTTGGGATCGTGGCCATGTAGATAAGCAGAAAGATTGTATGGGACCGCAATGATCGCGTCGCCGCGGTTGACCGTCACCGAAACTTCGTGGCCTCCCCCTTCCCTGTCGATTGGCCATGGGGTGCCGGGAGGGGGGTGCCACGAACTTTCGTTTCGTCACGGCAATACCGTTGGCACGATACACCTTCTTTCATTACAGGAGTACTCCATGGCCCTCGACCTACCATTCGCCCCCCTCCCCGCCAGCCAGCTGGTCATCAACTGGCACGTCACCGAGGCCTGCAACTACAGCTGCCAATACTGCTACGCCAAGTGGGAGGCGCCCCATCGCCAACGAGACCTGATCCACGATCCCGTCCGCACCAGGGAGCTGCTCGTCCGCCTCTACGACTTTTTCCATCCCGACAACCAAGCCAATCCCTTGCGCCGGCACATGGACTGGGGTTCGGTGCGCTTGAACCTCGCGGGTGGAGAGCCCTTGCTCTATGCAAGGCAGCTGCTCGAGATGCTGCCGGTCGCTCGCGACATCGGCTTCGATGTCTCCTTGATCACGAACGGCAGCCGGCTGGATCCCGGGCTCATGGCTTCCCTTGCGCCCTCGACCAGCCTGCTTGGCCTGAGCATCGACTCGCCGAGCGCGCGGAACAACCGGAGATCGGCCGGATGGACCGCCGCGGCCGCGGACTCGACATCGACAGACTTGTCGACGCCGTGGACGAAGGCCGGCGCCGAAATCCCTCGCTGAAGGTGAAAGTCAACGCCGTGGTCAACAAGGTCAACCAGTTGGACGACCTGACCGGCGTGATCCAGCGCTTGCGCCCTGAGAAGTGGAAGGTCTTGCGCATGCTCCCAGTGGTTGACGACCGCCTGGCGGTGTCCCAGCAGGCGTTCGACGACTTCGTTAGGCGCCACGCCCACCTCGCGGCCATCCGGCACGTGGAGGACAACCAGAACATGACGGAGTCCTACCTGATGGTCGACCCGATGGGACGGTTCTTCCAGAACGTCGCCGGATCCTCCGCCAGGGGTTACCGCTATAGCCAGCCGATCCTGGAAGCCGGGGCACCGGCGGCATTCGCCGGCATGCGATTCTCCGCGCCGAAGTTCCTCTTCCGGTACATGGCGCCGGCCGAGGCAACCGAATGACACCTCCCTCGGCCATCCGTGCCCACCCGCACTCCGCCACCGCGCCGCCTCGGCCCGCAACGGAAGCCCGACGGTCCGGGGAGCTTTGCAACGTTGGGGATTGCCAGTATGATCGAACACGTTCTTGCAAAGGAGCAATTTTGAAACCGAATGACATGCGCATCGCCCTGCTGATCGATTGCGACAACGTGAGCAGCAACGCCGTGGAGGGCGTCCTCGCCGAGCTCGCCAAGCATGGCACGGTCAACGTGCGGCACGCCCATGGTGACTGGAAGAGCAGCTACCTGAACGGCTGGGTGGAGAAGCTGCACGCGAATGCCATCCGTCCCCTGCAGCAGTTCGCCTACACGAGCGGAAAGAACGCCACCGACGCCGCGATGATCATCGACGCGATGGACCTCTTGTACAGCAAGAACGTCGACGGCTTCGCGTTGATGACGAGCGACAGCGACTTCACCCCGCTGGTCATGCGGATCCTCGAGAGCGGCTTGCCGGTGTTCGGGTTCGGCGAGAGGAAGACACCCTCGGCATTCGTGCACGCGTGTTCGCAGTTCATCTACATCGAGAACCTGGTTTCGGCACCGGCAGCGAGAGTCGACCAATCGCCGCCGGTTGGATCGACAAGCGACCGTTCGCTCGTCGAGGACCGTGCGCTGATGCAACTGTTGCGCAATGCCGTCGACCAGGTGTCCGAGATCGACGGATGGTCGCACCTGAGCAAGGTGGGGAAATATATTTCGAACACTAGTTCCTTCTCGCCGATCAACTATGGCTACAGGAAACTTGGCGAGGTCCTCCGCGCTAGCGGCATGTTCGATATCGAGATGCGCAGCGACAACACTGCAATGTACGTCAAGCCAAGCTTGTCGCGCGGCGCCGCGTCGGAGAAGGTTAGCACCGCACAGAAGCGCTAGCGCTGCACTACGCACAGGCCGGCCCTTGCGGTCGCCGAAAGTGCGACGGCTATGGACACCCTGCCCTTGCGCAGCTCATAAGCCCTTCGGCTTCGAGCACAACCTCGGCCCACCGCGCAGTCAGCAAAGAAATGACCGTACCGATGTCCTCGAAAGAGACGTCATCACCCATGAACTCACGGTCCGAAGCAGATATCTCACCCATGTCACTATCGTTCAGCAACCCGTTCAATATATCGATCTCATGGTCGCCCTCGAGAAGGCAGGTTCCCACGAAACCAGCGACGCCAAAGAGTGTCTCCCAGTTTTCTGGAGGCGTATCCCTGCCCAGCACTGCGATCGCGATCTCCATCATCTTCCAGGTCCCCGGTTGAATGGATATCCGGCAGGAGCCCCTCCAGGCGCGCTCGTCAGGATTCCCGCTAGGGTTTCGCCATACGCTTGCATGGGCCGCGCCGCCGAGCAGTTCGATTATTTCCCTGTGACTGGCCTCATGGCAGGCGCAGCGACGAAGCTCGCGAGCTTCCAGCTCCTCGAGCTCCGCTACTGTCAGCTCGGCACCTAGTACGATCGGCATTCGGTTTTACTCCAAGTTGGTGAGGCCGCGCCTCATCGAAGGCAGGGTAAGCGTGAGTACGCATGGTTATTCGCTCATGTGTCGGCCAATGCCTGGCCATCGGGTCCATCGCCTTGGAACAGCGTGCCTTGTTGACCCCTGCCCTGCCTCCCATTCTTGCCAGTAGCCGGCCGCTCGCTATAAATTGCAGAGGCCACGGCCAACTCACGTTCAGCGATCGCTCGCGACTGCCGCTCCATGTTGAGCAATTCCGACAGCTCTGCTGCCTTCTTCTCAAGCCTGTCGTTGGCCTCGCGCGCACTGGCAAGCTCGCCCTTGAAGTCTTGGACCTGGCTGTCCAGCGCCAGCTTCTGTGCCCCGAGCACGGCCGCAGCCTGCTCGGCGCGCACGCACGCGTCGCGCTGCGCTTCACACCGCACACGTGTGTCATGCAGTTCGCCTTCCAACGGCGCCAGCGCTTCCACGCGCAACTGCAGCCTGGCCATATCCACTCGCGCGTTCTCGGCGGCGCGCCGCTCTGCCGCCGTCTCCTCTCGTGCGCCAGCCAAGTCACCCACGAGCTGCTCAATCCGCCCCTCGACGGTTGCCTGGTGAGCCGTAGCACGGGCCAACTGCCCACGCAGATCCTCGATAGTGGCCGTTGTACGTTCATTCTCTTCGGCCAAGTCAGCTATCTCATGCTTGCATCCAATGAGCTCGTCGGCAATTTGCCGGCGGGCGTTGTTGGCCTGTTGGTCGACGAACGCGAAAACGGATTGCTGCAGTTCCGGCGGCAACTGGCGCAGGCTGTCCGGGGTCTCGTCACTCTCCCCCATGCACTGCTGGAGCAGCTTGCTGATCGTCCCCATGCTGCCCGTGTCGCCGAGCTTTTCGCGCACGGCTCGAGACGACACTCGCTTGCCCTCGGCTCGCAAGGCCGCCACTGCGGCCCTCACCTGCTCGAGTGTTATAGATGCCTGGCGTCCCATTTTTACCTCGCCATTACGTTATGAAATACGTTATGAATGCGTTACGTTACACTTCCGCGACTCGCCACAGGTTGAGCTCGGTCAGACAGCACCGCCCCATGCTCTGGCGCGTCTCGAGCGTTGCGGAAGTCTGACGGGAACCGCGGGTGTTCACGGCGGAGACTTATCGACCGAGATAAACCGCTGTGATCTGCTCGCGCTCGTGCCCCAGTTCTTTCGAGATCTGCAGTCGTACGGCCCGGTCACGCGCTTTCTGCTTGGGCGTCAACTGCTTCGAGGTCGGGCCGCCGCACGCAGGCGCCTTGGAGCCGGTCAGTGTCTCGTAGCGCTTCTGGGCGTAGCGGTGGCGCTGGCCATGCACGTGCGTGATCCCCGCTTTGGCACACTGCGCCTTGAAGCGATTGAGCTGGTCCTTGTAGCGCATCCCTTTCGGAATCAGGCTGCCTTTGCCAGCCAGGGCTTTGGCGTCGTCGAGGGCGGCGCGCTGCGCCGCAGTGGTAATCGGGATCTCGCGATATTTCCCGCCTTTGGTCCAGCTATCGCGGAGCCGAAGCCGGTCCCCAAGGTCGGCCCACGCGGGCTGGATCTTGATGCTTTCCTCGCGCCGCAGGCCGAACTCGCGCTCGAGCCGTAACGACGCCTTGGAATACGGATCGGTCACCTGCGACAGATGCTGGTTCGTGACCTCGTTCGCCTTGGACACGTTGGTGACGTACGTCCGATCGTCGATCCCATACTCTCGATTGGTCCGCTTGACGACGTTGTCCCTGCCGATGTATTCGGCCCAACGGCGCACCTCGATCATCAGGTTCTTGATGGTCCCGATTGCAAGGTGCCTCTCCTTCCAGCATGCGACCAACGCCTCCACGTGCTTGGGCTTGAGGCTCTCGATATCGAGATTCCGAAATCCGCACGCCTCAAGGTCCTTGGCAATGGTCGAACACCGGCGTCGCCGGGACGCCTGCGACGAATACGACCCGCTCTTGGTGTGCTCGCCCATCTTCTTTAACTGATAAGCCAATGTACGCATTGCAGTCACCTCCATTAGATAAATTGTTTATTCAATTTTGCTGCGCGGTGTATGGGTTTTCAGGTAAGTGTTTTTGGCCGCTCCTGAAGCCTCAGCTGCAGGAGACCGTTTGGCCGCGGGGACACCACTCCCCGTTCATGCGGATGTTTTGCTTCTTTCCCCGCGCCGCATGCGCGTCTGGGAACCGTTGGCCGTCCTCTGGGAAGCAAGCGCAACGGTTGGAGAGTTGACCCAGTCTCCAAAAGGGGCGCATGACCATGCGCGTATCTACGGCCGCCGAAGCGACGGAACCAGGTAACCCGCGGTTCGATGCGGAGTGCACCTCGTGCACGATTTGTTGTCCGCCGAGCGGACGTGGACCAATAACCCAAGGCCATGGAGAGCACTCGCGTACTCGTTCTGGAGAAGGAAGATCAGCTCTAAGGCCAGCGAGGCTGGCCGTCGTCACACACCCCCATCACACCAAGCTCATCGCGAGCTGCACAGTAGGAAAGCGCCCAAAGTCCGCGTCGTCACCGTCCGCCGTGCGCGGACGGTGAC
>Ga0308160_10001029_pt1 | contig 43151 bp, 37 predicted proteins | sample PhyFR1_FD_201036 | JGI IMG/M metagenome (GOLD analysis project Ga0308160, IMG submission 201036) | Phyllosphere microbial communities from UC Gill Tract Community Farm, Albany, California, United States - DLSLF.R1 | ecosystem: Host-associated > Plants > Phyllosphere > Unclassified | place: USA... | reverse complement strand
GACGTCGCAGCGGTGGTCCGGCAGCGGATGCAGCGTGGGCCGCGCCCCTGCAACTGGTAGCCCAGCGGCCCGCGGGCCCGGTGCCCACGTTCACCGAGTGCACGGACGACGAAGCCGAGGCGGCCACAGTCGCCCAAAAAATCAAGGCACTGCTCGACGCCGGCACCCCGGCAAGCGAAGTTGCCATTCTTTTCCGTACCAACGGGCAGTCCGAGGCCTACGAACAGGCGCTCGCCGCCGCCGGCATCGGCTACCAGCTACGCGGCGGAGAGAGGTTCTTTGCCCGCAAGGAAGTCCGGGACGCCATCCTCCAGTTGCGTGCGGCCACGAGGGCGGTGAGCGAAGAGGGGGCCAGTGAACCGCTCGGGCAGTTGGTCCGGGACATTGTCTCCTCCCTCGGGTATACGGACTCCGCCCCGCACAGCGGCGGCGCACTGCGGGAACGGTGGGAGTCCCTGGCGGCGCTGGTGGCCCTCGCCGATGAGCTGGTCCAGGTCCGCGGCCAGGAGTTCGGACTGGCGGACTTCGTTAACGAACTCCAGGAACGATCGCTCGCCCAGCACGCCCCCACGGTGCAGGGCGTCACCCTGGCGTCCCTGCACGCCGCGAAAGGCCTGGAATGGGACGCCGTGTTCCTGGTGGGCCTCAGTGAAGGCCTGATGCCCATCTCCTTCGCCGATTCCCCGGAATCGGTGGATGAAGAGCGCCGGCTCCTGTACGTCGGCATCACCCGTGCACGGGAGAACCTTTCCCTGTCCTGGAGCACGGCGCGAACACCTGGCGGACGGGCCAACCGGAAACCGTCCAGGTTCCTTGACGGACTCCGCCCCAATTCCGTGGCAACGTCCAGCACCCGTGGAAAGGGCCCGGCTCCACGACGGAAGGCTGCAGCCCCCGCCGTGTGCAGGGTCTGCGGCAGCATGCTGTCCTCTGGCGCGGAGCGCAAGGTGGGACGGTGCAATGCGTGCCCGCCCAGCTACGAGGAACAGACGTTCGAAGCCCTGCGGAGCTGGCGCCGCGAAGTTGCCCTCTCTGCCGATGTGCCCGCTTTCGTGGTCTTCACCGATGCCACCCTGACCGCCATCGCCGAGGCGAGGCCGGCATCAATTGAGGACCTCGCCGGCCTGGCGGGCGTAGGTCCATCAAAGCTTGAGAAGTACGGCGAAGACGTCCTGAAGGTGCTGACCGAAAGCACTGAGCTGTGAGGTCCGGCGGGCCGCCCGCAATGACCACAGCCGACGGCGCGCCGGTGGAGGTCAGGCGGTCTTCCCGCCGGACCCGGACGGTGGCGGCGTTTTGGGAGGACGGGACTGCCGTCGTCGCCATCCCTGCGCGGTTTACGTCGGCCCAGGAAACCGAGTGGGTCCGGCGCATGCTGACAAAGCTGCAGCGGCAGGGGGAGCGGCGCAGTGCGGCGGGCAGGAAACGGCCGGCGTCCGATGCCGCCCTCGCAGCCCACGCCGCCCACCTTTCTGCCCAGTACCTGGGTGGGCGGTCAACTCCGGCTTCCGTCCGGTGGGTCAGCAACCAGAATTCACGTTGGGGCTCTGCCACGCCGGCGGAGGGCACTATCCGGCTTTCGGACAAGCTGAAGCCGATGCCCCAGTGGGTCATTGACTATGTCCTGCTCCACGAACTCGCGCACCTCCTCGTGGCCGGGCACAACGCCGCGTTCTGGAAGCTGCTCGAGGCGTATCCGGAAACGCAGCGTGCGAAAGCCTTCCTGGAAGGGGTGTCCTATGCCTCGGCGCGCGGTCTGGCCACCGGCCGCGGAGCCGGGGACAACAAAACCGGCGCCCTTCCGGAGCCCGAAGGCTGGCCGGAGGACGCCGACTAGGTGAAGCGTGCTGCCGCCGCAGCGGGAAGGTCAGGCCTTCGGCTGGGTACCTTCGCCGTCGTCGTCGCCGGCGCCGTCGTCACCGGTGTTGTCGGCACCGGAGCCGGCTGGGCCCGGAGCCTCGCCGGAACCCGCGCCGCCGTCGCCGCTCTCGGCGGGGCCAGCCGACGTTCCAGCGGCATCATCGGCGGCGGGGGCATCAAAACCACCGCTGAGCAGCTTCTGCAGGGCATCATCCACTTCGCTGTCGCTGGCCTCGGCCAGCTTGCGGCGGGCGCTGAAGCCCTTGGGATCGTCCAGGTCCTCGGCGGTGGGCAGCAGGTCCGGGTGGTGCCAGATGGCGTCCCGGCCTTCGACGCCACGTTCCTCCTTGAGGGCGGCCCACAGCGTTGCCGCATCCCTGAGGCGGCGCGGCCGCAGCTCCAGCCCCACCAGTGAGGCGAAGGCATGCTCTGCCGGGCCGCCGGTTGCGCGGCGCCGCCGGACGGTTTCACGCAGGGCGGCAGCGGAGGGGAGCACATTCTCGGTGGCCGCGGCCGTCAGTTCGTCGACCCAGCCCTCCACGAGGGCCAGCGCCGTTTCGAGCTTCTCCAGGGCCTGCTCCTGCGCAGGGGTGCGCTTGGGCATGAATACGCCCTGGGAGAGGGCTTCCTGGATTCCCTCGGGGTTGCTCGGGTCCAGGTCCCGGGCCAGTTCTTCGATGCGCGAGGTGTCGATGTGGATGCCGCGGGCGTATGCCTCGATGGCCCCGAGGAGGTGCCCCCGCAGCCAGGGGACCTGCACGAACAGCCGGGCGTGGGCGGCCTCACGCACTGCAAGGAACAGCCGGATGTCGTTTTCCGGCAGGGACAGGCCCTCGCCGAAAGCTGCGACGTTGGCCGGCAACAGGGCCATTTCCAGGTCCGCAAGCGGTACGCCGATATCCGTGGAGCTGACAACGTCCGCGGAGAGCGCGCCGATGGCCTGGCCCAGCTGCATCCCGAAGATGGCACCGCCCATGTTCTGCAGCATCGAGGAGGCGCCGCCCATCATGGACTTCATTTCCTCGGGCATCTGCTCCGTCATGGCGGAGGAGAGGGCATTGGCGATGCTGTTCGCCACCGGCTCCGTCAGCCGCTTCCAGGTCCCCAGTGTTGCCTCGACCCACTCCGCGCGGGACCATGCCCGCCCGATCAGTCCGGTGGACGGCAGGTCCGTGACGCGGTCCAGCCACAGCTCCGCCAGGCGAAGGGCCTCGTCCACCTCCCGGGACTGTAGGGAGGTCACCGAAGGATCGGAACCGCTCGCGGCCACGCGCCGTGCATTGTCGTGCGCCAGCGTCCAGTTGACGGGCCCTTCGGACGGGGCACTCATCATGGCCTGGACCTGGGAGAACATCTGGGCCAGCAGGTTGGGATCGTTCGGCAGGCCGGCAGCCTTGGCGAGCTCGGCCGGATCGAAGTTTTCCATGCCCTTGCCGCCCATCAGGTTCTGCAGCATCTCGGCCAACGGGTCCTTGGGGGTGTCGTCGCCGTTCGAAGAATTGTGTGGGTTGGAGGTCATGATCCCGCCGATCGTCGGTGTGACTGTTGCTCAACCTTCACGGTACCCCGGCCATCCACGGCTGTCTGCCGCACCGGCTTGACGTTCGCTGTGGGCAAAGAGCCCCCGGGTCCTGCCACCGCGTACTGTTGTTAGGTGACTACAACCCGTGGCGGGTACCCTTCCGAGGACCACGCTTCAGAGCTTCCTTCCCAGCCCCGGCAAGGGGATCACGACGGCGGCGCGGCCGGTGGCGATGACGCGGACGGCGGCGCGGCAACAGGACCTGCGTCCCGGCCGAGCCCCAGGGTTTCGGCCATGATGCTTGCCGGCATGACGGCGCTGGGCCTGGGCATCGCCGCCGGGGTCCTTCCCGTGCCGTACGTCATCGAGTCCCCGGGGCCCACATACAACACCCTGGGACAGGGCCAGGGAACCCCCGTCATCAAAGTCACCGGGCATGAGTCCTACCCGGCAGCGGGCAACCTGGACCTCACCACGGTCTATGTCGATGGCGGACCCAGCAGCCCGGTCAGCATCGTGACCGCTTTCTCCGCGTGGCTTGACCGGTCCAAGTCCGTCTATCCGGTGGAGCTGATCTACCCCACGGGGACCACGAAGGAAGAAGCCGACGAGCAGAGCGCCGTCGCCATGACCACTTCCCAGGAAAACGCCGTCGCCTCGGCCCTGAATGAACTGGACATTCCTTTCGGCCAGCAGCTGCAGGCCGCGGGACTGTCCGACGGGTCGGCTGCGGAAGGCAAGATCCGGACCGGGGACGTCCTCAAAACCATCAACGGCAAGGACATCACGTCACTGGCCGTCATCCAGGACGAACTCTCAGCAGGCAAGGGCGCGCCCGCAGCCGTGGTGCTGGAGCGGGACGGCCAGCCGGTGACTGAGACCATTACCCCCAAGGACAACGGAGAAGGCCGGTTCATCCTCGGGGTGATGCTCAAGTACCTGTTTACGTTCCCCTTCGATGTGCATATTTCGCTGGACAAAGTGGGCGGCCCGTCGGCCGGCCTGATGTTCTCCCTGGGCATTATCGACACCGTCACCCCCGGTGACCTGACCGGCGGCAAGCACATCGCCGGTACGGGCACCATTTCGCCGGACGGCACCGTCGGGGCCATCGGCGGCATCGTGCAGAAAATGCAGGGCGCCCGCGCCGGAGGAGCCACCCTCTTCCTGGCACCCGCGGAAAACTGCGGGGAAGTGGTGGGGCACATCCCGGACGGGCTCCAGGTGGTCAAAGTGGGAAAGCTCGCTGAGGCGAAGTCCGCCGTCGAACGCGCGGGCAGCGGCCAGGACACAACGGGCCTGCCCACCTGCGGAAACAACTAGACTGGGCGCATCTAGACTCGACAGGAACTAAGCCTTACCGCCACTCGTGGCAAAGGTGACGGACAATTCCAGCTGCAGGCCGGGGGAGTACGTCACTCGCACGCACGCTTCGAATATCTGACGACCAGCTATGAGGTACCCAGTTTGTCCCGTCCCGCCAGCACCATGTCCACCGGCAGACCCCCTTCCCGACGCGGCGCGCTGACGCCCACCCTGATCGTTGTTGCCCTCGTCGTCGTGGGCTTCATCTTCTTCGCCAACGTCTGGACCGATGTCCTTTGGTACCGGCAGCTGGGGTTCATGGAAGTCTTCATCACCGAGAACCTGGCCAAGATCGCCATCTTCGCTGCCGGGTTCGCCGTGATGTTTGCCGGCGTGTTCTTCGCCATCCGGATTGCCTACCGCTCCCGGCCGGTCTATGCGCCTGATTCCGATATCCGGGACAACCTCAACAGGTACCAGGCACAGCTGGAACCGGTGCGCCGGGTGGTCATGATTGGCCTGCCCATCCTGTTCGGCCTCTTCGCCGGAAGCGCTGCTGCGAGCCAGTGGCAAAAGGTACTGCTCTTCTTCAACCAGGTGGGCTTCAACAAGCAGGACCCCCAGTTCAACATGGACATCAGCTTCTATGTGATGGTCCTGCCCTTCCTGGGATTCGTCACGGGCTTCCTGATCAGCGTCGTTGTCATTGCCGGCATCGCGGGCATCCTGACCCACTACCTTTACGGCAGCATCCGGCTCATGGAGCGCGGCGTCTACACCGCCCGTGCCGCCCAGATCCACATTGCCGTCACGGGTGCCGCGTTCCTGATCCTGCTGGGCGTCAACTTCTGGCTGGACCGGTATTCCTCGGTCCAGAGCAATGGCGGCCGCTGGGCCGGCGCCCTGTACACGGACGTCAACGCCGTCATCCCCACGAAGGCAATACTCGCCGTCGCTGCCGTGCTTGTAGCTGCGCTGTTCATTGTGGCAGCCATCATTGGCCGCTGGCGCCTGCCGGTTATCGGAACGGCGATGCTGATCATCACGTCCATCCTGGCCGGTGGAGTCTACCCCTGGGTGATTCAGCAGTTCCAGGTCCGTCCTTCGGAAGAAACGCTGGAGAAGGACTACATCCAGCGGAACATCGACAACACCCGCAGCGCATACGGGCTCGATGGAATCCAGGAGACCCGCTACGACGCCACCAACACCGCAACCTCAGGCGCCCTGGCCCCGGACGCGCAGACCACCGCGAACATCAGGCTCCTGGACCCCAACCTGATCTCTGACGCATTCGCGCAGCTGGAACAGTACCGCCCGTACTACCAGTTCCCCGAGGCCCTCAACGTCGACCGTTACGAGGTGGACGGCAAGATCCAGGACACCGTGATCGCTGTCCGGGAACTGAACCCCACCAACGTGGCATCCAACCAGCAGGGCTGGCTGAACCAGCACGTGGTCTACACCCACGGGTATGGCGTGGTGGCGGCCAAGGGCAACAAGTTCACCGTGGACGGAAAACCTGAGTTCCTGCAGTCAGGCATTCCTTCCAACGGTGTCCTTGGCAACGACGCGTCCTACCAGCCGCGCATCTACTTCGGTGAATCCTCGCCCGAGTACTCCATCGTCGGTGCCCCGGAAGGCACCGCTCCGCGTGAGCAGGACCGTCCATCCGGGCCGGAAGGCGAAGGTGAAACCCAGTACACGTTCACCGGTAACGGTGGCCCGAATGTGGGTTCGTTCTTCAACAAGGTCCTGTACGCCATCAAGTTCCAGTCCTCGGACCTGCTGCTCTCGGACGGCGTGAACTCCGAGTCGCAGGTCCTGTACGACCGCAACCCCCGCGAACGCATCCAGAAAGTTGCGCCGTACCTCACCGTTGACGGCAACGCTTACCCGGCGGTCGTTGATGGCCGGGTGAAGTGGATCGTGGACGGCTACACCACCAGCCAGTACTACCCCTATTCGCAGCAAAAGCAGCTGTCCGAGGCCACTGCTGATACGCAGACCACCTCCGGCCGTGCCGTGGCGCTGCCGAACAGCACTGTGAACTACATCCGGAACTCCGTCAAGGCAACCGTGGACGCCTACGACGGGTCCGTCACCCTGTACGCCTGGGATGACCAGGACCCCATCCTCAAGGCCTGGAACAAGGTGTTTCCCACGTCCCTGAAGCCCTATTCGGAGATGTCCGGTGCAGTGATGAGCCACGTCCGGTACCCGGAGGACCTGTTCAAGGTCCAGCGTGAACTGCTGGGCCAGTACCACGTGACGGACCCCCGCAGCTTCTACAAGAACAACGACGCCTGGAGCGTCCCGGCCGATCCCACCGTGGACACGGACGTCAAGCAGCCGCCGTTCTACATGTCGCTGCAGATGCCGGACCAGGACAAGCCGGCGTTCCAGCTCACGTCTTCCTTCATTCCGCAGATCGTGAACAACAACGCCCGCAACGTCCTCTACGGCTTCCTGGCGGCGGATTCCGACGCCGGAAACCAGGCAGGGGTCAAGGGTGAGGGCTACGGCAAGCTTCGCCTGCTCAATATCCCGCCGGAAACCCAGGTCCCCGGCCCGGGCCAGGCGCAGAACAAGTTCAACTCCGATCCCACGGTGTCCCAGGCCCTGAACCTGTTGCGCCAGGGCGCCTCGGACGTGCTGAACGGCAACCTGCTGACCCTGCCCGTGGGCGGCGGCATCCTGTACGTGCAGCCGGTCTACCTGAAATCGACCGGTGAGACCTCCTATCCCACCCTGCAGCGCGTGCTGGTGGCATTCGGTGACAAGGTGGGCTTCGCACCCACCCTGGACGAAGCACTCAAGCAGCTCTTCGGCGGTAATTCCGGCGCAGCGGCGGGCGATTCGGACAACAACGGGCAGGCGCCTGCGGGGCCGGCTACTCCGTCGGAGCCGGGAGCGGACGCCAAGGCTGAGCTGAAGGCGGCGCTGGACGAAGCAAATGCTGCCATCCAGGCCGGCCAGTCAGCTCTTGCATCCGGTGACTTCGCCGCTTACGGTGAGGCGCAGAAGCGGATCACCGCGGCGCTGAAGAAGGCCGTGGATGCCGAGGCCAAGATTCCCGGCACCACCCCGGAAGCCAGCCCGGCACCAACGGCAACGCCGTCACCGTCGCCTAGCAACTAGCGGGGTGTGCGGCGTCCTGAGGTACCCCCGGGCGCACAGGACCTGAACGAAAGTACGACGACGTAACGCGGCATCCGCTTCCTCCGGGAAGCGGGTGCCGCTTGCGTAACGGACGTCACGCTCCGTCGATTTGGCCTGGCGTTCACCTCCCGGTAAAGTAGTTCTTGCGACGCGGGGTGGAGCAGTTCGGTAGCTCGCTGGGCTCATAACCCAGAGGTCACAGGTTCAAATCCTGTCCCCGCAACTGGTAAAAGACCCGGACACTGGAAACAGTGTCCGGGTCTTTTTTGTGCCCCTGCGCGTGCCGTTGGCGGTGCCACGGCACGCCCCCGCCGCGTGGCTGGAAGGTGCTTCGGGCCCAGTGGTCACGGCGGCCGAAAAGATAGGGTAGTGTTGATCAAGCGACGCGGGGTGGAGCAGTTCGGTAGCTCGCTGGGCTCATAACCCAGAGGTCACAGGTTCAAATCCTGTCCCCGCAACTATGGAAAGACCCCGTTCGGCATACCAGCCGGACGGGGTCTTCTTTTTCCGTGGATGAGGGTAGTTCCTAGTATTCTCGTTCGCAGGGCTTGCGTGCTGCGAGCACCTGGCCAGTCATTCTCGAGAGGAATGTAGTTCGATGTCCACACCCACGAAGAAGCCCGGCACCGCCACGGGTAAGCGGTCCCGACTCTACTGGGGCGTCCCGGCCGTCCTCGTGGCGCTGGTACTGGTGGTCCTCGCTGCCCGATGGCTGGTGGGCCTTCCCGCCGTGGCTTCCTTCGTGGCTGACTACCCGGGGCATTCGGAGCTGCCGGACTCGGCCCCGCAGGGCTTCCCTGCGTGGCTGGCGTGGCAGCACTTCCTCAACGCCTTCTTCCTGCTGCTGATTATCCGAACGGGCTGGCAGGTACGGACCACCACCCGCCCGAGCGCGCACTGGACCCGCAACAACAAGGGCCTGATCCGTACCAGGAACGCGCCAACGAAGATCAGCCTTGAGCTGTGGTTCCACCTCACCCTGGACGCCCTGTGGATCCTCAACGGGCTGGTGTTCGCTGTTCTCCTGTTTGCCACGGGCCAATGGATGCGGATTGTCCCCACCAGCTGGGATGTCTTCCCGAACGCCCTTTCGGCCGCGCTCCAGTACGCCTCGCTGAATTGGCCCACCGAGAACGGCTGGGTCAACTACAACGCGCTCCAGCTGCTCACGTACTTCATCACCGTCTTCATCGCCGCACCGCTGGCGTTCATCACCGGGCTGCGCATGTCCGGTGCGTGGCCCAAGAAGGCTGCCGGCCTGAACAAGGCCTACCCCATCGAGTGGGCCCGTGCAGTGCACTTCCCGGTGATGATCTACTTCGTGGCCTTCGTGGTGGTGCACGTGTTCCTGGTCTTCGCCACGGGGGCGTTGCGGAACCTCAACCACATGTACGGTGTGCGTGACGATGACGGCTGGTTCGGCTTCTTGGTCTTCGCCGCTTCCGTGGCAGTCATGGTTGGCGCCTGGTTCCTCGCCCGCCCGCTTTTCCTGCGCCCCGTCGCCTCACTGATGGGTAAGGTCAGCCGCTGACCCTGCCGGCCCGTGCAGGCGGTCAGGAGTCCTTGAGCTTCTGGTAGGCATCCAGTGCCCGCTCCCGCGACTCCGGGAGCTCCACCAGGGGCTGGGGGTAGCCGTCCAACTCCGCCGTCCATGGTTCGTGGACCGCTTTGCCCTCAAGGCCGGCGATCTCCGGAATGAAGCGGCGCAGGTAGTCGCCGCCGGCGTCGAACTTCTTGCTTTGGGTCACCGGATTGAAGATGCGGTAATAGGGGGAGGCATCTGCGCCCGAGCCGGCCACCCATTGCCAGTTGGCGGGATTGTTTGCGGCGTCGGCGTCCACCAGGGTGTCCCAGAACCATTGTTCGCCCACCCTCCAGTCGGTCAGGAGGTTCTTGACCAGGAAGGATGCCGCTGCCATGCGGACGCGGTTGTGCATCCACCCGGTCTGCCAGAGCTGCCGCATGCCGGCGTCAACCAGCGGGTAGCCGGTCTGGCCCTGTTGCCACGCAGCCAGTTCCTTCCGGCTCAGGGATCCCCATTCGAACTTCTCAAAGTCCGGCCGGAAGCTGCGGGTGGCCAGTTCCGGATTGTGGTAGAGCAGGTGCCAGTTGAATTCGCGCCAGCCGAGTTCCGAGCGGAAGATGCCGACGTCGGCAGGAACCTGCCGCGGATGGCGGCGACGGATCTCACGCCATACCCGGAACGGACTGACTTCACCGAACCGGAGGTACGGAGACAACCGGCTGGTTCCTTCAGTGCCGGGGATGTTCCTTCCGGTCCCGTAGTCCTCGATGGGACCATCCAGGAAGTCAGTAAGGCCGTCTACCGCGCCCTTTTCGCCGGGCACCCACGTTTCGGCCAGTCCTCCGCTCCAGTCGGGCGAGGTGGGCAGCAGCTTCCAACTGCCCAGGGAGTCGCTTGACGGGAGTCCCCGGCCGGAGGAAGCAGGTTCGGGAAGGTCTGAAGGAACGTCGAAAGGATCCCTGATGTCGCCGGTTGCCAGGCAGGCGCGCCAAAACGGTGAGTAGACCTTGTACGGGCCGCCGGCGCCGGTCCTGATGGTCCAGGGCTCGAAGAGCAGGTTGGCCTGGAAACTGGAGGCTTCGATGCCGTTCCTGGCAGCCCATTCCTTCAGGCCGGCGTCGATATCGCGTTCCGGTCCGCCGTAGCGGCGGTTCCAGAAGAGGTGGCCCGCATGCGTTTGCGTAGCCAACGAAGTGATGACATCGGCAGCCTTGCCGCGGCGCAGCACCAGCCGCGAACCCTTGGCTTCCAGGTCGGCGCCCAGTGCCGCCAGTGAGTGGTGGAGCCACCACCGGCTTGCCCTGCCGAGCGCCCGAACGCCGGGCGACTCCTCGTCCAGTACATAGACCACGGTCATCGGTGCACCGAGGTGGGCAGCTTCGGACAGTGCAGGGTTGTCGTCAAGGCGAAGGTCGTCGCGCAGCCATACGAGTGACGTCAGATCTGGGGAAGCCATGCCACCACGCTACACACCGGGGAACGGCAAAGGGCCGGGACTTTCCGTCCCGGCCCCTCAGCGTTGGCAATTACCTGCGTTCGCAGGCTCAGAGCTTGTCGAAATCCGCCTCATCCACATGGGATGCGGAAGCGGCCGAATTGCCCGAACCGATGGCCTGGGTGCTCTTGCCGCCGGACTTCAGTGCGGCCAGGCGGGCCTCGATCTCCACCTGCTCACCAAGGTCTTCCAGCTGGTTGAACTGTGCATCGAGACTCGATGCAGCGAGTTCCTGCTGGCCGCGGACCTTGGCCTCTTCGCGGCGGATTTTCTCTTCGAAGCGTCCCACCTCGCTGGTGGGATCCATGATGTCGATGCTCTTGATGGCGTCGTGGACCTGCGACTGTGCGGCCGCGGTCTTGGACCGGGCCACCAGTTCGTTGCGCTTGCTGGTGAGCTGGTTGAGCTTACCCTTCATCTGGTCGAGGCCGGTCTTGAGCTTGTCAACCACTTCGCGCTGCGAGGCGATGCTGGGCTCCGCGCCCTTGGCCTCGCTTTCGGCAGCCATCTGGCGCTGCAGGGCCACCTTGGCCAGGTTGTCGAACTTCTCGGCGTCCGTCACATCGCCGCTGCTGCGGAACTCATCGGCCTTGCGGGAGGCTGCCAGGGCCTTGTTGCCCCAGTCGTGGGCATTGCGGACATCCTCGTTGTAGTCGTCTTCGAGCATGCGGAGGTTGCCGATGGTCTGTGCCACGGCTGACTCAGCCTCGGCGATGTTGTTGGTGTAGTCCCGGACCATCTGGTCCAGCATCTTCTGCGGATCCTCAGCGTTGTCCAGCAAGGAGTTGATGTTTGCCTTCGCCAGCTGAGCGATGCGGCCGAAAATGGACTGCTTAACCATGGTGTTACCTTTCGTCCTGCTCTGTTGTGGCCACTGCTGCCAGTGAACAGTGGTGTATTGCGCCTATCCGCCCGCCGGCATTCCGGCGGGCGCCTAGCTTGTGGTGATCAGAAGTCGCCTCCGCCGCCGGAGTCGCCGCCCCAGCCGCCGCCCATGTCGCCGCCGAAGCCGCCGGAGTCTCCGCCGAAACCGCCACCGCCGTCGCCGTGGCCGCCGCCCCAGCCGCCACCGCCGCCGCCGTTGAGGATGGAGTTGATCAGGATGCCGCCCAGGATGGCGCCACCCAGGCCGCCGCCTCCGCCGCCGCCGAACATGCCGCCACGGCCGTACCCCTGGTTGGCGTAGCCGTCAAAGTGGTCCACGTCCGCCTGCGCCAACTGGGCTGCCTGCGCGGCAAGGGCATGTGCCTGCTGTGCGTAGGTGAGGGCTGTGACGGGATCGGTCCGTGCGATGGAGAGCGCGTAGTCCAGGTTCCGCTGTGATTCCGCCAAACGGGTCCGTGCCTCAGTGCCGACGCCGCCTCGGCGGGCCGTGATGTAGTCCGAGGTGGCGCTGATCTGCGCCTGGGCGGACATGATGGTCTGCTGCAGCGAGGCCTGGGCCCGGCGCGCCTGCTCCTGCTGGTCGCGGATTCCGGTCAGCGACTGGTCAAGGGACTGATGGGCAGTCTCAACCCGCTGCAGCGTGGCAATGGGGTCGATCTTGCCACCCTGGATTTCGGCTTTGACCTGGGCAAGGGCAGCCTCGACGCCTGCTACCGGGCCGGCAAGCTCGGGATGGGCGCCGGATTGGATCATGGCCCGGGCCTGGGCCAGGTCCTGGGAGGTGTCCACCACCGCGGCCTCAAGGCTGTTCCGGGCCTCGTCCAGGCTGGACGAGAGCTTGGAGATGGCATCCATCAGGACATTCGTCTGGTGGAGGCTTTCCTCGGCAGCGCGTACGGCCACGGCGGCGAGGCTTGCTTCGCCCTCGTCGAGTTTCTGCTGTGCGGCGGTACTGGCGTTCTTGACGAAGGCGAGGCGTTCCTTGGCCTGGAGGATGTTGTCGGACACCTGGGCCAGGGCACTGTCGGCGTACTTGGCGCGCAGTGTGGTGAGCGATGCCTCGGCGTTGGTAATCTTCCCGTCGGCGTCGCGTGCTCCGGTATTGACGGCGGCCAGGGCCTGGGGCGCATTCTTTTCGAGTTCCCGCAGCGAGTCGAAGTCTGCCTTCTGCTCCTGCAGGGAGGCCAACGCGGCCTCTGACCGGCGGATGATCTCGCCCAGCCATGTCCGCTGCTGCTCTTCAGTGTCCGGGATGTGGTCGTCGAGCTGTTGCTGGAGCTTGAACGACTCGGTCATGTGGGCTTTGGCCTCGTCTAGGGCCTTGGTGAAGTTGCCAACGGCGGAGTCGCCGTATTGCGCTTGGGCGAACATGAGTTCCTGTTCGCTGGACTTGATGGAATCATCAGCTTCGATCAGCAGCGACCCGCTCTTGCGGCGCAGCTCCTCGACCGTGAGGGAAGCCAGCGGGTCCACCTCGCCACCCTGGGGGCCGTAGCTGGCGCTCGAAGCCTGACCGGCTGCCTTCTTGCGGCGGTTTCGGAAGTACAGGTAGGCGCCGGCACCGCCGGCGGCCACAACGCCTGTACCCACGAGCACCGCGGCACCGGCGCCGCCTTCGGACGGGAGCTTGCCGCTGCCGCCGCCCGCTGCGTCGCCGATCGCCGATGCCGCGTTGATTGCAGCCTGCGCGTAGTTGTCGTTGGCGAGCTGCGGCCCGATGGCTGTCGACTTGATGTTGTCGATTTGGGCGGTGGTGAACTTGCTGCCGCCCTTGTTCAGTGTGTACTGCCTGACACTGGGGTCGGTGGCAATCGCAAGTATCAGGGCATTCGGCCCCAGGTTCGCCTTCTGCGCTACTTCGTCAGTCCAGGCTTCGCGATCCGTGGGGTTTTCGAACTTCTTCACGGTGACGACATGCAGCACGGTGGCGTGGTCGGTACCAAGCTTCTTGATGGCAGCTTCGACCTTGGACTTGTCTGCGCCCAGCACTCCGGCCGAGTCGACGATCTTGCTCTGGGGATCCAGGCTGACCGGATCTTCGGCCCAGGCCGCGCCGGCGGGCACCGCAAGCAGGCCGGTAAGGCCAACGACGGCGAGAATACGTTTGAACTTTGACCGCATGTGCAACCCTTCAGCACGCCTGACACCGATTCCGGACGAATCAGTCGTCACGAAATCCAGCAGCGCCCCCACGCTTGGTGTGAAGCCGCAGGTCGCTGTGGCATTTCATCTTGATTCTATGGTGCACCCCACAGGCCGTCCATTGAGCTGAATATGCCACCAGCGAAACGTTGGGGGCAGGGCGGCTTCCAGGGGAGGTGATAGCTGGTGATCAGGCGCCAGCCGCGTTCAGCAAGCTCCCAGCAAACATCCGAACTTGTTCCAGCGACGGGGTACATAGTTAATGCAGACGAGGATGAAAGGAAGTCCCATGACTGAGAACCAAAGTTCCGGACACGGCCCCGAGGACCGGTCCACCAGCCGGAACCCCTGGCAGCAGCCCACCATGCCGGGAGACGGTCCCACGGACGCTCGGCATGCGGACAGTGCGGGTGCCGGTCCGGATGAAGCAGGAAACCAGGGAGCGGACGGCAATACTCCTACCCACGCGAACACCGGGGGAGTTGACCAAGGGCGCCAGTACCCCACGGAACAGTTTGACCGGCATGCCACGGACAACCTCACCCGGGAAATTCCGCGGGGCCAGCACCCCGAGTACCCGCAGCGCCAGCCCTTCTACGGCCAGTCGGCCTATTACGGGCAGAATCCGCAACACCAGCAGACCCAGCACGACGGGAACGCGCACCACTACGGCCAGCCCGCTGCCGGAACTGCCCACGGGGCGCCAGCCGGCGGCGTAGGACTTGCCCCCAACGCCAAGGATGCTCCGCGGCGCAAGGCGACGTTCGGCGTCGGGACCCTGGTGGCCAGCATCCTTGCTGCCGGCCTCGTCGGCGGAGGCGTTGCCACGGTGGGTTCCGGCGAGCTGTTCGGCAGCACGGGAACCTCCACTACGGCCAGCAGCAACAGCCAGCCAGGCACCGTGATCGTCAATAACCAGGACAGCGTCAATGAGATCACCGCGGCAGCCGTAAAGGCTTCGCCGAGCGTGGTCACGATCAGCGCCACCAGCGGGAGTTCCGGCGGAACCGGCTCGGGCATCGTCCTTGACGACCAGGGCCACATCCTTACCAACACCCACGTGGTGACCCTGGACGGCCAGTCCGCCAATGCCAACCTGGAAATCCGCACCAGTGGCGGCAAGGTGGTTCCCGCCAAGCTGGTGGGTACCGACCCGTTGTCAGACCTTGCGGTGATCAAGGTGGATGACACATCCGGCCTCACGCCTGCCACCCTTGGCGACTCTTCCAAGCTCAATGTGGGCGACACCGCCATTGCCATCGGTTCACCGCTGGGACTCACCGGCACCGTGACGGACGGCATCGTCTCAACCCTCAACCGCACCATCAGCGTGGCCTCATCGGCAGCGCCCGAAGGCGGTGACAACAGCCAGGGCGGGGACGAGGGCTTCCAGTTCGCGCCTCCCGGCGGCGGCCAGAGCCAGCAGAATTCAAGCCAGGGATCCATCGCCATCAATGTGATCCAGACTGACGCGGCCATCAACCCGGGCAACTCCGGCGGCGCACTGGTCAACAGCAAGGGTGAGATCATCGGCGTGAACGTTGCCATCGCCTCCGCCGGCTCGGGCACCTCATCCTCGTCCAGCGGCAACATCGGTGTTGGCTTCAGCATCCCGATCAACAACGCCAAGCGCGTGGCCCAGGAGATCATCGACACCGGCAAGGCGTCCCACGGGCAGCTGGGGGTCAGCGTCAAGGCAAAGACGACCTCCGGAGCATCCTCCGAGTTCTCCGTCGGCGCAGACGTGGCCACGGTCGAAGCCAACTCGCCCGCAGCCAACGCAGGGATCAAGGTGGGTGACGTCATCACCAAGTTCAACGACCTCGCCATCGGTGAGCCCAACCAGCTGACCGCCGCTGTCCGCGAACAGCCGGCAGGCTCTTCCGTGAAGATCACCGTCCTGCGCGGCGGCCAGGAACAGACGTTCGACGTCAAACTTGGCACCGCGGCCAGCTAGGGCAACTACACCGGTGAACCGGCAATAACGACGGCGGCGCCGCACCTTCGGGAGCGGCGCCGCCGTCGGGTGGACCACCCGGCCGCCGGGTTTCCGGATGCGGGCGTCCGCGCAGGGAAACGCACGGACACAGGGGTTAACCGGGCGTCACATGGCGGTCGCAATATGGTTAGCTAGACCTACCCGCATGCCGGGCACTCCGCGGCCACGACCTCACCCGGCTGGCTGTCCACAAGCATGGAAGGCTGCTGTCACTACAGTGGAAGATACTTTGAAGATTGTCGTCCTGGTCAAGCATGTACCGGACGCCCAGTTCGACCGCCACCTCAACGGGGAGGGCAACACTACGGACCGCGATGAAAGCATCCTGTCAGAGCTGGACGAGTACGCGCTCGAAGCGGCGCTGCAGCTCGCCGAGGCACGCGGCGGCAGCAAGGCCGGCAACCAGGTCATCGCCTTGAGCATGGGCCCCTCCGGCGCAGTCAACGCCGTCAAGAAGTCCCTGCAGATGGGTGCCACCGAAGGCGTCCACCTCACCGACGACGCCCTGGCAGGCTCCGACGCGGCCGCAACGTCGCTCGCGCTCGCAGCAGCCATCCGGCACCTCGGCCAAGTGGACCTGGTCATCACCGGCATGGCATCCACTGACGGTGAGACGTCCCTGGTGCCGGCACAGCTGGCCGAACGGCTTGGCCTCCCTCAGGTGACCTTTGCTTCCTCGCTGGAGGTCGCCGGCGGCAGCCTGACTGCGCGACGCGACGCGGACACTTCCTCGGAAACCGTGGAAGCGCCACTGCCCGCCATCGTGTCCGTGACGGACCAGATCAACGAGCCCCGGTACCCCAACTTCAAGGGAATCATCGCTGCAAAGCGCAAGAGCATCGCCACGCTGTCCCTCGCGGACATCGGAGTTTCCCCCGACCAGGTTGGCTTCGCCGGCTCCTGGACCACGGTGACCAGCGCCGAAGAACGGCCGCCGCGGACCGCCGGCACCATCATCACCGACGAAGGCGACGCCGGCATCAAGCTGGTGGACTTCCTGGCCGCCCAGAAGCTGCTCTAAGAGGATCACAGACATGGCAAAAGTACTCGTTTTCATTGACAACCCGGGCGCAGCCCTGAAGAAGAGCAGCCTTGAGCTGCTCACCCTGGCCCGTTCGCTGGGGGAGCCCGCCGTCGCCGTCAACGGTGAGCTCACCGACGCCGTCGCCGCCTCCCTTGCCGAATACGGCGCCGCGGCCGTGCTGCGGCCCTCTGCCCAGGACCTGAACGACTTCCTGGTGGCCCCCAAGGCCGCCTTCCTCGCGGCCGCCGCAGAGGACACGGGAGCCCTCGTCGTCCTGCTGGATAACTCGCCGGAAGGCAAGGAAGTAGCGGCACGCCTGGCCATCCGGCTCAACGCCGGCGTCATCACAGACGTCGTGTCCGTGGATGCCGACGGAACCGCCCACAAGTCGGTCCTGGCGGGGTCCTACACCACCGCCTGCAAGGCCAAGACCCCTGTGTCCGTCCTGACTATCAAGGCCAACAACGTGGTACCGGAACCGGCGGCAGCAGCCTCGGCACCGGAAACCGTCACTGTGGAGGTTTCGGCCGGAACCGTTCCCGCTGCCCGCATCACGGCCCGCGAGCAGAAAGCGGCGAGCGGACGCCCCGACCTGACGGACGCACGCGTAGTGGTGGCCGGCGGCCGCGGAATGGACGGTGACTTCGGCCCCGTCGAGGAACTGGCAGACGCGCTGGGCGCTGCCGTGGGTGCATCGCGTGCGGCTACCGACGCAGGCTGGATCAGCCACGACGCCCAGGTGGGGCAGACCGGCAAGACCGTTTCGCCGCAGCTTTACATCTCAGCAGGCATCTCGGGGGCCATCCAGCAGAAAGCCGGGATGCAGACCTCCAAGGTCATCGTGGCCGTCAACAAGGACGCCGAGTCGCCAGTCTTCGAGATCGCGGACTTCGGAATTATCGGCGACGTGTTCGATGTGTTGCCCCAGGCAGCGGCGGAAATCAGGAAGCGCAAAGGCTGACCTTGGCTGCACTGATTCAGCAGGACCAGAGCCCGTTCAATCCGGAAATCCACCGGGTGGAGCGGGTGCTCTGTTTCGCGGCCCACCCGGATGACATCGACTTCGGCGCTGCCGGGACCATCGCCGCCTGGACGGCGGCAGGGGTGCAGGTAAGCTACTGCATCATGACCGACGGCGACGCCGGGGGATTCGATCCGGCCCACCGGGCAGACATCACCGCCATGCGTGACGCTGAGCAGCGAAGGGCCGCCGAACTGGTGGGTGTCACCGACATCCATTACCTCCACGAGCGCGACGGCTACCTCGAACCGACGCACGAGGTGATGCGGGGAGTGGTGCGGCTTATCCGCGAAATCCGTCCCGACGTCGTGCTTTCCATGCACCCTGAACGTAACTGGCAGCGCATCCAGAAAAGCCATCCGGACCATCTGGCGGTGGGGGAGGCCGTGACACGCGCCGTCTACCCGGCGGTCGAAAACCCCTTCGCCTACCCGGAACTGGCTGAAGCGGGACTCGAGGCCTACAAGCTGCCGTGGCTGTGGCTCTATGCGGGCCCGGAAGAGCGCGAAAACCATGTTGTGGACGTGACCGGCCACGTGGACGCGAAGCTTCAGGCCATTCACGTGCACGTGAGCCAGCACCCCGATGTGGCAGCCATGGAGGCAGCCGTCAGGCAGGGTATGAGCGTCAACGCCCAGCGGGCCGGGCTTCCGGCCGGCCAGAGCGCAGAGGCGTTCCATGTGGTGGCCGTGAACGGTCCAGGCACCATCGCCGGCTTCTAGCCGCCAAAGCAGAACACCCCGCCTCCTTCGGGAGGCGGGGTGTTCTTTGCATTCAGGGTCCGGCTACGCTCCGAGCGGAGCCGCTGCGACAGTGGGCAGGGTGGGGGTGCGGGAACCGCCCACAGGCTCCACGGTGATTCCTAGCGTTGCGGCTGACGAAATACCTTCAACCACAGCCGGCTTGGACAGGGCTTCCTTGTCCATCAAACCCTGGGAAACTGGTGCTGAACCGTCCTTGGGAATGAGCCACATCTGGTAGACCTTGCCCGCCGGGGGCGCCGGAACGCCGTTCATCTTCACCACTGCGGCGTTTTCCGAGGGCGAAATGAGCAATGTCGCCGTACCGCCGCCGGTAACGTCCACAGACGCTTCGCGAAGATCCGATGCCCTGACGACCTGGTTGACGGGATCGTTCTGGTCTGCGAAGTAGGCTCCCAACCCGACTCCGCCCAGGGCTATTGCCGCGGCAGCAGCAACGCCCGCGAGCCAGCGGCGTGTTCCCGAAGGCCGGCGCCGGTCTTCCCGGCGCTGGCGCGCCATGGCGAGTTCATCGCCATCGGCCGCGGCGGGCACTGTTGCCGGTGGTGCTTCGGTGGCCACTGCGTGCGCCGGAAGCTGGGCGACAATCCGTTCAAAGAGATCTGCGGGGGGTTCTTCCTCGACGCGGAAGGTGGCAGCCAGCGTTTCCCGCGCCTGGCGGACCCTGCCGAGGAAGGCCTGCCGCTCGGGCTCGGGTGCGGAGGAGAGGTACTCGTCGATGGCGCGCCGCTCGTGGTCCGTCACGGCGTCCAGGGCATAAAGCTCCGCGAGATCCACGGCCCTGCCTGATGCGAGGTCCGCGGCAACCGTATCGCCGAAAGATCGGCCGTGGTGTCCTTGGTTCATGTCTGTCATCTCAACTCACCCCCAAACAGGTCTTCAAGCGGATCAGCCCGTCGCGGATTCGGGACTTAATGGTTGGTACTGCAGCGTTCAGCCGTTCAGCGACTTCCCGGTAGGTAAGGCCCCCGTAATAGGCCAGGCGTACTGACTCCTGCTGCGTTTCGGTCAGGGTCTCCAGGCAGCGGACCACAGCTTCGGCTTCCAGCCTGCTGCTGACCTCGTCGGAAACGCTGTCATGTTCGATGTCCTGCGAGCTCGCTCCGTATTTCGCTTCGCGGTCGGTGGAGGATTGTGCCGATCTCACCCGGTCCACGGCGCGCCGATGGGAAATAGTCATCAGCCAGGAGAGCGGGCTCCCCGCCGAGGAATCGAACTTTGCTGCGTTCTGCCACACCTGCAGGAATACCTCCTGGGTGGTGTCTTCGCTGAGTTCGGGATCGATCAGTACCCTGCGCGCCATGCCAAACACCCTGCGTGACGTGAGCCGGTAGAACTCGGCAAACGCTGCCTGGTCGCCGCGCGCTATCCCTTCCAGCAGGACTGCCAGTTGATGGCTGGAGTCAGCCGGGGGATCTGTTACTGCTGCCACAGCCTCGCTGTTTGGCGCCTTGGGAGTCTCCATTGCTTCCAAGCATAAGTCTCCTGGCGGAGAATCTTTAGCAATGCCATTGACATGCCGAGCGGGTCTGGACCCTGCCTCCAGAAGTGTCACCTGCTCCTCCTCCATCACGCGTGCGACGATTCCCAGCTGTAATTCGGGGCTGCGGAGCGCATGGATGGGCCGCCTGGCGGATTTCCTGAAGGCACCCGGCTCTGGCGCGACGCGGGGTGACGATGCCTGATTAGACTTTGGCGCCGGCAAACCCCTGCTGCCGCCACGCCTCATAGACGGCGATCGAGGCGGCGTTGGCCAGGTTGAGGGAGCGCAGTGCGGGCAGCATGGGCAGCCGGACCGTTGCCGTGACGTGCGGGTCGGTCTTCACCTCGGCGGGCAGGCCGTCGGATTCGCGGCCAAACATCAGTACGTCGCCGGGTTGGTAGGCGATGTCCGTGTAGCTGGCCGTGCCATCGGAGGTGAAGGCGTAGACGCGTTCGGGCTGCAGGTGGCGCCACGCGTCCTCAAGGGTGGCATGCACGGTGACGACGGCGAGGTCATGATAATCCAGGCCTGCCCGCCGGAGCTTCGCATCAGAAAAGTCGAAGCCCAGCGGCTCCACGAGGTGCAGTTCCGCACCGGTGATGGCTGCGAGCCGGATGGCGTTGCCCGTATTGCCGGGAATCTCGGGTTCGTGAAAGAGGATGCGGAACACCATCCCATCCTAGCTACCGCAGTCAGTGCATTCCGCGCAGGAGGCGGGCAAGGACCGGAACATTCACGGTGTTGGGGGCCGGGCCGGAGGACAGGAACTCCTTGAGCCCGCGGGTCAGCCCCGCAGCGTTGACGATCCTGACAGTTTCAAGTTCTCCCGCTGATCGCCGGTGCTGGTCAATCACCGGTTCGTGCAAGTTTCCACCGGGGCTGTGGACCACAGTCCATCCCGTCACGTTCAGTTCCGGGAAGATATCCTGCATTGCGCGCACCACCTGCCCAAGTTGCGGTGGTGCGATGGCGCGCCCGCCGTGGTTCAGCGTCCGGCCGTCCCACGCGTAGGCGCCCTTGGGAAGCAGCATGGAACCCACCAGCGCCAGCCGGTAGCCGGAGAGGAACGCGTGATCGATGTGGCTGTTGTCCGCGGGGGACAGGAGGCCGTTGATCAGCCTGGCGGCCGGGATGGCCGGCAGCACCTGCCGGGTGAGGAGCTGTACCGTGCGCATCTCGCGCTGGATCCTGGCCTCGGCGCCGAAGATGCCCCGTTTACGTGGCATGCCGTGGACCTGCTGGCTGGCCTGGGCGAGGGGAATCAGCGGAACCATGCCGCCGTCGTTGTAGGGCGGCACATAAACGGGCGGGTCTCCGGCGGTGTTGCGTGTCCCTGGCTGGCGGTGGACGGTAGCGGAGGCCCGGCTGCCGGCAGGCGGAGCGTCAAAATGCGGACCACTGTCCGCTGAGCCGTTCTGGAAGGAACCTGCCGCATAGGAACGGTCGTACGCCTTGCGGCGCTGCGGATCGATGAGGGTTTCATACGCTGCTGTCACCTGCCGGAAAATTGCGGCATCGCCGCCCTGGTCCGGGTGGGCCGAGCGGGCAGCGCGGCGGTACGCCAGCTTGATCTCCTTGTCGGTGGCAGTGACGGCCACCTTGAGGACCTGGTAGTGGGAACTGTTGCCCTCAGTCAAACACTCATCCTTTTCTCCGTCGGCCGGTCCGCGGGAATCCGGCCTGCCCAGTCTAGCCAGCGACCTTCCTTGCGAGACGGCCGCGGACCCTGTTCTTTCAACGTCTGTCCGGGCGGCTCCGGTTCCCGGCGCACTGGAGTTTAGACTCGTTGGGGCACGGCCGCAGCGGCCGTCCGGGAACTGACTGGGGTGGAGATGGAGATGCCGACGGCGGACAGGGCTGCGTGCGTAAGGCCTCGGCGGGTGCCGCTGCAGGCGCTCGCGGCCGGAGCCGCAGTGGTGGGTACTTTGCTGGCGGGGTGCAGCGTGGATGTCCGTGATCCGTCCGTTCCCGAACCGGTGCAGAGTCCGTCGGTGCTGGCCACCCCCAGTATCACTCCAGGCCATGACGCTGAAGCTGTGGCTGCGCAGGACCTTCCCTTCAGCGCCGGCGGCATCCTGGCGCGCGGTGTTCCGGTGGGGCTGGCGGACGGCCTGAAGGAGGCCCCGGGGTGGAAGCAGGTCAAGGACAACGTCGCCGGTGAAAGCCAATATCTTAAGGCGGACGGTTGCCTGGTGGCGGCGAAGGTCCGGGGCAACCAGTCGGCGTTGGCCAAGGGGGACGACCGCGAATCCACAGTGGCGCTCTTCAAGTACCTGGATCCCACCATCCTCCCGGAATACCTCAAGACGGAGAAGTTGCGGTGGGGCGCCGATCCTGACGCGCCCGCCCGTACCGTCGAGGTGCTGGCGCTGGAGCCCGCCGTTCCGCAGGGCGGCCGGGCCACGGCAATCCTGGCCCGGCTGTTTGCTACTGCAGGTTCTTCGGTCTACGTCAGTGTGTCCTGCCCCGATACCGCATCCTTGGGGTCGGCACGTGGAGACGTCGTAAAGTTCCTGCCGGTCCTGCCACCGTCCAACTAGGTGGTCCGCGGCGCTGTCTGCTCCTGCCGGGACGCTCCGTTCCGCTGGGCGCTGCTCCATTGCGCCAGGCGGTTGAGGGCCAGTGCACCCACCAGCAGGCCGAAATCCCGCAGGGCAACGTCGAAGAAACTTCCCAGGACGAGGAGGTTGATGATGATGCCGGCCAGCCATGCGGCCACCAGCAGGGATCCGAAGCGGGGGCGCACTGCGACGGCGATGCCCGCCACAACCTCCACGACACCCACCACGTACATGAAGGTCTGGGGTTGGAGCGGCACTACGGCGGTGGCCTGCGGGGCGAGGTAGATGGTCCAGTCCGTGAGCACGTTTGTGAACTTGTCCAGTCCGAACAGGATGGGCGCAACGGTGAACACCGTGCGCAGGAGCAGGAAGGCCTGCCGCGCCGGATCAACGGCCGTCAGGTGATAGGGGCGGGTGGCTGATGAAGTTTTCATTGCAACTCCTTCTAAAAGTAGATTCCACTATTTTAGAAACGTTGGGAGTCTATAATCAAGAGATCTTGACTATGGAAGTGGTGGACAATGGGTAAGCTTCCCTGGGCGCGTCGTGTGGCGGCCCTCGCCTCGCTGGCCGACGACAAGCGGCTCCGGATTTTTGAACTCGTCGCAGCCGCCCCGCATGCGCTGGGACGCGATGAAGTAGCCGGCGCGGCCGGTGTACCGAGGAGCACCGCCTCGTTCCACCTCGACCGGCTGGTCCAGGACGGCCTCCTGTCCGTGGAATTCCACAAGCCGCCGGAGCGCTCCGGACCCGGATCGGGCCGGCCGGCCAAGATGTACCGGCCCGCTGCCCATGAAGTTACGGCCTCGGTTCCCGAGCGGAACTATGACCTTGCCGGAGAAGTCCTTGCTGCGGCCATTGAGCGGGCGCAAACCACGGGGGAGACGGTGGGCGATGCGCTTCGGGAAGCAGCCTTTACGGCGGGCCGCGACCAGGCCGGCGGCGCCGCCTCGCTGGAGGACTTCCTGACGGCCACGGGATACCGGCCGGTTCCGGACGGGAGTGGCGGCTACACGCTGCCAAACTGCCCGTTCCACCGGCTGTCACGGGAGTACCGGGACGTGGTCTGCGTCATGAACGGAGCCTTCCTGCGTGGCGCCGCGCAGGCCTGCAGGGGCAGCGGGGACGATGTGGCTGCCGCCGCCGGCCCGGGAGGATGTTGCGCCAGAATCAATGCAGACGCGGCTGCGGAGACATCTGCGGAGACCCTCCGGCCAGGGGCCGTCACGCCCCGGGGATAGAATTGCAGCGTGTCCGCCTACCTCGACCACGCCGCCACCACCCCACTTTCCGCCGAAGCGCTGGCCGCTTTGACGCGCGAGTTGGCCCGTACCGGAAACCCATCGTCGCTGCACGGCTCCGGGCGGCGGGCACGCCGCACCGTCGAGGATGCCCGGGAATCGGTGGCCGCCGCCGCCGGCGCCCACCCTTCCGAAGTCATCTTCACCTCCGGCGGCACTGAGGCCGACAATCTCGCCGTCAAAGGCCTGTTCTGGTCCCGCGTGGCTGAGGACCCGGCGCGCCGGCGGATCCTCTGTTCCGCCGTCGAGCACCACGCAGTACTGGACACTGTGGAATGGCTGGAGCGGCACGAACACGCCGACGTGACGTGGCTGCCTGTAGACAGCGACGGCGTAGTGGACCTGGGCGTCCTGGGCGCCGAGCTTGCGCGCGATCCCGGATCCATCGCCCTGGTGACCGTGATGTGGGCCAATAACGAAGTGGGGACCATCCAGCCCGTTTCGCGGATTGTCGAGATGGCCCACGCAGCCGGCGTTCCTGTCCATTCGGATGCCGTACAGGCCTTCGGCTCGGTAGAGGTGGACTTCAAGGGCTCGGGACTGGACGCCATGTCCGTGTCCGGCCACAAAATCGGCGGGCCGGTGGGCGTGGGGGCGCTGCTCCTTGGCCGGGCAGTCAAGTTGACCCCGGTCCAGCATGGAGGGGGCCAGGAGCGCGATGTCCGCTCGGGAACCCTGGATACGGCGTCGATCGCCGCTTTTGCCGCTGCTGCCCAGGGAGCCACCTCCGCCCTGGCCTCCGAGTCCAGCCGGATCGCCGCTCTTCGTGACCGGTTGATCGACGGCGTTCGGGAGCGGGTGCCCGAAGCGGTCCTCCGGGGTGCGCCCGGCGATGGCCGGCTCCCCGGCAATGCCCATTTCACCTTCCCGGGTTGTGAAGGCGATTCCCTGTTGTTCCTCCTGGATCTCGCCGGGGTGGAGTCCTCAACCGGCTCTGCTTGTACCGCCGGGGTGCCACGCCCCTCGCATGTCCTCCTGGCCATGGGGCTGGATGAGGAAACCGCGCGTGGTGCGCAGCGCTTCACCCTCGGCCACGCGTCCACGGAGGCGGACGTGGAGGCCCTGCTGGCAGCGCTTCCGGATGCCTGCGCCCGTGCGCGGCAGGCGGGGATGGCCGGCCACGAGTCCTCCATCCAGACGGCCGCAACGGTGGCCCGCCGAAGCGTACGCTGACCGTTTGCCGCTGCCGGCCGCGGGCGGGCAAGGGCGGCGATTTGCGGCCGGCCGTAGAATAGATAGGCGAGGATCGTTTTCCGGCTCGTGCCGGCGGTCCGCCCCGGGCCACGAGCCGAATACCTCCCACCAGAAAGCCAGCATGCGAGTTTTAGCAGCCATGAGCGGCGGCGTTGATTCCGCCGTTGCAGCCGCCCGCGCCGTCGAGGCAGGCCACGACGTCGTCGGCGTCCACCTGGCGCTGTCCCGGATGCCCGGTACGCTGCGGACGGGCAGCCGGGGTTGCTGCACCATTGAAGACTCGCGGGACGCCTGGCGTGCTTGCGACGTGCTCGGCATTCCCTACTACGTGTGGGATTTCTCGGAGCGCTTCAAAGAAGATGTGGTCCAGGACTTCATCGACGAGTACGCCGCGGGCCGCACCCCCAACCCCTGCATGCGCTGCAACGAACGGATCAAGTTCGCAGCGCTTCTCGAAAAGGCCATCGCCCTGGGCTTTGACGCCGTCTGCACCGGCCACTACGCCAAAGTCATCGAAGACTCCCACGGCAACCGCGAGCTCCACCGCGCAGCGGACTGGGCCAAGGACCAGAGCTATGTTCTGGGCGTCCTGACCCACGAGCAGCTCAAGCACTCGATGTTTCCCCTTGCAGACACGCCGTCCAAGGCCGAGGTCCGTGCGGAGGCTGAGCGCCGGGGGTTGTCGGTGGCCAACAAGCCCGACAGCCACGACATCTGCTTCATTCCCGATGGCGACACTGCCGGATGGCTCGCCGAAAAGATCGACATGGCCACCGGGGACATCGTGGACGAAACCGGCGCGAAGGTTGGCGAGCACCCCGGGGCCAACGCCTTCACGGTAGGCCAGCGCCGCGGCCTGAAGCTCGGACGCCCGGCCGCTGACGGCAAACCCCGTTTCGTGCTGGAGATCCGGCCCAAGGAAAACAAAGTGGTGGTCGGCCCGGAGGCGCTGCTGGCCATCGATGAAATCCAGGGCATCAAAGTCTCCTGGGCCGGACTGCCCATCGAGGAAGTGGAAACCGGCGAAGAATTCGATTGCTATGCGCAGGTCAGGGCCCATGGGGACCCCGTGCCGGCGCGTGCCCGGATGGAAGCGGATCCCGACGCCGCGGACGCCGCGGCTCGGCTTGTGGTCACGCTGACCGACCCGCTGCGTGGTGTCGCACCAGGTCAGACGGTTGTCCTGTACCAGGGCAGCCGGGTGCTCGGCCAGGCCACCATTGACGCCGCCCGTTCGCTGCAGCGCGCAGTGCTCTAGGACATTTCCCCAGGCCGGGCAGTCGCCCGCCTCACGACGCCGCCCGGCACAATATGGGCGGCGTCTTTAGCCGTGCTGCCCCTTGACCGGCGGGCCGGAGGAAAACATCTGTTGCCCAAGGTAAATTTTGTGTCTCAACTCACAGGATTGGCGCTCCTGGGTGCTGACTCTCTGATTGAATCTACCCATCAGCACTGCGCGCCGCTGCCCGGGCTCATGCGCTTTTTCGTGGCCGGCGCGCAGGTACTCATCGGACAGAAAGTTCAGAGATGACCAAGAGCAACAAAGCACTGCACGGCGCCATCGCGCTGGCAGGCATCTCCGCGCTCGCACTGACGGCCTGCACGGGCCCGTCGGGCGGCGGCGGTACCTCCACAAACGGCAGCGGAGGCAGCACGATTACCCTCGGGACGACTGACAAAGTGGTCACCCTCGACCCCGCGGGTTCTTACGACGCCGGTTCCTTCCTGGTGATGAACCAGGTCTACCCCTTCCTGCTGAACGCCAAGCCCGGAAGTGCGGACGCCTCGCCGGACATCGCTGAATCAGCGTCCTTTACCGCCCCCACCGAGTACACGGTCAAGCTCAAATCCGGCCTGAAATTCGCCAACGGGCATGCCCTCACTTCGTCGGATGTGAAGTTCTCCATCGACCGCGTGGTGAAGATCGCGGACCCCAACGGCCCCGCGTCGCTGCTGAGCAACCTGGAATCCGTTGAGGCGACTGACGACACCACCGTTGTGTTCAAGCTCAAGGCCGCAAACGACCAGGTCTTCCCGGGCGTCCTGGCTTCAAACTCGGGACCCATCATCGACGAGGAAGTCTTCCCGGCGGACAAGGTCATGGGCGACGACGAGATCGTCAAGGCCAAGCCCTTCGCCGGTCCCTACAGCATCGACAGCTACAAGAAGAACGAGCTCATCAGCCTTAGCGTGAACCCTGACTACCAGGGACTGCTCGGCAAGCCTGCCAACGACGGCGCAAACATCAAGTACTACGCCGACGCCAATAACCTCAAGCTCGATATCCAGCAGGGCAACATCGATGTTGCCGGCCGGTCGCTGACCGCCACGGACGTCGCCGACCTGGAGAAAGATTCCAAGGTCAAGGTCCACAAGGGGCCCGGTGGCGAGCTGCGGTACATCGTCTTCAACTTCGACACCATGCCGTTCGGTGCGAAGACTCCCGAGGCCGACCCCGCAAAGGCACTGGCCGTCCGCCAGGCAATGGCCAACATTGTGGACCGCGACGCCATCGCCACCCAGGTCTATAAGGGTACGTACCTGCCTGCCTACTCCGTGGTCCCGGAAGGATTCCTCGGCGCAAAGCAGCCGTTGAAGGACCTCTACGGAGATGGCGGAAAGCCGAGCCTGGACAAGGCCAAGAAGGTCTTCGCCGATGCAGGAATCAGCGGTCCGGTCACCATCAAGCTCCAGTACAACCCGGACCACTACGGCAGCTCCTCTGGCGACGAATACGCCATGATCAAGGAACAGCTTGAAAAGTCCGGCCTGTTTACCGTGAACCTGCAGTCCACCGAATGGGTCACCTACTCCAAGGACCGCACCGCCGATGCCTACCCGGTGTACCAGCTGGGCTGGTTCCCCGATTACTCCGATCCGGACAACTACCTCACGCCGTTCTTCGTTCCGGGTAACTTCCTGAAGAACCACTACGACAACGCCGACGTTGCGGCACTGATCCAGAAGCAGCTGACCACGGTGGACAAGGACGAGCGCGTCAAGATCCTGGGCGAAACCCAGGATGCCGTCGCCAAGGACCTCTCCACCCTGCCTTTGCTCCAGGGTGCCCAGGTCCTGGTGGCCGGTGCCGACGTCAAGGGCGTGGAGACCACCCTGGACGCTTCGTTCAAGACCCGCCTGGGTGTCATCTCCAAGTAGTCCGGCCAATTCTGCCCACGGCGGGAGATGGGGCGGGATGCATCAGCATCCCGCCCCGTTGGCCGCCTCCAGCCAGTCCTGTGGGGGAGCAATGGCGCGGGCTTTAGTTTTTAGGTAATCCGATGACCACATTGATTGAAGCGCCGCCGGAAGATTCCGACGGCCTGTTGCCGGCCAAGAAGAAGTCGTCCGGCGGGGGACTTGGCCAGTACATCCTGATCCGTTTCCTCCTGATTTTCCCCACTATCCTCATCCTGGTCACCATGGTGTTCTTCCTCATGCGGATCACAGGCGACCCGATCACCGCCGCGATGGGCGGGAGGCTGCCGCCCGACCAGCTGCAGCAGCGGATCACCGCCGCCGGCTACGACCGGCCCATCCTGGTGCAGTACTTCGAATATCTGGGACAGCTGGTGACCGGCAATTTCGGGACCACACTGTCAGACAACCGCAAAGTGACCGAAATGCTCGGCACCTACGGGTCCGCCACCCTGGAACTGAGCATCAACGCCCTGATCGTGGCGCTCCTCGTCGGCATTCCGCTGGGCATGCTGGCGGCACACCGCAGGGACCACGTTCCGGACGCCGTCCTGCGCATCTTCGCCATCCTCTGCTACGCCACCCCGGTATTCTTCGCCGGACTGCTGCTGAAGCTGACGTTCTCTGTCTGGCTGGGCTGGCTGCCGGTGGCCGGGCGGGCAAAGACATCAACCGAGCTGGCACTGACTTCGCTTCAGGCGCCCACGGGTATCTATTGGCTCGACGCATTGCGCAGCGGGAACATGGCTGCCCTGGGCGACGTCATGGCCCATGCTGTGCTTCCGGCCATCGCCCTGGGCCTGCTGACAGCAGGGATCTTCCTCCGCCTCGTACGCACGAACGTCATCGGCACGCTCGGTAAGGACTATGTCGAGGCCGGCCGTTCCCGCGGGGTCAGCGAGTTCAGGCTGGTGACCAAGCACGCGTACAAACCCGCGCTGATTCCGATCATCACCGTGATGGGATTGCAGATCGCCGTGATGCTCGGTGGTGCAGTCCTGACCGAGAAGACCTTCGAATGGAAGGGGCTGGGCTTCCAGCTGGCAACCTATCTCACGGCCCGTGACTACGTTGCCGTCCAGGGCATCGTGGTGCTCCTGGCAGTCATCGTCGCCACCACCAACTTCATCGTGGACGTCGTCGCCGCGCTGATCGACCCGCGGGTGAGGTACTGACCATGTCCACAACTGAAGTTCCAGCACCCGTGGCCAACCCGCGGGCCTCCTTCTTCCTTCGGCTCCCGGTGGTGTCGCATGTGCGCCAAAGCGTGGGGCTGCAGCGCGGGATGCTCATCATGGGCCTCGTCCTGACGGCAGTCTTTCTCCTGACCGCACTGCTTGCCCCGTTCATCGCGCCGTACGGGTTCGCCCAACTGTCTGACGGCGACGGAAACTTTCCCGCCCAGCAGCCACCCGGCGGCAAGCACCCGCTGGGCACCACCGTGGGTGGCTACGACGTCCTCTCCCGCGTGATGTGGGGAACCCAGACGGCACTGCTCGTCATCATCATCGCCGTTGTGCTGTCCATCTTCGCCGGAGTCATCCTTGGCCTCGTCAGCGGCTACATCGGCGGCTGGCTTGACCGGATCCTGGTGGTGGTGGCGGACGCCATCTACGCCTTCCCTTCCCTGCTGCTGGCGATCGTCATGGCCATCGTGATCAGCGGGGGGCAGTCCAGCCTCTTCGGTGGTGTCATGGCAGCGGCCATATCCATCACCGTGGTGTTCATCCCGCAGTACTTCCGGGTCATCAGGGCTGAGACCATCCGGCTCAAAGCCGAACCGTTCGTTGAGTCCGCCAAGGTGGTGGGTGCTTCGAACCTGCGCATCATCACCCGCCACATTTACCGGAACGCAACGCGGACACTGCCACTGATCTTCACGCTCAATGCGTCCGAGGCGATCCTCACCCTCGCCGCACTGGGTTTCCTCGGCTTCGGCATCGAACCCAGCTCCGCCTCCGAATGGGGCTTCGACCTGAGCAAGGCCCTTGCCGACACCACCTCCGGTATCTGGTGGACGGGAGTCTTCCCGGGCCTCGCCATTGTGTGGGTGGTCCTGGGACTGACCCTGGTGGGTGAAAGCATCAACGACCTCAACGATCCCCGCCTGCGCGGCCGTAAACGGGCGAACCGCAAGGCCCCGGCCGCCTCTCCGGCCGCCAACGCCGCCCCGGGACCTGACACAGAATCGAGCAACCCGTGACCGAAAACCTGGATACGCCATCGGGCAGCGGAGGCCCCGGACCGAAGACTGTCCTTGGCATCGACCATTTGCAGGTCACCTTCGCCACCGACTCCGGCGACGTTCATGCCGTCAAGGATGTGAGCCTGGAGCTCAAGGCCGGTGAAGTCCTGGCCATCGTTGGGGAGTCGGGCTCGGGCAAGACCGTCACCGCCAAAACCATCCTCGGCCTGCTACCTGAAACGGCCACCAGCTCCGGCGCCGTCCTCATCAACGGCACCAACATCATCAGCCTCAGCCCTGCCCGCCTGCGCCAGATCCGCGGGCGGGACGTGGCAATGGTGTTCCAGGAACCGTCCACGGCGCTGAATCCGGTCTTTACTGTCGGCTGGCAGATCGCAGAGGGTATCCGCGCCCACTCCGGACAGGGCGGCGGCAAGCGGGTCTCAGCCAAGGAAGCCAAGGAACGGGCCATCGATGCCCTGCGCAAGGTGGGTATCCCGGATCCTGAACACCGGGTGAACTACTACCCGCACCAGTTCTCCGGCGGGCAGAAGCAGCGGATGGTCATCGCAGCAGCCCTCGCACTGAACCCCGGACTGATCGTGGCTGATGAACCCACCACAGCCCTCGACGTCACCGTCCAGGCGGAAATCCTGGAACTGCTCCGCGACCTGCGCGGCCAATACGGCACCTCGATCGTCCTGATTACCCACAACATGGGTGTGGTGGCAGACCTGGCCGACAGGGTGGTGGTGATGTACCGGGGTGACATCGTGGAAGAGGCCCCGGCGCGGAAGCTGTTCGCTGAGCCCAAGCAGGAGTACACCCGGCAGCTCCTGGCCGCAGTGCCGCACCTGGGCCGGAACTCGGCGTCGGAAGGGCTGACGGAACGGCGCCACCAGGAAGAGGAGGTGCTGGTCGAGGCGAAAAACCTCACCATCGAATACCCGGGAAGGCTGGGAACACCGGCATTCAAGGCAGTGGACGGCGTCAGTTTCACCCTGTCCAGGGGTGAGGTATTCGGGCTGGTGGGGGAGTCCGGCTCCGGCAAGACCACCATTGGGCGGGCCATCGCCGGCCTGAACCGGACCACCGGCGGCAGCCTCAAGGTCCTTGGCTACGAGATGCTGGACCTGCGGGAAAGGACCTTCAAACCGCTCCGCAAGGACATCGGCTTCGTCTTCCAGGACCCGGCCGCTTCCTTCAACCCGCAACTGACCATCGGGGACTGCATCGCCGAGCCTATGGTGATCCACACCCGGCCCAGCGAAGCGCAGCTGCGCAAACGCGTCGGCGAGTTGCTCGAATCAGTCCAGCTCCCGGCGTCGTATGCGGGACGGTACCCGCATGAACTCTCCGGCGGGCAGCGGCAGCGGGCGTCGCTGGCGCGCGCGCTGAGCCTGAACCCGCGGCTGCTGATTGCGGACGAGCCGACGTCGGCCCTCGACGTCTCGGTCCAGGCGAAGGTCCTGGAGCTGTTCCGGGACATCCAGGAGGAGTTCGGTTTCGGCTGCCTGTTCATCAGCCACGACCTTGCGGTGGTAGACATCCTGTCCACGTGGGTGGGCGTGCTGTACAAGGGAAAGCTGGTGGAACAGGGGATCGGCAGCCAGGTCATGGGAAGTCCGCAACACGACTACACCCGCCGCCTGATCGCATCGCTTCCCGTTCCCGATCCTGACGAGCAGGCCCGGCGGCGGGAGGAAAGCCGGGCATTGCTGGGCCTCTAGGAGCGGGGTTCGGCCACAGTGTGAAGCGCCGGTGCGGCAGACGCTGCATCGGCGCTTCACAGCCGTTTCATTACGCTGCCTGCCCATAGACTGGATGCATGACGCAGCACAACCTCCATTCTTCCGGTTCCGACGATTTTGACCCCTCCGCCAGTTCGTTGGCCGGGCAGGTCGACCAGTCGGTGATGGCTGAACTGCTGTCAATCCGCTCCAGTATTGACAACATCGATGCGACGCTGGTGTACCTGCTGGCGGAGCGGTTCAAGGCAACGCAGAAAGTCGGATTCCTCAAAGCCAACCACCGCCTGCCTGCGGGCGATCCCGGGAGGGAAGCGGCGCAGATCGCGAGGCTTCGGAGGCTGGCGGAGGACGCGCACCTGGATCCTGCGTTCGCCGAGAAGTTCCTCAACTTCATCATTGGCGAAGTCATCCGGCACCACGAAGCCATTGCCGAGGACCACCAGGCGGCGACCGGCCGGCAGGCGCAGGCGCCGACGCGCGCGTGACCGCCCAACACCCGGGGGCTTCCGCTCCGGCGCCGGAACAGCTCCTGCCCACGGAAGTGACCGCCACGGCACTCGGGCAGTGGCCGGGTGAAGACCCCTATGAAGCAGCGCGGATCATCCGTGGCGAACTCGGCAGCCCGCACATGCCGTTCCTCGCCGAGCTCCCGGCCCGCGGCGTCGGGTCCGACGCCTTGGGGCGCACCGCGTCCCTCCTTGAAGAGCTGGCCGTCGATGTGCAGCCCTTCGGCTGGCGCCTGGTGGACCGGCCCGGCAAGGATTACCGCCGCGCGGCCTCGGCGTTGTCCACGGACATCAATATCCTGGCCGATGTCGCAGGCGCAGAAGACAGCCCTGCCCCGGAAATCAAGGTTCAACTGGTCGGCCCGATGAGCCTTGCAGCTGGACTGCACCTGCATAACGGTGAGCGTGCCCTGATCGACTACGGTGCCCGGAGGGACCTCGCGGCGTCGCTTGCTGCCGGCCTGGGAACGTACCTCGGCAGGGTGGCGGCCGCCGTGCCCGGAGCCCGGCTGGTTGTCCAGCTTGACGAACCGGACATCGCTGCGGTCCTGGCCGGCACCATTCCCACGGCCAGCGGCTACCGGACGCTCCGTGCGGTGGCAGGTTCCGAAGCCCGGGATTCGTGGCGCCTGGTCCTTGATTCATTACGCGCTGCCGGCTCCGTGGAAACTGTTGTTGCGGTACCTGAGGTGGAGGCGCCTTTCGAACAGATCCTCGCGGCCGGGGCCGACGGTATCGCCGTGCCGCTCAAGGCGCTGACCACCCGCCAGTGGGAACAGCTGGCGGGTGCCGCTGAAGCGGGAAAGCGGCTCTGGATCGGTGCGCTGGACGTTGCCGGCAGTGCACGGACGAAGACCGCTGACTGTGTTGACACAGTCTGGCGCCCGTGGCGGCAGCTCGGGCTTCCTGCCGCGGCCATCAGCAGCGTCCGGATCACTCCCTCATCCGGGCTCGCCGCCGTCACCCCGTCCCGGGCACAGGAACTCCTGGGCCAGCTGACCAAGGTGGCCGACCGCCTGAACCAGCAGGCCCTCGGCTAGGGCAGACCGCGACTCTTGCGGCCACCGATGCCGGGGCGTAACGTCCACATCACAGTTTGATCTTGGAGGCTTCCATGTCGGTACTGCTACGCCGCGCCATAGCTGTGGCTTCAATAGTGTCGCTCGGAGTTCTCGGGCCGGTTTCGACCGCAAATGCTGAGGAACCTGAAGTCGAAATTCCGGCGGGCGACTTCTGCCCGTTCGCCCTACTGGGGAGTTTCACAGTAAAGGGCTCCGATAAAAATCTTCCGGGTGACCGTTTCTGGGTACACAACGTCGGCACCGGCATACTCACAAATCCAGAGTCCGGCGAAACATTCACGCAGCGGTCCCGATACGCTTTGGTTGAGACGTACGACGAAGCGGCCAACGTCTTCCACGTCACGATTAATGGCCGCTTCTTGGTCGGGTTCTACCCTGGCGACATCGGGCTGGCAGGCCCGGTGACAGAGGTTGAGTCTTATAGCGTCGCCGGACACCAGACCTTCACCTTCGACGCCGACACCAACGCGATCACCGCATATTCGCTCGACGGTGAGGTCCTTGCAGATGTCTGCGCCGTGCTAGCAGGAGAGAACTAGTTTCCACACATTTGGGTTGGCCTCTGGCCGATGTCATAGTTCCGGTCCATACGCTGCCTTGTGTCCCACTTAGGGATGTCCCAGTTCCAAGGAAATGGGACGGTAAGCATCTGGACCATACTCAAGAAGTGGACATACGAGGTGAAGTGCTGCTTATTTGGGGCCGCTCCGGCGTAGAAAAGAGTTCGATAGCGTTCGAGCTCCATGCCCAACAACTCGTCGCGGCTATGGGTGATGAACCTAGGGTTGTAGCCGTGCTTTTGACCGCTACCGTTGAGACTGCTCAGGCAAGATTAGGCCGCCGCAGCGCGGGGACCGATGTTCTCGAGCACATCAAGCGCAGTAATGCCAGAGCTCGCGAACTTGATGCGCTGACGCCTGAGTGGGTGCACCGGCTAGTCACGGATGGCCGCAGCGTCATTGATGCTGCCACACAACTGCGGTCAATTATCGGATAGTCCGCTGGCCGCCTCGCCGAGTAGAGGCGCCCCCTGGTGATCCCGGACCTAGTTGAACTGAGTGTCCGTCTGTCGTCCTGAACGGCTGCAAGTCTCCTGCAGCGACTTACATTAGTGCCATGTTCGTGGGCACTTTCCGAGGGCTTCGAAGTATTTGTCTTCACTCATTGCCGAGGGATACAGGTCGATGTATGGGTCCCATCCGCCAACGCCGCTTTGGACCTGCTCCACGAATGTCTGCTCAGATGGCGGACTTCCGGGGTCGTGGCCTTGGGCGGTGAGGCAGTCTGCCGTCGCCACCACCTTCGTGTACATTTCGCGGACTTGGTCGTCTGAATAGACCGGGGCGACGTCGTACCCGAAGGATGCTTCGCATGCTTTCAAATCAGCATTGTATGGTTCTTCCTGACCGGCCGGCACGGTCATGTTTACCCCGCCATCCGGCTTAACTTCTACGTCCCAACCTTTTTCCTGAAGACACCTCTCCATGTTTTCAGCCGCGTTGTCTAGATCTTGGGCTGTTGGAGTTTCGTCGCTCGGACTTGGCGAGCCGGTGCCAGCGCAGCCTGCAAGCAGGCCGAGGCTAACCATGCTGGCCAAGGCCAGCATGGTCAGCCTCGAAGATTTCGCTGCTACCAAAGCTTGCACCCGGTCGACCATCCGGCGCTGTTCCAATAGGCGGCGCTCGTGTAGGCATAACCATTTGTAGCTCTCTGGCTGTTGCCCGTGACAGAGTTCGTGCGGCTCGTCCCCGAGTGCTGCCACCAGCCTTGCGAGATTGAACCGTTGTCGTTGTAGACCTTGATATCTTGAATGCCGCTGGAGGTCAGGATCATTCTAGGGCTGTCGGGCCACCAGCACTCCCTGCCGCCGAAGTAGGCGCTTTGAGCCGCAGACGCTGGCACTGCTGATCCAAGCGCGAACGCCGTTGCCAGCACGGCCGCGCCAACAATGGTTTTTGTCTTTTTCAAGTTATTCCCCCCGGTTAGTAGACTGCACCCCTCGCGCAGCCTGTGGCTAGCTTTGCGACCCTCCGTCAGAAAGTCAAGTTATTGGAGGAAAGACGATCTTCGATACCCGGACTGTCCATTCACGGCACGCGGAGTTCTCGGATGGGTTCTCGGGAACTGGCGACGATGGCCGGAAGAAGTGCGGCGGTGAGCGCGGTGGTTAGCGCGAGGGTTGCCAGCGCTGTAGTGAAACCGGCTCCTGGCCAAGGGTCCCCGCTGGCGAGGAGAATGATCATGGACGCGATGATGCCAATGACGATTCCGATGCCGGCTAACAGGGCTGTCTGTGTAAGGAGCAGCCCAATGATGAGACCTCGAGTGGCTCCGAGAGCGCGGCGCCGGCCGAAGTCTTTGCGGCGCATCATAACGAGGCCATAGAGGAGAACGGCGACCAGAAGGCCAGTCAACGCCAGCAGGGCGAGGATGAGTCCACGTGAGAAAGATCCAAGTTGCCCTTCGATCAACGAGCGAAGCTGAGCGAGCGTTGCGCTGGTCTGCACGTTTATCTTGCTTGGATCATCGGCGTCCAATATCGAAAGAACCGCGGCGCTTACTGGTGCGACAAGGTCGGGACGTTCAGCTATCACGATGAGAAGACCGATGCTTTCGGTCCCGGTTGAGTGCTGACGCGGTACTAAGACCACTGGTTCGAGGCCAGCTAGGAAGTCCGGCACCTCCATAGAGCCGACGAGGCTAAAGGAGTCTCCGGTGTTCAGTGAGATACCGCCGCTTTGATCGGGGAGGCCGAGCTGCTCGAGTGCCGCGGGAGAGGCCCAAGCTGATGTATCGGGTATCGCCGGATCTGTGGGGACCCCGAGTCGCTCAATGTGGGTGCCATAGAAGTATCGAACGGGCACTCGGGTCCCGCCTGGGATAGCGGCGTTGGTGGCGTCCACGGCTGTGGAGAATCCACCGGCCCATTCGATGCCTTCGATGGAGGCCAAGCGCTCCAGGACGCTGCTGGTGAGTCCGGATCCTGCTTCGGCTCGGAGCTTTATGGATCGTGTGTCGACGGAATCGATGGAGCCGAGTACCTGCTGCTCGGCTCCCACGGTGCGGCCGGTGGTGAGCATGACTGCGACGATCATAGCGATGAGAACGAGCACCGTAATCGACGAGGCCACGGGCTGGGATCGGGCCGAGGCCGAAGCTTCCCGGAGCACCGACGGGATCACAGTCGGATCTCCCTGTCGCAGAGGGTTGCGACGTCTAGTGAATGAGTGACCACAATGACGGCAGCCCCCGCGCGGGCGCGTTCGCGCATCGCTGCAACGACGGTCTCGGCGGTACCGGCATCGAGGTTCCCGGTCGGTTCGTCCGCTAGTACGATCACTGGGTCGTTCAGGAGCGCACGACACAGGGCGATGCGCTGGGCTTGCCCGCCGGAGACCTGCCCGGGCTTTCGAAGGACAGGAACGTCAACGCCAAAGCGCTCAAGGAGTTCTTGCGCCTGTGACGTGACCTTCGACCGCGGGAGCCCGCGATAGAGGGCCGTCTCAGTCACATTGTCGAGAACGGTTCGAGTTGCGTCGAGCGCGGAATCCTGGAAGACGAAGCCGTAAGAATGCGCGCGAAGCCTGGCCCGCTTGGTATCGCTGAGGTCCCCGCAGGTACGCCCCGAAACAAAGACCTGACCTGCACTAGGGCGTAGCATCAGCCCAAGCAGGTAGAGCAACGTGGACTTCCCCCGGCCCGAAGGGCCGGTGAGCGCGGTCATGGTTCCGGCTGGGAACTCAGCTGACCAGTTCTCGACGACCGGTCTGTCCGGTACGTACCCGAATGTCACATCGCGCGCTTCAAGGACGATGTCATTCATGGTGCGGCTTTCGCTGAGCCAGGGACTCGGACTGTCAACCCAGCCTCCGCGCCACTGATGACAGACATGCCCTTCGCAGATGCTTCCACGACGACTGGAATGCGGGTGCCCTCAGCATCGACTACCGCGGTCTGTCCGTTCGCAGTAGTGATCAGCGCGGATGAAGGTATGACGAGTCCGGTCACCTGTGGCACCGTGATGATCTTTGCCGGTAGCATCACCTCGCCCGCGACAGGAACCGTGCCACACTCCTCACCACAGATGACGTTGCCGCCATCTCCTGACACGCTCACCTGGATCGCGCCGGTCTTCGAGTCCAACGCCTGATCTGCCGCTACCCCAATCCATGTGCTTCCCTCAGGAGAGGTGATCTCGATACGAGTTCCAGCGCGGATCGTCGTGGCCTGAGTTTCTGTGACCGATAGTCTAAAGTCCGGGGACGTGGAAAGCCCGTTCACTAAGCGCTCACCCCCGACGAGCCTGGTGCCGAGTTGCACTCCGTCCGTGTCTAACGTGATGCGAGTGGGCAACGTCGGGACGAAAACGACGTCCCCGAGCTCCACGACACCGGATTTCTCCAGCCCAAGTGATCCTTGCCACTCCTTGATAGCACGGACCGTTCCGGTACCCGTCATCCCATCGATCGCGCCGCCATAGTATCCCAGGGCCGCGAGCATCGACTGCAACTGCTTGACATCCGCTCCAACGGTATTCGCCGCAAGGGCGCGGAATGCCGGGACTTCGCCTTGTGCAACCACAACCGGCCTGAGGTTCACGCTGTAGAGCCGCGTTCCCTGGACTACTTCTTGGCCACCTTCGACATCGATGCTGGTCACCACGCCCGTCGCCGCGTTTATGCCTGCTGGGACCGGTGTCCACTTCGCAATGGCGTTCAAGCTCAACGACGCACCCACCTCGCCCTGAGCAACCTCAGCAAAAGTGTGATCGGTCGCAACAAGCGGATCTTCAGTTGGCTGGAGCACCGTCAGCAGTGCCCAACTGCAGGCGGCACCAATGAGGAGCAAGAAGATTACCCCAACTCCAACGCTGAACCAGCGGCGTGCCGGGCGGCGGGGTTGAGTCATGACAGCAACTCTAAGTGATCGCTACGGGCTGCACCGCGATCAGTCCAGGGACTCTGCGGAGCTTTCTCATATGCAGGAAGGTTCCCCATGGTTCAAACCTAACCTTGCGGCTCACCGGCCGCCGTCAGGAGCCGCAGTTGCAGCCACTACTTGCCCGACTAGAAGTCCAAGGCTAATCATGCCCACGGATAGCAGGGCAGTTTTCTTCTTTGTCAATTTTCCCCCAATATGCAGGCACCTGCTGTGCCGGTTGCCGGTCACGATACCCAACTCCTTTTGAAGTCGCCAGTCACGTCGGCATCGGGCCCAATTCGCTGGTGCCACACCTTACAGAAGGCCGGATGCGACAATATCTACCAAGACACGATCAGCGGCACCAAGTCCCAACGCCCCGGCCTCGACCAAGCACTGGACAACCTGCGCGAGGGTGACACCCTGGTGGTGTGGAAGCTGGATCGTCTGGGCCGGAGCGTGAAAGACCTCCTGGACTTCGCCGGCAGACTGAATGACCGCGGCGTAGGGTTCGTTAGCCTCACCGATGTGATTGACACCACGACGGTCTCGGGACGTTTCTTCTTCAACGTCATGGCTTCCCTGGCCCAAATGGAACGGGGACCCATGGTCGCACGCACGCAGGCCGGACTGCCGGCCTCGCGCGAACCAAGGACGGGTCGGCGGCCGCAAACGCATCATGACGGATGCCAAGATCCGCTCAGTCCGAAAGCTCCTCAACCAGGGAACACCGCCCCGGGAGGTCGCCGACACCCTGGGAGTCTCCGTACCCACCCTCTACCGATGGGTCCCGGCAGCAACCGACCGCGGCACCAAAGAAGTAGTTCCTGCTGGTTGGTGCAAAGGACTACTGAGCAGAATGCTTTTCCGTGCAGGGCACTTCTGACATCTCAATGTCCATACTCGTCTGCACTACCTCGGAATTCCGCGGGTGCCAGTGCAGTCGACTTCTGAAAATGACGGGTCCGGGCCTGCGGGGGAGTATCTCGCCAGTGGTGTCCCAGTTCCAAGAAAATGGGACGAAACGTTCAGCAGCGCGTTAAGCCGAAGCGCTTCAGTACGTATTTAAAGTCAGGGTCTTACCGATGAATGGACATTCCCTGGTCTGAGGTGCTGAAGGAAAGGAAAATTCAATAGAGGCCTCGGACAGCGCATCCGGCCGTCGGCGTTATTCTGGTGAAATACGGTTTTGCTACACCGTTGCGGCTATCAGGTGCCTTAGGAGATGCAAAGATGGTTGAACGTCATTCGCTGATTGTTCCCGATCTTGTTGGGCAGCCGGTGCATATCGCGCAAGAATTAGCGGCGAACGTTGGGTTTGGTCTCGCAGCCGGGGATCCTGATGGGCCGGGTCTCCGGACCCGTACATGGCCGGGGCTGTTCTGGGTGACCTCTCAGGATCCTTCACCAGGGTCGGTACTTGAGCGGGGGAGCCAAATCAGGATTACTTTCGTGGAGGACGGTCAAGCCCGAAGCGACGTGCGTACGCAGAAGGGCGGGTCGCCCCCCTCACTCCATGCTGAGGCTGAGAGTGACGAGTGAGCGCAGTTTCCAGGGAGCATGACTGTGGGGCTGATTCGATGGAATCAGCCCCACAGTCTGGCCTATTTACCCAAAGGCGAAATTGGGTCCGTCTGACCAGCACACTGTGCCATCAACAAGGATGACCGAAGCAGACCAGGAGCCCCATGGAACATTTGCGATTCCCGGCCCAATGACATTGCCTATGGCGCCTTCCCAGCTCTTGTTACCCGAGGCAGGGCCCGGGCCGCTGGTCGACCAGGAGTTCCCGGTTATCGCTCCTGTGGCGTGTACCGTCCAGTCATGTTCGTAAGCGGAGAGGTAGACAATAAAGCCTGTCTGGAATACAACAACATTGTTGTCGACCTTTGCGCCCGAGAGCCAAGAGTCACCACAGACCGTCAATGCTGCTGAAGTACCGGCACTTTTCTGGTCGGCCGCGCGGAGCTGGTTAGCCCGTTCATGCTGGGCAGCAGCTGCGGCTGTTACCGGTACAGACTCCTGAGAGCCATCGGCATGAGTTACGATCTTGAAGCCGTTTGCCTCGGCCACCTTAGCGTCATACCCAGCCACGACCATGGGCGTGTAAACGGTATCGGACTCAGACGTCGGGGCCGGCGCTCCGGTATCTGCATTCGCTGCGGTGACCGGTCCAACCACAAGAATCGCTGCCGCCATCATTGCGGTAAGTATTCTTGCCTTTAAGGATCTTGCCTGCATGTAATCCCCCTTTTACGCAGGGGATTACGTAGCTTCCCTCAAAGCTAAGCCCGCGAGAGACGCGGTCTAGCCCAATCCTTATCCCAGCCTTCTGGAAGGTCAATAGTAAATGCGGGGCAATTCTAAATAGCTTGGATTTAATCAATGCTTCGGGTGGATACGGGGTGCCCAGTGCGGCCGCTGGACGATCTAGCCGGGTATCGCAGGGCGACCATATTTTAATTGGTCTCCAACTCGGCCAGCTGCTCAGGAGTGAGCGGTTTCCGCTAGGTAGGCGCCGCGGTGTCTAGTTCGGCCACATCTCAAAGCTCAGGCTGTCAGGCGTTGTCTTGCTGCGGCAGATGACATCGGCCTGGCCCGATTGCTTTTCGCCTGCACTGGCGTAGAAGCAGATGAAGTCCGAGGTTTCGATGCTCCGCGCGCCGACCGGGGAACCTGTTTTGTTTACTCGGTCGAAGGTGGCTTTGGCTTCATCGCAGGAGATGCCGGTGAGTTTTTCGTACCGGTTGCCTCCGCCGATGCAGCCAACCTGTGTGACTTTCTCAGGATGCAGTACCAGGGATGTGATTACCTTCTCCGTCTCCTTGAATTCGGCGCTCTCCGCGTAGGTCTTCGCGGCCGCGGTTATCTGTTCCATGCTCGGCGTGCTGGTGCCTTCGAGTGTGGGCACATGGCCTCGGAAGGAAACGAAGTATCCGCCGGCGGGGATCTCGATGTCTGATCTATCGAGGGATTCTTTGCTGTCTGTTGGCATCAAGCCGTAGACGGCCGCTTGAGCTCCGATCCCTTGGCCTGGGTATCCCTGGACAACCAGGTTCACGTCCTGTCCGGCAGGTCCCTTGATTCCTGGCACGGGGGATCTAAAGCCCGTGTCGAAGCCGTAGCCGAGGCTGAGGTAGGCCAGTTGCGTCACCTTATCCCGCAACACGGCCCGTTCCTTGCCCTGGGCGTCAGTTACGGCATAGGCATTGGCCTGGCCTTCGGCGGGACTGACTTTCCAACCTGTCGGGTATGTGAAGCTCAAGGTGCCGTCAGGGGTCGTGAACGTCTCCCCAGAGCGTGCCGTGGCAGAAGGGCTCTGAGTAGTCGCAGATGGAGTAGCGGACGGAGATGGGACAGAGCTGGTAAAGGCACTCGGCGTTGGCCCACCTGCGTCAGGTTGGCTGGCGCCGCTGCTGCAGGCCGATAGAGCCAGTGCGAGGGAAGCGGCAAGGACGGCGGTGGAAGAAACTCTGTGGGCTCTCATGCCACGTATGCTAGGCGGCCAAAACTGAACTGTCTTGTCACAACGGTTGTGCCTGTCAGCTGCACCACCAGGGGAGAGCGGCCTGGTCTCCGCTGCGCTCCAACCAGGTGTTGGGCGTCCTCTCCGCTTCGCTCCGTGGCCGGCTGTTGGGTGCTGCCGGTCCGTCGCAGGGCTCCTGCCCGTCATCACCTGCTTGTCTACGACGATGCTCCTATATTTGTCAAAATTGAGATTACTGGGTGTGCCGGAGGGGTCCTGCGCGGTTTGACGTGCCGCACAGGACCCCTTTTTTGCCTTACCGATGTGGGCCGTGGCGGCGTTCCAGCCTGTCCTTCTGCAGAACTAGAGCGAACCAAGATGCAAATGCGAAGACGCCGATCGGAATGACTGTGTATGAAACTATGAAGGGCCAGTGCGGTCCCGATTCGTTAAAGCTAGAAAATACTTGGCCAGTAGCTCTGCCGATTGCCAGATATATCTGGATACCGACGACCACGGCAGCGCAAATTATGGCGACAATCGCGCTGATACGAATCCATGTACTCATCTTTTACACCTCACGCTCGGGGAAGAGTATTAGGCTCTTGGCGGATTGCACTGGAACAGTGTGTTCAATTGAGTTGCCCAAGCCATTCCAACTCTCCAAGACTCCAGGTTATAGGTGCCTGGTTCGGCAGGGGTTCCCTGCACGTGGCAGAGGAACTGCTGCTCAATGGTGTAATTGAGGGCCCAACCTGTCCCGTTGTTGTTTAGCCGTGTGCGAAGTTCGTCGACATGTGCGA
>Ga0308160_10001028_pt1 | contig 43174 bp, 38 predicted proteins | sample PhyFR1_FD_201036 | JGI IMG/M metagenome (GOLD analysis project Ga0308160, IMG submission 201036) | Phyllosphere microbial communities from UC Gill Tract Community Farm, Albany, California, United States - DLSLF.R1 | ecosystem: Host-associated > Plants > Phyllosphere > Unclassified | place: USA... | reverse complement strand
GGATGTATATGGCTGACATCGGAAGATGGGGCGTGATCGATCCCCTATCGGAACAGTACCGGAGAATGACACCCTATAATTATGTAGGCAATAACCCGATCAATTTCATCGATCCGGATGGAAGGAAAGCGCAGTCGCCGGATATGTTAGAAAAAAATATCATCACGAAAAATGCTCCGGACGGATCTTTATGGTGGAACTATGCCAATGGCAAACATGGTGCCGGAGGAGGAGACGGAATGGGTGACTTTTTTGCGCAAATGAATAGACGCCATGGTGGCGGTGGTGGAAGTGGAATTAATGGTACCACAGCTATAAATATTATTATTAACTTTATAAGAGGCGATGAAAAGAAACTTGGAAATTTTGTAAACAGCGATTTTGAAGATAATGGATGGCATGTTATTGATGCTTCTAGCCTTGCAGATGCTTTTATGAAATTAACAAAGTATTTAGGAAGTAACCAGGCTGATAATATCTATATTAATGCACATGGTTTACAAAGTGAACGTTACTTATTTGATGCGGATGGAAAATTAATTCCTGATACAAGCTCTAATGGCAGAAATGGATATAAAGTAACAGGTGATACTGGTTTTTATACAAATATTGATAGTGAAAAAATTTTAGGAAGTGATTTTCAACAATATATTTCAAACTCAAGCAAATTAGCAACAGATAAAAAAAGTAGTATTGATAGTCTTATTGGTATTGCTAATTATGTTAAAAGCGGAAAAAATTTAATAATTGGATCCTGTTGGTCTGTAAGATATGATGATCTTTTCGGAACAGGAATTTCTTCTTTGGTAAAATCAAGAGATATTTTTGTAAATAGAGATTATTCAAGTTTATGGCCTGATAGTAGAGGAAATATTAAATTTCAAGATTTTACTGGTTTTAATCAGACTTCGCATGGAAATTATATAAATGGATGGGTTAGATATCAAGATGGTGTGGCAGCACAACGGAATTTTAATATTATAATGACAAAATATGGAGTTAAAACTATTAAATAAAATAGTATTATTTTTATTAATGATTATTAGTATAGATGGCTATTCTCAGATGAAAATGGCAGATATAAAAGATAAAAAGTTTTCTGTTAATTTGAAACAGAAAAAATGAATATTATTAAAATACATGAAGATAAAGATTATGATATTTTTTATATTATAGATCGAAAAAGATTTAATTTTGATAAGCGGCTTACAAACGTTGATCTAGTAAATTTGATTTTCTTTTCTAAAAAATACAATAAAGGAATACTTACTTTATTTAAACAAAGTATTAAACATGAAAAAAAATCAATTTACAACATTTCCTTATATACAGAAGCAGCTGGTAATTACATGTTTATTCCTTCCATGATTATAGTAGATAGAGATTTTAATTATGAATATTTAATGAAATATCATTATATGATGCTACCTCCACCTAAAGAGGGAGATTATTCTTCATGGATTACTATAGAGGATATCAAAAACCATTGCAATTTTAAAAATATTACTTTAAAAGGTAATGTTATTTATGAGAATATAGATGATATATTAAGTAATGTTTCTAAAATAAGTATTAATGAAGATAAATCTAAGGAATGCAATCCGTTAATATTAGATGAAGATTTAAAATATTTTTTTCCAAAGAAAATAGATAAAAGTGGTCCTGTTTACTATAGAAATAAAGATTAATACTTTTTATTCTAAAAAATATTGAGTTAAACAATAATAAAAATGGGCAATCAGATAATTGCCTATTTTTATTTTAATACATTCTTTTAAGAATAGTAGTTATATTTACAGCTATACCGACCACCTGGGAAATGTGTGTCTGAGTTATTTTAAAAATGCCTTTGGCAGCGCAGAAGTTCTTGAAGAAAACAATTTTTATCCTTTTGGGCTGAAGCATGAAGGCTACAATGCCCAGGCTGGAAATCCATCGTACAATTACCAGTACAACGGTAAGGAACTGCAGAGGGAAACCGGCTGGAGCGATTACGGGGCGAGGATGTATATGGCTGACATCGGAAGATGGAGCGTTATTGATCCATTGTCTGAAAGCTCCAGAAGGTTTACGCCGTACAATTATGCTTACAATAACCCGATTCGGTTTATTGATCCGGATGGAAGGAAGCCTATGTCTTCGGAAGATGAAGAAAGAAATGTCATGCGAAAAAATGCTCCGGACGGATCTTTATGGTTTACCTATGCCAATGGCGAACATGGCGCGGGAGGAGGAGACGGAATGGGTGACTTTTTTGCGCAAATGCGGCTATCCGGCGGCGGTGGGGGAGGTAGCACAACCATAGGAAGTCTTATGAGAAGCGTAGGCATTACATTGGGAAGTCTGGAGTCTTTTATGCAGATGAATGTAGTTTTAAATTTGAGACAGCAATTTATTAATGCAGGGTTTGAGAAGCCCGAGGAAATGATTGCGAAATTTGAAGATGTATTTACTTTAGTTAAAGAAATACCATCATTGTCTGAATTGTATAAAATTACAAATCCAGAATTCATTAATAATTTGGGTGGAACTTGTCCTAATAAGACTGAATATAATAGAATATGGATTAATACAAATAATGCTCAAAATATATTGAAATTAGGATATGTTGTAGGACACGAGATGAATCATTCATTTGCAGATTTATTCTTTAGGGATAAATTCAGTGAGATTACTAACCAATCCAAAAGCACTATTCCTTTTCGAAATTCATTTGGTTTTTTTCAAGAAGTAATGGGATTATCTTGGGAAATCGGTATGGGATCAGACAGATATGGAAATCGTACAGGCTTTCAGGCGGCTGTATATCTTTATGGTCCAGAAGGATTAGGATACAATCAGAAAAGTGTAGATACTGTCAATAGATATTTGTCAGACTTAAAAGCAGCATGGAATTTTATGTATAAATCTAAATTAAATAAATAATATGAAATACTTAACAATATTTTTTCTATTACTTTATAATCTTTCAAATTCTCAAATTAAAATATCCTGGAGTTACTCTAAAGTTGATGGAATTGCAGAAATAAATGTTTACAACAATAGTACTAACGATATTGTGTTGCCATTAGATTTGAGATCACTAAAGCCTTATCAAGAGAATCAATGTTCAATGCACGACTACGAATTTCCTTATCCTATTTTGGCATTAACATTATTGGTTAATGATGGTAATGAAAATATTCCAGGAAATATAAATAATATAGAAACTCCTGATAGTGACATAGAATTTAAAAAAATTGTTGAAGAAAGGGAAGGTAATAATCGTAAGTACATAAGCATGATAGAAAAGTGGAGCAAGAAAAATAAACTTAAGGATTTAAGTTTTGCAAAAAGCAATTATTATTTAGTGAATAATTTAATTATTTTAAAATCTAAAAAGAGTTTTAAGTTTAAAGCTACGGTGAACTTTGACAATATAACAGATGAAAAATATATTTATTATTATTATCCTGTAGATTGGACTAGAAAAAATGAAATAAGTCTTTCTTTATGCATTGATGCCAATGTATATAAATATCTTACTGAAAAACAAAAACAAAAGCTAAAAAAATATCAATTTTTTACAGGCAATATTCAAAGTAACTCTATAAAGTTATAGCGTATAAAAAAACAGGTGATTAATTGATCACCCGTTTTATTTTATGTTAATACATTCTATTGAGAATAGCAGTTATATTTACAGCTGTGTAATTTGAAGTTGCAATCTGTTAATAGTAAAAGTGGTGGTGGAAGTGGACCTGGTCCGAAAAACAGTACGGGGCCGGGAATAATACAAAGAATAGGTAATTTCTTCAGTAACCTTTTTGGCGGAAAGAAAAGTACAGCTACCGGGCATGCAGTAAAAGCAACGATAATAAGCATGACTTTAATTCCGGAAGGAGTAGCTGAAGGGTCTGTTTTTAACGGTTTACAAGGTATTGGAACAGGTTTGTTTTCTACAGCAGGTCTTACAGCAGGAGCTATATTTGTGCCTGCAATGATTGGAGAACCTGAATTTAATTGGACAAGGCAGTTCGATGGATCTTTAGATATTCCGATAAGTGGTGATATTTCAAGAGGAGATAATAATAGAAATGGTAATGTTATATCGTGGAGTTTCATCTTTTGCACATACAGAAACTCAAGCCATAATGTATAATGAGGCACTATTTGGCATTGCTATTCCTAACGGTTTAAGACTTGGAGAAACTGCACATTGGGATATGGATGATCATGCAATGGGTGACAATTATTCTGTTTTTACATCTTGGACCACTAGTAAAGGAACAGCTGAATATTTTGCTACTGCTATGGGAAAAGCACCCGGAGTAGTTTTATCTAAACGTTTTAAAATCGGTGTAAATGCAATTCCAAATGTTTCTGCTACAGGTAAACAAATGCAAGAAAATGAATGGCTAATTTTTGGACCTGTAATAAGAGCAAATGTACAACATGTAAGACCTTAAGAATGAAAACAAAAGAAGAAATATTCAATTTAATAAAAAAAACGGTTAATCTGCATGGTGAAATTAATGATTATCAATTGAAGTTAAGTAGCGGTAGATTTGATAGAGAAAATTTAATTGGAATATATAGAATAAGAAAAGGTATTGCAACTCAACAAGAAAATCTTCAGCTAGCTAAACAAATGAGTCTATTACTTATTGGATTAGAAAATGACATGGGAATTTTATTAAAAGGTGCAAATATTTATGGTAAAAACTATTTTGGTATGTATTATCTAAGTGAAGATTGGAATAGAGTTATTGGATATTTAGAAAGTGAAATTGATGAAAATGGAGATTTAATAAATTGATATAACAATCTGTAAAAAAAGATTTATAGATAGGTTCCTGCTGGCGAGCGCACTGCTCGTGCTTGTAATACACAAAACCCTACCGCTTTGCGGTGGGGTTTATAGAGGATGGAGCAGGTGGTGGAAGTGCAGCTACCTTTGGACAAACCCAAGCCTACAGGGATATCATGGCGTATCTTGCTGAGCCTGCTTCTTCTGAGCCAGACTTCTCTAAATTTGATTTTTCTAAGTATGGAGATGTTAAAGATGAAGAGCCAGTTAGCCTTTTTGGAAAAAGTGATCTAAAAGTTTTTCATGATAGATTTAATGAGCAATATAATAGATTTAAAGATACAAAAGGAGATGGTGTTTTCAGAGTATATGCTCATGGTAATAAAACCTTGATCTGGGATGATAACAGATTTATTCGGAGTGCTAAAGATTTTGATGATGTAATGAGTATAAAAAATCCAAGATGGCTTGAAGTTGATAAAATGAAAAGTCCTATGTTATTTTTATATTCTTGTTTATCAGCTGTAGGAAATGAGCATGGTGAGTCAATTGGAAGAAAAATTTCCATTAAACACCCGAATGTTACCGTTGTGGCTTTTGATGGTTATGTTGACTATAGTCCTTCTCTTCGCGGAATGGGTAGAGTAAATAAAGATCCTCACTTAGCTGATAGAAAAGGTTATATGGTTGTATACAAAAATGGGAAGGTCATGTATAGTAAATTATATAAAGATTTATAATAATATGAAAAAAAAATTAAAGTTTATTTTGCTAATTTCATTCACTTTTATTTTATCATGTAATAAAAAAAATAAAACAGCAATAATTAAAAACAGAGAAGCTACAAATACATCTGTAGCAACTTTAAATGATTCTATAATTAAATTAGCTAACAAAGCAATAGTTAAAGGAGATACATTGGCATATAACAGTGCTTGTAAGTTTTTTTCGATAAATTTCTATGAAAAAGAATTTCTATATTATTCTATTACAATGGCTGATAAATATGAATATAGTCAGGCATATTTTGATACTTATATGATATTGTTAAATGTTAATGCTGAAAATAATATTACCGGTTGTAAATTATGCAATTATTATTTACTTAAGTCATATGAAAAAAATAATCATTACGCTAAAGATGAAGTAAAAGAGTTATTTACTAATAAAGGATTGAAAATTCCCACTTCAACTGCAGTTTTACAAGGTAAATAGATAAATCCTCCTGCTGGTGCGAGCATCTCGCTTGTATTGGTCAATAACAAGCAACCCCACCACAATGCGGTGGGGTTTGTGTTTATAGCAAGGTCATGATTTTATTTGTAAGCTTTTCTGGCATTAAAATCCCGGATGATAAGATCGAGAAACCTTGTTACCAGAGCTTTGTCTTCTTCATTCATGTCCTGTATGGCTTCAAACTTTTTCAGAGAGTCTTTGTCTTTAATAGCTATGGTATTATCATTCAGCAAAGCATCACTTGATACGCCTAAAGCATCGGCGATGTTTTTAAGCGCATCAGCAGGCGGGATGCTGCTTCCCCAGTTCGTAGCGGGAAAGGCTTTTGTTATTTGCTCGGGATTTTTCTGTAAGCTCTGACGAATGATTATGAATGGCTTCCCCTGCTGGCGCGAGCGTCTCGCTCGTGCCGGTTGATAACACAATACTCACGGCAATTGCCGTGAGTATTGTGTTATTCAATTCAATGGAAATATAGATTACTGCTAAAAACCACCAGTCACTTGGGCGGCTACACCAAGACCGAAACCGAGCTTGATTTTGTAGGAGCAGTTAAAAAAACCAACATCTATCATTTAAGAAAGCAGGGCGAAGTTGGGGTAACACTTCAGGAAAGATTTGTCTATGATACCCAGAACAGGCTGCTTCAGCATTACCACAAAGTAGATGATCAGACGGAAGTACTTCTGGCTGAAAATACCTATAATGAACTCTCTCAGCTTTCCAATAAAAAAGTAGGAAACAACCTGCAGAGCATCGATTATACCTACAACATCCGCGGCTGGCTGAGCTGGATCAACCGGGATCAGATGTCAGCTCCTGATCTTGGCGGAAAACTTTTCTCCTATAAGATCAAATACAACGAAAAAGAAGGGATTACCAGCCCTGATCCTGCGCAGTTCCCGGGCAAGGAGGTAATGGCAAAATACAATGGCAATATTGCTGAGGTGGACTGGCGAAGCGTGGAGAATATCGGGAATAATCCTTCCACAACCCCAAAAAGGTACGGGTATGTGTATGACAGGCTTAACAGGCTGACGGCTGGATTTTACCAGACCCCTAATAACCAAAGTGTAGGAGAGAACACCGAATCTCTGGATTATGACCTGAACGGAAATATTACCAAGCTTTTCAGGACTTCGGTTTTAGAATACAGCAATACCACACCGACAAAGATCGATGATCTTCAGTACATTTACTCATCCCAGAATAAGAGCAATAAGCTCATTACGATCAATGACAATTCTTTTAATCCTACCGGCTATGAAGGCGGGGGCATGGAAATCAAATATGATGTGAACGGGAATATGACCGAAATGCCGGATAAGGGGATCAATAAGATTGATTACAATTATCTGAATCTTCCGGGTAAGATAAGCTACAGTAAAGGCGGTACTGAATCGGCAATTGTAAATACCAGATACAGCGCAGATGGCATAAAGCTTCAGAAAGAAAACAACACTACTGTTTTTGGTTTCAATGGCTCTTCAACGACCACAAAGATTACGGATTACCTGGACGGGTTCCAGTACCTCATGACCTTAACCCCACCGCCTCCGGGTGGTTTTGAATCCCTCATGATGGCCAGCTCAGAAACGGGAAGGGCACTGGAAAGACAAGCCTACTCATTTGACGGCAGCTCTTCATCGGACCGTAACCCGGTCATAACAAAAAACCCGAACCTTCAGTTTTTTCCTACCGCAGAAGGGTTTTACGATTATGTAAAAAATCAGTACATTTACCAGTATAAAGACCATTTGGGAAATGTAAGGATCAGTTTTGGAAGAGACAGCTCAGGTAATCTGGAACTCGTAGATAACAACGACTACTATCCGTTCGGGATGAACCACCTGAAAAGTGGAAATTCGTTCTTCGGGGTGAGTTCATATAAGAATTACAAGTACAACGGCAAAGAATTGCAGGAATCCGGGATGTATGATTATGGTGCAAGATTTTACATGGCGGATATTGGTAGATGGGGTGTGGTGGATCCGTTGGCGGAGAAGATGCGAAGACATAGTCCGTATAATTATGCTTTTAATAATCCGATTACGTACATCGATCCAGATGGTATGGCTCCAGATGACATAATAACTACTGTTTTAAAATCGAAAGTTACAAAAGGAGCAGACGGAAAATCAGAATTTATACAAAGAGATGTTAATGTTAAAATGACTTTGACGATTGTTAATTTATCAGGTTCTGACTTATCTAAAACTATGTTTAACAAAAACTCTGGTACTGTAAGTATAAGTGAGTTTGAGGGAACTGGAATAAGTTCTTTTGAAAATAATTCTAAAGTTGCAATGGATAATATTAAGAATTTTGATGTTCAATATAAAGTTGTTACAAGTATGGATAATATAGGAAAAAATGATCATGTACTATTTATAGCTAACGAAGTTAAGAATAGTAATGGTGATGCTTTAGGTAAAGGACAAAGCCCAGGCAGAGTGTCGGCTGTTGAAGCTACAATTAAAAATGGCACTTTTAATGAAGTTGTAAAGCATGAATTTGGACATAATATGGGTATGGTACATTCTCCAAATGATAAAGGTCTTATGAGAGCAGAGGGTACAGGTCAAACCTCTGTCGCTCCACATCAGAGAGGAGTCATAGTGTCAGGAGCAATTGGAGCACAGAAACAAGTGAAAACTTATTCTGGTGGATATTCAACTTCTTCAGTAAGTGAAGCTAAAAAATTTAAACAGAATAATGTAGTCAGATGAAAAAAATCTTTATAATTAGTTTAATTTCTCTTTTACTAAATTGTAACAATAGAGAGGAATTTAAAAAGGAAACTTTAGGAATAGTTACTTTTGAAGTTCCAGATAGTTGGAAGAAGAGAGATACAAAAGGTATAGACTCTAAAATAATTTCCTTCATAACATCTAATTCTGACACAATATATTTTGAGTATGGAGCTTACAATAATCCATTTAATGAATCAAAAATTATTATTAATGATAGTTTAATTTACAAAGCTTTAAAAAAAAGTTCTGTTGTTGAAAATATAGTGTTTTCAAATAATAAAGAATTAGACAATAGTCAAGGTGTTTTTTTAGATAACTATTATTATTATGATACAATTAGCGGACATATCGCAAAAGTTATGCTGCCTAAAAAAAGTAAGATAGGACAAATGGGTTTATATTTTGAAAATATTGATGGTAAGAAAAATAATTTCTCTATTTATACACTTCGTCCATTAAAAAAAGTTGATAGTTTAAATTTTCTAAAATTGAAGAAATCAATTCATGTAAAGTAATAGAAGTATATTGGATTTTAATCCGTGATTACAAATAAAACCCACTGCAACCGTGGTGGGCTTTTTTACCATAAAAGATAAATATCATCGTTAAAAATCAAAAAACTAAATTTGCACGGAAACCGAGCTGGATTTTGCAGGGGTGCCCAAGCTTTCCAAAACCTACCATAAAAGGCTCAGTGGTGATACGGAAAGAGTGATTACCGAAACCTTTGACTATGATTCCCAGAACCGTCTTCTGGTCCATAAGCACAAGGTTGATAACAATCCGGAAGAGATCCTGGCGCAGAATACCTATAACGACCTTTCCCAGCTTACAAACAAAAAAGTAGGCGGCACGGTAGCTTCCAGTCCGCTTCAGAGCATCGATTATCTATACAACATCCGGGGATGGATGACGAAAATTAATGATCCTTCGAATCTTAACGGGAGGCTTTTTGGATATGAGATTAAGTATAATAATCCTGTTTATACCTCCCTGTCAGCCGGAAAATATAACGGCAATATTGCCGAAATCGATTGGGCAGGTTCTCAGGATAGTGTCCTGAAAAGATACTCTTACCAGTACGATCCGCTTAACCGGCTTAAAAAAGGAATCTACTCGGAACCCAATTCCTCCATTCCGCAAAACAATTATTTCAATGAAGAACTGAGCTATGACCTGAACGGGAATATCATATCCCTGCAGAGGAACAGGAATGCGACAAACGTCGGAGTGCAGCTGATGGATAACCTAAGCTATACTTATACCGGAAACCGGCTTAATACCGTTACGGATAGTTCGGGTAATTATTTCGGATATCCCGATACTTCCGGTATTCTTATTCATTACGATGTAAATGGCAACATGACCGATCATGAGGATAAAGGCTTATTGGAACTCAGATATAACCATCTGAACCTCCCGAACTATATAAAATTCAATGAATATGTGATGCGTGAGGATCCGTTTGGATTTGGCCTGGAGACAAAATACAAGAATACAACTTACCTGTACCGTGCAGATGGGGTTAAGCTTAAAAAAGTACACAATTACTTCTCCGGAAGGATGCAGACGGATGTAGCTACGACGACAGAATATTTGGATGGTTTCCAATACAGTAGCGAAGGCCGCCCATTTTCTGTTTCTTCAGCGATCTTACAATTTGTTTCGACTTCCGAAGGATATTATGACTTTACAAAAAATAAGTATATTTACCAGTATAAAGATCAGGTAGGCAACATCAGATTAGCGTTCTTTAAAGATGAGGCAGGAAATGCTGTAGTAGATAGGACAACCGATTATTATCCTTTCGGATTAGAGTTTGGAGGAGACCTGAATATCTACGGTTCAATCTCTCCTACTTACACCTATACATTCCAGGAACAGGAAAAGCAGCTTGATACCGGGTGGAATTCCTTTAAATGGAGAAACTATGATCCGGCAATGGGAAGGTTTTTTAATGTGGATCCTTTGAGCGATAAGTATAGCTATCAATCACATTATAACTTCTCAGAAAATGCCGTAGTAAATTCCAGGGAACTTGAAGGACTAGAGGCTGTGTTAATTAATGATAATACAATTGAATGGAAAGTAAAGATTGATAATAAATTAGGATTTGAGTCTAGTAAAACTTTGTCACAAGATGCAGCTGATATTTTAAGTCAGAATGGTTTAACTGTTAAAATCATCAATGATCCTAAAGCTTCATTTACTGTTGAATTAGCCTTGGCTACAACTAGAGAAGACCCTATTACAAGAGATCCAATAACAAGAAATGGATATACTGAGAATGATGGAAATATTTATGATGGAAAAGTTGTATCAAAGAATAATCCTAGAACATTGGCTCATGAATTAGGACATAAGGCAAGTTTGCCACATATATTCGACGAAACAAGTAAAGTTACAAATACTAAAGAAAATCAAAAAAATCTAATGAATTCGGGGGCTAATACTACAGAAACTCTACAAGATAGTCGTGGAACAGATCTAGTACCTTCTCAAACAACAGATATAAAAAGTCATATTAAAATTTATAATGAAAATAGAGAAAGAAAAGAAAAATCACAAATACCAAATACCAATACAAATGCAAATTAACCGTAAATTATTTTTAATTTTTTTTTTAACAGTTTTAATATTAAATCTATTTTCTTGTCAAACAAAAGAAGTCATAAGTTTAACAAAATATCAAAACTTAACATCACAAAATAAGCAGGAAATTAACGAATATTTAGAAGATGCAAAAAAAATTGTATCAAAGAAGGATAATGAAATAGCTTTAATGTTTCAATATAATTGTTTTTTTGGAAAAGAAATTACAGTTAATAATATCTATAATAAAGATTTTCCTAAAATCCCCGGTAAGGCTGATTATGGACAACGAATTGTAAATTATGCTAAATCTTTAGGAAAAATTAAAATTAAATTATCAAATGGAAAAAGATTTTTATTGTCTCAGAAAATAGGTTATGATTATATAACAATTTGTTATAATGAAAAATCTGAAGTACTTTATATTCATTATTATGATTTTCCTAAAATGCTTATAGAGGAATAAGGCATCAATTTACTTAGATAAATTAGATAATATCATATTAAAGGTGCTCCTGAAATGTAGTAGTTTGGGAAAGAGATTTTTGTCCTTTTAAATTGAGTTTGGATGTAGAAGTAAATCAAGGCTGTCAAACTTTTTTGGCAGCCTCTTTTGTAAATCAAATTATGATTCAATTGAAAAATCTCCGCCAGAACCACATCTAATAAGTGTGGGAAGACAAATCGCCATTAAAAGCACCAACCATTTAGGCGGTTACACCAATACGGAAACCGAGCTGGATTTTGCGGGAGTGCCCAAGCTTTCCAAAACCTACCATAAAAGGCTCAGTGGGGATACCGAGAGAGTCATCACCGAAACCTTTACCTATGACAGTCAGAACCGTCTTCTGGTGCATAAGCACAAGGTAGATAACAATCCGGAAGAGATCCTGGCGCAAAATACCTATAATGACCTTTCCCAGCTTACAAACAAAAAAGTAGGTGGCACGGTAGCTTCCAATCCGCTTCAGAGTATTGATTATTTATACAACATCCGGGGATGGATGATGAAAATTAATGATCCGAAGAATTTAGGAAACAAACTTTTCGGATATGAGATTAAGTACAATACCGTAGAAGGCCTGGAAACGCCGAACCTGGATTACACCAGCCTAAAAGTTCTTCCGAGATACAATGGGAATATTGCCGAAGTGGACTGGAAAACAGGAACCGTTGCGGGTGATTATTTAAGGAGATACGGGTATGTATATGACCGTCTGAATAGATTATCTGCGGGTTTTTACCAGAAAGATTCCAACCCATCGGATAAGGAATATTTTGAGAAGATGGATTATGATGTGAACGGAAATATCACCAGTTTAAAAAGATCCGCACAATCGAATCAGGGTGCAGCGGCTTTCAACATCGATGAGCTTACTTATGCTTATGCCAATAACAACATAAGCAACAGGCTTACATCCGTAACGGATTCTTCCACGGATTACCGCGGCTATCCGGATACATCGGGAATTACAATCCCCTATGATGTTAACGGAAATATGATCTCTCAAAAAGATAAAGGAATGCTTCAGATCGATTATAATTTCCTGAATCTTCCGTATTATATAAAATTTGACAGGGGTTTACCTAACAGGTCGGGAAGGATTTATGAAAACACGAATTACCTGTACCGCGCTGACGGAACGAAGCTTAGAAAAATATTCAATTATGCTCCACCGAATCCTTTAGGTACTGTTACTCAGCTTTCATCAATTGTAACGGAATATCTCGACGGTTTCCAGTATGAAAGCACGGCAACAGGAAAAAAGGGATCCATGGCTCTGGCTTTAAAATTTGTTCCGACGTCTGAAGGCTACTATAATTTTGAAAATAATAAGTATATTTACAACTACACCGACCATCTGGGAAATATACGGCTGAGTTATTTCAATAACGGCAGCAGCATAGAAGTTCTTGAAGAAAACAATTATTATCCGTTTGGGATGAAGCATGAAGGATACAATGGGTCAGCAGGCAACCCTTCATACCAGTACAAGTACAATGGAAAGGAATTGCAGACAGAATCCGGGATGTATGATTACGGTGCAAGATTCTATATGGCGGATATTGGTAGATGGGGAGTAGTGGATGAATTAGCGGAAAAATTTAATCGCCATAGTCCGTATAATTATGTTGTAAATGATCCTATTAATGGTATTGATTCAGATGGTAGAGATGTAATATTTCTTGCAGATTCTAAAGCTGTACCAGTTGCAGGTCACGGAGCTGTTATTGTAGGAAATGAAAGAGATGGTTGGTATTATTACTCAATGAATGGAACTGGTGAGGGATCAAAACCTTACGGTGACTCTAAAAATCCTGATATTGGAACTCCTTTAGGTAAAGGATTAAGTCCTAAACAGGCTATGCTAGCTGCCAGTAAAGTTAATCCAGATGAGCAACATCATTATGATAAATTTGTTACTGTTAAAACATCAAAAGAAGAGGATGTAAAAATAAAGGCAGCTGCGGCTAAGGCGGCAAGTGCAAAGAAATACAAAGTAATTGGGCAATCTTGTGCATGTGTAATGTTAGATGCTCTTAATGAGCTTACAGATATTAGATCCAATAATGCATGGTATATTCCAAAATTTGTAGATCCAGCTCCTAATAATATTATCGATTTTTTTAATAAAGATAAAGTAGGAGGAATTAATCATTTAAATAGATTCTTTCTTCCTGCTGATAAGGAAATACAAACTCGAAAAGTAGGAAAACTTGAAGTTGGCCCACTTATTCCTGATGGTGTGGACAATAATAAAACTCGATAGTTATGAAAAAAGGAATTTTTATTTTTATTGGCATTATTATACTTGGTGTATTCTTATACTATGCATTCGGTATTTTTTCTTCATCTGTTGGTTGGTACGGTTACCAAAAATGGAAATATCGGGTTCATACTTCAACTATTGAAAAATCAAAAGAAAGGAAAGTTTTTGTAAAAGAATTAAATTACGAAATCGTTGATTCTGCTAATTTGAAAGGCTTCCATTTTAAACCCTATATTGAAAAAGGATTTAGATATGGTTATCATTCTATGGAAGATACGAGAATAGATAATTTTTCACATTATCCTTATAATTTAAATTATGAGAGAAATATAAAAGATTCTATTGTACTAAATATTTTTCCAGAGGATAAAAAAAAATTAGATAGTTCCGATGTAGTATGGGGGTATTTAAAACAGCCATCTTTACAAGATACTATTAGAATTGAAATAGAAGGAATGGGAAAGCAGAAAGGAACAATAAAAATATGGTAAAATAACAGCTCTGCAAAAATTTTCACCCTTGGAATATAAAACAAACCCCCATCGCAATTGCGATGGGGGTTTGTTTTGTAAATGTTGTCTAGTCCTAAAATAGCAATACAAAAAAAGTAGATTCTATATCAGAATCCGCTCCGCTGGAAAGCATCGATTATACCTACAACATCCGTGGCTGGCTGACCTGGATCAACCGGAATCAGATGTCAGTTCCTGATCTTGGCGGCAAGCTGTTTTCCTATAAGATCAAATACAACGAAAAAGAAGGGATTACCAGTCCTGATCCTGCGCAGTTTCCGGGAAAAGAGGTAGCGGCAAAATACAACGGGAATATCGCTGAAGTGGATTGGAGAAGCGTGGAGAATATCGGAAGCAATCCTTCCACAACACCCAAACGCTATGGTTATGTTTACGACAGGCTCAACAGATTGACGGCCGGCTTTTACCAGACTCCGAATAATCCAAGCGTAGGAGAAAACACAGAATCTCTGACGTATGACCTGAACGGAAACATTACTAAACTCTTCAGGACCTCTGTTTTAGAATACGGCAACACCACGCCGACAAAGATTGATGATCTTGAATATATTTACGATGCGCAGAATAAGAGCAATAAATTAATTGCATTAAATGACAATTCCTATAATGCTACCGGTTATGAAGGCGGAGGCATGGAAATAAAGTACGATCTTAACGGGAATATGACCGGGATGCCGGATAAAGGGATCAGTAAGATTGATTACAATTACCTGAATCTTCCGGATAAGGTAAATTACAGCAAGAGTGACCTTGAATCAGTTGTTGTCAATACAAAATATAGCTCAGATGGCGAAAAGCTTCAGAAAGAAAATACGACAACGACTTTTGGAATTAACGGGTACACAACGTCCCGAAGAATCACGGATTACCTGGACGGCTTTCAGTATCTGGTTACCATAACAGCAACCCCACCACCATCCGGGGGAGGATCTGAATCGATGATGGCTAATTCTGAAACCGGAAGGGCACTTGAGAGACAGGCGTATTCAATTGACAATGGTTCCTCTCTTACCCTTAACACATTAACGCTTAAAAACAAGGATCTTCAGTTCTTCCCGACGGCAGAAGGATTTTACGATTATAAAAAAGATCAGTATATTTATCAGTATAAAGATCACCTTGGGAACGTGAGGGTCAGTTTCGGAAGAAACACTTCAGGAAATTTAGAACTGGTGGATGTGAATGATTATTATCCGTTTGGGATGAACCATTTAAAGAGTGGAAATGCTTTCTTTGGAGTGAGTTCTTATAAGAATTACAAGTACAATGGAAAGGAGTTGCAGGAAACGGGGATGTATGATTATGGAGCAAGGATGTATATGAGTGATATTGGAAGATGGGGCGTGATTGATCCGCTGGCGGAGAAGATGAGAAGGCATAGTCCTTATAATTATGCTTTTAATAATCCGATTGGATTTACTGATAATGACGGAGAGTTTCCAGGACCTACAGGTGCAGTAATAGGTATTTTAGCTGATTATATTGGACAAGTTGCGGAACATTATTTCTTTGATAGTATGTCTTTTAAAGACTCTATGATTAAAGATATTAATTATTGGTCTTTAGGTATTTCTGGATTTACAGGAGCACTTACCAGAGGGATAGATTCATTTAAAAATACTCTAACAAGTGGGGTTGGAAAAAAGATTTTTGTAAATATGATTGATTATGGTGTTGATGTTCTCGTGAATACTGTAGGAAGGGTATTATCCGATCAATTAGATGAAGGAGAATTTGATGTTTAAAAATCATTGACAGGAGGATTGATTGAAGCAGGTTTAGGTAGAGTGATTCCATTAAAATATGTTGATAAATTAGAGAGAAAAAATTATTACATAAAATGGGTGTTAATGCTAATAAAGAAGCGAAAATTAAATCGAAATTAGTAAATGTTACAAGGAAGAAAACTATTAGGAAATTAGAGACTAAACTTAAGATTGTAAAAAATAATGTAACTAATTACACTTCTGCATACACAGGCGTGAAAACAGTAAACGATGTTTTAAAAAAAACAGGTGTTAATGGATTAACTGATCAACTATTTAAAAAAGAAGATAATTCTAAAAAATAAGGGAAATTGAACGTAGGTGAAGGAATAGGTGAAGGAAGAATTCCTAATTAATAAAATAACAATGGTACAGAAGTATTATAAAAATCAGATCCTAGTTATATTTATAGTCGTTTTAGGATTACTTTTTACTATAAAACAATTCATAGAATATAATAATACTCTGAATGAAAATGATACTTTTACTACAAAAATTATAAAACAAAATTGCCACATAGCACCAAGAATGAAATCCACTGTATGGATTAGTTTTAATAAAAAAATATATAGTATTGGAATTCCTTATAAGGAATGTGCTGATTATACTATTGGAAAGAATATAAAGGTCTTATATAATAATGACAAAGACGAATTTATATATAGAGTTAAAAACCCTAAATATCTAAACAATATTGTTCTTCTAGTAGTGTTTTTATTAATCTCTCTTATACCTTGGCGATATATAAGTAAAAATTATTTTAGATTTAAATATTAAAGCTTTTTTAAAATTAAATAAAAATTAAAATCGGAAAAAATATCATTTTAAGTGGCCAAACAAAATGTCTATGTATTTAACCGATTTAATCCAGACTCTGTGGCAATTTATAAAAAACATTAGAATTTAATGACAGGAAACGAAATATGACCTGCATGTCATCTATAATTTAATTAGCTATCTTTTAAAAGTAGGTTGCCAGGAGTGAATGTTATCCTGTCTCTAACTTTTCCCCCCCGCTGGCGGAGAAAATGAGAAGACACAATCCTTATAACTACGCTTTCAATAATCCATCAGATTCGTAGATCCTGATGGGCGTAATCCATTAAAAATAGGTAATCCTGAAAGTAATGATGCAAAAAGGCTACAAAGCGCATTATCAATAATATGAGAAAAGTTCAGACTGGAATGAAACTCATATTGTTTTAAGTGAAAAGCAGGTGAATATAGGCAATGCTGTTGTAGAATTTTTATATGGGGAAAAAGGAAACATTGTTGGAGACTTAAAAACAGGAGGTGAGAAAGCCGTTCACTCTATACAAAATTAGTTTAGATTTTAATCAAAAAATTAAAGATCCGTCAACTAATAAATGTATTGAGAATCAAAATGGTAAGCCATATCAAGAGAGACAGCACGAAATTGATGCTAAGCAAAAAGCTCAGGAAATGATTAATAAGATTATAAATTAAGGATAGTGTTATGTATTTAAAATTAATGAAAATTTTTCTAGTGTTTCAGATAGGTATTTTTTATTCTCAGAAAATAAGGCCAATGATGGATTGCTCTTATACATCATTAATAAAATCTCCTTTATCAAAACACTATTACAATCCTGATTATTCACTATCAATCGAATCCAAATATCCTGAAGTTTTCTCATTGTCTAATGGAAAGATATCTAAAATCATGAATGATGATAATACATATACTATTATTATCAGAACAGATGATATGTTTTTTGTCTATTCAAATCTAAAATTTGTTCCTGAAAATTTAACTGTTGGGCAATCGATCGATAAGAGAAATATAATTGGAGGAGGAAGTTTTTTAAATGATTATTACTCAATAAAGATTCAGATTTATAAAGGGATTAATTCAGTATTTAATATAGAAAAATATATTAAATGTAAAATGAAATGATTTATAACCGAGAGCTTGTTTAAAAAAGAATTTTAAAAACAATTTGTAAAATAAACCAGTCAGTCAGAACTTTGTATTTTACCACAAAATCAGAGTTCATGACAAATAATTATCATCCGTTTGAGATGAAGCATTAAGGATACAATGCTACGACAGGAAACCTGGCCTACAAATATGGCTATAACGGCAAGGAACTGCAGGAAGAAAGCGGAATTCACGATTACGGAGCAAGGTTCTATATGCCGGATATAGGAAGATGGGGCATGGTGGAGCAGTTGGCGGAAACTTCTCGTCGTTGGTTTCCTTATAATTATGCGTTTAATAATCCAATTCAGTTTATTGATCCTGATGGAAGAGAGGGAGAGGATTGGTTTACAAACTCTCTTGGTAATATGGAGTTTAGATCTGATATAAAAAGTCAGCAAGATTTAGATAGTAAGGGGATTAAAGGTTCTTATGTAGGAGAAACTGCTCAGAAAGGTAATTTATCTTATGCTGCTGATGGATATGTATACAATGATTCTGGTGCAGCAGAAGGAAAACCTGTTGAAAATGGTAAAGTTGGTAATATTGCAGAAGTAGTAATATATTCGGAAGGTGCTATTGCGCAGAGAAATTTAAATGCAGCGAGATCAAGATTATATCAGGCCGAAGCTGAAATGTTTGGAAAATATGCAATCGGATTTACTTTAGGTGGAAATTTTGGCACTTTGACTGGGGGGTTAACATTAGCTTATAACTTAGGAGATGGAAGAGTAAGGTTGTTTGGTACTTATGGAGCAAAACTTGGAACTCCAAGTTTTAATATAGGAGTTCAACTTAATCAAATGAATGCTTTTGGAGAAACCCCAGATGGCAAAAAATATACTGATGTTTTTGGAGGAATGGAGGGTGAATCTAGTGTTGTGTCGGGCCAATATGTTCTGGGCGGAGAATATAGTGAAAGCAGCAAGAATGGGAAGCGTGTTGAATATGGAACAGCAATAAGAAGTATAAATATAGGTATTGGTTATGATGCAGGTGTTTCATCAACCAAAACTGTAAATATGAATCAAAAATGGTTTAAACGAAATATTGGCTTTAAACCTCAATTAGATTAGATATGAAAATATTAACCGGTTTAATAGTTATACTTATTTTATTTTCGTGTAAAGAAGTAGATTGTAATGATGTAAAACAAGCTTTTTATCCTGATGAATATAATTTAATTGTTAACGAATCAAATATTGATTTGACTTGGATAAAAATTAATGGCTTTACACCTATAAGTGGTGAAAGATCTGAAATTATGGTACATAATAATTGGAAGTTAGATTCTAATACTTTTGAACAGGGAGATACTATAATGAAACGAAAAGGAACTTTAGATCTAACTGTTCATAAGAAAGATACTACTTTATTGTTCAATTGGTATTGTAGAGGAAAACCATATAAGTAAAAATAAAAGCAGAAAATTTTCTGCTTTTATTTTTTTTGTAAAATATCAAAATCAATTTTTGTTTTAAATATTCTCCCGCTGGCGCAAGCGTCTCGCTTGTGCCGGTTAATAATAAGACCCACCGCAATTGCGGTGGGTCTTATGTTATAACACGATAAAGTAAATACATCTTATAAGCCAAAATAAATTATCTGAAGACAAAGCAATTTGTTTTTATACAGCAGACAACATTAAAGCTTCCCAAATTTAATCCTACTGCAACCCCGACCATCCGATCGCCCACGCCGGATTTCCCGTTTTATTTCCGGCACCGGTGGCGTCGGATTTTTCGGTGTAGGTGTTGCTGAGCAGGGTGACCGTGGTTCCTGTGGTTGAGGTAGCCGTTATTTTATTAGTTACATTGGTGTCGAAAAACACGTTGCTAATTTTACTTTGGCCGTTCAGGTAAGTGATGGTGGCATCTCCGGTAAGGTTGAACCCTTTGGCCCAGTTGGAAACGACAACGTTGTCGAAATTGGCGTAGGTTCCTGAAGATAGGCTGATGGCATTGGATTCTCCTGTGGTCCCGCCAAGCAGCGTGATATTTTTAAGGCTAGGGCTGGAAATCGGAGTAGCTGCAGGATTGGAAGCATTGTTCATTCCTTTGATGCCCGTGTTTCCTGTGCCGTTGGTTCTTCGTTGGGTCAAGATTGTACTGGCCGTCCCGATCCATCCGTCGGTCCAGACGAAAGCGTCATCCGCATTGCCTAAGGCCGCAATATTGGATACATTGACTGTTCCTCCGTACAGCTGGATGCCGTCCTCAGCACCATTGATCAGAGCAATATTTTCGACTTTGGTTCCGCTTCCCACTCCGAACAGGGAAAGGCCGTTGAACTTTACGTTGGTTGAAAAATCAGCGCCGGCATTTTCAATCCGTACATACGTCAAAGATCCTGAAGTGTCCGCAGCCGAAGTTCCTCCGTACATAGCGGTTCCGATCTCAGAAGTGCCGGTGGTGCCGGTGTTGATGGGCGCTTTTCCACAGATAATCACACCGCCCCAGGTTCCGGGAGTGGCTGCCGATGAAGTAAAGGATACCGGTGAAGCAGGGGTTCCGTTGGCATAGATCTGCCCGCCCTGTTCTACGAGGACATAAGAGGAAGTGGTTGCCGTAGCCACAATCCGGGTCCCTGCAGGAATAACGAGCTTTCCGCCGTCTTTTACCCGTACCGGACCGTTCAGCACATAGACTTTAGTGGGATCCAGGGTAACCACCTGTCCGCTGGTGACTTCTCCTTTAAAGTTATTGGGATCCTGGGCAATGCCTACCACAGGGGTGGTAGCGATTTCATCGTCGTCTTTGCTGCACGAAGTAACGACCAGTGCAGATCCGGAAATAAGCAGGGCTGCAAGTATAGGGAAATGTTTTTTCTTCATAATCGTTCAGATTTACTTCTTTATCAGAGGTTCTAAAATAAAAGCTGGTTTTTAAAAGGACCAAATTACCATTTTTCCGGGTATTTTCCCAATACTATTCTGCAAACCTCCGTTATTTTGATACGCAAAACGGCACCGGAAAAAACTTTCCGGTGCCGTTTTAAAATTTAATATGAAGAAACTAATTACTGACTATAGGTTATAGTTTGTCCAACCTGCATACCATGTATCGGAAGCGTCTTTTACGGCACCTCTGTAGGTTACGGCGGTAAACCAGCTGGTTAATTTAGCATTGGTAAATACGCCGCCGGTTAATAAAGCAGAACCTGAAGCTGGAGAGAAGTTCGGGGTTGTTCCTGCCGGAGCCCATGCGTTGGTTAATTTTACATCAGCAGTATACGTCAGGGTAGAATTTCCGTTTGCCGTATACCAGTTCGTAAGATCGGTCAGGGTGTAACCTGTCGCAGAAGAGGTAGACGCTCCGTATTTTAAAGGCGTGGTGTTACCTGCTAAAATATTGTTCTGGAATACCAGGCTGGAGTTTCCGATATTGTTATCGGTAGGCGTACCTTTTGTAGCATCGATAAATAATCCTACCGGATATCCTGTGAAAACGGAATTGAATATGGAAATCGAAGAGTTTCTTCTGATCTGTAAGGCATTCTGGAATAATGAATTGATTGTACCTGAGTTTGTACCTGTGCTTGACGAATTAATCGGGCCGATGATCGTCATGTTCGAGAACGTAGCCGAAGTCTGAGGCGTCAGGGAAGATCCGTTGGCATCATTATCAGATTCAAAAGCATTTGATCCTGAAACGTCGGCCACCTGGGAATCTCTTACGGCAATACCGAACTGAATTTTTCCTGAAAACCCGTTATCGGTATCGAAATCGTCATCAAGACCTTTATAAGCGATAAGGTGAGAACAGTTTACCGTTCCTCCGAACCATTCGAAACTGTCGTCATTGGCATAAGATACCTGTACATAATCCACCGTCGTTCCGTTACCGACACCACCGAAAGTGATTCCGTTGATTTCTTTATCCGGTAAAAATGCATAGCCTGCATATTCTACTCTTACATATTTCAGTACACCGCTGTTGTCTGCTGCATTGGAACCTCCGTAAAGACCTAATCCTTCGGTATTGTTGATTCCGCCTTCAATTTCCCCGATACCGGCCTGGCCGTTGAAAGAAGCGTTGGTAGGAGCACCTCCGAGGATAACCAATCCTGCCCAGTCGCCTCTTTTAGGGCTTGGTTTTTCTGAAGTGAAGATAATCGGGTTGCTGGCCGTACCTTCTGCCATGATTTTACTTCCTCTCGTAATGATCAGGGCTCCGTTTTTATCCGCTTCACCTACGATCTTGGTTCCCGGTTCAATGGTTAAAGTGGCACCGTTCGTTACATATACTAATCCTCTTAGCTTATAAGTATTGTTAGCTTTAAGCGTAAGGTTTGAAGTAATCTTTCCGGAAAGGATCAGGTTTTCAGTCGTTCCGGTACCTGAGTTTCCGTTCTGTACGATCGTTTCTCCGTCTTCCTCGATATTTCTGCAGGCAGTCATCGTAGTGGCCAGGGTACCAAGCATTAAAGCGTGTAAAACAAATTTTTTCATGATATAAAGACTATTTTTTTTATTAGATAATTGATTGATTTTTAATTAAAAGCTATATCCGAAGGTAAGGCTGATGTTGGTTCCCGTTACCCGGTCGATAGCCAGTGCATCGGCACTGTCGTATTTTTTATTGTTGTTCAGGTCATGGTAAAATTTCGCATGCCGGTTCAGGATATCGGAAATGTTCAGCTTGATCTCTCCTTTATTCTGTAAAACTTTTTTAGCCACCTGGAAATCCAGAAGCGGTCTCGGATTTTCCCAGATCGGCGGAACCTGGTCGTTTCCTACATACAGGATCCTTCTTCCGATCATATTGAAAAGTACGGTGGAAGACCATCCTGATTTTTCGGTATCGTACTGAAGGCTTACGTTCACTGTATAAGGAGACTGTCCCTGCATTGGCCGGTCTACATTGGTGGCTGCATCGGTTACCCTGTTTTTAATGAGGGCAAAGTTACCGCCCAGTGTGAAGTTCTTAAGCGCGCTGAAGAAATCAAGTTTCTTTCTGAATTCCAGCTCCGCTCCGTAAGCATCCGCTTTATCTACGTTTAAGTAGTTGAAGGTATTGCTGGTTCCCACACCGGATTGGTTGAAATACAGCTCGATCGGATTCTTAAAGTTTTTATAGAAACCTGCAAAGGAAAGAATCTCCCCGTTTCTCGGATACCATTCCCAACGTACATCGGCATTGGTGATTTTAGTTCTCTGGATATATTTGTTACCGATCACCGTGGCTCCCAAATCAAAATCATAGTAGGCAAGCGGAGATACTTCCCTGAACTCCGGTCTTACCACCGTCTGTGAACCGGCAACCCTTAAATTCATATTGTTAGTCAGCTTGAACGTCATGTTTAAAGCAGGTAAGAAATCCGTCACTTTGGTATTCACAAAACGGTCGTCGCTTCTTTTCGTGCTTCCTACCAGCTGGTCGAAGTTTTCAACTCTCAGTCCCCACACGGCTCTGAACCATGAGGTAATATTGCTGTCAAACTGCAGATATCCGGCATTCAGGATCGTATTGGCGATGTACCGGTATTGGTTTCCGGCGATCTCGTCGAAAGTGAACTGGTTACCCGCTGTTCCGAAGTTATCCGGACTGAAGATCGTTTCAAACGGCTGCGAAAGCAGTCCCTGATTATAGGAGGCCAGTCTTACGGAGAAAGGCCTGGAATTATAAATCCGGTCTTTTACCTGGAATAAATATCCTCCTTTGATCGTCTGCTTCTGTCCGAACATCTCGAAAGTCTTGGATACATCTCCGCCCGCATTGTACAGATAGTCGCTGAGCGTAGAGTAGAACACGCTTCCCGATTTCTGGGAAAGTCCGTTGGAGATCAGGGCCAGATACGGGCTTCCGTTCATATCGGGATACTGGTTGTACTGCAGACGCTGCAATAAAGGGATATACTGATCCAGGATACCGAAACTTCCGTACCAGTTGAAGGTAAGCCCTCCCAGTGCGTCAATTTTATGGGTTCCGTTTAATGTTGAATTATAGAAAGTCGTTTCTTTGAAACCAATTTCCCGGGCAATGATGTTGGTCCCGTTGATCGGGTCAAACTCAAAATCTTTACCCGTTCTGAAAGACATGTGGTTCACCGTATTGTTGGTGATGATGTTTTTCAGGGAAATTTTATTATTGCTGTTCAGCTTTAAGGTCAGGTTAAGCAATCCGCCTAAAATAACGTCGTTCTGGTATTTTTCTGTGTTGTAATCGAAATTGGTATCTGCCAGTGCTCCGTTGATGGTAAAGAAGCTGTTCCGGGTTTCGATTCTCCTTTTATTATTGCTGTAGTTTAAAACGGCAATTACCCCTAAATCCTTTCCGAAAAGCTTGGTATTGAAACCGCCGTCAAGCTGTAAGCTTACATTCTCCGGGAAACCGTTGGAGTTATACCCGAGGTTTTTAACATATTTTTTCCCGAATTCCGTTTTATCGGCTTCGCTCAGGATGGTGAATGCGTTTTTAGCCGGCATTCCTTCAGGAAGTTTTCGGGAACCGTCATCAAGTCCGAGAAAATCCCACTTGCCGCCTTTCTGCATTTTAAATTCCTGCCCCATGGTGATGGAGTTTCCTCCCACACCCAGCTGCATATTGAAAAAGTTCTTGTTCGGAATATCCTTGGTATTTACCTGGATCAGTCCGCCTCCCCATTCTCCGCTGTATTCGGGGATGAACGTTTTATTGATGACCAGGGTTTCGATAACGTTTGCCGGGAAAAGATCAAAAGAGAACGTTTTTCTGTCCGGTTCCGTACTGGATAACTGAATTCCGTTCAGCATCGCCTGGTTGTAACGGTCTGAAAGACCTCTTACCACAATATATTTTCCGTCGAACAAACTTACTCCGGAAACTCTTTTCAGAACTTCTCCCGTATTTCTGTCCGGACTTCTTTTAATGGCTTCGACCCCGATAACCTGTGAAACAACCCCGGAGTTTCTCTGTAAGCCGATGGTGGAAGCAATCGTTTCTTTTCGGGCGTTTGATCTTATCACCACCCCTTCGATCTGCTTTTCTTTGGTAGAAACCGGCTTGTCCAGAACAATGTCGAGATGGGTATTGGTATCGCCTTTTACCACAACTTCACTGATCTCTTTTCTATTGTAGCCGTTGGAAGTTACCGTAATGACGTAATTGGTTCCCGGGGGAAGGCTCAGAGAGTAGTTTCCGGAAATATCAGTCGTCACCTCCTGATCATTTACCTTTACTTTTACGCCTTCGATAGGCGTATTGTCTTTCTCGTCCAATACCCTACCTTCTAGAACCTGGCTCTGTGCAAAGGCAAAGCCAGCGGAAAACAAGGCAAGCAGCATAATGCTCTTGTGGATTTGTTTTTTCATTTTACTATATCTTACTCGATTCTTTCGGTGCAAAGAAAGAAAGATTTTGCCGGGTAGATGGTTTAGGGAAATTTAATTTTTTTTTAACTAAACATTAAGAAAGGCGGATAATTGTTAACTTTATGTGAACGATACCCGTTTTGTTAAACCGTGATTAAAATATCATTAACTTTGATGCGTAAAAATTGAAAATGAACCAAAAGAAAATCCTCTTAATAGACGACGAACTGGATATTTTAGAGATTCTGTCTTACAATTTAGAAAAGGAAGGCTACGATATTTATACGGCGACCAATGGCAACGAAGGTATCGATAAAGCAAAAGAAATTATTCCCGATCTCATCCTGCTGGATGTCATGATGCCCGAGAAAGACGGGATCGAAACCTGCCAGGAACTCCGGAAAATCAAAGAACTTCAGAAAACACTGATCGTTTTCCTTTCCGCCAGAAGCGAAGAGTTTTCCCAGCTGGCCGGTTTTCAGGCAGGGGCAAACGATTACATCGTTAAGCTGATCAAGCCGAAAATTCTCATTTCCAAAGTAAATGCTTTATTACAGCTTACCTCCCAGGTTTCAGACAATGCCAAACTCATCGAAATCGGTGATCTGATTATTGACAAAGACAATTTCAGGGTTTCCAAAAGCGGGCAGCAGTTCCTGCTTCCGAAAAAAGAGTTTGACCTGCTGTATCTGCTGGCTTCAAATACCGAGAAAGTATTCAAGAGAGAAGAAATCCTGGAGAAAGTCTGGGGAAATGATGTGATTGTGGGAGAAAGAACCATCGATGTACACATCAGAAGACTGAGAGAAAAGCTGGGCATCAATACGATCCAGACATTAAAAGGAATTGGGTATAAACTTATTGTTTAATACTCAGTTTCAATCCTTATCTTTATATCCATAACCCCTAAAACTTTGTAAAATTGAAATTTTACAGGCTTACCTTCGTCGCCTCTTGTCTTCTGACATTGGTGATGTTTTTGTTAGTAATCACTTTCGATTCGCTGAAGGATCTTTATTACAATACCCCATTCTTCAAAGTGGGGCTTTTCGTCTGCCTCGTCCTTATCTTTATCATCAATTACATGGTGCTGGAACTGCTTTTCAACTATTACGGTAAAAAGCAGGTCCGCGGCCTGTCCCAGCTGCTGCCCCAGGAAATCGTTCATAACGACAATGAGAACATCACCATCAAAGAACTGGGGGAACGGTTTTCAGACCTCAACCAGCAGAAGGTAACGGAGCTCGATATGATGAAGGAAATGGAAAGCTACCGGAAAGAATACATCGGCAATGTTTCCCACGAGCTTAAAACACCGCTTTTTTCCATTCAGGGCTATGTGGAAACCCTGCGCGACGGAGGCGTGGATAACCTCACCATCCGTGATAAATACCTGGAGAGAATCGATAAATCCGTAGAACGGTTAATTGCCATCGTTACCGATCTGGATATGATCAACAGGCTGGAAGCAGGGGAAATCAATCTGAACCTATCCCGGTTTGACGTGAACCTGCTCATCAAAGAAATTTTCGACCTTCTGGATCTCGAAGCGGAGAAACACAATGCCACGATGCAGATCCAGACCCTGCAGCCGCAGATTTTCGTGGAAGCCGACAAGCAGAAAATATCTCAGGTTTTTATCAATCTCATCTCCAATGCCATTCATTATGCCAACCGGCAGGAAGCAAAAGTGGTCGTAAAAACAAGCATCCTGAAAAATAAAGTGCTGATCGAAGTCATCGATAACGGGATGGGAATAAAATCCGAAAGCCTGCCACGGATTTTCGAAAGGTTCTACCGCGTGGAAACCAGCAGAAGCAGAAGGGAAGGCGGTTCCGGATTGGGGCTGGCCATCGTGAAGCATATCCTCGAGGCACACAACGAAAATATCACCGTGGAAAGTGTCTACCTGGAAGGAACAAAATTCAGTTTCATGCTGGAAAAAAATAAATAATCCGGGCAAAATGTAAGGAAAAAAAATAATTTAAAAAATCCTGAAATATTTTTTTGTCACCTCTCATTTATTTTATATTTGCAACAGAGATTTATCATAATAACAAAGGCAAAAAGTAATTTAAACTGATGGTTTACAAAATCCGCGTAATATTAGATGCGAAAGAAGATATTTTCCGGGATATCGAAGTTAAAGGAAAACAGACGCTGTGGAACTTACATTTAGGAATTAAAAGTGCGTTCAGCCTGCAGGGAGACGAGCTTTCTACTTTTAATCTGCTGGAAGAGGACGGAACGATCGTTAAAAGTGTTCCGCTGGAAGATATGAGCGATGATGGAGACGGCGAGATTATGTCGGATGTATATATCGATGAGGCTTTCGAAAAAGCGGGAGATAAAGCTCAGTTCCAGTACGGACTTTTAGACCTTTGGGAGTTTTTCTGCGAACTGGTGGAAGTAATCGAAGAAACGAAAGGCGTGAATTACCCGATCACCGTATACCGTTTCGGAAACGTTCCGTTGAAGGCACCAAGCAAAAGCAGCGCCGGAGGATCTAAAAAGAAATCGGCAATGCCGTTGATGGACGATGATTTCGGCTTTGAAGACGATTTTGCAGTAACCGGCAGCTTTGAAGATGAAGATGACGACAATTTCGACGACGAAGAGGAAGACTACAACGATGACGCTTTCGATGATGAGGAAGACAACGATGACGAAAGGTAATCGCAACCCGTAAAAAAAACATAGGGCCCCGAATGAAAATCCGGGGCTTTTTTGTGTGAAAAATATCAATTGTAATCGGTACGACTCATCATCTATGAATCATATCAATTCGTAGCTTTTTCCCGCTTTCTGCTGTATCTTTTTTTCCGGCGCCTGATCCTTCCCAAAAAAGGATGCCGCGGCAATCGGGGCTAGGGTGGCAGTCATTTTAAGGGATGACGGTGTGTCATAACACTAACGTAAACCCACACATCGGAAATACGGATATTGTATTCACAGACAGATTTTTGCTTTTTACCATATTTCTTTATCTTTACTTTCAATTTTCAATCAATTAAAAACAACAGATGGAACAGAAAATACATCAGGGCAGAAACGTAAAACGGTTCAGGGAAATGCTGGGCATTAAACAGGAAGCACTGGCTTTAGATCTGGGAGAAGACTGGAACCAGAAAAAGATTTCAATGCTTGAGCAGAAGGAACAGATTGAAGATCCTTTGCTTCAGCAGATCTCTGAGGTATTGAGAATTCCTGTGGAGGCATTTAAAAACTTTAATGAAGAAAAAGCCATCCATGTGATCTCCAATATTACTTTTGAAAACTGTCCTCAGCCTTCTGTTGTACAGTATAATCCCAATTTTCATCCTGTGGAAAAAATTATGGAACTTCATGATGAAAAAATCGCACTTTATGAACGGATGCTGAAAGAAAAGGATGAGATGATGGCAAAACTGCAGCAACTTATTCAGAAATAGCTTTTTGAGGATATTCTCACCGGTTGATGATTCCATGAAAATCATCGATTTTCATCCTCCTTGGCTCTGAAATATTTGCAAAATTGAAAACGGATCTTCTGTGCCTCATGTTTTTTACATTGCTTAGGTTTCAGTTAAGTCAGCAGTTCTTGAACATCAAATAAAAATCAAAGATTTTTAAAAACTTTTGCGGGCTTATTCAGCGTAAATTATCCAGCTTTCATAATCTTTTGTTCCTTTTGTGGTTTAAAAGATCCGGTTGATGTGCAAAAATCCTTTATGGTACCTTCATAAATTCATCTTCCATATTTCCCAATGCTTGCGCGGGCATCTTGCTCGTGTCCTTATTCTGCTGTCTGACTCTGCCGGCGCAAGCGTCCACGCTTGTGCATTCCATAACAATTACTTTACAAATTTTATATCTGCTTTCCTGTTTTCCGATCACATTTCCTATTTTTGTTAAAAGAGAATTAATGAAAAAATTAATTTTAATTGCAGGAATGGGCTTGGGACTTGTATCCTGTACCACCACTCAAAAAGCAACGAAAGACATGACGGATTTACCAAAGAACTGGAAGCATACCACCAATATTTACGAAGTCAACCTAAGACAATATACCAAAGAAGGAACGTTCAGGGCTTTCGAAAAAGAAATGCCGCGGCTGAAATCAATGGGCGTCAGGACCTTATGGTTTATGCCGGTAACGCCGATTGCGCAGCTGAATAAAAAAGGCAGTCTGGGAAGCCAGTATGCCGCTTCCGATTATACGTCTATTAATCCCGAATTCGGAACAATGGAGGATTTCAGGCACCTGGTGAACGAAGCGCACCGCCTCGGCTTCAAGGTGATTCTCGACTGGGTAGCGAACCATACGGGCTGGGATCACATCTGGACCAAAACCCACCCCGAATTTTACCTTAAAGATCCGGACGGCAGTTTCCACCGTGCCTCAGGAATGGACGATATCATCGAACTGGATTATAAAAATCAGGAGATGCGTCTGGCGATGATCGATGCCATGAAATACTGGGTAAAAGAAACCAATATCGACGGCTTCCGCTGCGACCTGGCTTCCTGGGTGGAAGTGGATTTCTGGGAACAGGCCCGTCCGGAAGTCGAAAAGTTGAAACCGCTGTTCTGGCTGGGAGAATATGACGAACTGGAAAATCCCGATTACGGTAAAGTCTTCGACGCCAGCTATTCCTGGAAATGGATGCATAAATCGGCCGATTATTACAAGAACAATGAACCGCTTCATGAACTGACGGATCTGTTAAAGAAATATTCCGCCATCGGCGACAATTCGATGCGCGCCTGGTTTACCACCAACCACGACGAAAACTCCTGGAACGGAACCGAATATGAGAAATACGGCGTCATCACCAAACCGATGGCCGTGTTTTCCGCAACGTGGAACGGTGTTCCGCTTCTGTATTCAGGACAGGAACTGCCGAACATGAAACGGTTGGAATTCTTTGAAAAAGACGCGATTGAATGGAACGGGACCTATCAGATGGCAGGCTTCTATAAAACCCTGCTGGATCTTAAATCCACCAACCCCGCCCTGAGAGGAGGGGATCCCAACGTTGCTACGTACCTGCTGAATACCACGGCCAGCGACAAAATCCTGGCATACATACGGAAAAACGGGAAGAACGAGGTGCTCGTGGTTTTAAATATGTCAAAGGAGCCGGTGAATTTCAATATTGATGATGCCCAGGTGTCGGGTTCATTTAAAAATGTTTTCGGGAAGACCCAAAGAAATTTTGACGAAGGGAAAGCCTTTGATTTCAAACCCGGCGATTACGCTGTTTTTGAAAAATAAAACAGGAATAAAAAAATTGAGTCTCCGTCTGAAAAAGCGGAGATTTTTTATGATCTGGTTTTAAATGAAATATTTTTTTAACAAAATCATAAAAAAATCATTTGATATCTAAGGCTATTAGCATTATATGGACAGAAGATGCCTCCATCCTCCAGCTTCTCTCTTCCAGCTTTTTTTCAGGTTCACATTAATTTTAATACATTTGATGCCTGATGTTCACTGAAAATATTTGTTATCGATAAATCGGAGATACGGGAGGTCCTAAATGAAAATCTTTGATTTTCTTTCTAATGTGTTCTGGAAATATTTTCAAAGCGTTCTTCTTATATCTAATATGTCTGAGGTGTTAAATCTCAACGAGTCTATTCGCTTTTTTAGAATTATTAAACCGGATTCCGGTTACCTGACTTTAATTTAATACATTTGATGCCTGATGTTCACTGAAAATGTTTATTATGGATAAATCGAAAATACTGGCCATTGTAAAAGAAAAAATCGCAGATAAAATTCAGAAGCTTGAGACCCTTATCGGGGAAACGCGTGCCTCGAACAACGACACCAAGAGTTCAATGGGCGATAAGTACGAGACCGGCCGGGAAATGCTTCAGCAGGAAATCAACAACCTGCAGGTCCAGTTGAACGAAGTCCTGAAGCAGCAGAATTTTCTGAATACCATCCTCCCGAAATCTTGTGAAAAAGCAGAAAGAGGAGCCGTAGTAAAAACGGAAAAAGGGCTGTTTTTCATTTCGGTTTCCCTCGGTGAAATTACCGTTGAAGGTCAGAAGATCATCTGTATCTCTCCCGAATCGCCTTTGGCAAAAGCCATGAATGAAAAAAAGGAAGGCGATCTTTTTTCTCTTAATAACATCAGCCGGAAAATTGTAGAAATCGGATAATCCGGCAGCGTTATTTATCAGGATTTTCAGGTTGGATGTCGATCGTCGATTAAAATTGTCGTTGGTCGATTACCGGTTTTAATTTGGTTTTTATCTGATTACTTTTATCCTTTAAAAACGAATATGAAAACGAAAAACATCCGCATGGGAATCAGGTTGTCACTACTCAGCTGCATCATCTGTGCAACGGCCTCCGCACAATATATTTATCCGGCAACAAAAACAGATCAGGTATCCGAAACTTATTTCGGAGTAAAAGTAGACGATCCTTACCGCTGGCTGGAAAATATCAAAAATCCGGAAGTCATCAGCTGGTTTAAAACCGAAGCGGAATTCACCGGCAGACAACTTGGGAAAATCCCGGGACAGGATATCCTGATGAATGAAATGATGGCCTTCGATAAAGCCATTCCCGAAAAAATAACACCGGTTTCTTACCAGAACGGAATCTATTTCTATAAGAAAAGAAAAACGGGAGAACCCGTGGACAAGCTGTATTGCAGAAAAGGGTCAGCCGGACAGGAAAAACTTCTCTTTGATCCGGAAACATACATTCCCGGAAAAGTAATGGACTTCAGCAGCGTCGTAAGTTCCGACGGAAGCCGGGTCCTTCTTAATCTGAGTGAAGCAGGCTCCGAGCTGGGCGACATCAAAGCGCTGAATGTTGAAAATGCGAAATTTCTTGAAGATAAAATTGAACACAGCTTTGGTGAATTTTTGGACGGAAGCAACGATAAAATCATTTACTATCAGGCGAAAAGCTATGATACCCACGATAAGGAAGTCTGGCAGAACACCCCCGCGAAAATGCATGTTTTAGGTAAAAATTCGGACACCGATATTCTGCTGGCCAGTTCCAAAAAAGATCCCGGACTGAAGCTGGATCCTGCCCAACGGCCGGAAATCTATTATTATCAGGATTCTCCCTACATGATATTATCAAAGGCATCCGTAGAAACCGATCTTGATCTGTATTATGCACCGTCTTCAGAATTAATGTCCGGACCTATCAAATGGAAACCTCTGAGCACCGGAAAAGACAGGATCAAAGGATTTTATCTGAAAGAAAAATTCCTGTATGCATGGACCGCGAAAGATAATCCGAATTTCAACATCATTAAAGTTGATCTCGATAAGCCGGACCTTACGATCTCGGAAAAAATAATAACCGGCGACAAAAGCTGGAAAATCTCCAATGTATCACAGTCCAAAGATTACCTGGCGGTTATCAAAAGTAAAAACGAACAGGTTTTTGAGACCTGGATCTATAATTTCAATACCGGCAAATCGGAAAAAATCATAACCCCGATCATCGGAAATGTAGAAGGCACGGCGCTTTCAAGACACAATAATGAAATGATGCTTGCCAACTATTCTTGGATCAGGCCTTTTAATTTCTACAGCTACAATGCGGACAATAAGTATTTTTCGGAAGAGCCGTTTCATATGAAAGTTAATTTGCCAGATCTGGATAACCTTGTCCTGGAAGAAATCGAGATCCCTTCTTTCGACGGTGCCATGATGCCACTGAGTATTTTTTACGACAGAACCAAAATGAAGAAAGACGGCAGCAATCCTGCATTTATGAGAGGATATGGTGCCTACGGGATGTCACAGCTTCCCGGTTTTATGCCAGGCATCCTGTGCCTTCTAAACCGCGGTGTTGTGATTGCCGTAGCCCACGTGAGAGGGGGCGGTGAAAAAGGAAACGACTGGTATCTTGCGGGTAAGAAAGCAACCAAGCCCAACACCTGGAAAGATATGAATGCAAGCGCAGAATATCTCATCAAAAACAAATACACCTCACCTGAAAAACTGGGTATCACAGGAGCCAGCGCAGGCGGAATACTGATCGGAAGGGCCATTACCTCCCGTCCGGATTTATATAAGGTCGCCATTCCGAAGGTGGGATGCCTTAATGCCCTGAGAATGGAGTTTTCTCCGAACGGCCCTGTCAATATTCCGGAATTCGGAACGATAAAGAATAAGGCTGAATTTAAAGCACTGCTGGAAATGGATGCCTATCAGCATATCAGAAAGGGTACAGAATATCCTGCTCAGCTCATTACTACCGGTTTTAACGATCCCCGTGTGGAAAGTTATATTCCTGCAAAATTCGCTGCTAAAATGCAGGCCGACAACGCTTCTTCCAATCCTGTATTCTTATATGTAGACTATAAGGCAGGGCACTTTGGCGGTACAACCATCGAAGAAAAATTCAGGCAAAGTGTTCAGGAATTTGTCTTTTTCCTTTGGCAGACGGGGGATCGGGATTTTCAGATTAAATAAACTTTTTAAGCTCCTTGAGCCCATCTTTGAAAAGATGAATTGATAAAATCAAAATAGCAGAACTTAAAAATCCCTCATTTTTTCTTACATTTGAGGGATTAATTTTTACTTTCAGATGCAGAATTACCTTAACCTTTTACAGCATATTTTAGACCACGGAACCGATAAAACCGACAGAACCGGCACCGGAACCAGAAGTGTTTTCGGCTATCAGCTGAGGTATGACCTGTCCGAAGGCTTTCCTTTGGTAACGACCAAAAAAGTACATTTGAAGTCGATCGTTTATGAATTGCTCTGGTTCTTAAAAGGCGATACCAATATTAAATACCTGAAAGACCATGGCGTTTCCATCTGGGACGAATGGGCCAATGAAAACGGGGACCTGGGGCCGGTTTACGGTGCACAGTGGCGAAGCTGGACCGGTGCCGATGGAAAAGTAGTAGACCAGATCACGGAAGTGATCGAGCAGATTAAAAAGAATCCGGATTCCCGGAGACTGATCGTTTCGGCCTGGAATGTCGCGGAAATCCCGAATATGGCTTTGGCGCCCTGCCATGCCTTATTCCAGTTTTATGTAGCAGACGGTAAACTGTCGCTTCAGCTGTACCAGAGAAGTGCTGATGTTTTTCTCGGCGTTCCTTTCAACATTGCCAGCTACGCCTTATTGCTGATGATGGTGGCGCAGGTCTGCGATCTGGAAGTAGGGGATTATGTCCACAGCTTCGGGGATGTCCATATCTACAACAATCATTTTGAGCAGGTTCAGCGGCAGCTTTCGAGAGCGCCGAGACCGCTTCCAACCATGAAATTAAATCCGGAAATCAAAAATATTTTTGATTTTGATTTTGAAGACTTTACGCTGGAGAATTACGATCCGCATCCGGGAATTAAGGCGCCGGTAGCCATTTAATTTTAGTAATAATTTCATTAACTTTAATCTAAATATTGAATTATGGAAATCAAGATCAGTTTAGATGAATACGCAGACGTTCCGTTCATTAAAAAACTTTTGTCCCAGATAAAAGGCATCACGAATATTGAAGTTTCCGGAGACGATAAGACGTATTCCTGGGAGGAAATTGAAAGCTCTGATGAGTTTGAAAAATTGATTGATAAAAGCCGCAGCCAAATTAAAAACGGTGAATATCAGGAATATTCCGAGGAGTTTATTAATTCTGTTTTTAAGAGGTAATGAAAATAATATTTTCGGATATTGCCATCAAAAGTCTTCAGGAAATTATTGTTTTCCTAGATGAGCGGTGGTCAGCTAAGGAACTTCAAGTGTTTCATAAGGATTTAGAAAAATTAATTCAGTCATTTCAGGACAAATTAATTTCATACCCTCTTGTAAAGTCTGATAGCCAGGTAAGGTTTGCATTAATAGGAAAAAAACAGGTTAAAGTATATTTTGATTGCACGTCAGATCGTACTGAGATCTTGCTGTTCCTGCCCTCAAAAGGAGATCCGGAAAGAATCATTAGATATTTAAATAACTAAAGTGAAGCCCCAAACTTCACTTTTTTTGTAACATCTCCCGGAATTTTTCAACTTATCGGTAAATCTCAGGATATGTTGAAAAAATTACTTTTTCTTTCAGCCGTAGGGATCTCAGGAATGGCATTGTCGCAGAACAATGTAAAAGAAAAACTGGGAAATTACCTGGACTCCCTGTATGTGCATCACAAAGTAATGGGCAGTTTTGCCTTTGCGGAAAACGACCGTCCGACCTTTATAAAAGTTGTCGGTTGGGCAGATGCCGGAAAACAGCAGAAAGCCAATGTGGATACCCGATACCGCATCGGATCCATCAGCAAGACCTTCACCGCTGTGCTCATTATGAAAGCGGTTGAAGAAAAGAAAATTGCTTTGGGCCGTAAGCTGTCGGATTTTTATCCGGAAATTCCCAATGCATCCAGGATTACCATTGAACATTTGTTGCAGCACCGCTCGGGAATCCATAACCTTACCGATGATCCCGGATATCTGCAGTACAATACGAAACCGCAGACGGAAAGCAGCCTGATCGGTATAATTAAAAAATACGGCAGCGATTTCGAACCGGGTTCTAAACATGAATACAGCAACTCCAACTATATTTTACTGGGTTTCATTCTGGAGAAAATATACGGAAAACCTTATGCGGAGTTAATTAAAGCTAAAATAACGAAGCCTTTAAAATTAACTTTAACCGGGGCCGGCAGAAAGATAGACCCCTCAAAAAACCAGGCGGAATCTTACCGGTACACCAACGGGAAATATGAAGCTTCTTCCGAAACGGATATGAGCATCCCGATAGGGGCAGGGAATATCATTTCAACCCCAAGGGACCTGCTAAGTTTCATGCTCGGGCTCGAACAGGGTAAACTGATCCGTAAAGAAAGCGTTGAAAAAATGAAAACGTTTACAGACGATTACGGATACGGCCTGGTGAAAATTCCTTTCGGAAAATACTGGGGATACGGCCATAACGGAGGAATCGATGAATTCCGGTCGGCACTTTTTTATTTTCCGGATCTTAAAGTGGCAGCGGCTTTCACCGTTAATCAGTCGGATATGGAAGTGAATGACATTTTAATCAATCTTTTGGAAACGGCTGCCGGACACGATTTTGAAATGCCCAGCTTTAAAACATTCAATATCCCCGAAAACGAACTTCAGAAATTTACCGGGAAATATGCCAGTCCCGGAATACCGGTAAAATTCGATATTTTTATCCGGGATAAAAAACTGATGGCACAGGCTTCCGGACAAGGTGAATTTCCGCTGGAACCGGTATCCGGTACCGAATTTAAATTTGCACCTGCCGGTATTACCGTTGAATTTTCACCGGAGAAAAAACAGTTCGCCATCATGCAGGGCAGCAGAAAAGATATTTTTACTAAAGAATAATACAATGAAATATTTAAAAATAAATACCCTACAGGATGCTGATCTTGAAGCACTGAAAAATGCCGTCCTTCAGATGAAAGGCGTAGACTCCGTAGAAATCATCGACGATGAAAACCCGGATAGCGAACTGAAAAAAGCCTTTGCCAAAACCAAGGAGCAGTTTAAAAAAGGGGACTATGAAACATTGGTCAACGATATTTTTGATATTCTAACAAAAAAATAATTTTTAAGATACATGAAAAAAGCCATTTTATCGATTGCTTTATTGGGTGGGATTTTCTTTTCCACAAATGCAGCAGCACAAACCGAAACTTCAGGCAGGGAAAAAGTATACAGGGCTACCCATACCAAAGTAACGGAGCTGAAACATACAAAACTGAAGGTTGACTTCGACTACCAGAAAGAACAGATGAACGGGGAAGAGTGGCTCACGGCAGCCCCTTTCTTCTATCCTGCCAACGAACTTACGCTGGATGCCAAAGGCATGCTCATCCATGAAGTCGCTCTGGAAACCAATGGCAAAAAGTCTCCTTTAAAGTATGATTATAAAGACGATGTTTTAAAAATTACGCTGGATAAAACCTATCAGAAAAACCAGGACTATACGGTTTACATCAGGTATACGGCACGTCCAGGCGAAGTGAAACAGGAGGGAAGTGCAGCCATTAACGATGCCAAAGGCCTTTACTTCATCAATGCCCAGGGAAAAGATCCGGATAAGCCAACCCAGATCTGGACCCAGGGGGAAACGGAATCCTCATCCGCCTGGTTCCCGACCATCGATAAATCCAACCAGAAAACCAGCCAGGAAATCTATATGACGGTACCTGACAAATATGTTACCCTTTCCAACGGCATCTTAAAAGATTCCAGGAAGGAAACAAACGGACAGAGAACCGATCACTGGGTGATGGATAAAAGACATTCCACCTACCTTTTCTTTATGGGCGTCGGAGAATATGCCATTGTAAAAGATAAATGGAGAGACATCCCGGTGGATTATTATATCGAAAAGGAGTACGAGCCGTATGCAAAGCAGATCTATGGAAATACCCCGGAAATGATCGGGTTTTTCTCTAAAAAATTAGGTTACGACTACCCTTGGGCAAAATATGCGCAGATCTCAGGAAGAGACTATGTAAGCGGAGCTATGGAGAATACCACGGCCACCCTTCACGGAAGCGGGATTCTGCAGAAACCCGGACAGCTGATTGACGAAAATACATGGGAAGATACCATTGCCCACGAACTTTTTCACCACTGGTTCGGAGATCTGGTAACCGCAGAAAGCTGGAGCAACCTTACCGTGAACGAATCTTTTGCCAACTACTCGGAATACCTCTGGAACGAATACAAATACGGGAAAGACCAGGCGGATTACCATCAGATGACGGACGTGAATATGTACCTTCATAATCCGGGCGATTTCAAAAAAGACCTGGTCAGGTTTAATTACGATTCCCGTGAGGACGTTTTCGATCTGGTAACCTATCAGAAAGGAGGCGGAATTCTCCATATGCTGAGAAATTACCTGGGTGATGATGCTTTCTTCGCCGGAATGAACGATTATTTGAAAACCTATGAATACGGAAATGCCGAAGCCCATCAGCTGAGATTGTCATTCGAGAAGGTTTCCGGAAGAGATTTAAACTGGTTTTTCAACCAGTGGTATTTCGGAAGCGGAAATCCTAAGCTGAAATACACATATACCTTCGAGCCTGTGAAAAAGCAGGTAGCCGTTACCATCGAGCAGACCCAGGAACAGCCGTTCCAGTTTCCTTTGGCCATCGACGTATACGACAACGGTAAGCCGAAAAGGTACAACGTATGGGTAAATGCGGAAGCAAAAAATACATTTAATTTCGATGTTTCAAAGAATGCGGATCTGGTAAACATCAATGCAGACGGTGTTTTGGTAGCAGAGATTACCGGTACCAAAACCCCGGAGCAGAACCTGATGCAGTTTTTGGGTTCCAAAGAATTCAAAAGCAGATATGAAGCATTGAACGGGATTAAAGATCAGATAGGCAAAAATCCGGCAGCCACCAGGCTATTGGCAGCTGCCGTTAAAGATCCTTTTTTCCGCACAAGGATAAAGGCCCTGAAAATGATGGACCTTTCCGATGCCGAACAATTCAAGGCAATGGGGACAGACGTTGAAAAACTGGCTTCCAATGATCCTAAAACCCTGGTACAGGCTGCCGCTATCTCAGCTCTGGCAAAAACAAAGGATAAAAAATACATGCCTGTTTTTGAAAAAGGAATAAATGCTGTCTCCAATGCGGTTAGAGGAAGTTCGGTAAGCGCTGTTATTGAAATCGATCCTTCGAGAGCTGGGGCACTTGCTGAAAAGATCGACCTGAAAGATGCTTCGGAAGATCTGATGAATAAACTGCTGCCGGTAATCGTTAAAAATAAGGTGGCTTCACAGATGGAAAACATCACCGAACTTGTAGCCTTCTATCCGTTTATCAAATTCCAGAACCCTGAGTTAGGAAAATCTGCAGAAGAAGGATACAACTGGATTATGAGTTCCGACAATCTGAAAGCTACGGAAGGGATTACAAAAATGCTCGGCCGGGCCAAAGGGCAGATCGGAAATAATCCTCAGGCCAAAATGATGATAACCCAGATGCTGAAAGACGGGCTGAACCGGAAAATGGAACTTCTGAAACAGAATCCGCAAAGTGCTGCCGGCATTAATAAACAGATCGATGTCATCAACAAAGCCATCGAAGATTTTAAATAAATTCTGAATAATTCCCCCGGAAATATGATAACCGCTGTCCCGGATAGCGGTTATTTTTATTTTTAAACATTTTAATTAAAATTAATTTGCTTTTTTAACAAAACATTTGATTTATCTGTTTTTTTAGTGTAGTTTTGCTGTCAAATTAATACCATAATCATTGCTGTCAATAGAACCTTTTACGGGGTAAAATTTAAGAATGATTATCGCTGTTAAATATTTGATTTTCAGTGAAAATTAAAATTCAGAAACCACCATTCACATTTCCGTACTCCATTTGATTTTGATAACATACGATTTCCTATTTTGTTATTTAACAAGGAAATAAGGAGTATAGGAAGGGTTGTAGAAATGATAAATTTTTATGATTTATAGCTGAACACAAATTTAATTAATAATTTACACCCTGGGCATTTCTTTATAGGAATGCCCTTTTATGTGTCCTGCAGCTGTTTCTTTATGCTCTTAAAGATAACATGAGTTCAATGTCTTTTACAAGTTAAATAGTGTCGGATTTACGTTATTTAAAGTCCCAAAGGGACGGCTTATTACAGGATAGGATAAAATCCTATCAGAAGCGTGATTTATTTATTCGTTCTATCAGGAGGATTTCTATTTAAAATCCTGACTGAATAAGCATTAATTTTATTTTTCAATTACTTAATAACTGAATACAATTTGAATACAGTCGAATTCACGTTCAATAATTCCGGATTTAAAACAGAATAGCCATTAATAAAGAGTACTTTTGATATTTAACTACTGTCCCGTCACGTAGATTTTGAAAAAATGTATCGGGAAGTTGCTGAACCACAAACCAGAGGTCGTGCTTTACACATTCTCGATACATTTTTCTGCGCTGCGTTGCAAAAAACACTCGGACTGCCGTTAATTTAATCATCAGGACCGCTCATTGTATTTTTGAGAAGACAGACTTCCCGCATCCGGCTTCCCTCTTCCAGCCTTTCAACCCTTCTTCATGAAATTCACATTAAACTAATGAATCAGACAAAAATCATATATGATTAAACGTTTACATTTTCTAAATTCGTAGTAAAATAAAACAATATGACTTTTGGGATTGAAGCCGCAAGCTACCGTATGCCATCACTGTATCTGGAAATTAAAGACCTTGCGGAAAAGAGAGGAATCGAACCGGCAAAACTGGAAAAGGGGCTGGGCCTTCATAAAATGGGCTTTCCGGATGTTCATGAAGATGCGGCCACCTTTGCAGCAGAAGCTCTGCTGAAACTGATCAGCGATTATCAGCTTAATCCGAAAGAAATAGCAAGAATTTATCTCGGAACCGAAAGTGCCCTGGATGCAGCCAAACCCACTGCTTCATACGCTATGCAGATGGTGGAAAAGGTCCTGGAACCTGAATTCGGCGCAAGGGTATTCAGAAACTGTGACGTGGTGGACCTGACTTTCGCCTGCATCGGTGCTGTGGATGCGCTTCACAACTCCCTGGATTTCGTACGGGCCAACCCGGATAAAAAAGCGGTAGTCATTGCCAGTGACTACGCAAAGTATGAACTGGCTTCATCCGGGGAATATACCCAGGGTGGCGGTGCGGTTGCGTTATTGGTTTCCTCAAAGCCGGATCTTCTTGAGATAGACAACCATTGGGGCGTGGCCACAGAAAGTGTCTTCGATTTCTTCAAGCCGAGACGTCATTTTCAAAAAGAAGATTTACAAGGTGCTCCCGATAGCTTTCCGGACAGGATCGAAATATTTACCGACGAACCCGTTTTCGACGGGCAGTATTCCAACCAATGTTACCAGGACAGGATCAGGGAAGCCTACAACCATTATAAAGAAATTACAGGCTTGGAAAAACCTTATGAAAACTGGAAATACCTTATTTTCCACCTTCCGTATGCGTTCCATGGAAAAAGGGTATTTACTGAAATTTACAGCCTGGAAAACGGATTGCCTTACGGAACCCCGGAAGAACAGAAAGCCGCGGCAAAATCAGAAGGGTATATTCAGTTCATTAATGAAAAAATTGAAAAGTCACAGCGGGCTTCCTCCGAGATCGGAAATATGTACACCGCTTCGATCTTTATGGCGCTGCTTTCCGCATTGCAGACTTCATTCAATGAAAATGAAGAGCTGGCTGGTCAGGAAATCGGATTTTTGGGATACGGCAGCGGTTCGAAATCCAAAGTCTTCACCGGGAAAATTTCAGGCAACTGGAAAGAAGTCGCTGAAAAGTGGAATCTTTTTCAAGAGCTGAAAAACCGGACCGTTATCGATTTTGATACCTACGAGAAGCTTCACCGGAAACAGCTGCAAAAGTCCGTCAATAAAAAGTACAAAGGTTTCGGACTGGAATCGATAGAGCTCGAAAATACGGTACTCAAAGGAGCCCGGTATTACAGTTTTCAGAAATAAAAGCCAGTATAAATACAACTTAAACCGGAATTTAAAAAGTTCCGGTTTCTTATTTAAAACAAATTAGGTCCTCATCAATTTAACGTGAACCCGAATGGGAAACCGGGCTAAAGGCTGAGAGAGGGAAGATAAAAGCCTGATGCCGGAAGTTTCTTCGGTTAACCGATCGATAACCGACCCAAATATCGAATGATCCTGATTACATTCTCCCACAGATTGACATAGATTTTTACAGAAGATTACGCTTATTTTTTTAACACATGAGTCACAGAGAAAGATTTAAAAATTTGAGCATATTTTAGAATACATCAGATTAAAAATCAGAGATTTTTAAAACTTTGGTGCGCTTTTCAACATCCAGCATTTAACTTTATTATGCATCCTTAATATCTTTTTTGTCTTTTGACTTTGTCGAACCTTCGGTTTGTGGTTAAAATTTTGACGGTTTAATGTAAAACCACAGATTTTACGGATTTTCACAGATGATTGCTTGGGATCAGCTGGGCCTGTTCACCGACGCGAAAGCGTAACCACTGAAAATCTTTGATTTTCTTCTTATGTGCTCTAAGATATGCGCAACATAAACAACTAAAAAATCTAATGTGCTTTATGTGTAAAAAGCTTTTGTGCCTTTTGTGGTAAAAATTTCCCCACAGATTGTACAGATTTTCACAGAAGATTATGCTTATTTTTTTAACACATGAGTCACAGAGAAAGATTTAAAATTTTGAGCCTATTTTAGAACACATCAGATTAAAAATCAGAGATTTTTAAAACTTTGGTGCGCTTTTCAACATCCAGCATTTAACTTTATTATGCATCATCAATATCTTTTTTGTCTTTTGACTTTGTCGAACCTTCGGTTTGTGGTTAAAATTTTAACGGCTAAATGTAAAACCACAGATTTTACGGATTTTCACAGATGATTGCTTTGGATCAGCTGGGCCTGTTCACCGACGCGAAAGTGTAGCCACTGAAAATCTTTGATTTTCTTCTTATGTGCTCTAGAATGTTTTCAAAGCTT
>Ga0308160_10001026_pt1 | contig 43196 bp, 38 predicted proteins | sample PhyFR1_FD_201036 | JGI IMG/M metagenome (GOLD analysis project Ga0308160, IMG submission 201036) | Phyllosphere microbial communities from UC Gill Tract Community Farm, Albany, California, United States - DLSLF.R1 | ecosystem: Host-associated > Plants > Phyllosphere > Unclassified | place: USA... | reverse complement strand
TACGCCGAGGCCCTCGCCGACTCGGTCGAGGAGAAGAACCGGAACCTCAAAGCGCAGCTATGACGAGTGCAGCCACCGCCGCGAAGCCGATGCGGTACCCAGACACCCGTTCACGCGAGGTGATGACCAAGCGCGCCTGGTGGCTCGTCCTGCTCAACCTGCTGATCCCCGGCTCCGCACAGGTGCTCGCCGGGAACCGGAAGCTCGGCCGCTTCGGGCTCGGGTTCACGCTCTTCCTCTGGCTGCTCGTCGTCGTCGGCATCGCCCTGATGTTCCTCGCGCGCGAGGTGCTCTTCACCCTCGCGACGAACCCGATCGCGCTGACCGTCGCCCAGGTCCTCCTCGTCGCCTACGCGATCCTGTGGGTCGTGCTGACGCTCGACACCCTGCGGCTCGTCCGTCTCGTGAAGGCCTCGCCGAACGCCAGGCTCGGTGTCGCGCTGTTCACGACCCTCGCCATGGTGCTGGTGGCCGGTGGCGCCGGGTACGGAGCGGTCGTCGCAGGCGCCACCCGCGGCTCGATCTCCTCCATCTTCGGCAACACCGGTCCGTCGGAGCCGCCGGTGGACGGCTACTACAACATCCTGCTGCTCGGTGGCGACGCCGGCCCCGACCGCGACGGCATGCGGCCGGACAGCATGTCGGTCGTCAGCATCAACGCGGAGACCGGGCAGGCGACGACGATGTCCATGCCGCGCGACCTCGTCGACATCCCGTTCCCCGAGGGCAGCGAGATGGCGTCCCTCTACCCGGACGGCTACGACGACTCCTGCGACGTCGACGTCTGTCAGCTCAACTCGATCTACACCGAGATCGAGCTGAAGAACCCCGAACTGTTCCCCAAGGCGACGGCCGAGGCGAGTGAGCCCGGCATCGAGGCGATGAAGCAGGCCGCAGAGGGCATCACCGGGCTGCACATCCAGTGGTACGTCCTCATCGACATGTACGGCTTCGCCACGCTGATCGACACGCTCGGTGGCGTCGACATCGACGTCAAGGAACGGCTCCCGATGGACGGCGACGCCGACCTCGAGAACGTCACGGCGTGGATCGAGCCCGGCAAGCAGCACATGGACGGCTGGACGGCGCTCATGTACGCCCGGTCGCGGCACTCGACGAGCGACTACGACCGCATGGAGCGCCAGCACATCCTGCAGACGGCGATGCTCAAACAGTTCAACCCGGCGAACGTCCTCGCGCGCTTCCAGGACGTCGCAGCCGCGGGAGGCGACGTCGTCAAGACCGATGTGCCGCAGGGCATGCTCGGTTACTTCGTGAACCTGGCGCTGAAGACGCGCGAGCTGCCGATCAACTCCCTGCAGTTCGTCCCGCCGACGATCGATCCGGAAGAGCCCGACTACACGCTCATCCACCAGATGGTGCAGGACCAACTGTTCCCGCCGTCGCCGAGCCCGGAGCCCGACGCCGGCTGAGCCCAGATCCCTGAGCCGACTTTCCCGGTCCCTGAGCCTGTCGAAGGGCTCAGCGCACGGTCGCGATGATCTCGCCGTGCGGAACGGCGAACCATCCGTCGTCCGCGTCGACCCAGTCCCGCCACGCCGTCGAGATGAGGACCAGGTCGTCGTCGTCCGCGATCCCGGTCTCGAGCGCCTGGGTCGCGAAGCTGGAGGTCTGCGCCCGCTCCGACCACGCGCCGCCCCACCACTCGCGGTCCGTCGGGGATTCGAACGACCAGACGCTCGCCGTGCTGCGCAGGTCCGTCAGCCCGGCTTCCATCGCCCACGACTTGAGCCGGCTCCCGGCATCCGGTTCACCGCCGTTCGCCCTGGCGAGCTCCTGGTAGACCTCCATCCACCGGCTGAGGCCGGGGGACAGCGGGTACCAGACCGCCCCGCCGTAGACGATCTCGCGGAGGGCGATGATGCCGCCCGGTCGGACCACGCGCCGCAGTTCGCGGATCACGGCGACCGGGTCGGACACATGTTGGAGGAGCTGGTGCACGTGGGCGACGTCGACGCTGTCGTCAGGGACGTCGAGTGCATAGGCGTCACCGACCGTGAAGCTGACGTTCTCGACGCCGGCGGCGGCAGCACGGGCTCGGGCGTCGGCGGTGACCTCGCCCGAGGCGTCGACGCCGATGACCGTGCCGGGCGTCACGAGGCGGGCGAGGTCGAGCGTGATCGTGCCTGGGCCGCTGCCGAGGTCCAGGACCTGGAGGCCTGCGTGCAGATGGGGGAGCAGGTGCGCAGCGGAGTTCTCGGCGGTGCGCCAGGAATGGGTACGCAGGACGCTGGGATGGTGGCCGAGCGTGTAGCGCTCGCGAGCGGTCGAAGAGGTCACCCATCAACCCTACGAGTGTCGGATCGGTCGTCCGCCCACGTTACGAACGGGCTGGTTCAGCGGCGTGAACCGACGCTGATCGTCATCATCCCGGCCGACTCAGATCTCCGCATGGAGCTGCCAGACGCGTTCGGCGGAGTCGCGCCAGCTGAAGGCCTGCTCGCGGTCCATGCCGAGGATCCGCAGGCGGGCGAGGCGTTCGTTGTCGCCGATGACGTCGTTGATGGTGGCGATGAGTCGATCGGCGTACCCCTTGGCACCGGACTCGACCACGACGCCGGCTCCACCGCCGACCTCGACGAGCGCCGGCACGTCGGAGTGGATGACGGGCGTGCCGAAGCGGAACGCCTCGACGAGAGGGAGCCCGAACCCTTCGGCGAGACTCGGGTAGACGAAGGCGGTCGCGCGGTCGAGGACGACGGCGAGGTCGGCGTCGTCGAGGAATCCGAGTGCACGCACCCGCCCCTCCGGCAGACCGGCTTCATCGGCCACCTGGGCGAGGGTGACGTCGCCCCAGCTGTCGGTGCCGACGATGAGCAGCGGGAGGTCGGGGGCGCCGGGGCGGCCGAGGCCGGTGATGAGCTCCGTGATCCCGCGACGGGGGTCGAGTGAACCGACCGAAACGAGGTACTCGGACGGGAGGTCGAGCGTCCGTGCGCGCCCGTCGGCATCGGTCGGGATGGTGAGCGTGGTCGCGGCGGCACCGCCGATGACGCGGACGCGGTCGCCGAGATCGACGATGTCGCGCAGTTCGTCGGCGACCGCATGCGTCGGGACCACGATGGCGTCCGCGTGCTTCCGCGCCCGCTTGACCATCGCCTTCTGCCAGGCGACTGACATCGGCGTGAGCGACGAGGGGTGCGACCAGGCGAGCGTGTCGTGGATGGTGACGACGATCTGGTTGCCGTCGTTGATTCGGTCATGGCGGTTGAGCGGCGCGAGGAGACCCGGTGCGTGCACCATGCCGTTCGCGGTACCGGGTGCCACGATGCCGAGCTGCCAAGCGGCACTGAGCTCGCGACGCGGCAGCGTGGTCCGGTGGAGCGTCGCGAGTCCGGGGAGCTTGGACTCCAGGAGGTCGATCTTCTCCTTCGGCACCGCCGAGACGATGCCCTCGACGTCACATCCCGCCGGGGCACTCGCGATGAGCTCCCGGGTGAGTTCCTCGGAGTAGCGACCGACTCCACCGGCGACCGGTGCGACGATCTGGTCGACGACGACGCGGAGGGTGGTCACGGTGCCGTGACGACGCCGTGCTGCGTCGCTGCCTCGAAGGCTTCCCGCCAGTCGCGCATCGGCGCGAGTCCGGCGGTGGCCCAGGCGTCGTGGCCGAGCACCGAGTAGGCGGGGCGCGGCGCGGGGCGGACGAACGCCGAGCTGTCGGTGGGGGAGACCCGTGCGGGGTCTGCGCCGACCGCCGCGAAGACCGCCTGGGCGAACTCGTACCAGGAGGCCTGCCCGGCGTTGGTGCCGTGGTAGATCCCGGCAGGTGCGTCGGCGTCGAGCAGCGCGACGATCTGCGCAGCGAGGTCGGCGGTCCACGTGGGCTGTCCCAGCTGGTCGGTGACGACGGCCGGGTCGACGCCGTTCGCCGCGAGCTTCGCCATGGTGGCGGCGAAGTTCGGTCCGTTCTTGCCGTACAGCCAGGCCGTCCGGACGATGTAGCCGCCGTTCGGGTGCTCGGCGAGGACGGCTCGCTCCCCGTCGGCCTTCGTCCGGCCGTAGGCGCTGATCGGGGCCAGCGGGTGGTCTTCCTGGTACGGCGAGGTGGCGGAACCGTCGAACACGTAGTCGGTGGACACCTGGACGAGCTTCGCGCCGGCCTCCCGGGCGGCGACCGCGAGGTTGCGGGCGCCGACGGCGTTCACGGCCGATGCGTCCGCTTCGTGCGATTCGGCGTCGTCGACCTTGGTGTAGGCGGCGGCGTTGATGACGGCGGTGTGACCCGCGACAGCGGCGCGGACGGCCTCGAGGTCGGTCACGTCGAGCTCGGCGCGACCGAGGGCTGTGACCTCACGACCCGTCAGGGCCTCCTGCAGGTCGTGGCCGAGCATGCCGGAAGCGCCGGTGATCAGGTACGTCAAGATAGGGGTCCTCTCGGGAGTGGCCCGTTCATCGTACCCGGCTCGTCCAAGCCCCCGCCGAATCGGGGCTGCCATCGCCCGGTGGTGCAGTCCGGACAGGAGGTTCCCCCCACCGCCGGTCTGAATTCGGTCGGGCAACCCACTACCATGCATAGAAGCCGACGGTTGTGGGCTCCTCGTGCGCGCAGACGACGCAGTCGAGCGCGATGCGAGGTTTGACCCTGGGGGGACAGGATGGCTGAGAGCGGGACGATCGTCGCGCCGTCCGTGACGGTGCAATCGGTGCTGTTCCACACCGCGCCGGAAGCGGTGGAGCGAGCGCTGGAGGCGACCCATCGGGCGGCCGAGATCGGCTGGCTCGAGGGCACTGGAGGTGCGGTCGTCGTCAGCTTCGGGGACTGCTCACCCACGCCGATTCTGACCGACGCTCTCCTGGAGGAATGGCGGGGGCGTTTCCCATCGTTGGGGGACATCCGATACCAGTTCTTCGGCGAGAACCTTGGACATGGCGGGGCGCAGAACCGTATCGCCGAGACGACGGTGTCGGACTACCTCGTGATCGCGAACCCTGATGTCGTCATCTCGCCGAGGACCATCCAATCCCTGCTCCGGGTGTTCGCCGACGGATCCGTCGGTATCGCCGAGGCGAAGCAGCTCCCGATCGAGCACCCGAAAGACTACGACCGTCGTACCGGTGCCACGTCGTGGGCGGCCGGTGCCTATTCCATGCTGCCGACCGGACTGTTCAAGGACATCGGTGGTTTCGACTCGGAGAGTTTCTTCATGTACTGCGATGACGTCGACATCTCCTGGCGGATCCGTGAAGCCGGTCACAAGATCGTCTTCCAGCCTGGAGCCTCGATCTTCCACGACAAGACCTTGTCGGCGGGAGCGCGATGGCAGCCGACGGCTGCTGAGCGGTACTTCTCCGCCGAGGCAGCATTGTTGCTGACGTACAAGTGGTCGAGACCGGATCTGACCGATCAGATCCTCGCTTCCTTCGATGCCGCAGCGCACCTCGATACGGATGCGGCGCGCGCCGCGGCCGAGTTCCGGTCGAGAGCAGCGCGAGGTGCGCTCCCCGAGCAACGTGATGCACAGCACAAGACTGCGGAATTCGTGGGCGGCAACTACGCGACGCACCGGTTCGTCCTGTGACCGCCGCGGACGTCCCCTACGACTTCGACTTCACCGTGGAGTCGGCGTACGGGCATGCACTGGAGCTCCTCGCCGAATACGACCCGATCGTGGACGGGGGGATACACCTCGACCTCGCCTGCGGCGCCGGTGCGATCGCAGCACAGATCGAATCGCGTTTCGGTACGTCGTACGTGGGGGTCGACTTCGACCAGGCGCAGGTCGACCGGTTGCGCGAGGCCGGGTTCGAGGCGCACCAGTCGGACCTGGAGTCGCCGGACTGCTACGAAGCGCTGCGCGAGCTGATCGCGGGGCGGCCGGTGGCGTCCATCACCATGCTGGACGGATTCGAGCACCTCGCCCGACGCGACGGCATCGGTGACGCGCTCGGGCGGCTCTCACGCGAGCACGGATGCATCCTCGTGTTGAGCGTCCCCAACGTCACGCACCGCGACATCGCCGTCAAACTCGCCTTGGGCTCCTGGGACTACACCAGCACGGGCCTGCTGGACCAGACGCACGTGCGACTGTTCGGCGAGCGGCAGCTCGAGAAGGATCTCGCCGGGTATGGTCTGCATCGGATCGCGCGGAGCGACGTGCTGCTCACGAACAGCGATCAGCATTTCCCGGACGACCATTCGGCCTTGCAGCAGGGCACCACGATCGAGGTGCTCCTGTCGGAGTTGCGCGACGCCGCCGAACCGAACGCCGCGGTGAACCAGTTCGTCTGGGCGTGTGTCGCCGGCCCTCGTGTGCCGGCTGTCGCGGCTGAACACGCAGCAGCGGGGCCCAAGTTCACCGTGCTCATCCGCACACAGGGCCGCCGGGTCCACGAACTGCAGGAGGTCCTGACCTGCCTCTCGGCGCAGAGCGACCAGGATTTCGAAGTCGTCGTCGTGGCTCATTCGGTCGATGATCGTCTGGTCATCGGCCGGCTCGTCGACGACACACCCGCTGGTCTCCGAGGACGCATCCGGGTCGTCCACGTGGACCGGGGCAACCGGGCGACGCTGCTGAACATCGGATTCGCAGCGGCTCGCGGCCGGTACGTCACCGTGCTCGACGACGACGACCTCGTTCTCGGGCACTGGATCGAGACGTTCAGCGTCCTCGATCGCAAGCATCGCGGACAGGTCCTGCGCAGCCTCGCGGTGGTGCAGGGTGCCAGCCGTGTCGACGTGCTCGGACAACCGGGGATCCGCGCAACGACCTCGCCCGAGATGCCATACGAGGAGGAGTTCTCCTTCGTCAAGCACCTGTCCCTGAATCAATCCCCGTTCATGACGCTGGCGTTCCCACGGGCGCTGTTCCGAGACTTCGGCGTGCGGTTCGACGAATCCCTGACGACGACCGAGGACTGGGACTACCTCCTCCGAGCTGCATCGCTCGTCGGGGTGGCCGACTCCCGCGAGATCGTCGCCATCTACCACCACTGGGCGGAGCAGGAGTCATCGGCGACCGAGCATGACGCCGAGGTGTGGCGGCTCAACGAACTCGCGATCCGGCGGAAGATCGACTCTCGACCCCTGTTGCTGCAGGCCGGTGAGACGAGGCGGATCCGGCAGCTCGTCGAATCCGAGCACCTCTATCGTGAGATCACCGCTCAGGTGCCGGCCACCGCGGACGATCCGGATCGCGCGGAGGCTCTGCATCGCTTGATCAGCCTCCTCGAGTCGCGATCGTGGAAGGCGACCTCTCCGCTGCGTTGGGCGGGCGGCGTGGTGGGCCGCGGACGCGATGCGCGCGGTGCGCACTTCACGGATGCGCAGGCTGCCGAGATCCAGCAGGCGATCGCGCAGGTCGAGCGTTCGCGTTCGTGGCGATTGTCGCGATGGCTGCTGCGAAAGTAGGGCGCGCTCCCACGCTGCCGGTGTCCGAGGCGGAGGGATCGTCGCGATCCTCTCGGAGGGTCCATGCGAACAGTTTCACGGCGATCACCATCGCCGCCTCGTTGCTCGTCGCCTTCAGACACGGGGTCATCCTGCTCGGGCCGGACCGCGAGACGCAGCTGTTGCTCCCGTTCGTGATACCCCTCGGGATCTTCATCCTGTTCGCCGTCAGCGGGTATCTCCTCGTCGGATCATGGGATCGACGCCCCTCGTTGGCACAGTTCACCCTGGCGCGGGTCGTCAGGATCTTCCCCGCGCTCGTCGTGATCGTCCTGCTCACGGTCTTCGTCCTGGGGCTCGCGCTGACCGAGCTCGATCACTGGGACTACCTCGGATCGGCCACGACCGCTGAGTACCTCCTCAACATGCTGCTCAATCCCCACTACGCACTCCCGGGCGTGTTCATGGAGAACGAGGTGAGCCAGGCGGTCAACGGGACACTCTGGTCGCTGCCGGCTCAGTTCACGTGCTTCTTCTTCGTGCCGCTCGTCGCCATCGCGAGAGTCCGCTGGGTGCGAGCGGGCATCTGGATCGCTCTCGCCGTCGCGGCCGCATCGATCTCAGCCAGCACGTGGGCGGCGGAGACGATCGTGTGGGGGAGCCAGGTCTCACAGGGCCTCAACGTCTGGCCGAGCTTCTTCGTCGCTGCGGCGATCGCGACGGTTCGGTTGCGCCCTCCGCCGGCGCTCACGGCGGTCGCGATCGTCGGATTCGGGGCGATCGTGTTCTGCGCCCCGAGCGCGCTTCCGGTGGGGTACTGGCTGCTCGTGCCACTCGCGACGGTCGGGTTGGGGTCCTTCGACATCCGGGGTGTGCGATCGGCCGGACGCTGGGGCAATCCGTCCTACGGCGTCTTCCTGGTGGGCTTTCCCGTGCAGCAGGCGCTGCTCCACCTCTGGCCCGACCTCAACGCCTGGCTGAGCGTCTCGATGACCCTGCTGGTCTCACTGACCTACGGGTACGCATCGAATCGACTCCTCGAACGGAGGATCGAGCGCTTCAGTCGGGTCTGTATCACTCGGCCGCTACCCGTCGCCACCCGCACGCCCTAGCCGCGACGGCGGGACGACGGACGTCGTACCCACTGCCGGCTCACCGCCACGGTGCTCCGGCTCCTCGAAGATCGTCCGCTGCGCCTCCTCGGCACGGGCGAGGTTGGCCAGGCCGTCCGCCCGGTGGTGTCCGTAGACCCAGAACCGGTAGAGGAAGAAGCGGAAGAGGGTTCCGAGACCGAGCCCGACGACGTTCGAGGCGAGGTTGTCGGCGAGCAGCGAGGTGAAGCCGAGGACGTAGTGGCTGACGGCGAGGCACCCGACGGCGATCGCCATGCCGCCCAGGGACACGATCACGTATTCGCCGAGCTCCAACAGGAAGTTCTTCCGTCGGTGCTCGCGGAAGGTCCAATACCGGTTGCCGATCCAATTGAAGACGATCGCGACCGAGACGCTGATGACCTTGGCGCCGATGGGGGACTGGGCGAGGTGGTCGTGCCCGAAGATGCCGACCCGCAGCAGGTTGAACACGAGGACGTCGAGGCCGAAGCCGATGAGTCCGACGACGCCGAACTTCACCGCGTAGGCGGAGACGCCGTGCCAGAGGCGGCGGAGCAGGAGGATCATGGCGGGCCGTTCTGTGCGCGGACACTCGATTATGCCTGAGGCGACCGGGAACCGGACCGGGGAATGCCGCCCCGGGGCACGGTCTTGGTAGACTCCCCGGGTGCAGATCCGCGAACTGAACGTCCCCGACAGCTATGAGATCACGCCGAAGCAGTTCGGCGACGACCGAGGCGTCTTCCTCGAGTGGTACCGCTTCGACAAGCTCGAAGAGGCCTCCGGCCGGTCCATCAAGCTGGCCCAGTCCAACACCTCGGTGTCGAAGCGCGGTTCGGTCCGGGGCATCCACTTCGCGGACATCCCGATCGGGCAGGCGAAGTACGTCACGGCCACCCGCGGTGCCGTCCTCGACTACGTCATCGACATCCGCGTGGGTTCACCGACCTTCGGCCAGTGGGACTCGGTGTTGCTCGACGACACCGACCGCAAGGCCATCTTCATCTCCGAGGGCCTCGGCCACTGCTTCGTGGCGCTCACCGACGACGCCACCGTCAGCTACCTCGTGACCGACGTCTACCGCCCCGACCGCGAGCACGGCATCAACCCGCTCGACGAGCGGGTCGGTCTCGTCATCCCGCCTGAGGCTGGTACGCCGCTGCTCTCACCGAAGGACACCGACGCCCCCGGCCTCGACGAGGCGGCCGCCGCCGGCCTCCTGCCGACCTGGGACGACGCCCGCGCCTTCTACCAGACGCTCCGGGGCTGACGCCGAGCGCCGTGAGGCCTGCATGCAGGCCTCACGGCGTGAAGCGGTCGACGCCCTTCCAACCCCACCTGCGTGAGATCACCTTCCGCTGTCGCTTCGGCAGTTCGTCTGCAGCGATCGACTGGTCGAGCGAGGTGACGATCGGTTCGCAGAGCGTGAGGACCCTGCTGCCCTGAGCCCACACCTTGGCGGCCAGGTCGAGTTCGGCACAGTACTCGTCGAGCTCGGCGTTGAAGCCGCCGGCGGATTCGAAGGCTGCCCGGTCGATGACAGCGAACTCCGCTGAGATCGCGCTGACCTCGCGGTTCACCGTGAGTGCGCCGTAGGTGCTGTCCGTTCCGGCGGGCCACCCGCGGAAGGCATCGCGCAGATGGGTCTGCGACTTGCGATAGCCGGCGTGCTTGACCGTGCCGTCGGCGAACACGATGCGTCCCCCGGCGAAAGCGACATCGGGCTCGCCGAGGGCGCCGGCGAGTCGGGAGATCGAGTCGGATCCGAGATCCGACAGGGATTCGCTCAGCAGGACGAGCAGGTCACCGCGCGCTTCGACCGACGCCTCGTGCAACAGGCGGGTCCGCTCCGACGCGGTCGTCTGGACGAACGAGACCGGGAAGCGCCCTGAGGGACGTGCGACCTCGGTGGGCGTCCGGCCCTCCGGCAGGGCGACGATGACTTCGACGACCTGCCCGGCCGCGTCCGAGGCGTCGAGCTCAGCGAGGAGTTCGTCGAGGCGAGGATGCTGCGCGTCGGCGGCGACCAGGATCGACATCGTCCGATCAGCTCGGAGTCGGTGTCGCACGGCGTACGTCCCGAAATTGGGGCCGAAGGCGACGTCGGCCTCGATGCCGCGACGTTCGACGGCGGCAGTCACGGCCGCGAGGCCGGCGTCCCAGGCGTAGCTCTTCTCAGAACCGTTGAGCGCCGTGGAACCGGGAACTGCACGCCAGTGGTAGAGCACCTCGGGGACATGGACGATACTCCGAGCCCGCTCGGTGAACCGCAGCACGAGGTCGTGGTCCTGGGAGCCGTTGTAGTCCGTGTTGAAGGGACCGACCTCGCGGAGGAGGGTGGTGCGGAACACGGAGAGATGCGACGTGAACATCTGGCCGAGCAGACGCTCGGGAGACCACTCCGGCTTCGCGAACGGGATGCGGTAATGCCCCTTGTCGGTCATCACGTCCTGGTCGGTGTACACGTAGTCGACGTCGACACCCCGTTGGATGGCCTGGTGCACCAGCTCGAGCGCACGTGGGTCGAGGGTGTCGTCGTGATCCAGGAGCGCGACGAACACGCCACGGCTCGCATCGATGCCGGCGTTCGACGCCTCGGAGATGTTCCGGTTGTCCGGGAGTTCGATGAGCACGATCCGGTCGTCGGACGCTGCACACGCGCGAGCCGTCTCGAGCGTTCGAGGGTCGGGCGATGCGTCGTCGACCAGCACCAGTTCCCAGTCGGTGTAAGTCTGCAGCTGTACCGAGGCGACCATCTCCTGCAGGAGGAACGGTGTGGTGTTGTACAGCGGAACGACGATGGAGAACTTCGGTCCAGTCTCGGATGCCGTCGGGCCTGCGGTCACGAGCGGCCTCCGCGGAGACGCTTCACGACGCTGAGCGGGCTCATCACCGCAGTGCCGATGCGCCACGTCCGCGACCCGGTGAACTCGCCCACGAGTCGCTCGTGGTCGCGTTCGCGCTCAGCCGAGATGCGCAGGTAGAGCGACTCGAAGTAGTGCTGACCGACCCTCGCCTGCGCGAGCTCGTCCCGGAGCCGGAGGTTCTCCTGCGCGAGCGGCAGTCCGTCCAGGTCGAGCTTGGACGCCGCCAGTCGTTGCTGAGCGTGTTCCGCCTCGGCGGTCGCCCCGGCGAGCGCGTCGCGCAATCTCAGGATCTCGGCGCGCAGTCCACGCACGTCGTTCGTCTCGGCCACTGGTGCCGAAGCGCTGTCGCTCACGGTGTTCTCCTTTTGTCTTTGCTACGGTTGACAGGCTATCGGACCGATACGACCGGTCCGTCGGCGATCATTCAGGAACAGACGGCACCCAGCGAGCTGGACAGCGCAGCGCCGTCCGACCAGCCGACATCGTTTCGGCGACGACATCAGAGGAAAGTGACCGATGCGCGGCATCATTCTCGCCGGTGGATCCGGCACGCGGCTCTGGCCGATCACCAAGGGCATCTCGAAGCAGCTCATGCCGATCTACGACAAGCCGATGATCTACTACCCCCTGTCGACGCTCATGATGGCGGGGATCAAGGAGATCCTCATCATCACCACGCCCGAGTACAACGAGCAGTTCCGTGCCCTCCTCGGCAACGGCGACGATCTCGGCATCCGGCTCGAGTACGCCGTGCAGCCCTCGCCCGATGGTCTGGCGCAGGCGTTCATCATCGGTGAGGAGTTCATCGGCGACGAGAGCGTCGCCCTCGTCCTCGGCGACAACATCTTCCATGGCACCGGCCTCGGTTCAGCCCTCCGTAGTCACAACGACATCGACGGCGCGCTGATCTTCGCCTACCAGGTGGCCGACCCCAAGGCCTACGGCGTCGTGGAGTTCGACGACGACTTCAAGGCGCTCTCCATCGAGGAGAAGCCCGCGCAGCCGAAGAGCAACTACGCCGTGCCCGGTCTGTACTTCTACGACAACTCGATCGTCGAGATCGCGAAGACCATCGAGCCCTCTGCACGAGGCGAGCTCGAGATCTCCACGGTCAACGAGCGCTACCTCGAGCAGGGCGACCTCCAGGTCCAGGTGCTCGACCGCGGCACCGCCTGGCTCGACACCGGCACCTTCGAGTCGATGATGCAGGCGTCCGAGTACGTGCGCGTCATCGAGGACCGCCAGGGCTTCAAGGTCGGTTGCATCGAGGAGATCGCCTGGCGTGCCGGGTGGATCGACGACGAGCGGCTCGCCGCCCTCGCCGCTCCGCTCGTGAAGAGCGGCTACGGCCGGTACCTGCAGACGCTCCTCGCGCAGGCGTGATCAGGCGGTGAGCCGCCCGACCGTCGCGAGGCTCGCCGTCGTCACCTGCTACCGGCATCCCGACTACATCCGGGCGATCACCCTGCGTCAGGGGGTGGTCGACTCCGGAGTCGTCGGGGAGACGATCGTCGTCAAGAACACCCGTCGCGGGGTGTTGCGCTACGTCGATGTCGCTCGGCAGCTCGTACGTCTCAGCCTGGCCGGTCGGCCGGACGCGTACCTGGTGACGTTCCGCGGGTACGAGATCCTCCCGATCGTGCTCCTGCTCGCCGGGCGCAGACCGGTCTACTACGACGAGTTCATCAACCCGGTGGAGTGGTTCGTCGACGAGCACCACAAGTTCCCCGAACGCTCGCTCCGCGCACGCGCGCTCCGCGGTGTCTATCGTGTGTTGATGCGCCGCTGTGCCGGGGTGCTCAGCGACACCGCGTCACACGCGCGCTACTCGGCGGACCGCATGGGGCTCGACGCCGAACGGTTCAGCGTCGTGCCGGTAGGAAGCGACGAAGCGACCTTCGTGCCGCAGTCGGACCGCTCAGGATCGACCCGCTCGGTCTCGGAACCGTTCACCGTCCTCTACTACGGCTCGATGCTGCCCCTGCACGGTCTTGACACCGTCGTCGCATCGGCGGCGCTCCTGCGGACCGACGCGCGGATCCGGTTCCTGTTCGTGGGCGGTGGCGAGCAGACGGCTCACCTCATCGCCGAGGCCCGCGCGCAGGGATCCGCGGTGGACCACCGCGACTGGGTCGACTACGCGGCGTTACCGGCGCTCTTCGGGCAGGTCGACCTCCTCCTCGGCGGCCCGTTCGGCGGGACCGTGCAGTCCAGGTTCGTCGTGACCGGGAAGACCATGCAGTACCTGTCGAGTGCTCGACCCGCGGTGGTCGGCGAGAACGAGGAGACCAGCGTCTTCACCGATCGGTCCGACGCGCTCGTCGTACCGCAACGCGACCCGGCGGCCCTCGCCGAGACCATCGTCTGGGCGGCGGACCACCCCGCCGAGCTCGAGCGGATCGGGAGCCGCGGCAGGCTGCTCTACGAACGCCTCTGGTCCTCAGCCCGCGTCGCCGAGGCGGTCCGTGTTCTGCTGCTGGACGGCGGACCGCAGGTGGAACGCCCCTGAGATGAGGAACAGCACCCCCAGGAACACGGCGTAGATCGCCCGGTCGGCGATCCCGGCTGCGACGATCGTGTCCGAGGGGATGCCATGGAGGTGCTGGGCGAAGTACAGGAACCCCTCTCGGATGCCGATCGCTCCCGGCGTCAGCGAGACGAACAAGGAGAGGTTCGCGCTCGCTGCGTAGACGAGCGAGTGGATGAAGTCGTAGGGGCCCGCGACGGCGTTCACCTCGACGAAGTAGATCACGCTCATGACGAGGGCCTGCACGACCGTGATCCCGGCGATCGCGCCCACCGTGCCGGCTCGGTCGGCGAGACCGAGCTTCCAGGTCGCCAGGACGACGATGGCCGCACCGACCGCGATCCCGAGTACGGAGAGCCACGGGAAGGTCGTCAGGAACAGCAGGGAGGCGTTCACGGCGCCGAACACGAACAGGTAGAACAGCGTCGCGGAGGTGTAGTCGCGGAGGCGCACACCGACGGTGGTCTTCAGATACACGGCGCGGACGCCTGGCCCGGTCTGCAACGGGCCGAAGAAGTTCGCGACCGTCGAATAGACCGTCAGGCTCGCCCCCGGACCGACGGCGATGCGCTTCCCGCACAGTCGCACGGTCGTGACGAGGATCAGGAAGTGCGTCAGGAGCACCACGACGTACAGGCCGAACAGCACCGCGAGGTTGCCCCACCCGATCGAGAGGGCGTCCGCGAGTACATCCGGGTTCAGCCAGACGTAGACGACCAGGAAGACGGCGAACGCGACGAGCACCGTCACGCCGATGCCGCGCCGATGGCCCTTCACCCAGCCGACGAACGCCGAACCGGTGAACGCGGCCCACGCACGCCGGCCGGCGCCGAGCGGATCAGTCGCCATACCGTTGCAGTTTCAGATAGTCGAGCATCTCCTCGTTCAGCGTCCGGTTGATCCGCGTGAGGTCGGCGACGACACCGATCGCGAAGGAGAGCAGCGACCCCATCAGGAGGGTCGCACCCACCAGGAGGCTCTGGAGGTGGTTGCCCTGATCGTCCACGAGCATCAGGACCAGGTATCGCGCGAACGGGGTGAGACCCGCGAGGAGGAGGAGGACACCGAGACCGGCGAAGACGACGTACGGCCGGTACATCAGGTAGGCGCGCACGATCGCGACGCCCGACTGGTACATGTGCTCGCCGATGGACGAGAACAATCGTGATTCGCGAGTCTTGGGGTTGGTCCGAACGGGGATGCTCGTGATCGCCAGCCGCTTGTTGCCCGCCTGGATGATCGTCTCCATGCAGTAGCTGAACTTCGTCACCACGTTCAATCGGATGAGCGCGTACTTCGAGTACGCGCGGAATCCGCTCGCGGCGTCCGGCAGGGTGGTCTTCGCCGCCTTGTTGACGACGAAGCTCCCGAACCGCTGCATGGCCTTCTTGAACGGCGAGAAGTGCTCGATGAGCGCCGTCTGGCGGTCGGCGACGACGATCTCGGCCTGCCCAGCCAGGATCGGTTGTACGAGGTCGCCGATCCGGTCCTGCGGGTACTGGTTGTCCCCGTCGGTGTTGACGACGATGTCGGCACCGTGCAGGAGCGCGTAGTCCACGCCGTCCCGGAACGAACGGGCGAGCCCCATGTTGGTCGCGTGCCGGACGAAATGGGTGACCCCGTGTGCCTGAGCGACCTCGATCGTGCGGTCGGTCGAGCCGTCGTCGATCACCAGGATCTCGATCTCGTCGACCCCCGGGATGGAACTCGGGATGGATTCGAGGACCGCCGGTAGTGTCGCCTCCTCGTTCAAGCAGGGGATCTGGATGAACAGTCGCACGTCGTCCTCTCGCTGGCCGTCTCGCAGCTGTCCATTATCCCCGATCGTCTCCGTCGAGTTCGCTCCGAGGGACCGAGCAGGCATAATCGAGGGTGCGATCGGTCGGCACCGGTGCACCCGAGATGCGAAACCCAGGACACCCATGACTGCTCAACCGGACACGGCTCCGCACGCACACCGGCGTTCAGCAGTCCCGGTCGCGGCGCGGCGGGTCCTCGCCGTCGTCGCCTGGGCGTCCCTGATCGTCTTCGTCGTGCTGTCGATCGGGCTTCCGCTCATCGGGATCGGCACCTTCATGGGCACCGACATCCTGTTCCGGTTCGCGCCGTGGGCATCGGCCGGCGGCTCCACGGAGGTCGGCACCAACGCCATGATCGGCGACACGATCGACTCGGGCGTCCCACAGATGTGGACGATCGTCGAGGCCGCCCGGCACGGGGTCTTCGCCGAATGGCTTCCCTACCAGGCCGGCGGTTCCGAGCTGGGAGGGCTCCCGAACTCGGGGCTCTACTCGCCGATCTCCTTCGGCTGGTGGTTCCTCCCCGTCGCCGTCGCCCCCGGGTTCACCAAGCTCATCGAGATGATCGTCGTGACGATCGGCTGCGCACTCCTCCTGCGGCGGCTCGGCGTGCCCCACCCGGCGTGGCCGATCGCCAGCGTGATCTTCCTCTCCTCGGGGTTCATGATCTCGTGGACGAACTGGCCGCAGACCAGGGTCGCGGCGTTCATCCCGCTCCTGTTCTGGGCACTGGACCGGGCGGCCGTCCGCAAACGACTGCTCGACGCCGTGCCGCTCGGTCTGGTGCTCGCGAGCATGCTCCTCGGCGGGTTCCCGGCCATCGTCGGGTACGCCCTGTACGCGGGAGCCGCGTACGTCCTCGTGCGTGCGATCGTCGTCCATCGTCGCTTCTGGAAGGTCGTCCTGGCCGGCCTCGTCAGCGCGCTCGGCGTCGTCCTCGGATTCCTGTTGTCGGCCTGGACGCTGCTGCCGTTCGCGCTGAACGCCGTCGCCGTCCTTGATTTCAGCGGTCGCCGGCAGGGTCCGGAGAACCACCTGAGCGTCGCCGACCTCCTGTCGGCCTTCGTCCCGGGTCTGGTCGGCGAGGTGAGCACCGGCGACACCTGGGGGAGCAGTTCGCCCGTCGAGCGGCTGTCCTACGTCGGAGCGGTGGCGGTGGTCCTCGCCCTCTTGGCCGTCCTCGTGCGGCCCTGGCGCCGCGGTCGTCGGGACATGAGCGTGTTCCTGGTGGTCGGGCTGCTCGTGTCCGCCGTGCTGGTGTACCTCGGCGGACCGGTCCTCGGGGCCGCGCAGCAACTCCCGATCTTCGACAGCAACCGGATCGGGCGCCTCCGGGTCATGCTCGGGTTCTTCGTCGCCATCCTCGCCGCGGTCGGATTCGCACGGCTCCTCGACCGTGCCGGGCCAGAGCCGGTGGCGACGTCGACGACGCCACGACGACCCCTCAAGCGGTGGCTGTGGGGCCTGGTGACGCTCGGCTCGGGACTCGCCGCCGCGGTGCTCCTCGCTCTCGCGCTGCAGCGCGCCGTCATGTCCGCGCCGGAGCGGTTCGCCGCCCTGCTCGAGACACAGGTGCTCGCCACGGTCGTGCTCCTCGCCGCCGCCGTGGTCCTCGTCATCGTGGCCCTCGTCACTCGGCGGGCGACGATCCGCGTCATCGCGCTCTGTTTCGTCCCGTTGCTCGTGACCGCGCCGGCGGTCGTCGTCGCCGACACCTGGTGGCCGAAATCGGATGCAGCGAGTGTGTACCCGGAGACGCCGACCACCACGTACCTGGAGCGGAACCTCGGTGAGTCCCGCTACGCCGCGGTCGATCACGCCATGCTCACGGGGACGAACTCGATGTACCGGGTCCGGTCGCTCGGTGGCCACACCTTCCAGACGGTCGAGTGGAAGTCCCTCCTCCTCCGTCTGGATCGGGAGTCGCTCGCATCGACGACCTATTCGACGCTGACCTACCCGGGGCTGATCTCGTCGACGGATTCCCCGATCCTGGATCGGCTCGCGGTGAAGTACTTCGTCATGGAGCCGAACCTCCCGGTCCCGGGCAGGTACGAGGAGACGCCGGCGTCCGAGGAGACGGTGGCGATCGGCGGCGGGGAGGTCGCGGTGTCGACCGTGCGAACCGGCCCGGTGCGGAGTCTGTCGTTCGCCGTGCCCGACGGTCTGGCCGGAAGCGATGAGGGGAGCACCCTGGAGGTCTCGCTCGTCGATCCGGTGACCGACCGGGTCCTGGCATCGACTTCGACGTGGTACCGCTCCATCGAGGGGCAGCGGAGCGTGGCGATCGACGGGGGCGACATCGCCGCGGACGCGTCCTGGCGAGCGGAGATCTCCGTCGACCACGGTCGAGGCCGTGTCGCCGCCGATGCGACGGATGCATCCGCCGCGGCGGTCTCGCTCAACCGTCCGATGGACGACGGTCTGACCGTCGCGCACACGGGTGACGCGACCGTCGTCGAGCGGGCGACCGCTCTCGATCGCGTCCGATGGGCGTCCGACGGCTTGGTCGAACGCGATCCCTCGCGACGGGTCGACCTCATGGATGATCCGCTGTTGCCGCCGTCGACCGTGCTCCTCGAGGATCCGGAGGACCTCACGGGGGTCGACGCCCCGACGGCCGCGACGGACGGCTCCCGGTCTCCCGCCTCGACTGCGGACATCCGGGTCCTGGACCAAGGATGGGACCTGAACCGGACCGTGGTCGACGTCTCCGCCGACGGAGCAGGATGGGTCGTGTTCGCCGACTCGCTCCGACGCCCCGGGTGGTCGGTCACCGTCGACGGGGTGGACAGCCGGCTCGTCGACGCGGAGCAGGCGGGAGCCGCGGTCAGCGTGGGCCCCGGCGAGCACCGGATCGAACTCTCCTACCGCACGCCCGGATTGGATCAGGGGCTGACCGTGACCGTCGTCGGTGGCGTGCTCGCGGCGTTCATCGTCGCCGGCACCCAGGTGATGCGCCTGGTCCGACGCACGGGGACCGCCCGCCGAGGGCGTCGAGACACGACCGACGGCTGATGAGGCCGGCCGGCTCGGGCCGGCCGAACTCAGCCCTGGTGGGGGTAGGTCGCCTCGTAGGCGGCGATCACCGGATCGGCGGGGCCGACCAGTTCCAGGTTGCCCTTGTTGATCCAGGCGGCGTGGTCGCACATCTGCTTGACCGTCCCCATGGAGTGGCTGACGAGGATCACGGTCTTCCCGGCCGCCTTGAAGTCCTCGAACTTCTGGAAGCACTTCTGCTGGAACTCCGCATCACCGACCGCGAGGACCTCGTCGACGACCAGGATGTCCGGGTCGACGTTGATCGCGACGGAGAATCCGAGACGCACGTACATGCCCGAGGAGTAGTTCTTCACCGGCTGGTCGATGAACTGTTCGACGCCTGAGAAGGAGACGATGTCGTCGAACTTCCGCTGGATCTCCTTGCGGCTCATCCCGAGGATCGATCCGTTCAGGAAGACGTTCTCGCGGCCGGACAGTTCGGGGTGGAACCCGGAGCCGACCTCGAGGAGCGCTGCGACCTTGCCGTTCGCACTGATGCTCCCGTGTTCCGGGTAGAGGATCTTCGCGAGGCACTTCAGCAGGGTCGACTTCCCGGATCCGTTGCTGCCGATCAGGCCGAAGGTCGAACCGACGGGGACGTCGAAGGTGATGTCGCGCAGCGCCCAGAAGTCCTCGTGCACCGAGATCTTGCGGCGCATGATGGCGGACTTCAAGCTCTGGTTGCGCTCGTGGTAGAGGCGGAACTTCTTGCTGACGGAGTCGACGTGGACGGCGGTTTCGGTCATAGGATCTCGGCCAGTCTTTTCTCTTTACGGGTGAACATGAGGAAGCCGCCGACGAGTGCGACGAGTGCCCATGCGATGCAGGCGAGGACGTCCGCGGGGTCGGGCCACCGCTGGTCGTACATGAGGTTCCGGAACACCGAGACGAAGTGGAACATCGGGTTGGACTCGTAGATGTTCATCACCGTCACGTTCGTACCGAAGAGCCCCCCGATCCGGTCCGACTGGACCTGCACGAGCGACGGCGGGTAGATGATCGGGGTGAGGTACATCCAGATCTGCAGGAGGATCGAGACGAGGTGCTGGGTGTCTCGGAAGTAGACGTTCGCGATCGCGAGGATGAGGCCGACGCCCGTCGCGAACGCGGCGAGGACGACCATGAAGACCGCGACCAACGGCAACCACAGGATGACGCCCCACCCGCCGACCGCGCACAGCACGATCACGAGGACGCCCATCTCGAACAGCCAGTTGTAGCCCATGGTCAGCACCGAGGAGATCGGGAGGACGACCCTGGGGAAGTACACCTTCGTGATGAGGCTCGCTCCACCGACGATGGAGTTCATGCTGGCAGACAGCGCGCCGGAGAAGAACGACCAGGGGAGGAGGCCGCACAGGAGCCACACGGCGAAGATGTGCAGACCGCTCGGGTCGCCGGGATCCGGCGTGGCGCGCAACAGGAAGTAGAAGACGAAGGAGTACACCAGCATCGACGACAGCGGGCTCACGAGCGACCACAGGCGACCGAGGATGGTCCGCTTGTACTGGCCACGGATGTCTCGGAGAGTGAGATTCGCCAGGAGTTCCCTGGCGGATGCCAGATCCCTGAGATACTGCATGGAGCCTCGATTTAGGTTCGGGTGACACGGGTGCGCAACCCGGACAATATACCGTAGCGATCCTGTGAGACCTGGGACCCGCGCGGCCCGAGCGGCTCGTCACCCGATCGGTGCGGTGGCCTAGGGTTGATCGCGGATGCGGCGATGAGTCGTTCGGCTTTCGCCGATGCCTGGTCGATGAGAGGAACGGTTCGATGATGAGAGGTGCTTTGGTGCTCGGACTCGGCGAGATCACTGCCGAGACCCCCGTCCCCTGGTTGGGCAAGGCCTCGTACTGGTCGCCGACGCATGTCGTCCCTTCGGCCTGGCACGAACACGCGCCGTTCGCCTTCTGGCTGGTGGACGCCCTTCGGCCGACCAGCTTCGTCGAACTCGGGTCGCACAACGGGTTCTCCTACTTCGCCGTCTGCGAGGCCGTCCAGCGGCTCGGCCTCGACACGAGCTGCGCGGCGATCGACAGCTGGGAGGGCGACGAACACGCGGGGTTCTACGGGGACGACGTCTACCGATCCGTCACCGAGATCAACGAGGCGTCGTACACCGACTTCTCCCAGCTCATCCGTGCCTATTTCAGCGACGCGGTCGACCGGTTCGAGGACGGATCGATCGAATTGCTCCACATCGACGGCAGGCACCGCTACGAGGATGCGGTCGAGGACTTCGAGACGTACCTGCCGAAGCTCGCCCCCACGGCGGTCGTCGTGTTCCACGACACCTACGAGTTCGAGCGCGGGTTCGGTGTCCACCGCCTCTGGGCCGAGCTCTGTGAGCGGTACCCGGACTCCACCTTCCAGTTCGAGCACGGGCACGGCCTCGGTGTGCTGGGGATCGGGGAACTCCCGCGGCCCCTCGTCGACTTCTTCGCGGCCGGACGCGCGGCAGGAGACGAGGTGCGAGCCGATTACGCGCGGCTCGGCGCGGTCGTCGCCTCGCGAGCCGGTCAGGAGCAGGAGCGACTCGACGCGCTCGCGACCGTCGAGCGCCAGCAGGAGGAGCTCGGTGCGGTGCGCCTCCACGCGAAGCAGCTCGAGATCGAGCTGCAACGGTCGCGCAACCGTTTCGACGAGGTCACCGGCAGCACCGTGTGGCGGGCCACGGCGCCGCTCCGTCGACTCGTCGACCGGGCCCGCCGTCGCTGAACCGCCACCAGCGGTCCGGAACCGGGCCGATGTTAGACTCGTCGGGTTAATCCGCCCGCCGGAATCGAACGAGGGAATGACCATGACGACCAAACGTCCGACGGCGGCCGAACTGGCCAATGAGGAGCGAGTGCTCGCGCTCGTCGACCGGGTGATCGGGCTTGAGGCCGAGCTCGCGCGCGCATCGATCTACTTCTCGCCGACGAAGGACGACTTCGACGTCCTCGAGCGCGAGATGCAGGGTCTTCGGCAGCAGCTGGCGGCGGTCCACTCGACCCGCACCTGGAAGGCAGGGCGCGCGGTCCTCGCGCCGCTCCGTGTCCTGAAGCGCGGACGCGCCTGACCCGATGACGAATCCATCCGCACCCGGGGCGACCGGTTCGCCGCTCGTCTCGTTCCTCGCCATTTGCCCCGACGACGCCCGTGTCCAGGAGCTGCTCTCGTCGCTGACGACGCAGCGGGACTGGGAGCTCGTGCTCGTCGCTCCGATCGACCCGGTGGCGGCCCACCCGGCGATCGTGCGCGCGGAAGCACAGGCCAGTGCGCCCGCCAGTCGGCTGATCGAGGACGGCGTCGCCGCCGCGAGCGGCCGGTACGTCTGTGTGCTGCCCGACGTCGGTGTCCCCGTGGACCTGGCGGTCCCGACCCTCGTCGACTGGCTCGCGCTCGCACCCGACGCCGCGGTGGTCTACACCGACGAGTCCGCCGTGCGACCGGACGGCGGCATCGAGGTGGTCTCGAAGCAGGGCCCCGCGCCGGAGCGCCTGCGCTGCCAGTTCTACTACGGCGACCTCCTGCTGTTCCGCCGGGACACGATCGCTGAGCTCGGCGGTCTCTCCCACGACGTGGACGGCGTCGAACTGTACGACCTCGCGCTGCGGTGCGTGCAGGCGGGTGCCATCACGCTGCACGTCCCACGCGTCCTCTTCCACGCACCGTCGACCCGCGCGATCGGGGCGTTCGCGGAGACGCAGCTCGACCAGGTCCGGACGGTCCTCGAGCGCCACCTCGCGGCGACCGGCGGCGGATCGGTGGAGGCGGTGGCCGCCGACGGCGTGCACACGACCGTGCGGCCCCTCCACGGCGAGCCCCTCGTGTCCATCGTCATCCCCACGCAGGCGCGACTCAGTGATCCGCTCCGACCCGGAGGCGAACCGCACAGCTACCTCCTGCACGCCCTGCGCGGGCTCGTCGAGCACACGACCTACCAGAACTTCGAGGTCGTCCTGGTCGTCGACACCAATCCTGAGCCCGCGGTCATCGACGAGGCCACGAGACTGCTCGGCGAACGCCTCGTCATCGTCGACTTCGAGCTGCCGTTCAACTTCGCGGCGAAGGCGAACCGTGGCGTGCTGAGCGCGGTCGGTGAGTACGTCCTCATGCTGAACGACGACGTCGAGGTCATCACGCCCGACTGGATCGAGTCGCTGCTGCGTCTCGCACAGCTCCCCGGTGCGGGGATGGCGGGTTGCATGTTGTACTACGAGGACGACACGATCCAACACGGCGGCCATCACTACTGGATGGGGAGCCCGACGCACATCGGCCTGCAGGTCCCTCGTGGTGCCGCCGGGTCGCAGCACGCGTTCCAGGTGGAGCGTGAGGTGGGGGGCGTCACGGCCGCCTGCTCGCTGTTCCCGCGTTCGGTGTACCTCGAGGTCGGGGGCATGACGACGCTCCTGCCCGGTGCGTTCAACGACGTCGACTTCTGCCTGAAGGTGGCGGAACTCGGGTACCAGGCCTACTGGACACCGCGCGCCGAGCTCTACCACTTCGAGTCGAAGACTCGCGACGCGCGCGTCCGTGCGTACGAGCTCGAGACCCTCGGCCGGCGTTGGCGCCACCGACTCCACCAGCCGCAATACTGGCCATTCCCGGAATAGAGGTCGGTCCGCCGATATGAGATCTGTCATCACCACCTTCAGGAACGCTCTGTCGGTCCTCAAGCATGAGGGCCCCCGCTTCTTCTGGAAGCGTGTCGAGCTGAACATCAAGTCGAGGTTCGCCGGGAAGAAGCTGATCCTGCCCGTCAAACTCGAGGACGCGCTCGCGGTCGACTGGACGGAGCCCGGGCCGCAGCTCGCGGATCCGGTGGTCGTCACGGATCGCAAGTCCCACATCGCCTGGGTGATGTCTCCGCCGAGTGCGACGAGCGGCGGTCACCAGAACCTCTTCCGCTTCATCGACTATGCCGAGCGCGCGGGACACACCTGCAGTGTGTACATCTACAACAGCCTCGGTGTGATCGTGAAGGAGTCCGATCTCAAGCAGCTGCTCCGGGAGTCACCGGCGTACCCGAACGTGCAGGCCCGGGTGCACAACCTCGATGAGCGAGGGGTGGCCGACGACGTCGATGCGATCTTCGCGACGGGTTGGGAGACCGCGTACCCGGTGTTCCGGGATCGTTCCCGGGCGCGCCGCTTCTACTTCGTCCAGGACTTCGAGCCGGCGTTCTACCCCTCCGGTTCGGAAGCCATCCTCGCTGAGAACACCTACCACTTCGGGTTCCACGGCATCACCGCAGGCGGCTGGCTGTCGAAGAAGCTGCACGACGAGTACGGCATGCCCACCGATCATTTCGACTTCTCGGTGGACCGCACGCACTACAGCCTGACGAACCGGCGCCCGCGGAAGGAGATCTTCTTCTACGCCCGGCCCGTCACCCCGCGACGTGCGTTCGAACTGGGGGTCATCGCACTCGGCGAGTTCGCGCGACAGCGACCGGACTACACGATCAACATGGCCGGGTGGGACGTCTCGGACTGGGACATCCCGTTCGAATACAAGAACCTCTCCGGTCTGTCCATCTCGGAGCTGAACCCCATCTACAACCGTTGCGCCGCCGGGCTCGTCCTCTCCCTGTCGAACATGTCCCTCCTCCCGCTCGAACTCATCGCGAGCGGCGTCGCTCCGGTGGTGAACGACGCTCCCAACAACCGTCTCGTCTCGGACAACCCGTACATCGAGTACGTGCAGCCCGCACCGGGCGCGATCGCGAAACGCCTCGTCGAGGTCGTGTCGCGGGAGGACGCGGTCGAGCGGTCGATCGCGATGGCGGACTCGTTGGAGCACACGAGTTGGGACGACAGCGGACGGCAGTTCGTCGAAGCGTTCGAGCGGGCGATGCGTGGCTGACGCACTCGTCATCGGGGCGAACGGGTTCATCGGTTCCCACCTGGTGGACGCGCTGCGAGCCGACGGGCACCGGGTCCGGGCGTTCGACCGGTTCAGCTCGCGTGAGCCCAGTTTCGACACCGAGGGCGTCGAGGTCGTCCGCGGTGAGTTCCTGAGCCGGGCCGACCTCGATGCCGCTGTCGACGGCATGGACCTGGTGTTCCACTTCCTCTCGACGACGACGCCCGCGACGGCCCAGAACGACCCGACGCTGGACATCCGCACGAACGTGGCCCAGACCGTCGAGATGCTGGAGAGCTGCGCTGCGGCCGGGGTCGGGCACTTCTATTTCGCGTCGACGGGAGGCGCGATCTACGGGGCGCAGGACCGAGCGGAGTACGTCGAGACCGACCCGACGCTCCCGGTGTCGCCGTACGCCATCGGCAAACTGACCATCGAGAACTACCTGCGGTACTTCCAGGCGGTCCGTGGGCTCCGTTCGACGGCGCTGCGCATCTCCAACCCGTACGGCACGAGGCAGCATCACAACAAGAAGCAGGGCCTCATCCCGATCGCCCTCCGTCAGATCGCCGGCGGGGAACCGATCGTGCGGTTCGGCGACGGGTCCATGGTGCGCGACTACATCTACGTGAACGATGTCGTACGCATGATCACGAGGATGGTCGACCGACCGCACCGGCATGACGTCTACAACCTCGGCAGTGGCCGAGGGCTCTCGGTCAGCGAGGTCTTGGCGTCGCTGCGCCGCGTGACCGGGGTGGACTTCGACGAACTCGTGCGCCCGGTGCCCGTGACCTTCGTCGACCGCGTCGTCCTCGACATCGGCCGCTACACGACGGAGTTCGGGCGTCCGACGTTCGAATCGCTCGACGACGGAGTGCGCGCGACGTGGAACGGAATCCTCCAGGAGCGCGACTCGGAGCGGTGAGAGACGCGCCGATCTGGTAACGATTGTCGGAGAGTGGTCCCGCGGCCCGCTACCCTGATTCGGGGTACAACCACCCGCTGAGAGGACACAGGTCAATGAGAGACCGTACGAGGCCGACCTGGCAATACGTCGGGATAGTCCTGATCGCGGGCTCCGTCTTGGTCGGGTGCACCGGCCCCGCGCAGGAGTCGCCGTCTCCCACGACCTCCACCCTCGCTCCCGGGAACGAATCCACCGCGAAGGGTGAGGACCCGAGCCCGGTGCCGCCCGAAGCCGTGCTCGTCTTCGCCTCCGTCGACGCCGACGGCGCAGCGGTGTCCGCATCCGCGTATATCGCGGGCGTCATCGAGAACGACGGCGTCTGCACCTTCACCTTCTCAGCGGGTGAGGCTGTGGTCACGACGACGTCCGACGGCCTCGCCGACCGCGCCACCACCAGCTGTGGCACGGTCCAGGTGCCGATCGGCCAGTTCACCTCCGGAACGTGGGACGCCACGGTCAGCTATTCCTCAGCCGCATTCTCGGAGCTCGTCTCCGCCAGCTCCCCCTTGGAGATCCCATGAGACGCCGATTCCCAGCCGTCATGATCGCGGTCCTCGCGTTGCTCGCCGGGCTCTTCACCGTGATCCCCACCGCTGAACCGGCGAACGCCGCCGACGGCCGGAACTTCAATCCCGGGTACATCATCTCCGACGGTCTCTTCTACGACGGGGCGGCGATGTCGGCCGGCGAGGTGCAGTCCTTCTTGAACAGCGCGGTGCCGAGTTGCCGCTCGGGCTACACCTGCCTCAAGGACTACCGACAGGCGACGCCGACCCGAGCCGCCGTCAGCGGCAGGTGCGCGGCCTATGCCGGCGCGGCGAACGAGTCCGCAGCGCAGATCATCGCCAAGGTCGGCCAGGCGTGCGGATTCAGCCAGAAGGCGATGATCGTCCTGCTCGAGAAGGAGCAGGGGATCATCACGGACGACTGGCCGAGTGCCCGGCAGTACCGGAGTGCGACCGGATACGGCTGCCCTGACACCGCCGATTGCGACTCGACCTACTACGGCTTCTTCAACCAGGTGTACGCGGCCGCGCTCCAGTTCAAGAACTACCAGGCGAACCCGACCCGATGGAACCACGTTCCGGGCCGCGTGAACACGGTGCGGTTCAGTCCCAACGCCGCGTGCGGGAGCAGCCAGGTCTACATCCAGAACGCGGCGACCGCGGGACTCTACAACTACACGCCCTACCAGCCCAACGCCTCGGCGCTCGCCAACCTGTACGGGACGGGCGACGCCTGTGGCGCATACGGGAACCGGAACTTCTGGCGCATGTACTCGGACTGGTTCGGATCGCCGACCGACGTGCCGAACCCGATCGGGTCCATCGACCAGTTCACCGCTTCGGTCGGCGCGAAGACCGCGACCCTGACCGTCCGCGGGTGGACGCTCGACATGAACCGCTCGTCGAGCGCGATCGAGGCCCACGTGTACCTGACGTACCCGGACGGCAGCGTCAAGGGGACTCCTCTCACCGCGAACCAGTCACGACCGGATGTCGGCGGCGCGTACCCGGGCGCCGGCAACGCACACGGGTACTCGACCAACCTCGAGGTCACCCGTGGCGGGACGTACCAAGCCTGCGTCTACGGGATCGGACTGTCCGGGAACAACCGTCTCCTGCAGTGCCAGACCCTCGTCGTGGCGCAGAACGAACCGCTGGGCAAGGTCGACGAGTTCGTCACGACCGGATCAGGCAGCTCCACCGCCATGAAGGTGCGCGGCTGGGCGCTCGACCCCGACGCCTCGGCGGTCTCCTCCCAGGTCCACGTGTACGTGACACAGCCCGGCGGCAAGGTGGTGGGGACGTCGCTCGTCGCCGACAAGGCCCGACCGGACATCGGTGCGACCTTCCCCGGAGCCGGCTCGGCCCACGGTTTCGAGCTGTCGATCCCGGTCACGACGCCCGGAATCTACCAGGTGTGTTCCTACGCCATCCCGACGTACTGGAAGAACATCGGAGCGAACCGCCTGCTCGAGTGCCAGTCGGTGAACTACGTCAAGGCGTTCCCGAACGGTCAGGTCGACGCGATCGTGGCCGACCAGACGCCCACGGCCCCGGCCATCTCGGTCAGCGGCTGGACGTACGACGCCGGCGCGCCCGCGTCGTCGATCGGAGCGCACGTCTACATCACGGATCCGAACGGCGTGACCACGGGCTATTCACGGAAGGCCGACAAGGCTCGTGACGACGTGAACCGGGCGTTCGGGATCTCCGGCGCACACGGGTTCCGCGAGTCGTTCCCGGTCACGGTGAAGGGCACCTACACGGTGTGCGTCTACGGGATCGCCGTCTCGTCCCTGAGCGTCGGACTGAACACGCCGTTCCCCTGCCAGAAGGTCACCTTCGGGACCACTGCTCCGACCGGGGCGTTCGATTCGGCGTCCGTCACCCCGACGGCCGATGGCAAGGCCACGCTGTCCGTGTCGGGTTGGGCGGTCGACCGGGACCTCGCCTCATCGCCGATCCAGGTGCACTTCTACGTGACGAGGCCCGACGCCACGGTCAAGGGGTACCCCTTCGTCGCCGACGAGACGAGGAACGACGTCGCCAGAGCATACCCGTGGGCCGGGTCGAACCACGGCTTCGCCGAACAGATCACGCTCGACCAGAAGGGCACGTACCAGGTGTGTGCGATCGCCATCGGCACGGCGTGGTCGAACGTCGGGGCGAACACCTCACTGGGGTGTAAGACCGTATCCTACTGAGAGCGAGCATGCGGCCTCGCCGCCGTGACGTGATCGCGGTGGCGAGGCCGTTCTGCTGCTGACGCACCGAGATCGCCCGCCCGGACCAGCGTCACCAACCAACACCGACACCGGGCAACACCGAGGGGAGGTCGACCATGCGTGCAGACACGGGTGGGGCACGGGGCGGCGTCATGGGGATGCTGCGTCGGCGCGACGGACGGTTCTGGGAGCGTGTCGCCGCGCTGCTGCTGGTCGTCGCGAGCGTGGTGCTGGTCGGTGTGCACGTACCGAAACACCAGTTCGTCTCGCCGATCGACGAGTACATGTACATCGACTACGTGGCCAAGGTGTCGTCGCAGGGTGTCGTCAGGACGGGTGAGGGCGTCGGCGAGTTCGCGCGGGAGTACCTGGCCTGCCACAACGCCCGCAACGTCGGCGGGTGGCCGGAGTCGCACTGTACGCCCGAGGCCATCGCCGACCCGAACAGCTTCCCGAACCGCGGCACCACGAGTGCCGACATCTACACACCGGCCTACTTCGCGGTGACGAGGGTGCTCGCGCAGCCCTTCCTGCTCGCGGGTGTCGATTTCGTCAGCGCCGCCCGACTCACCGGGATGTTCTGGCTGGCCCTCGCCGCCGTGGCGCTGTTCTTCGCGTTGAGGCGTCTCCGCATCCCGATCATGCTCAGTGCGTCGCTGTCACTGATGATGGTCGGCTCCTCAGCCGCCTTCTGGTCGAACACCTTCATCAGCACGGACGCGCCGGCGATGGCAGCCGGTGCGGTCGCCCTGCTGCTCGCGCTCCGGACCGATCAGCACCGACGAGCCGTCTGGTGGCTCGCCGCCGCCGCCGTCGTGGCGGCGGTGTTGAAGCTCCAGCTCCTGCTCCCGTTCGCGGCCGTCGCGGTGTTCTTCCTGCTGCAACGGTTCAGTGCCGTACGGCACCGGCCACGAGCGGTCAGGGCGGTCCTCACGGATCGTCTGGTCCTGATCACCGTCGGAGGCGTCCTCGCTGCTGTCGTCGCACAGGCACTCTGGATGGTCGTCCGGTCCTCGATCGCCGTCGGAGACGCCGGCGCACTCGTGGCTTCGGCGAGCTTCACGCCGGCCGCGCTCGCGCAGGAGCTCTTCCGGTTCCTGCCAGGCCTCGCTGTGGGCGCGCTCGATCCCGCTTCGACCGGTGGAGGGGCGATCATCCCGGTGGGGGTGCTGACCCTCCTGGTGTCGGGGGGTGTCATCGGACTGTGGGGATCGTCGAGCGGATTCACGAGGGAGAGCAACCTCGCCGTGTCGACGCTGCTCGTCGCAACGGTCTCGGCGCCCGTGCTGGCGGTGGTCTCCGCGATCCTCACGGGACAGTACATCGCACTGGTCCCCAGGTACGGACTGTCGCTCCTCCCCATCGCGCTCGCCTGCGCCGGACTGTTGTTCGCCGAGCGACGAGCACTCCGGATACCGGGCGCGATCGTCGCCGTGATCTGCTACTGCTCGGTGCTGACGATCCCGCAGTGAGGCGGCCCGCTGATCCGTGAGGTCAGCGGCGCCGGTCGACGGGTGAGGCGGGGGCATGCTGTCGGTCGGCATGGTCGAGTCGCTCGATCTCGGCCGTCTCCTGCCGCTCAGCCGGGGTGATCAGTACGTCGTCACGAGTGATGTCGGCCCCCTCGGAGCGGAGGAACAGTCGCCTCAGCAGGAGGACGGTGAGGACCGAACCGATCGCGTAGATGAGCGCGAGCGATTTCCACCCGAAGGGCGGCTCCCAGCCGTCGTTGAAGAACATCTCGGACAGGCTGCCGTTCGCGCCGACGATGTAACGCCGGAGGACCATCACGAAGGCCAGCAGGTGGCCGATGAAGAGGAACGCGTACCCGCCCGTGACGAAGTGCCGGACCCGACCGTCGGCACCGAGGCCGGCGTCGTCCAGCGCGATCCCGGCCACGATGAGGAGACAGAGCAGCATCGCGAGGGTGTACCGGCCCTGCCAGATGTAGCCGTACTGCGCGTAGACGCCCAACTGGGTGAACCCGGGGATGAGGACGGTCACCACGAGGAACACCCACAGGGCCCACTTCGTGCTGCGCTTCCCCCAGAGGAAGGCGACCGCGAGGATCAGGACGATGCCGGTCGTCCACGCTGCGAGCGTCAACGAGGGCGAACTCGTGTCGACCCAGCCGAAGAACCCGATCATGCCGAACATGAAGTCGAAGGTCTGGAGTTCGGTGAAGAAGAAGACGAACAGGAGGCTGATCGGACTCACCGCACTCACCGGCGTCGGCGCTCCGAGAGCCGGGGGATTGAGGTACCACAGGGCCGTCAGGGCGCTGACCACGCCGATGCCGGCGATGAGCGCCCAGGCGGTCGGGGAGCGGAGGACGCGCAGGATCTGCTCCCGCCGCCCGAGGAGCATGGCCACGACGGCGATCACCAGCAGCCAGAGGAGCGAGATGCTCCTCGTGGTGACGAGCGCGGATGCGGCGGCCATGGCGAGTCCGGCCTGCTCCACCAGGCGTCTTCCTCGGAGCGAACTCCTGAAGGTCGTGAGCAGGGTGGCGAAGAGCGCCCCCGCCGACGCCACCTCGAGACCGTTCGGATTGATGGAGCCCGCCAGGTACAGGACCATGGGCGTGATGCCGACCACCGCAGCGACGATCGCCCACCGGAACCGCGGGAGCAGGGTCAGCTGCATGAACATGACGGCGAGCGCGGCCGCGCAGAGCAGCGCGCTCACCAGCCGCATGCCGTAGAACGCCGCGTCCCCGTCGAGGTACAGGGACGGCCAGCCCACGAGCGCGTAGAACGCGGGACTGTTGAGTCCGGCCGACGAGCCGGTCTGGACGAGCGTCTCGTCGGTGTTGCGGAGCGGTGTCTGACAGTCCGCCGTCACCTCCGCATCGAATGCGAAGCACAACAGGTCGTGGGCGTTGGCGATGTTCTCCGGCACCGTCGCCTCGGCGAGCGTCGGGTTCTTCGGCCACGGGACGGCGGTGATCTCTCCTCGGGCCACCGCGGCGGCCCGGATGGCGTGCGAGGGCTCGTCCGGGACGGAACCGATGGGGGATGCGAGCGCCCAGAGCGACATCGGGAGCAGCAGGGCCACGAAGGACACGAGGAACGTCAGCCACCTCCGTCGTTCCCATCGCGTCGGGAGGACTGTGGGAGCGAGAACTGCCATGCGCGAAATGGTCCAATCGGAATCCTGGGCGTCGCCGCCGTTCGTTCGCCGGTCAGTCTACTGGCGCGGGCGTGGAAGTCCGGTTGGGCCGACCGTCGCGGGGTATTCTGGGGCAACCCTTCCGCAGAACCGATCGGACCGCATGACGTCGACGACGAACGTACCGTTCGATCAGCCGGTCCGCCCTCCTCGGCGTCCCGGGGCACGAACCTCCCTGAGCGACGGGCTCGCCGGCCATCGCAACGCACTGGGCGTCCTCCGGCTCGTCCTCGCGTCCGCGGTCATCTTCTCGCACGCCTTCCCGACCGGTGGCTGGGGTGAGGACCCGTCGAAGGGGTGGACCCGGGGGCAGGAGACGATCGGCGGGTTCGCCGTCGTCGGCTTCTTCGCCATCAGCGGGTACCTCATCGCGAAGAGCGGCGCCTCATCGGACATCCTGCAGTTCCTGTGGCGGCGCGCCCTCCGGATCTTCCCGGCGTTCTGGGCGGTCCTCTGCGTCGGAGCGTTCGTCGTCGGCCCGATCGCGTGGCGGATGTCGGGTCATGGCCTGCGCGAGTACATCGGTTCAGGTCCGATCATGTACGTCTTCCAGAACGCCGACCTGACGATCCGCCAGTGGGGTGTCTACGACATCTTCGCCACGACCACCCCGTACGGCGAGACCGTCGGATACAGCGTCTTCAACGGATCGCTGTGGACGCTCGCCCTGGAGTGGGGGTGCTATCTGCTGGTCGCAGCCTTCCTCGTGCTCGGGGTCCTCCGGCACGCGAGGTGGATCGTGCCGGCCGTGGCCGGCGTCTTCTGGATCCTGTCGATCGTGTTCAGCGTGGCGCCGCAGGTGGTCGGGATGGTCGCCCCGACGTTGGCCGATCCCAACAAGATCAAGCTGACGCTCGTCTTCCTCATCGGCGCATCGCTGGCGGTGTACTCGCGGAAGGTGCCGCTCAACGACCTGCTCGGTGTCGGCGCTGGGCTCGTCGTCGTCGTCACGCTGCTGGTGGGCGGGTGGGTGCAGCTCGGATATCCCGCGTTCGCTTACTTCATCCTGTGGCTCGCCGCGCGTCTCCCGAAGCGCATCCAGTGGATCGGTGCGAAGAACGACTATTCCTACGGCATGTACGTGTACGGCTTCCTCGTGCAGCAGTTCACCGCCTTCCTCGGCTGGCACCTCCTGGGGTATTGGCCATGGGTCGGCTTGACCATCCTCGTCACCGCGGCATGTGCGTGGCTGAGTTGGCACGGGATCGAGAAGCGGGCCATGGCGCTGAAGGACCGCGGGCCGGGACGCGGGCTCGACTGGCTCGCACCACGACGCGGATCCGACGCCGTCGGGCCCTCGTCCGGCCGTCCAGTACCATCGAATGTCGACTCGCCTACAGCTAAGGACACCGCTTCGTGACTGCATCAACCCTCGGGACCGTTCTCGTGACGGGTGGCGCCGGATTCATCGGTTGCGCCCTCTCGCACAAGCTGGCTGCGACCGCGGAGCGCTGGGTCGTCATCGACAAGCTGCACCCCCAGGTGCACCCGAGTGCGGAGCGCCCGGCGGACCTCCACGAGGCGGCTGAGCTCGTCGTCGGTGACGTCACCGACGCCGCGGCGTGGGACGCGCTGCTCGCCGACGTCCGGCCCGACGTCATCGTGCACCTCGCCGCTGAGACCGGGACCGCACAGTCCCTCCATGCCGCCACGAGTCACGCCGAGGCGAACGTGGTCGGCACGACGGAGATGCTGGACGCCCTGGGGCGTGCTGGTCAGGTGCCCGCGCACTTCGTCCTCTCGTCGAGTCGCGCCGTCTACGGCGAGGGCCAGTGGCAGCGGGAGGACGGCACCGTCTTCGAGCCGGGACAGCGTTCGCACGCTCAGTTCGAGCGGGGTGAGTGGGACTTCCCGGCGGCGAAGCCGTTGCCGAGCCGAGCCGCCGTGACGATGCCGGCACCCACGAGCGTCTACGGAGCGACCAAGCTTGCGCAGGAGCACATCCTGTCCGCCTGGTCGGCCGCCCACGACGCGAAGCTGACGGTCCTGCGACTGCAGAACGTGTACGGTCCCGGCCAGTCGCTCATCAACTCCTACACGGGCATCGTGTCCCTGTTCTCCCAGCTCGCGATGGACGGCGGCACCATCCAGGTCTACGAAGACGGCCGGATCGTCCGTGACTTCGTGTTCATCGACGACATCGCCGAGTCCTTCCGAGCCGTCATCACGGCCGGGCCCTCGGCGGACGTTTCGCGGTTCGACATCGGCTCCGGTGTCGGCACCACGATCCTCGAGCTGGCCCAGGCGATCGCCGCCTACCACGACGCTCCGGCTCCGGTGGTCAACGGCATGTACCGCGACGGCGACGTCCGGCACGCCGAGTGCAGCATCGAGGACTCGCTCGCGGGTCTCGACTGGGCCCCCGCCTGGGACGTCACCCGAGGCGTCGCCGCACTGCAGGAGTGGATCGCCGCCCAGCGTGGTGCCGACGTCCAGGAATAGGGACGTGCCTCCCGAGGTCGCGCGTCGCGGGCCGAACGGCGCCGTCCTGATCCTGCTGGCCACCGCCGTCGGTGGGGGAGCGGGGTACCTGCTCCAGATCGTCACCGGGGTGGCGCTCGGGACCGCCGCCTACGCCTCGTTCGCGGTCTTCTGGTCGGCGCTCTACCTCCTCGTCAGCGCGTTGTCTGGCGCACAGCAGGAGATCGCCCGCGCGACGCACCCGGTCGACCGATCCGGGGCGGTGACCGGCGAGACCCGACGAGCCCCGGTGGTGCGGAACTTCACCCTCGTGGCGGTGGTCGGGGTGGCGGCGATCCTCGCCGGTTCGGCCTGGATCTGGGTCGGCGCGGTGTTCCCCGTCGACGGTTGGGCGCTCGTGCCACCGCTCATCCTCGGCGTCTCCGCCTACCTGGTGGTGGCAGCTGTCTCGGGCGTGCTGTACGGGCTGTCGTTCTGGGCCGCAGCGGCCGCGATGACCGTCATCGACGGCGTCCTCCGGTTCGCCCTCGTCGGCGGCCTGCTCCTGGTCACGACCGACACCGCCGTCCTCGCCTGGGGCGTCGCCGTGCCGTTCGCCGTCACCCCGGTCGTCCTCTGGCTGTTCATCCGCCGCGGGGTCGTCGGGCGGTTCGCCGTCGACGTCGGTCCGCGGGAACTCAGCTGGAACGTGCTGCGCACCGTCGTCGCGGCCGCGGCGACCGGCGTCATGGTCAGCGGTCTCCCGCTGATGATCCAGGCCACGGGCGACACCGTGTCGCCGGACGCGTTCGGCTCGCTGACGTATGCGATCACCCTCACCCGCGCACCGATCGTCATCGTCGTCCTGGCGCTGCAGAGCTATCTCGTGGTGGTGTTCCGATCCCATGCCGACGCGGTCCTCGGCTGGGTCGCCAGACTCTCCGCACTCGTCCTCGTCGGTGCAGGACTCCTCGCACTCCTCGCCTGGTGGCTCGGCCCCTGGGCGCTCTCGGTCCTCTTCGGACGTTCCGACGTCCTGGCGGGCGGCACGATCGGTCTGCTCGTCGCGACCGCGGGCCTCGTCGGCGTACTCTGCGTGACCGGTGCCGCCACCCTGTCCCGCGCGCAGCACGGAGCGTTCGCGGGCGGCTGGATCCTCGCCGCCGTCGTGACGGTGGGGATGCTGCTCCTTCCCCTCGGCCTGCATGAGCGGACGATCCTGGCGCTGACCGTCGGCCCGATCGCGGGGTTGCTGCTGCAGAGCGCAGCGCTGTTCCGCCCGTCGAGAGCGGACCCCACCGACGCGGACGCCCCTCCGGCACCGCCGACGGCCTGAGCCGTCGGCCGCACGACGAGGATCGGCGCCGGCCTGGCCTCAGGAGGAGCGGTCGCCTCGGCGCGATTCGGCGAGCCGCTGCTCCAGCGCTCGGATGCGGAGGTCCTGCAGCGCGATCTCCTCGGCGAGGGTGCGACTGCGGTTCTCGAGTGTCGTGAGCTCCGAGCTGTGCTGGATGCTCACGAGGAAGAGGATGAGGATGCTGACGAAGAACACCAGGTTCGTCGGGATCTCGACGCCGATCACCCCGGCGGCCCAGACGAGGACCTGCGGGAAGACGCCGATGATGAGCGCGAGCAGGCCCGCGATCAGCCACCAGATCGCGTGGCGTTCGCGGAGCTGGCGCCGGCGGAGCATCTCGACGACGAGGCCGAGCGTGAACAGGGCCGCGACGATGCCGAGGATGTACGTACCGATGGGGATCACGCCGTCACCACCCCTTCGTGGAGCGCGACGGGTGGTCGGATCAGCGCGAAGACGAGCGCGAGGCCGGCCCGGGCGAGGTAGCGCGCAGCCTTGAACGGATTGTGCGAAGGAGTACCGCCGGCTCGTGGACGCATCGCGACGGGCACCTGCCGGATGACGCAGCCGGCGCGCGCGGCGATGACGAGCGATTCGATGGTGTCACCGAGGTACTCGGCCGGGTAGTGCTCGGCGAAGAGGCGGACGGCGCGAGGACCCGTGGCACGGAAACCGCTGGTGGTGTCGGTGAGCTTCGTCCTCGCGACACCGCTCAGGACGCCGGACAACACGACCATCGCCCACTTGCGTGGACCCCGGACCTCGTAGTCGCCCTCGCCGGCGAACCGGGCACCGAGGACGAGGTCGGCGGACTGCAGCTCCTCGACGAGGCGGACGACACCGGCGGGGTCGTGCTGGCCGTCCGAGTCGACCTGCACGACGTTGCGGTAGCCGTGGGCGAGCGCGTATTTGAACCCCGCACGCATCGCGCCGCCGACCCCGAGGTTGAACGGCAGCTCGGCGACGATCGCTCCGGCTGCACGCGCCTCGGTGGTGGTCGCATCGGTGGATCCGTCGTTGACGACGAGCACCGCCACGCCGGGCAGCTTCTCATGGACTTCGCGGACGACCGCTGCCACGGAGGCTTCTTCGTTGAGCGCCGGCATGACGATGAGCGTGCCGGCGAGAGAGGTCGTCATGTGCGGAATCCTAGCAATCGGAGGGTGGAGCGCTCGGGAGGTGGGGCGGTCAGACCCTGGCGAACACGTGCTCGAGCAGTGCTCGACGCCCGGCGACGTTGCGGGTGCGCAGCGCGGCAGGCAGCTCGCTCAAGGCGTTGGCGCGCGAGGTCCAGTGGTTCGCGGCGGCTCGCGCCGCGCGGTTCCATCCCATCGCGGCGAGATCGCGCCGTGCCTCGGCGAACAGCGTCCGCTCCTGTCGGAACTTGGATCCGTCCGGCCCGGTGACCGCGGACACGCTCTGGGAGTGCCTGCGGTAGGCGAAGCAGATCTCGTCGTCGAGGACGAGGCTTCCGCCGTCCTTCGTGATCTCGAGGAGCATCGCGAGGTCCTGCACGACGTCGAGGTCGAGCCGGAACTGGTGCTTGCGGAGCGCCTCGACCCGCCAGACGAGCGACGGGAAGTAGGTCCAGTTGCCGCGGAGCAGGCTCGTGGCGAGCTGCTCACCCCGGTATTCGCGATCCCCTGTCCCGGAGAACCGGTACTTCGCCTTGATCCGATCGGCGAGCGGACGGGACGGCGTGCCGTGCTCGTCGATGACGGACACGCCGGGCTGGATGATCGAGGCGTCGGGGTGGTCGGCGATGAGCTCGCGCACGCGACGGACGTAGTTCGGCAGCATCACGTCGTCGCAACCCATGATGACGGAGAACTCACCGGTCATGAGGGAGACGCACTTGCGGTAGTTCTTCGACGGGCGCAGGTTCACCTCGTTCCGGAGGTAGGTGATGCGTGGGTCGCCGAGGGCGACGGCCCACTCACCGGGAGCGAGATCCGGGTAGACGTCGTCGACGATCGTCAGCGTCCAATCGGGGTCGGACTGTGCGAGCACACTCTCCACCGCCGCCTGGAAGTGGTCGAAGCGGCCGTAGAAGGGCATCATGATGTCGAGCGTCACCCGCCTACGCTAGCAAGCTTCGACCGGCTGCCGAGATCGCCGGGCCGCGAGGGCCCGATCGCGGTTCAGCGCGGTCGCGACGCCGTCGGGTCGAGTGCGCCACGGAACGCGTCGAGCGTCCGCTCGGCCGTCGAGGCCCAGCTGAAGGTGGCGGCTCTCGCCCGCCCGCGCTCGGTGAGGCGCGTCACCTCGGCGGTGTCGGTCGCCAGGGTGCGGAGACCGGCCGCGATCGAGGCGAGGTCGTGAGGATCGACGAACAACGCCGCATCACCGCAGACCTCCCGATGGACGTCGATGTCGCTCACGAGCACCGGAACGCCGCTGAGCATGGCCTCGAGTGGCGGCAGGCTGAAGCCTTCGGCGAATGAGGGCACGGCCAGGGCGGTCGTCGTGCGGTAGAGCTCACCCAGCTCCTTCGGGGACAACCAGGACCGCAGCTCCACGAACCGTTCCAGACCGAGTTCGGCCACGACGGCGCGCAGCGGATCGTCGAGCCCGTGGCTGCCGGTCACGACGAGTCGGGGGCGGACGCGTTCCTCGACGAGGGCGAGCGCTCGGATGAGGCCGTCGTAGTTCTTGTGCGGGCGGCGGTTGCCCGTGGCGAGGATGAAGGGGTCGTCGCGATCCGGCTCCCGGATGGCCGTCCACGGAGCTGACGCGGCCAGGGGGATGACGTCGACCGCCTCGGGCGACGTCCCGAGGTACTTGACGATCTCCGCTTTGGAGACCTCGCTGATCGTGATGATGCGGGAGGCCGCCCGAGCGACCTGACGCTCCATCCACTTCACCGGTGCCGTGTAGAACGGTGTCGACATGAGCTCCGGGTGGCTCCAGTACAGCAGATCGTGCATGGTGACCACGAGTGGGAGCGTGGTGCGAGCCGGTCCGAGCGTCGCGGGTGCGTGGATGATGTCGGCACGGTTCCGCTTCGCGATCGCGGCGATCCGCCAGAGTTCGCCGGCAGCCCAGACGAAGCGGTTCTCACCACTGATCCCGGTGGACACGATCTCGCCCGGGAACCAGGAGAGATCACCCTGCACCGCTTCCGTGCTGGCCAGGCCGACGAGGTCGAACTCCGCCGCCTGCGGACCGATCGCACGATAGAGCTCGCGGGTGTAGGTCTCCATGCCGCCCTTCGTCCCGGTGAACGACAGGAGATCGACGGCAAGCAGCGGCATGAGGTCTGAGCATAGCGGGGGCCGAGGGCCACTCCGGTAAGCTCGGCCGGGTCGATGTGCCTCAGCAGAGGAACGAACCATTCACCGAGGATCAGCGCGAAGCGATCCGGAGCGGACCCCATGACGGAGCAGCACCCCGTGACCCAGACCCCCATCAAGAAGGCCGTCATCACCGGTATCACCGGTCAGGACGGCAGCTACCTCGCCGAGCTCCTCCTCGCGAAGGGCTACGAGGTGCACGGCTTCATCCGCCGCGCGTCGACCTTCAACACCGGGCGGATCGACCACATCTACGACCCCGAGGCGACCCACGACGGTTCGCCCAGGCTCCAGTTGCACTTCGCCGACCTGGCCGACGGCTCGCGCCTGGCGACGCTGCTCGCGGAGATCCAGCCCGACGAGGTCTACAACCTCGCCGCGCAGTCGCACGTGCGGGTCAGCTTCGACGAGCCTGAGTACACGGGCGACACGACCGGCATCGGGACGGTCCGACTCCTCGAGGCCATCCGCCAGATCGGTCTCCACTGCCGCTTCTACCAGGCGTCCAGCTCCGAGATGTTCGGTGCGACGCCGCCGCCGCAGAACGAGGAGACCCCGTTCTACCCGCGCTCGCCCTACGGCGTCGCGAAGGTGTACTCCTACTGGATCACCCGGAACTACCGCGAGGCCTACGGGATGTTCGCGGTCAACGGCATCCTGTTCAACCACGAGTCGCCGCGTCGCGGTGGCACCTTCGTGACCCGCAAGATCACCCGTGCCGCCGCGCGCATCGCCGCCGGCCAGCAGGACTTCCTGTACATGGGCAACCTCGACGCCGTCCGTGACTGGGGCTACGCGCCCGACTACGTCGAGGGCATGTGGCGGATGCTGCAGGCCGACGAGCCGACCGACTTCGTGCTCGCCACCAACACCGCGTACACCGTCAAGGACTTCCTCCAGTTCTCCTTCGAACGGCTCGACCTCGACTGGGAGCAGTACGTCAAGTTCGATGAGCGCTACCTCCGTCCCACCGAGGTCGACGCGCTGATCGGCGACTACGCAAAGGCCGAGTCGCTCCTCGGCTGGTCGCCCAAGGTGCTCCCGCCCCGGCTCGCCCAGATCATGGTCGACTCGGACGTCGCCGAGCTCGAGGCGTCGGGCACGCCCTACATCGACACCGCCGAGGTCTAGGCGCGGTGCGCGTCCTCCTCACCGGTGGTGCCGGCATGCTCGGTTCGAGCATCGCCGAGGTCTGGCCCACGCTCCGCGCCGCCGACGAACTGATCGTGGCGACGCGTGCGGACGCCGACCTCACCGATCGAGCCGCCGTCGCAGGCCTCATCGGCCGGACGGCGCCGGACGCGATCGTGCACACGGCGGCCAAGGTCGCCGGCATCCAGGCGAAGCTCCAGCGTCCCACCGACTTCCTGCTCGACAACCTCCTGATCGACACCTCGGTGATCCGAGGCGCGATCGACGCCGGTGTCCCCGAGCTGCTCTATGTCTCGAGCGCGGCGATCTACCCCGAGGGGCTCCCACAGCCGATCGGTGAGGGCGCGCTCCTCAGCGGCACGCTGGAGGGCGCGAACGAGGGATATGCGCTCGCGAAGATCGCCGGGACCAAGCTCTGCGAGTACGCGAGCCGGCAGTATGGGTTCGCCTATCGCGCAGCAGTGCCGTCGAACCTCTACGGCCCGGGCGACGACTACACCCACGGCCAGGCGCATCTGATCGCGGCCGCCCTCGGCAAGGTGCACGCCGCCGTGACGAGCGGCTCCGACGAGGTCGAGGTCTGGGGCGACGGCACCGCCCGACGCGAGTTCACCTACACGCCCGACCTCGCGGCCTGGCTCGTCACGCAGCTCGGCGCACTCGACGCGTGGCCCGTCACGCTCAACCTCGGGCCGGGTGTCGACCACAGCATCACCGAGTACTACGAGGCAGCCGGTTGCGCCGTCGGCTTCACCGGTCGCTTCCGATACGACGCCACCAAGCCTTCCGGTGTCCACCAGCGCCTGCTCGACTCAGCCGCCGCCCGCGCGCTCGGCTGGAACCCCACCACCCCGCTCGCGACCGGCGTCGCCGCGAGCTACCACGCCTACCTCGCAGCTCAGGAGCCACAGACACCATGACCGACGACATCTTCGACTCCGGTTTCCCCCTCGCGACCTCCTCCTGGGATGCCGCGGAATACGCCGCCATCCAGCGCGTCGTCGACAGCGGCCGCTTCACCATGGGTCCGCTCGTGGCGCAGTTCGAGCGCGATTTCGCCAGTGCGTTCGGCGCCGGGTTCGGCGTCATGGTCAACTCCGGGTCGAGCGCGAACCTCCTCGCGATCGCCGCTGCCGTGCTCGACGACCGGGTCGACCTGCAGGCGGGCGACGAGGTGCTGGTGCCCGCCGTGTCCTGGGCAACCACCTACTATCCGCTCCAGCAGTACGGCCTCATCCCGAGCTTCGTCGACATCGACGTCGACACCCTCAACCTGGACCTGGCGCTCGCCGAGGCGGCGATCACCCCGCGCACCAAGGCGATCTTCGCCGTCAACCTCCTCGGGAACCCGAACGACTTCGCGGCGCTCACGGCGCTCGCCGAACGTCGCGGCCTCCTCCTGCTGGAGGACAACTGCGAGTCCCTCGGCGCGAAGGACGACGGCCGGTTCGCCGGCACGGTCGGCGCGATGGGCACGTTCAGCGCCTTCTTCTCCCACCACATCTCGACGATGGAGGGTGGGATGATCCTGACGGACGACGAGGCCACGGCGCAGATGCTCATCTCGCTGCGAGCCCACGGCTGGACGCGTGGACTCCCCGAGCAGAACGCCGTGCACGACAAGTCGGGCGACGAGTGGGACGACCTCTTCCGCTTCGTCCTGCCCGGCTACAACGTCCGTCCGCTCGAGATGTCCGGCGCGATCGGCATCGAGCAGATCCAGAAGGTCCCACAGCTCATCGCCGGTCGTCGGGAGAACGCCGTGTACTGGACGGAACGCTTCGCCGACCTCGACTCCGTGCGCATCCAGCGCGAGCAGGGCGAGAGCAGCTGGTTCGGATTCTCGCTCGTGCTCGAGGGCGCGCTCGCCGGCCGCCGCAAGGAGGTCGTGCGGGCGTTCGCGGCCGAGGGGATCGAGTCACGGCCCATCGTCGCCGGCAACTTCACGAAGAACCCGGTCATGAAGTACCTCGACGCGAGGGTCCCGGCCGAGCTCCCCGCCGCCGACAAGATCCACGAGGACGGGCTCTTCGTGGGCAACCACCACTTCCCGGTCCACGCCGGTATCGACCGCGTGTACGACGTGGTGGCCAAACTCTCCTAGGCTGGGTCTGCGCGGTCGCCCCACCGGTCCGCAGCAGCTTCCGCCCCACTGTCCACCTCTTCCCCCGACCGACGAGGACCGTGCACCGTGAACCAGCCGATCAACGCGCCATCGAACGACGTCCTGAGCCTCCCCGAGGCGGCCTCGCGCCTCCTCGGATGCAAGGCGGTGCTGTTCGACCTCGACGGCGTCATCACCCCGACCGCAGAGATCCACATGCATGCCTGGGCGAAGCTCTTCACCGACGAGCTCGTCGCCCGCGGGATCACTGAGCCGTACACCGACGCCGACTACTTCCAGTACATCGACGGCAAGCCGCGGTACGACGGGGTGCGCGCGATGCTCGCGTCGCGTGGCATCACGCTTCCCGAGGGCTCGCCGTCCGACGCCCCCGAGCTCGAGACCGTGTGTGGCCTCGGCAACCGGAAGAACTCGGTCTTCTCGGCCGTCCTGGAAGCCGACGGCATCGCAGCGTACCCGGGATCGTTGACCTTCCTCGACACCGTCGAGCAGGCAGGCCTCCAGGTCGCCGTGGTGTCCAGTTCCAAGAACGCAGAGGTCGTCCTCCGGGCGGCAGGGCTCCGTGAGCGGTTCCCGATCGTGATGGACGGCGTCGTCGCCGCGCGCGAGGGGATCGCCGGCAAGCCCGCGCCGGACACCTACGTCGAGGCCGGTCGCCTGCTCGGCTACGGTCCGTCGGAGTGCGTCGTCGTCGAGGACGCGCACTCCGGGGTCGAGGCCGGCCGCCGCGGCGACTTCGGTCTCGTGCTCGGCGTCGACCGCGGTATCGGACACCAGGCGCTCATCGATGCCGGCGCGGACATCGTGGTCGATGACCTCGCCGACCTCGTCGACCCACTGCGGTCGGCCTCGCGAACAGCCGGGCCGGACGCGCCGGCCGACCCACAGACCCCCACGGCACCCCACGACTCCTCCGAGGACCAGGCATGAACCACATCACCAGCGACCCGCTTGACCGTCACCGGTTCCCGCTCGACGACTGGGCGCTCGTCGAGACCCACGTCGACGCGGACGACGAGGGCACGACCGAGACCCTGTTCGCGCTCGGCAACGGTTACCTCGGGTTCCGCGGCAATGTCGAGGAGGGCCGCGACGGCCACGTCCACGGCACGTTCATCAACGGGTTCCATGAGACCTGGCCGATCCGTCACGCCGAGGAGGCGTTCGGCTTCGCGCGCGTCGGTCAGACGATCGTCAACGCGCCCGACACGAAGGTCGTCCGCCTCTACGTCGACGACGAGCCGTTGATCCTCAACGACGCCGACCTCCTGAGCTTCGAGCGTCGCCTCGACTTCAAAACCGGTGTCCTCAGCCGTGAACTCGAATGGCGGACGCCCTCGGGCAAGCGGGTCCACATCCGCTCCCGTCGCATGGTGTCCTTCACCGACCGCCATCTCGCGGTCCTCGACTACGAGGTCACGTTGCTCGATGCGGACGCGTCGC
>Ga0308160_10001024_pt1 | contig 43242 bp, 25 predicted proteins | sample PhyFR1_FD_201036 | JGI IMG/M metagenome (GOLD analysis project Ga0308160, IMG submission 201036) | Phyllosphere microbial communities from UC Gill Tract Community Farm, Albany, California, United States - DLSLF.R1 | ecosystem: Host-associated > Plants > Phyllosphere > Unclassified | place: USA... | reverse complement strand
ACGTGCTCGATCCCGGCCGCCATCTCGCTGCCCAGCGTGACGCCGCCATGGCCGCTGTTCATGATGCAGTTCTGGATCACCATGTTGCGGGTCGGGCCGCTCCCGACATCGCGGTTCTTGCCGGACTTGATGGCGATGCAGTCGTCGCCGGTATTGAACAGGCAGCCGTCCACCAGCACCGTGTCGCAGGACTCCGGGTCGAAACCGTCGTTGTTCGGTCCCTTGCTCTCCATGCGCACCTGGCGGAACTGGATCCGTCTGGACGCCACCGGATGGTGCTGCCAGAACGGCGAATCGACCAGCTGGTAACCCTGCAGCAGCACGTCGGTGCAGCCGATGAATTCGACCATGCACGGGCGCAGGTAGTGGCCGATGCCGAACACGCGTCGCTCCACCGGCACGCCGGCTTCGGACAGCGCCGGCAGGTAGCGTGCGTCGCCGCGCCAGTCTTCCTTGCCGCCGCCGGTGATCAGGGCTTCCTGCTCCGCGGTGAGGCCGGCCGCGACGGCCGCCAGCGGCGTGGCGTTGAGCGGATTGGCCAGGCGCTGGTTCTCGCGGGCGGCGGTCTTCTTGCCGACCCAGTCCCACCAGCAGCCGCCGCCGGTCTCGAAAGGCGTGCCGCCCTGGCCGTACAGCACGCTGGTCCAATCCGCGCCGGTGAGGGCGATGTTGGTCTGGTTGCGCGCATAGACCAGCGGCGAGTAATTCAGCACATCGTTGCCCTGCCAGCGCGAGAGCACCAGCTTGCCGTTCTTGCCGCAGTCGATGTCGCCGTACTTTGCATAGTCGGCCGGGTTGGCGCTGAAGTAGAGCTGGGCGTTGGCGGCCAGGTGCACGTGCACGTTCGAGAGCAGCACCAGCGGTCCGGCGCAGTACCAGCTGCCGGCCGGGATCAGCACGCGCCCGCCGCCCGCCTTGTGGCAGGCGGCGATGGCGGCGGCGATCGCCGGGTAACAGTCGTGCGATCCCGGCAGCGGCGTGCTGCGCCTGGCCGGTGCTTCGTCGCCCCAGGCCACCGTGATCCCGTTCAGCCTGCACGGCCTGGCGCCGAAGGCGGTGATGACGAAATCCTGGTCGCGGAAGCGCAGCGGCTTTGCAAACTGGGCGATGATGCCGTCGGCGCGGGCCCACGGATCGGCGGCGCCTTCCGCGGCACGCGCGAGCAGCGGCGTGCTGGAGAGCAGGGCGGCTGCCGAGGCGCCCTGCAGCAGGCGGCGGCGTCCTTCGTTGATGTGTGCTGTCATGTCAGTCTCTCGTTACGCGGAAATAGTCGACGTCCAGGCTGGACCCCTGGCCGGGCCGGTCGCCGACGCTGAACAGGCCGACCTGGGCGCCGACCCAGCGGCCCTTGCTGGCGGTGAAAGGTGCGCCGACCGGCGTGAAGCGGGCGTTGTCGGTGCTCCAGGCAAAGCGGGCGATGCCGCCGTCAAGCATCGTCATGCGCAGGTAGAGAGCGGTCGGCGCCGCAGCCAGTACCACCTGGGTGGACTCGGTGCAGCGCATTTTCGCCGGCCTGCAGGTGGTGTACACCAACTGGGTGGCGTTGCCCAGTTTGCGCAGGCCGAGCCAGGCGTACTGCATCGCATTCAGGATCAGGCCCGCACGGTCGCCGTCGCGTGCGCCGTTCAATTCCACGCGGGTGTTGACCACGAACGAAGGCGCCGGCAGTTTCTGCGCCAGGATCGACGGCGCAGCCCGTACGTAATCGTGCGCCTCCGGCACGGCGGCCGTATGCAGGCGCAGCATGCCGGGGCGTTCGCCCAGCGAGTACCAGCCCGGCTGGCTGTTGGCGTTCCACTGCCATTGCAGGCCGAGCGCCGGACCGTCGAATTCGTCCGAGGTCGGCGGCACCTGCAGCGCTGCGCCGGCCACCGGCTTCTTATATGTCAGCACCGGCTGGCCGGTACCGGCGTGCGGACCGTCTTCGCCGATGATCGGCCAGCCATCCACCCAGCGCATCGGCTGCAGGTGGACCACGCGGCCGTAGGCACCCTTGTCCTGGAAGTGCAGGAACCAGTCGGCGCCGTCCTGGGCTCGGACCCAGGCGCCCTGGTGCGGGCCGTTGACCGGCGTGCGGCCCTGGTCCATCACGGTGCGCACTTCGTAGGGCCCGTCGATGCTGCGCGCGCGGAACACGGCCTGCCAGCCTTCCTCGACGCCGCCAGCGGGCGCGAACACATAATAATAGCCGCCGTGCTTGTAGAACTTCGGGCCTTCCAGCGTGCGGTAGCCGGGCAGCTTGTTGCCGTCGATGATGGTGTGGCCTTCGCTGTCGAGCAGGCGGCTGGCGTCCGGCGCCATGCTGCGCAGGGTCAGCAGGTTGTTGATGCCGGAACGGCTCCTGGCCCACCCGTGTAATAAATAGGCCTTGCCGTCGTCGTCCCACAGCGGGGTCGGGTCGATGATGCCCTTGCCCGGCAGGAGCAGTTGCGGCGTGCTCCACGGCCCCGTGAAATTGGTGGCGGTGGTGACGAAGATGCCCAGGTCCGGATCCGGATAGAAGATCCAGAACTTGCCGTCATGCCAGCGCAGGCAGGGGGCCCACACGCCTTCGCCATGGCGCGCAATGGCGAAGCGTTCGCCCGGCACCAGGTTCGGCAGCGCGTGGCCGACCAGGGACCAGTTCACCATGTCGGTTGACGTGAGCAGGGGCAGGCCGGGCGCGCTGTTGAAGCTGGACGCCGTCATGTAATAGGTGTCGCCGACCCGGATCGCGTCCGGGTCGGAGTAGTCCGCGTGCAGCACCGGGTTTTGATAGCGGCCGTCGCCCAGGTCGGCGACCCAGGGTTCCTTGCTACCGACGCCCGCGTTACCCGGCACGGCCGGGGTATGCTGGCACCCGGCCGCCAGCAGGGCCAGTATCCCCGGCACTGCCGCGGCCAGCGACCGCGCCGATGTCGTGATGGCTCGTGTCATCGGCCGTGCGCTCAGAAGTCGTACTGCAGGCGGGTTACCCAGGTACGGCCGATCGGCTTGGCGATGTTCTGGGCGAATACCACGCGCGAGGACAGGCGCTGGTTCGACAGCGGCGGATTCACGTCGAACAGGTTGTTGATGCCGAAGCTCAGGCGCACGTGCTCGTCGAAGCGGTAGTTCATGTTCAGGTTGTACAGCTTGTACGGCGAGATCACGTGATAGAAGGGCTGGCCCGGCTTCTGGGTGGCCAGTGCGTTGGTGTCGATGTAGTGCGAGGTCCACTGCTGCGTCAGCGTGGTATTGAAGCCCTTGTAGGCCCACGACAGGCGCAGATTGTGGCGCCAGCGGAACACGTAGGTGTTGGCCGAGGTCGAGCCGGTCGCCAGCGCGCCCGGACGGCCCACGCTGTCTTCCCATGCGCCGCCTGCGTCGTTCTGGCCTTCGTACTTGCGCACGTAGGTGCCGTCCAGCGTCACGCCGAACTTGCCCATGGTCGCGGTCGGGATGCTGTAGCTGAAGTTGGTGTCGATGCCCTGGGTGTGCAGGCCGCCCATGTTCTGGCGCGTCACCACGATGTAGTCCAGGCGGCCGTCCGGCAGGCGCACGAACAGGTTCTGGTAGCGGTTCACGTCCGAGAAGATGGTGTCTTCGGTCTGCTGGGCGATGGTGCCCTTCATGCGGATGTCCCAGAAGTCGAACGAGACCATTGCGTTCTTGACCGGCTCGATCACGATGCCGGCGGTAAAGGTCTTCGACTTTTCCGGTTCCAGGTTCGGGTTCGCGCCCTGCAGCGTGGTGAGCTTGGTGTTGCAGACGGTGGCCGGGTCGAGGTTCAGGCCGGCGTAGCGCGGATCGGTGGTGACCGTGCCGGTGGCCGGCACCGACGGCGTCGCGCTCGGGCACAGCAGCGGATCGTCCCAGTTGTTGCTGGTCGGCTGGCGCACCTGAGGGGTGCCGTACAGTTCGGGCAGGGTCGGGGCGCGGAAGCCGGTGCTGGCGGTGGCGCGCAGCATGACCTGCTTGTGCGGTTCCCAGCGCACGCTGAGCTTCGGATTGACGGTCGAGCCGAAATCGCTGAAGTGGTCGTAGCGCACGGCGCCGGTCAGGTCGATGGTCTTGGTGACCGGGGCGTCGATCTCGGCGTAGAGGCCGGCCGAGGTGCGCGCGCCGGACGGGTTCGCCCCCGGGCTGCCCGACACTTTATAGGCGACCTTGTCGGCCAACATGTCGACGTCGTCTTCGTACAGTTCGCGGTGCACGTCGCCGCCGACGGCGATCGCCAGCGCGCCGCCCTTCAGGTCCATCAGCGAGCGCGAGACATTGAAGTCGGGGCCGAAGTAGCGCACGCGCGCGCTGCGGTAGGTGTTGCCGTCGACGCTGATCTGGTCGAGGTAGGCCCGGCCGGCCTCGTCCTGCTTGCCGAAGGGGTTCAGGGTGCCGTTGGCGACGCCGGCGTACAGCTCGGGCGTCATGAGGAAGCCGTTCTTCCAGCCGACGTCGCGCCGGCTCTGGGCAGCGTTGAAGCCGACGCGGTAGTCCCAGGCGCCGATGGTGCCCTCGTCGTTCAGCACGATGCGGGTGGTGTGCTGGCGGTCGTCGGTGGTGGCCGCGCCCAGCTCGTCCAGGCTCCACGTCAGTGCCAGGTCCTGGCCGGTGACGCCGGCCACCGCCGGCACGCCGCCGCTGCCGCCCGGGTACCACTTGCTGTTCTTGCGGATGAACAGCGGCTGGCGCACGCCCGGGTGCAGCTTGTCGTAGTCGGTCTGGGCGCCGAACACCTGCGGCGGGTTCTGGGCGTCGATGTAGGATTCGGTGGTCAGCAGCTCGAGCGAGAGCACGCTGTTCTCGCCGTGGCGCAGCGAGGCCTTGGTCATCAGGGTCGACTGCATCGCTTCCGGCAGCAGCTGCGGGTAGATGGTCGGATCCAGGATGCAGGTCTTGGAGCCCGAGCCCGAGGCCTTGGTCGACGGGATCGTGTACTGGCCGTCGTAGTTGCTGGCGCAGCCGGTGGCGAAGTAGGGATTGCCGGTGGTCGTGGTGGCCTTGCCGTTGTTATAGACGGTGAAGTTGGCCGGCGACGAGGACGAGCCCGAGGTGTTCGAGGTGAAGCGGGTGCCGCCCAGCGCGACGATGTCGTCCGGGTTCCAGATATTGGGGCGGTCGCGCTGCAGCAGCGAGCGGCGCTTCTGGGTGTCGAGGGCGGCGTACACGTTCCAGCCGTCCTTCTGCAGGTCGCCCTTGCCGCCGATGATGGACAGGCGCGCCTGCTGGCCGCCGCCGGCGCGTTCCGGATCGACGTAGCCGCCCATCACGGTCACGCCGTTGAAGGTGCGCTTGGTGATGAAGTTGACCACGCCGGCGATGGCGTCGGTGCCGTAGATCGAGGAGGCGCCGTCGCGCAGCACTTCGACGCGGTCGATCGCGCTCATCGGCACCACGTCGACGTTGACCGAGCTGTCGCCGATCGCTTCGTTTGGCAGGCGGCGGCCGTTCAGCAGCACCAGCGTGCGGTTGGTGTTCAGGCCGCGCATGTTGATCATGGTGCCGCCGCCACCGCCGCCGACCGGCTCGTTGGTCGACGAGGTCACCAATGACACCGCGATTTCCGACATCGTGGTCAGGCCCTGGGCCGCCAGTTCTTCGGCTTTGTAGGTGGTCAGCGGCAGTGCGTTCTCGGTGGCGACGCGCTTGATCGAGGAGCCGGTCACTTCGACGCGGTTCATGGCTTGATTCGCGTCCTGGGCGCCAGCCTGGCTGGCCAGGGTCAGGGCGGCCAGCGCGATCGCGGTGAGGGCCAGGCGCGGGGCGCTGTGGTGGTTGCTGCGTTTCATCTGCGTCTCCATATATGTGCTTGTTTTAAGAGTGGTGCTGGTTGCTATCGGACGGCGAAAGGAGGGATCAGCTGCGCGACAAGGTGCGCGTCACGCGCTCGAGGTGGGCGCGCATCGCGTTGCGGGCAGCGGTGGCATCCCGGCTGGCGACCGCACCGACGATGCGGCGGTGGTCTGCCAGGGTTTCCTTGCGCAGCGCCTCGGTCTCGTACTGCTGCTCGAGCGTGTGCCACAGGCGGCCGCGCTGGTTCCATAGGTATTCCAGTACGCCGACCAGGGCGCTGTTGCCGGAGGCGTGCGCGATCGACAGGTGGAACCGGCGGTCGGCCTGCTCGCAGTGCGACTTGTCGTCGTGCTGGCGTTCCATCTCGGCGGCGGCGGCGAAGATGGCGTCGATGCCGGCGGCGGTGGCGCAGCGCGCGGCCATCGCCGCCAGTTCCGGCTCGATCACGCGGCGCGCCGACAGCAGCTCGAACGGACCCGGTCCGGCTTCCGGCACCGCGGCACGGGTGGCGCCGCGCAGGTAGACGCCGGAGCCGTGACGCACTTCGATGAAGCCGCCCAGCTCGAGCGCAATCAAGGCTTCGCGCAGCGACGGGCGGCTGACGGCGAGGGTCGTCGCCAGGTCGCGTTCGGACGGCAGGCGGGCGCCGGGCGCGAGCGCAGTCTGCTGCACCAGTTCGCGCACGCGCTCGGCCACCAATTGATAGGGGCGGCTGGCCGTCGGGGCCAGTGCCAGGTTGTTTGTCTCCATGATCGCCATTTCTTTTTTTTATCGAAACAGTCTTTATGGAGCCAAGCCTAGCAAAGGAAAACCGGTCAGACCACCAGCTCAGGTTGGTCTGACAAGAAACGATATGGTGCTTGGTCAATTTCTTAACTGTCCAGACCAATATTCTCCAATTTTGGTTGCAAAATTGCAACGGAAGCTTGTCCATACGGTCTCGAGGCGCTTTAGAATGTAAAAAAGAGAGCAGGAGAGAGACAAACATGTTGACGCCGAAGACGCGCCGTATTGCGCTGCTGTTCAACGGTAACAAGGTATTCGACCGCGAGGTGATCGCCGGTGTCGCCGACTACCTGGCCAGCACGCGCGCCCAATGGCACTTGTTCCTCGAAGAGGATTTCCGCCTGCGCCTGGCCGGCATCGAGGATTGGCAGGGCGACGGCATCATCGCCGATTTCGATGATCCGGTCGTCGCGCACGAGCTGGCCGGCTGCCGCATCCCGCTGGTGGCGGTGGGCGGTTCCTACGAAGATGCGGCCGGCTATCCGGCCGGGCTGCCATATGTCGCCACCGACAACGCTGCCATCGTCAGGCTCGCCTACGAACACCTGATCGAGACCGGCCTGCGCCATTTTGCGATGTTCAGCCTGCCCGAGGCGCCTGAAAACCGCTGGGCCCAGGAGCGCGAAAAGGCGTTCGCGGCACTGGTGCGGCGCGACCGCATGGAGCCCGTGATTTTCCGCGGCCAGCCGGCCCGCGCCCCGGCCTGGGACGAATCGCTGCGCGAACAGGTCGCCTGGCTGCACAGCCTGCCCAAGCCGGTCGGCATCGTCGCCGTCAACGACGCCCGCGCGCGCCAGCTGATGCAGGCCTGTGCGCTGGCCGGCATCGCCGTGCCCGAACAGGTGGCGCTGATCGGCGTCGACAACGACCCGCTGGCGCGCGTGCTGACCCGCATCCCGATCAGTTCCGTGATCCAGGGCGCGCACGAGAGCGGCCGCACGGCGGCGCAGCTGCTGGACCGCATGCTGCACGGCGTGCGCCTGCCCGGCACCCGGGTGCTGGTGGCGCCCGGCGGCATCAATGCGCAGGCGTCGAGCCGGCACGAGCCGGCCTGCAACCCGCACGTGATGCGCGCGCGCCACTTCATCCGGCAATACGCCTGCCAGGGCATCAAGACCGACCAGGTGGCGGACTACGTCGGCATCTCGCGCTCGTCGCTGGAGAGCCACTTCCGCCAGGCCCTCGGCTGCAGCGTGCACGACGCCATCCTGCGCTTCCGGCTCGACGCCGCCACCTCGATTTTGGCCCAGGGCGACTGCAACCTGGCCGAGGTCGCGCTCAAGTGCGGCTTTACCTCGAGCCAGTACATGCATTCGGTATTCAAGCGCGAACTCGGGTGCTCGCCGCGCGGCTGGCAGGAGCGCCGGCTGCAGCATCGGGGCAGCGCCCGCCACGACTGCGCCATGAGCGAGGCGGCATGATGGGTAGCATGACGATGACACCGGAGTGCATCTGGGACGTCGGTGCCCACCTGGGCGAAGGCGCGCTGTGGCATGCGCCGACGCGCTCGGTCTGGTTCGTCGATATCAAGGACCGCCGCATCCACCGCTGCGATGCCGAAGGCGGCCACCGCCGCAGCTGGGACGCGCCCGGCCAGCCCGGCTTCGTGGTGCCGGCAGCCGGCGGCGGCATGGTGTCCGCGCTGGAAGATGGCCTGTACCGCTTCGATGAAGGGGGCGGTTTCGCGCCGCTGCTCGCCGTCGAGCGCGAGCTGCCCGGCAACCGCTTCAACGACGGCCACGTCGACGTTGGCGGCAATCTGTGGTTCGGGTCGATGGACGACGGCCAGGTGCAGCCCACGGGCGCGTTGTACCGCCTCGGGCGCGACGGCGTGCTGGCGCGCGCCGATGGCGGCTATGTCATCACCAACGGCCCGGCGATCAGCCCGGACGGCAAGACCCTGTACCACACCGACACCCCGCTGCGCCGCGTGTACGCCTTCGACCTGCACGACGACGGCACGCTGGCGAACAAGCGCGTGTTCCTGCAGCTGCCCGAAGGCAGCCGGCCCGACGGCATGGCGGTCGACAGCGCCGGCGAGCTGTGGATCGCGCTGTTCGGCGGGAGCCGCATCGAGCGCTACACGCCGGCCGGCCGCTGCGTCGGCGCAGTGCATTTCCCGTGCACGAACATCACCAAGCTGGCGTTCGGCGGCGGTGACCTGCGCACTGCCTACGTGACCACGGCCTGGAAGGGCCTGTCGCCGGCCCAGCGTGCCGCGCAGCCGCTGGCCGGCGGCCTGTTCGCGTTCCGGGTCGAGACGCCGGGCCAGCCGCACCATGCCTTCGCCGGGGCCACGCAGGCCCCGCCGGCGCTTCAGCGCGCGTAGCTCGGCTGCTTCGGATCGTAGGTCCAGCCGGGCACCAGGTAGCGCATCGCCAACGCATCGTCGCGCGCGCCGCCGGCCACGCGTTTATACAGATCGTGCGCCTGCAGGATGCGTTCCATGTCCGGCTCGATGCCGAGGCCCGGCGCTTCCGGCACGGCGACCATGCCGCCCTTGATCTGCAGCGGCTCGCGCGTCAGGCGCTCCTGGCCTTCCTGCCAGATCCAGTGGGTGTCGATCGCGGTGATGTTGCCCGGCGCCGCCGCTGCGCAATGCGTGAACATGGCGAACGACACGTCGAAGTGGTTGTTCGAGTGCGAACCCCAGGTCAGGCCCCAGTCGTGGCACAGCTGGGCCAGGCGCACCGAACCCTGCATGGTCCAGAAATGCGGGTCGGCCAGCGGGATGTCGACCGCGCCCAGCAGGTGCGAATGGGCCATCTGGCGCCAGTCGGTGGCGACCATGTTGGTGGCGGTCGGGATGCCGGTGGCGCGCTTGAACTCGGCCATGATCTCGCGGCCCGAATAACCGTTCTCGGGGCCGCAGGGGTCTTCGGCATAGGCCAGGATATGGCCCTGGCCGCGGCAGGCGCGGATCGCCTGTTCCAGCGACCAGGCGCCGTTCGGGTCCAATGTCGCGCGGGATTCCGGGAAGCGGCGCTTGACCGCGGCCACCGCCGCGATCTCGTCTTCGGGACGCATCACGCCGCCCTTCAGCTTGAAGTCGCGGAAGCCGTATCTGTCGACGCTGGCCGCGGCCAGGTCGGCGATCGCTTCCGGGTTCAATGCCGCCTCGGTGCGCAGGCGGTACCAGTCATGGCCGTCCGTGCCGGCCAGGTAGGGCAGGTCGGTGCGCGTGCGTTCGCCGATGTAGAACAGGTAGGCCAGCATCGGCACCGCGTCGCGCTGCTGGCCGGCGCCCAGCAGTTCGCACAGCGGCACGCCGAGGAACTGGCCGAACAGATCGAGCAGGGCGGCTTCCACCGCCGTGACCACGTTTTCCAGGCGCAGGTTGATTTCGTGCGGCTGCAGCATCACCGCCGCCTCGGCTGTCGACGTCACCTGGTGGCTGGTGCCGGCGATGGCGGCGCGCAGCGCGCCCAGCGTGCGGTTGTGGCGCCCGATCCCGGTGCCGATCACCAGCGGCTGCAGGCGCTGCAGCGCCAGCAGGATGCCGTTCGAGCCCGGCACCTCGCCCATGCCGGTGCGGCCGCTGCTGTCCTTCAGCAGCACCAGGATGCGGGTGAACCAGGGTGCATGCGCGCCGCACAGGTTGAGCAGCATGCTGTCGTGGCCGGCCACCGGGATCACGTGCATCTCGGTGATTACGGGTGTGGCGCTGGGCTGGATCGGGCTCATTCGGTCTCCTTCATGGTCTGGTTATCGTCCGGACAATCTTTACGTTGCCGGTAACAGGTATCTCATCTAGAATGATTGCGCAAACATTCTGTCCAGTGTGAGGGATTTCAGATGGCGCGTCAATCTTACCCAGCCGGCGGCCCGGTTGTCTGCTCAGCCGCCCGCTCGTTTCAGAGTTCACCCCGTAGTTCACTGCGCGCTTCGTTCCGCCGCGCATTCCGCCCGCTGGTCGCCGGCGCGGTCGGCCCGTTGCTGGTCGCCGGTGCCGCGGCGCTGCTGGCCGGTTGCGCAAGCTCCGGTACAAGCGTGGCGGCCCCGGACCCGGCCGGCGGCGGCACGCACTGGGTCGCCTCCTGGGGCGCGGCGCAGCTGGTGCCGGAAGGCCAGAACGCCTTGCCGGCCGAGCAGCTGCGCGATGCCACGCTGCGCCAGGTCGTGCGCGTGTCGCTGGGCGGCAGCCGGCTGCGCGTCCGCCTGAGCAACGGGTTCGGCACCGACCCGCTGGTCATCGACGGCGCCAGCATCGGCGTGTCGACCGGGCCGGGGCAGGCCGGCGCGCGCCAGCTGCAGCCGCTGCGCTTCGGCGGCAGCACCACAATCACCATCCCGGCCGGTGCCGAATACCTGAGCGACCCGGTCGCGCTGGTCCATGCGGCCGGCACCGACCTGGCGCTGTCGCTGCACGTCGCGGCGGCGCCGGCGCGCCAGACCGGCCATCCCGGCGCCCGCGCCACCAGCTACATCGCGCGCGGCAACCGGGTGCTGGACGGCGAGTGGAACAACGCCGACAAAGTCACGCGCTGGTACCAGCTGGCCGGCGTCGAGGTGCTGGCCGCACCCGCGGTGCACGCGGTGGTGGCGATCGGCGACTCGATCACCGACGGCTACGGCGTCGAGCCGGACACCTACGGCCGCTGGACCGACCATCTGGCCACGCGCCTGCGCGCCGCCGGCGTCAAGGATGTCGGCGTGGTCAATGCCGGCATCGGCGGCGGACGCCTGCTGCGCGACGGCCTCGGTCCCAACCTGGTGGCCCGCTTCGAGCGCGACGTGCTGGGGCGGCCCGGCGTCAGCCATGCGATCGTCATGATCGGCGTGAACGACTTCGGCGTGCAGCACCGCGAAAACCAGGACAGCGCGGCGGCGCGCGCCAGGCTGCTGGACGACATGCGACAGGCCCAGCGCCAGCTGGTGGCGCGCGCACACGACGCCGGCATCTGCGTGATCGGGGCGACGATCACCCCGTATGCCGGCAGCGGCTACTACAAGCCGGGCCCGGACAACGAGCAGGACCGCCTGGCCTACAACCGCTGGATCCGCGAGTCCGGCACCTTCGACGGCCTGGTCGATTTCGACGCCGCACTGCGCGACCCGGCGCGTCCGGATGCGCTGCTGAAAACCTACGACAACGATGGCCTGCATCCGAACATCGCCGGCTACAAGGCGATGGCGGAGGCGGTGCCGCTGGCGCAGCTGCAAAGCTGCCGCTACGGTCAACACTAATATAAGTATATCGGGCCACGCAGATGGCCGGGAGAGAAGATGAGACACCCCTGGATCGCGGGCCTGCGCAAGCGGGCTTCGCTGGCGGCCACCATGGCCGCATTCGCCATCGGCAGCGTCGGCGCCATGAAACCGGCATGGGCGCTGGGCGAGCGCCGGATCGTCAGCTTCGACGGCGCCTCCTCCGGCGTCGTCCTGGCCGGCCCACGCGGGCCGGCGCGCCTGCTGCTGGACCCGCAGGAATTCCCGGGCGTACGCCGCGCCGCGGCCGATTTGCAGTCCGACATCGCGCGCGTCAGCGGCGCCCGCCCGGCACTGCTGCAGGCGGCATCCGCACGCAAGGATGGCGGCGGCGACCTGGTCATCGTCGGCACCCTCGGCAAGAGCGCGCTGGTCGACCGCCTGGCGCGCGAAGGCCGGATCGACGCCACGGCCCTGCGCGGCAAGTGGGAAGGCTACCTGATCCAGACCGTGCACAATCCGATGCCCGGCGTGGCGCGCGCACTGGTGATCGCCGGCAGCGACAAGCGCGGCACCATCTTCGGCCTGTACACGCTGTCCGAACAGATCGGCGTCTCGCCCTGGCACTGGTGGGCCGACGTGCCGGTGCAGCGCCACGCGGCACTGGTGGTGACGGACGGCACGCGCATGACCGATGCCCCGGTGGTGCGCTACCGGGGCATCTTCCTGAACGACGAGGCGCCGGCACTGTCCGGCTGGGCCAAGGAAAAATTCGGCGGCTTCAACCACCGCTTCTACGAAAAAGTCTTCGAACTGCTGCTGCGCATGCGCGCGAACTACATCTGGCCGGCGATGTGGGGCAATGCCTTCTACGACGACGATGCGGAAAACGGGCGGCTGGCCGACGACATGGGCGTGGTGATCGGCACCTCGCACCACGAACCGATGATGCGCGCCCACGCCGAGTGGGCGAAATATGGCAAGGGGCCCTGGGACTACAAGCGCAACGAGTCCGTGCTGCGCGACTTCTGGCAGCAGGGCCTGCGACGCAGCGCCGGCTTCGACAAGGTGATCACGCTCGGCATGCGCGGCGACGGCGACGAACCGATGTCGGAAGAGTCGAACGTGGCGCTGCTGCAGCGTATCGTGAACGACCAGCGCGCGATGATCGCGAAGGAGACCAACAAGCCGCTGGCGGAGACGCCCCAGCTGTGGGCCCTCTATAAAGAAGTGCAGGACTACTACGAAAAAGGCATGCGCGTGCCGGACGACGTGACCCTCCTCTGGTGCGACGACAACTGGGGCAATATCCGGCGCCTGCCCACGCCCGAAGAGCGCAAGCGCGCCGGCGGCGCCGGCATCTATTATCACTTCGATTACGTCGGTGGCCCGCGCTCCTATAAATGGATCAACGTGACGCCGCTGCCCAAGGTGTGGGAGCAGATGCACCTGGCGCGCCAGTACGGCGCCGACCGGCTGTGGATCGTCAACGTCGGCGACCTGAAGCCGATGGAAGTGCCGACCGAGTTCTTCCTGACCTATGCCTGGAACCCGGAAGCGTGGCCGGCGGCGCGCCTGCCCGATTACCTGACGCTGTGGGCCACGCGCGAATTCGGCGCCGAACACGCAGGCGAGATCGCGGCGCTGGTCGAAGGCTACGCGCGCTTCAACGGCCGCCGCAAGCCGGAGCAGCTGGCACCGGACACCTTCAGCGCACTGCACTACCGCGAGTCCGAGCGCGTGGTGGCGGACTGGAATGCGCTGGCCGAGAGCGCGCGCAAGCTGGCGGCGCAACTGCCGGCCGAAAAGCGCGACGCCTTCTTCCAGCTGGTGCAGTACCCGGTGGAGGCGTCGGCCAACCTGAACGAACTGTATGCGACGGTGCAGCTGAACCGCCTGCATGCCGGCCAGGGCCGCGCGGACACCAATGCGCTGGCAGCGCGCGCCCGCGACCTGTTCGCGCGCGACGCCGAGCTGGCGCGCCAGTACCAGCAGGACGTCGCCGGCGGCAAGTGGAACCACATGATGGCGCAGAGCCACATCGGCTATACCAGCTGGCGCGATCCAACCACCAACATCATGCCCGAGGTGCGCGAGATCGCGGCGCCGCAGGCGGCGGCGCTCGGCGTGGCGGTGGAGGGCAGCGCGGCGGCGTGGCCGGCCGCATCGACGCTGCGCTTGCCGGCCGTCGATCCGTTCATGCCGGCGCCACCCTACATCGAGGTCTTCAACCGCGGCACGGCGCCGCTGCGCTATACGGCGCGCGCCGACCAGCCCTGGGTGAAGCTGAGCCGGGAAGAAGGCTCTGTGGACAGCACGCAGCGCATCGCGGTCGACGTCGACTGGGCCCGGGTGCCGGCAGGGACCGCTTCGGCCCGCATCACGGTCGCGGCGGCGGACGGCCAGGCTGCGACGGTCGAGCTGCCGCTGCGCCAGGCGGCGGCGGTGGTGGCGGCTACGGCCGGCGGCGTGTCCGGTTTTGTCGAAGGCGGCGGCGTGGTCGCCATCGAAGCCGAGCACCATGCACGCGCGCTGGCGCCGGCCGGACGGACCTGGCTGCGCGTGCCGGGGCACGGGCGCACGTTGTCCGGCATGACTACCTCGCCGGCAGAAGCGCCGGCGGCCACGCTGGCGGACGGCATGCGCCTCGAATACGACGTCCACCTGTTCGCAGCGGGTGCGGTCAAGGTACAGGCGACGCTGGCGCCGACGCTCAAGTTCCGGCCCGGCGCCGGCTTCCGCTACGCCGTCTCGTTCGACGACGAGGCCCCGCGCATCGTCGACGTGCATGCGGACGACTCGCTGCGGCACTGGGAAAAGATCGTGTCGGACGGGGCGGCAAGCTTCGTCTCGGAACACGCATTGGATCGGCCGGGGCGCCACACCCTCAAGTTCTGGGCACTCGACAGCGGCTTGGTGTTGCAGCGCCTGGTGATCGATGCCGGCGGCCTGCAGCCGAGCTATCTCGGGCCGCCGGAAAGCCTGCGCCGCCCGTAAGGACGGCCAGCCGCCGTCGGCGGCGGCTGGTCGGGCTCAGGTGCGGGTGGCGCTGCGCGCCGGCATCGCCTGCATCGCCTCCGCAATCGCCTGGCGCAGCGGCTTGGCACGCAGCTGGCCGTCGTAAGGGAGCGGCCGCATCGGCAGCTTGTCGGTGCGCGGCGCTTCGTCCCAGGTCTGCAGCCAGCTGATGTGGTCAGCCATGCCCCACAGCAGGAAGTCGCGCAGGCCCGGATACGACAGGGTCAGGTCGAGGTAGTCGCGCGCAGCCGCGGCCACGCCCGCATCGCGCCTGGCGATGTCGGCCGGCAGGCGGCGGTCATTGACGTCGAACTCGGTGATCAGGAGGTCGAAGCCCATGCCGGTGACTTCGTCGAGGAAGCGGCGCCATTCCATCAAGTCGGCCTTGCCGCGGTCGGCGCTCTCGTCCCAGGAGCCGATGTGGCTTTGCAGGCCGAGGGCGTGGATCGGGGTGCCGCGCTTTTTCAGCTCGGCCAGCATGGCCAGTACCCCGGCGCGATGCTTGGCGCTGCCGGTGTCGCCGCGCATGTAGTCGTTGTAGACCAGCTGGGCGTGCGGCGCGTATTCGTGGGCCAGGCGGAAGGCCAGGTCGATCTGGTCCATGGCGCCGTTCGACGCGCCGAACGCCCGCGTCAAGGCGTTCTGGCGCAGCTTGCCGTCGGCCGGATCGATGGCTTCGTTGACCACGTCCCAGCTCTTGATGTCGCTGCCGAAGTGCCGGCACACGGTCTGCACGTGTTTGCGCATCAGGCGCTCGGCGCCTCCCTTCGGCTGGGCGCCAAAGTCTTCCTTCGCGACCCAGGCCGGCAGCCATTTTTCGGCCTGCCAGAACAGGTTGTGGCCGCGCATCGCCATGCCTTTGTCTTTTGCCCAGGCCAGCATCGCATCGGCCGGGGCAAAGTTGGGCGCATCGCGGCGCGGTTCCAGCGCCTGCCATTTCATTTCGTTCTCGGCCACGATGATGCCGCATTCGCGCTCGACCAGCGCGCGGTAGGCGGCGTCGCCGAACTGTCTGGGGCCGGCGCTGATGGCGGTGCCGAAGCGCAGGCCCTTGGCCCGCGCGATATCCTTCAGCGCTTCGCCGCCGGCGGCGTTGGTGGCGGCCGCCTGGGCAAATGCGGCGGCGGGGAGCAGGGTGGCGCCGGCCAGGGCGCTGAGCATGGTGCGTCGTGTCGTCATCGGGTCTCCTTCTATATTAGTGTCGTTGTGGTGAAACTTCGTCAGCCGCGGCCGGGGGCATACGGGAAGGCCAGCGCGCGGTAGTAGTCGAGGGGGTGGGCCGGCGGCCGGGTGCCGGGCGGCAGCGGCAGGCCGTTCACGCCCTGGAAATAGGCGAGGCAGGCGTCGCGCCACCACTGCGCTTCCTCGCGCTGGCGCGCCAGGCGCTGGGCCACGTCGGCGCCGCGGCGCGCATCGACCAGCGGGCGCACGCGTTCCCACCCGGCTTGCATGGCCGCGGCTTCGGCCACGCCGTGGTCGTAACGGGCCACCAGTTCTTCCCACAGGCTGCGGCCGGATGGCATGCGGTAGGACCAGGGCAGGTGGTGGAACCACAGCAGGAATTCGGGCGGCGTGGTGGCGGGATCGGCAAAGCGGCGCGCGACTTCCGGCGCATACTGGGCCAGGGCGCTGCTGCCGGCGGCGCCGCGCTCGAAGCCGATGCCGTCGCGCGCGGCGCGGTGATAATAGACCGGGTTCCAGTCCGGACGTTCGAGGTTGTCGACCCAGGGCGCCGGACCGTGGTGGTGGCCGGTGCCCATCATGTGGTGCAGGCCGAGCGGCGTCATGTAGTCGACCACCGCTTCGCGCGAGCGCATCATCAAGGGCACGACGGTGTCGACCACGCGCGGGTCCGCCGACCAGGTCTGCTGCGTCCACTCGCGTGCGACCGCGCCGGCATCCAGCGCCGGGTCCCATGCCAGGCGGCCGAAGGCGTACCAGTTGGCCTGGTCGAAGTCGGAGCCGGACCAGGTGCGGCTGCTGCCGATGTTGGCCACGCCCGCAATCCCGCCCACCTTGCCGGCCTGGCCGCCGGCCAGCGCCTGCGCCACCGTGATGGAGCGTCCGCCGGCCCGGGTATCGAAGCGCAGCGCTTCCTGGAACAGCGGGCCCAGGTAGGCGAGGTGGGTAGCGAAGCCGAGGTACTCCTTGGTGATCTGGAATTCCATCATCAGCGGCGTGGCCGGCATGGCGCCGAACAGCGGGTGCACCGGCTCGCGCGGCTGGAAATCGATCGGGCCGTTCTTGACCTGCACGATGACGTTGGCGTCGAATTTGCCGTCGAGCGGCTTGAACTGGTCGTAGGCCTGTGCCGCGCGGTCGCTGTTCTTGTCGACTGCCTTGGCAGGGTGCGAGGCCGGGTTATAGACGAAGGCGCGCCACATCACGATGCCGTCGTGCGGGGCCAGCGCGCGCGCCAGCATGTTGGCGCCGTCGGCGTGGTTGCGGCCGTAATCCTGCGGACCCGGCTGGCCTTCGGAGTTGGCCTTGACCAGGAAGCCGCCGAAATCCGGAATCGCGCGGTAGATCTCGTCCGCCTTGCTGCGCCACCAGGCCGCCACCTCGGGGTCGAGCGGGTCGGCACTGCGGGTCTGCTTCAGCTCCAGCGGCGTCGACCAGCGCACCGACAGGTAGACGCGGATGCCGTACGGGCGCAGCACGTCGGCCACCGCGGCCGCCCTGGCGATGAAGGGCGCCCCCAGCACATCGGCCTTGGCGTTCACGTTGTTCAGCACCGCGCCGTTGATGCCCAGCGAGGCGTTGGCGCGCGCGTAATCGGTGTAGCGCGGGTCGACGATGCCCGGCAGCTCCCACCAGTTCCAGATCGATTCGCCGGCATAGCCGCGCTCCACCGTGCGGTCGAGATTATCCCAGTGGTCGAGCAGGCGGCGGGGCAGCGCCGGCGTCGACGCCAGCGGCAGGGCTGTGCCGGTCTGCAGCGCGCGCAGCCAGGCAAAGCTGCCATACAACAGGCCGATGTCGGTATTGGCAGCGATCAGGGTGACGTCGCGGCCGCGCAGGCGGGTGCGCTCGACCAGGTAGCCTTCCGCGCCGAGACCGCGCAGCCGGGGCTGGACCGGGGTATCGGCCGGCAGGTCGCTTGCGCGGGCCAGCACGATACTGCCGTCGGCGATGCCGCTGGTGCCGGTGCCGCCGCTAGTGCCGATGCCTGCACCGTCAGTGGCGCCGGAGGAGCGGCCGAGCAGGCCGGCCAGGCCGCGCTCGAGTTCCGCCCGGGCTGCGCGCACGGTCGGGCTGTCGGGCGCCAGGCTGGCGATGGCGCCGTGGGGCACCTGGGCGGCCCGGCCGGCCGGCAGCGGCGCGTAGCGCAGCCAGAGGCGGTAGCCATCCTCGTCGATCGGCCGGGCGTGTGCGCCGGCAGCCAGGCAGAGGCAAAGACCGAGGCACGCAAAAAACAGGCCGCGGAAAGTGAACAAGAGCGCGGCAGCCCGCCGCATTGCTGAGCATTGCACCATGAGTCTCCGTTTATTGTTCTTGAAATAATTGTTCGGACAAGCTTAGCCGACTCTTGGATGTTAGCGCAAACTTTCCGGTATTGAAATCGATTTCGTGGGCGTTTCACGGGTTTGCCCCGGCTGTAGCCCTATCGCATGGCCCGATGTTACTGTGCTAAGATAGCGCAAACAACAGCATCTGACGGGGTTTGCCAGACATGACCAAAGCTAAACTCGAACCGGGCACCGGGGCCATCCAGCAACAGGTCGAGCAGGACGTCGAGCGCCGCGGCCAGCCCACCATGGCCGATGTCGCCAAGCTTGCGGGCGTGTCGGCCATGACCGTGTCGCGTGTCATGAACGGCAAGGGCCTGGTGCGTGAGAGCACGCGGCGCAAGGTCGCGGAGGCCGTCGCCGCCCTGAATTACACCCCCAACCAGGAAGCGCGCAACCTGGCCGGCTCCAAGCCGATCCGGGTCGGTTTCCTGTACAGCAATCCGAGCGCCGGCTACCTGAGCGAATTCCTGGTCGGCCTGCTCAGTCAGTCGGGCCTGAACAACGTCCAGCTGTTCGTCGAAAAATGCGAGGCCGGCCAGCACGAGGAAGAGCAGACGCGCCACCTGATCGAGAATGGCCTGGACGGCATCATACTGCCGCCGCCGCTGTGCGACAGCGAAGCCATCATCGCCTGCGTGGCCGCGGCCGGGATTCCCGCCGTGGTGGTCGCCTGCGGCTTGCCGGACGAGCGCGTGAGCGCCGTCAGCGTCGACGACTACGATGCCGCCTACCACATGACGCGCCACCTGATCGCGCTTGGCCACCAGCGCATCGGCTTCGTGGTCGGCCATCCGAACCAGACCGCCAGCGGACGCCGCCTGGCCGGCTACCGCGCCGCCATCGAAGAGAAGGGCGCCGACAAGTCGGACGAGCTGGTGGTGCAGGGCATGTTCACCTACCGCTCCGGCCTCGATGCGGCCGAGCACCTGCTGGCGCTGGAAGAGCGCCCGACCGCGATCTTCGCCAGCAACGACGACATGGCCGCCGCCGCGGTCGCGGTGGCGCACCGCCTCGGGCTCGACGTGCCGGGCGACCTCACCGTCACCGGCTTCGACGATACCGCGCTGGCCACCACCATCTGGCCGGAACTGACCACGGTGCGCCAGCCGATCGCCGAGATGGCGCGCGAAGCGGTGCAGGCGCTGGTGCGCGGCGTGCGTGCGCTGCGCGAAGGCGGCGACGCCGAGCCGGAACGCATCCGCATGGACTTCGAACTGGTGCGGCGCCAGTCCGATGCGGCGCCGCGCATCCGTCCGCCGGCGCGCCTGCCCTCGGTCAAGCCGGGGCCCAAGACCGGCGCCACGGCCAAGCCGGCCGGCGCCAAGCGCGCGCATGCCGCCAGCTGACCCGTGAACGGGAAAGCGCGCCAGCGTGCTTTCCCTGCTGTTTCCACGCCTGCGGTCGCTATTCTTGATCGCGCTAACATCCTCATTCTACGCTCGCGCCGCGGCGCGCCGCTGCCGGACGGTCCTGTTTCATCCGGAACGCTAAACATCGTCCGAATAATTCGTTGACAACCCCCGATTTTGCCGTTTAGACTGGAATGGTTGCGGTAACATAAGTGTTACAAGAATGTTTTCCGCTCCCAGACTCACACGAAACACGCAGTTGGAGACACCGCCGGCCACGCCGGGCGGACCATAACGATAAGCAGTGGAGACGAGATCAATGGGTATCAAACGCAGGGAATTCCTGGCATCGGTGGGCGGCATCGCCGGTCTGGCCGTCGTGCCTGGCGTCGCGATGGCGCAAGGCGCAACCGCCGCCAAGGGCGGCGCAGCGCTGTACAAGCAGGCCGGCGCACCGGTCGATGCGCGGGTCGAAGACCTGCTCAAGCGCATGACGATCGACGAAAAGATCGCCCAGATGCAGTGCGTGTGGCAGCAAAAGGCCGCGCTGCAGAATGCCGACACCAGCTTCAATCCCGACAAGGCACGCGCCGCGCACCCGCACGGCATGGGCATGTTCGCGCGTCCGTCCGACCGCCAACTGGGCGCCGCCGCCAACGTGGCCGGCGACGCCGGCGAAACCGCGCACCGTGGCCCGCGCGAAACTGCCGAATACGTCAACGCCGTTCAGAAGTGGGCGATGGAAGGCACCCGCCTCGGCATTCCGGTGCTGATGCACGAGGAAGCGCTGCACGGCTACGTGGCGCGCGAAGCGACCAGCTTCCCGCAGGCGATCGGCCTGGCCTCGAGCTTCGACCCGGTGCTGGTCGAGAAGATCTTCAGCGTGGCGGCACGCGAGATGCGTGCCCGCGGCGCCAACCTGGCGCTGGCGCCGGTGGTCGACGTGGCGCGCGAGCCGCGCTGGGGCCGCATCGAGGAAACCTATGGCGAAGACCCGCATGTCTGCGGCGTCATGGGCAAGGCGGCCGTCCTCGGCTTTTCCGGCAACACGCTGCCGCTGGCGCAGGACAAGGTGTACGCCACCCTGAAGCACATGACCGGCCACGGCCAGCCCGAAAGCGGCACCAACATCGGCCCGGCCAACGTCGGCGAGCGCACGCTGCGCGAAGACTTCTTCCCGCCTTTCGAAAAGCTGATCCGCGAGACCAGGATCGCCGCGGTCATGCCTTCCTATAACGAGATCGACGGCATCCCGTCGCACGCCAATCGCTGGCTGCTGACGGACGTGCTGCGCAAGGAGTGGGGCTTCAAGGGCGTGACCGTGTCCGACTACATGGCGGTCAACGAACTGGTGACCCGCCACAGCCTGGCCGCCAATCCGAAGGAAGCGGCGCTGCGCGCGGTAAAAGCCGGGGTCGACATCGAGACGCCGGATCCGCTGGGCTACCTGAAGCTGTCGGAGCTGGTCCGCGAGGGGAAAATCTCGAACGCCGAGATCGACGCCATCGTGCGGCGCATCCTGAAACTGAAATTCGAAGCCGGCCTGTTCGAGAACCCCTACGCCGACGTGGCCCAGGCCAACGCGCGCACGGCGACGCCGGATGCGATTGCGCTGGCGCTGGAAGCGGCGCGCCGCAGCGCCGTCCTGCTGAAGAACGACAAGGGCCTGCTGCCGCTGCAGCCGAACAAGGTCGGCAGGATGCTGCTGCTCGGCACCCATGCGAAAGACACGCCGATCGGCGGCTACTCGGACGTGCCGCGCCACGTGGTCTCGGTCTACGAGGGCCTGCAGAAGGAGGCGCAGGCCCAGGGCTTCAGCCTGGCGTATTCGGAAGGCGTGCGCCTGACCGAAGGCCGGGTCTGGGGCAAGGACCAGATCGTGTTCACCAAGCCGGAAGTCAATGCGCGCCTGATCGCCGAGGCGGTGGAAGCCGCGAAGTCGGCCGACACGATCGTCATGGTCCTGGGCGACAACGAGCAGACCGCGCGCGAAGCCTGGGCCGACAACCACCTGGGCGACCGTACCAGCCTGGACCTGATCGGCCAGCAGAACGACCTGGCGCGCGCCATCTTTGCGCTGGGCAAGCCGACGGTGGTGCTGCTGCTGAACGGGCGTCCGCTGTCGGTGAATCTGCTGGCCGAACGCGCCGACGCGCTGCTCGAGTGCTGGTACATGGGCCAGGAAACCGGGAACGCGGTGGCCGACCTGCTGTTCGGCCGCGCCAACCCGGGCGGCAAGCTGCCGGTGTCGATCGCGCGCGATACCGGCCAGCTGCCGATGTACTACAACCGCAAGCCGAGCAGCCGGCGCGGCTACATCGACGGCACCACGACGCCTTTGTTCCCGTTCGGTTTCGGGCTGTCGTACACCCGCTTCGAGATCTCGGCGCCGACCCTGCAGGCGGCGCGCATCGGCACGGGCGGCAGTACCCGCGCCCAGGTCCAGGTGCGCAACGTCGGCAACGTGCGCGGCGACGAAGTCGTGCAGCTGTACATTCGCGACGACGTCAGCTCGGTCACGCGCCCGCTGCTGGAACTGAAAGGCTTCCAGCGCGTGACGCTGGAGCCGGGCGAAACCCGTACCGTCAGCTTCGACATCAAACCGACCGACCTGTGGTTCTTCAACGCCGAGATGAAGCGCGTGGTCGAGCCGGGCACCTTTACCATTTTCGCCGGACCGAACAGCGTCGACCTGAAAAAGACGACCCTGACGGTGGCCTGAGCCTGAAAGCGAGGACAAGATGACTGCACAGCAGACAAATGTATTACCCGAGGACGTCGCCAGCGCGCTGCTGGTCGGCCGCGTCTGGCGTCCGGCGCCTGTGAACGGCCCGGCGGTGGTGGCGGTGCGCGGCGGCCGCGTGATCGACATCACCCGCCACGCACCGACCGTCGCCGACCTGTTCGAGCGCGACGATGCCGCGGCGATCGCACGCACGGCGCCGGGCGAGGACCTGGGCGACGTCGCGGAACTGATCGCGGCTTCGGAAAACCATCCCGCACCCGGCGCTTTACGTTTGCTGGCGCCGTGCGACCTGCAGGCGATCAAGGCCGCCGGCGTGACCTTCGCGGTCAGCCTGCTGGAGCGCGTGATCGAAGAGCAGGCCAAGGGCGACCCGGCGCGCGCCGACGAATTGCGCCAGACCCTGCAGGCGTCGATCGGCAGCAACCTGTCGGACATGAAGCCGGGCTCCGACGCGGCGCTGCGCCTGAAGGACGAGCTGATCGAGCGCGGCCTGTGGTCGCAGTACATGGAAGTCGGCATCGGGCCCTACGCCGAAGTCTTCACCAAGTCGCAGCCGATGTCGTCTGTCGGCCATGGCGCGGAAGTCGGCCTGCACCCGATCTCGAACTGGAACAACCCGGAACCGGAGATCGTGCTGGCGGTGAACAGCCGCGGCATCGTGCTCGGCGCGACGCTCGGCAACGACGTCAACCTGCGCGACATCGAAGGCCGCAGCGCGCTCCTGCTGGGCAAGGCCAAGGACAACAACGGCTCGTGCGCGATCGGTCCCTTCATCCGCCTGTTCGACAACGGCTTCACCATGGACACGCTGCGCCAGGCCGAGGTGCGCATGCTGATCGAAGGCGTCGACGACGGCTTCACGCTGGAAGGCAGCAGCCAGATGCGCGAGATCAGCCGCGACCCGCTCGACCTGGTCGCCCAGACCTGCGGCGCCCACCACCAGTACCCGGACGGCTTCATGCTGTTCCTGGGGACGATGTTCTCGCCGATCAAGGACCGCGACGCGGCCGGCGGGGGCTTCACCCACCACACCGGCGACCGCGTCAGCATTTCGACGCCGACGCTCGGCACCCTGGTCAACACCGTCCAGCGCAGCGACGAGATCGAGCCCTGGACTTTCGGCGTGCGCGCCCTGTACAAGAGCCTCGCGCAACGCGGCATCCTTCAAGAGAATTGAATGTCTGACTCCAACCAACAAGATTTCGTCTACGCCAGCTACCCCGACCTGAAGGGCAAGCGCGTGGTCATCACCGGCGGCGGCAGCGGCATCGGCGGCGAGCTGACCACGGCCTTTGCCGGGCAGGGCGCCCATGTCGTCTTCCTCGACATCGCCGAGGAAGCTTCGCGCGAGCTGGAAAAAACGCTGGGCGGCGCCCCGATCGCGCCGCGCTTCGTCAAGTGCGACCTGACCAACCTCGATGAACTGCAGGCCGTGTTCGCACGCATCCAGGAAGAGCTGGGCGGGGTCGATATCCTGCTCAACAATGCAGCCAACGACGACCGCCACGACATCGAGGACGTCACCCCGTCCTACTGGGACAGCCGCATCAACGTCAACCTGCGCCACATGTTCTTCTGCACCCAGGCGGTACTGCCGGGGATGAAGGAAAGGCGCCAGGGCGCGATCCTGAACTTCGGCTCGATTTCCTGGCACCTGCCGCACCACCGCCTGCACCTGTACATGACCTCCAAGGCCGGCATCGAAGGCATGACGCGGGCGCTGGCGCGCGACGTCGGCGAGTTCGGCATCCGCGCGAACACCGTCATCCCGGGCGCGGTGCGCACCCCGCGCCAGCAGGCGCTGTGGCACAATCCGGAAGAGGAGGCGCGCATCCTGGCAGGCCAGTGCCTGCCCGAGCGCGTCGAGATGCAGGACGTGGCCGCGCTGGCCCTGTTCCTGGCCTCGAACAATGCGCGCCATTGCAGCGGGCGCGAATACTTCGTCGATGCGGGGTTCTACGGCGCATGAACACTTCACTTCTCTCCTGCCTGTGGGATGTCGGCGCCACCCTCGGCGAGGGGGCGCTCTGGGATGCGGTCAACCGGCGCGTCTGGTTCGTCGACATCAAGGGCCGCCGCATCCACCGCTGCGAACACGATGGCACCGGCCGCCAAAGCTGGGACGCACCGGGCCAGGTCAGCTTCATCGTGCCCGCCAGCGATGGCGGCATGGTCTGCTCGCTCGAGGATGGCCTGTACCGCTTCGTCGAGGCCACCGGTGAGTTCATCCCGCTGGCGAAGGTCGAGGCCGACCAGGCCGGCAACCGCTTCAACGACGGCCACGTCGACGCCGCCGGCGCCCTCTGGTTCGGCTCGATGCACGACGCCGAAGAGCTGCCTGCCGGCGCGCTGTACCGCTTCGACGGCGCCGAAGTGCGGCGCATGGACGATGGGTACGTGATCACCAACGGCCCGGCCGTCAGCCCGGACGGCGCCACGCTGTACCACACCGACACGCTGCAAAAGCGCGTGTACGCCTTCGACCGCGCGGCGGACGGCAGCCTGTCGAACAAGCGCGTGTTCGTGGAGATTACCGACGGCGGCTACCCGGACGGGATGGCGGTCGACGTCGACGGCAATGTCTGGGTCGCCACCTTCGGCGGCTGGCGCATCGACCGCTTCGACGCCGGCGCTACCAAGATCGGTGAAGTGCGCTTCCCGTGCGCGAACGTCACCAAGCTCGCCTTCGGCGGCGACGATCTGCGCACGGTGTACGCCACCACGGCGCGCAAGGGTTTATCGGAAAAGGAACTGGCGGACCAGCCGCTGGCTGGCGGCCTGTTCACGTTCCGCGCGGAGACGCCGGGACTGCCGCCGCACTTGCTGCGGATCGAGGAATAATGAAATGACTGAACAAACGAACAAGCCGCGCTTCCGGTCCCAAGACTGGTTCGACAATCCGGACCGCATCGACATGACCGCGCTCTACCTCGAGCGCTTCATGAACTACGGGATCACGCCCGACGAGCTCCGCTCCGGCAAGCCGATCATCGGCATCGCCCAGAGCGGCAGCGACCTCACGCCCTGCAACCGCATCCACCTGGAACTGGCCAGGCGCATCCGCGAAGGCATCCGTGACGCCGGCGGCATCCCGATGGAATTCCCGCTGCACCCGATCTTCGAGAACTGCCGCCGTCCAACCGCGGCGCTCGACCGCAACCTGGCCTATCTCGGCCTGGTCGAGATCCTGCACGGTTACCCGATCGACGCGGTCGTCCTCACCACCGGTTGCGACAAGACCACGCCGGCCCAGTTGATGGCCGCGGCCACGGTCGACATCCCGGCCATCGTGCTGTCCGGCGGGCCGATGCTGGACGGCTGGTTCGAGGGCGAACTGGTGGGCTCGGGCGCCGCCATCTGGAAAGGCCGCCGGCGCCTCGCCGCGGGCGAGATCGACGAACAGAAATTCATCGACATCGCCACCGCCTCCGCGCCCTCGGCCGGCCACTGCAACACCATGGGTACGGCGTCGACCATGAACGCCGTGGCCGAAGCGCTCGGCATGTCGCTGACCGGGAACTCGGCGATTCCGGCGCCGTACCGCGAGCGCGGCCAGATGGCCTACGAGACCGGCCGCCGCATCGTCGGCATGGCGCATGAAGACCTGCGCCCCTCTAAAATCCTGACGCGCGACGCCTTCCTCGATGCGATCGTGGTGAATGCCGCCATCGGCGGTTCCAGCAACGCCCAGCCGCACATCGTGGCGATGGCGCGCCATGCCGGCGTCGAGATCCTCGAGTCGGACTGGATGGAATACGGCTACGACGTGCCGCTGCTGCTCAACATGCAGCCGGCCGGCAAATACCTGGGCGAGCGCTTCCACCGCGCCGGCGGTACCCCGGCGATCATGTGGGAGCTCGAGCAAAAAGGCCTGTTGCGCTCGAAGCGCCCGACCGTGACCGGACGCACGATGGCCGAGAACCTGGTCGGCCGCGAAAGCCATGACCGCGAGATGATCCGGCCGTTCGACGATCCACTCAAGCATACCGCCGGCTTCATGGTCCTGAAGGGCAACCTGTTCGACTTTGCGATCATGAAGACCAGCGTCATCTCGGAAGCCTTCCGCGCGCGTTACCTGTCCGAGCCGGGCAACGAGAACCGTTTCGAATGCAAGGTCGTCGTGTTCGACGGCTCCGACGATTACCACCACCGCATCAACGACCCATCGCTCGACATCGACGAACGCACGATGCTGGTGATCCGCGGCGCCGGCCCGGTGGGCTGGCCCGGGTCGGCCGAGGTGGTCAACATGCAGCCGCCGGATGCGCTGATCAAGCAGGGCATCACGGCCCTGCCGACCCTGGGCGACGGCCGCCAGTCCGGCACCTCGGACAGCCCGTCGATCCTGAACGCCTCGCCGGAAAGCGCGGCCGGCGGCAACCTCGCGCTGCTGCGCAGCGGCGACGTGGTGCGCGTGGACCTGAACAGCGGCCGCTGCGACGTCCTGATTCCGGATGAAGAGCTGGAACAACGGCGCCAGGACGCGCCGCCGGCGATTCCGCCGAACCAGACGCCATGGCAGCAGATCTACCGCGCCACGGTCGGCCAGCTGCACACCGGCGCCTGCATGGAGCTGGCGCTGGAATACCGCGGCGTGCGTGACGACATGCCGCGTCACAATCACTAAGCACTGAGCATTACATATATAAGTAACAGGAGACAGGACATGAAAAAAATCATCCAGGCAGTGACGCTGGCATGCGCGATGCTCGGCTCGGCCGGCGTGGCGCACGCCGATGCGGCCCACCCGAAGATCGGCTTCTCGATCGACGACCTGCGCCTCGAGCGCTGGGCGCGTGACCGCGATTACTTCACGGCCGCCGCCGACAAGCTGGGCGCCAAGGTCTTCGTGCAATCGGCCGACGCCAGCGAGCAACGCCAGATCGCCCAGATCGAGAACCTGATCTCGCGCGGCGTCGACGTGCTGGTGATCGTGCCCTACAACGCGACGGTGCTGAACAACGCCATCCGCGAAGCGAAGAAGGCCAAGATCAAGGTCGTGTCCTACGACCGCCTGATCCTGAACGCCGACGTCGACGCCTACATCTCCTTCGACAACAAGGCGGTCGGCGAGCTGCAGGCGCAGTCGCTGGTCGCCCTGAAACCGAAGGGCAACTACTACCTGCTGGGCGGCGCCCCGACCGACAACAACGCGAAGATCCTGCGCGAAGGCCAGATGAAGGTGCTGCAGCCGCTGGCCGACAAGGGCGACATCAAGATCGTCGGCAAGCAGTGGGTCAAGGACTGGAGCGCCTCCGAGGCGATGGCGATCGTCGAGAACGCGCTGACCGCCAACGGCAACAAGATCGACGCCGTGGTGGCTTCCAACGACGCCACCGCCGGCGGCGCGATCCAGGCGCTGGCCGCGCAGAAGCTGGCCGGCAAGACCGTGGTCTCGGGCCAGGACGCCGACCTGGCCGCGGTGCGCCGCGTGATCGCCGGCACCCAGGCCATGACCGTCTACAAGCCGCTGCGCGAGATTGCGACCAATGCCGCCAACCTGGCGGTGCAGCTGGTGCGTGGGCAGAAGCCGGGGTTCAATGCGCAGTTGAACAACGGGTTCAAGAACGTGGATACGGTGTTGCTGAAGCCTGTTTTGCTGAACAAGCAGAATGTGGACGTTCTGGTCAAAGACGGTTTCTATACGCAGGCGCAGTTGGCAGGCAAATAAACGCGCACTCAAGCAACGTCGCCCCTGCGCAGGCAGGGGCCCAGTTTGCTCGCGCAGTCGAGACGCCGGCAACCTTGGACCCCTGCCTTCGCAGGGGCGACGTTCATACGTACGTACGCAATCCCCATTACACGTATCACTGAGCCCGCAATGTCCGACTACCTGTTACAAATGAAGGCCATCGCCAAGCACTTCGACGGCGTCCCCGCCCTCGACGGCATCGACCTGGCCATCCGTCCCGGCGAATGCATCGGCCTGTGCGGCGAAAACGGCGCCGGCAAGTCGACCCTGATGAAGGTGCTGTCGGCGGTCTACCCGCACGGCACCTGGGACGGCGAAATCCTGCTCGACGGCGCGCCGCTGCGTGCGCGTTCGGTGCGCGAGACCGAGGCCGCCGGCATCATCATCATCCACCAGGAACTCATGCTGGTGCCCGAGCTGTCGGTGGCCGAGAATATCTTCCTCGGCAACGAGCCGACGCTGCCGGGCGGCCGCCTGGACTACCACGCCATGAACCGGCGTGCCGAAGAGATCCTGGATGAACTCAAGCTGCCCGACGTGAACGTGGTGCTGCCGGTGAAGAACTACGGCGGCGGCCACCAGCAGCTGATCGAGATCGGCAAGGCGCTCAACAAGAAGGCGCGGCTGCTGATCCTGGACGAGCCGTCGGCTTCGCTCACCGCCGCCGAAATCGCGGTGCTGCTCGAGATCATCCGCGACCTGAAAGCCAAGGGCGTCGCCTGCGTCTACATCTCGCACAAGCTGGAAGAGGTGGCGGCGATCTGCGACACCATCGTCGTCATCCGCGACGGCAAGCACATCGCCACCACGCCGATGCAGCAGATGAACGTCGACCGCATCATCGCCCAGATGTGCGGGCGCGAGATGAACCAGCTCTATCCGTCGCTGCCGCACGCGATCGGCGAGGTGGTGATGGAAGCGCGCCACATCACCTGCTGGGACCCGGACCAGCCGCAGCGCAAGAAGGTCGACGACGTGTCCTTCCAGCTGCGCCGCGGCGAGATCCTCGGCATCGCCGGCCTGGTCGGCGCCGGCCGCACCGAACTGGTCACCGCCATCTACGGTTCCTACGAGGGCGCGTACGAAGGCGAGGTCTGGCTCGACGGCCGGCGGGTGAACACGGCGAATCCGCTCAAGGCGATCGACGCCGGCTTCGCGCTGGTGCCGGAAGACCGCAAGCACCACGGCATCGTGCGCGATTTGTCGGTGGGCGAGAACATCACGCTGTCGGTGCTGTCGCGCTACTCGAAAATGTCGCGCATCGACGACGGGCTCGAGTCGCGCGAGGTGGCCGAGCAGATCCGGCGCCTGGCGCTGAAGACGGCCAGCCCGGCGCTGCCGATCACGGCGCTCTCGGGCGGCAACCAGCAGAAGGCGGTGCTGGCCAAGATGCTGCTGACAGGTCCGCGGGTGCTGATCCTGGACGAGCCGACCCGCGGCGTGGACGTCGGCGCCAAGTTCGAGATTTATAAACTGATGCTCGAGCTGGCGGCGCAGGGCATCGCCATCATCATGGTGTCGTCGGAACTGGCCGAAGTGCTGGGCGTGTCCGACCGCGTGCTGGTGATGGGAGAGGGCAGGCTGCGCGGCGATTTCGCGAACCAGGGGCTGACCCAGGAGATGGTGCTGGCGGCTGCAATCGGCCAGGGTCAAATGCAGGAACAACAACAGGGACAACGACATGGATAAGGCACAAGCGCCGCTCCAGGCCGCAGCACGACGCGCGGCACCGGGCACCGGCGGCGGCATCAATTTCAAGCAGATCTTCACCCAATATAAAATCCTGGCGCTGCTGGTGGCGATCGCGGTCATCTGGGCTTTCTTCAGCTGGAAGACCGATGGCGGCTTCACCTCGGCGCGCAACCTGTCGAACCTGATGCGCCAGATGTCGGTGACCGGCATCCTGGCCTGCGGCATGGTGTTCGTCATCATCGCCGGCGAAATCGACCTCTCGGTCGGCTCGCTGCTCGGCCTGCTGGGCGGGGCGGCGGCGGTGCTCGACGTGACGCACCACCTGCCGCTGCCGCTGTCGATGGCGATCGTGCTGGCCAGCGGCCTGCTGCTCGGCTTCGTCAACGGCTATTTGACGGCGTATGCGGGGATACCCTCGTTCATCGTCGGCCTGGGGGGGATGCTGGCCTACCGCGGCATCGTGCTCGGGATCACCGGCGGCTCGACCATCGCGCCGATCTCGCCCGGGTTCGAGCAGCTCGGCCAGGCCTACCTGCCCCCGATGTTCGGCATCGTGCTCGGCGTCGTGCTGTTCGCGCTGGCGGGGGTACTGGCCTGGCGCCAGCGCGTCAGCCAGGCGCGCCACCAGCTGCCGGTGATCGCCCTGTGGCGCTCGGTGTTCCGCGTGGCGCTGGCCGGCATCGTGCTGGCCGGCTTCATCGCAACCTTCAACAGCTATGAAGGCATCCCGCTGCCGGTGCTGATCCTGCTGGTGCTGCTGGGCGTGTTCAGCTACATCGCCAAGCAGACCGTGTTCGGCCGCCGCATCTACGCGGTCGGCAGCAACATGGAGGCCACCCGCCTTTCCGGCATCAACGTGCGCGCCGTGAAATTGTGGATCTTCGGGCTGATGGGGCTGATGTGCGCACTGGCGGGCCTGATCAACACCGCACGCCTGGCAGCCGGTTCGCCGTCGGCCGGCACCTCGGGCGAACTGGACGTGATCGCGGCCTGCTTCATCGGCGGCACCTCGATGCGCGGCGGCGCCGGCACCGTGCACGGCGCGCTGGTCGGGGCGCTGGTGATGGCGAGCCTGGACAACGGCATGTCGATGCTGGACGTCGACACCTACTGGCAGATGATCGTGAAGGGTGCGATCCTGACGCTGGCGGTGTGGCTGGATGTGGCTACGCGGAGCGGGCGCCGCTAGACGTTTTGAAGTAGCGTGAATGAAAAAGCCAGCCCGATCGGCTGGCTTTTTCATGTCCTGCGCAAGGCTCAATCCTTGTACTTCGGCCCATTATGCAGGAAGACGCCGCCCTGGAAGGTCAGGGTGATGTCGTTCATGTCTTCCCACTGCACCGCCTGCGGGATCTTGTGCGCGAATTGCCGGGAGCTCTGCACTGGCTTGTAGGCCAGGTGCTTCGCGTGGCGGTCGTCCCACCAGCGGCCGTCGTTGTCCGAGATGCCGAAGGTGATCGTGTGGCCCACGCGCGGCGTGGTCAGGGATCGCCACAGCAGCTGCACCAGGTCGTCCAGGCCGAGCCAGGTGACCATCTGGCGGTAATTGGTGGCTTCTTCCCAGCAGTAGCCGATGCGGATGCACACGGTCTCGATGCCGAAACGGTCCCAGTAATAGCGCGAGATGGATTCTCCGAACACCTTCGAGACGCCGTAGTAGCCGTCCGGCCGTGTCGGCATGCTCGCATCGACCTGGTCGGTGGTCTTGTACATGCCCATCGTGTGGTTGGTGCTGGCGAAGACCACACGCCGGATGCCGAGCTTGTGGACCGCTTCGTACAGGTTGGCCATGCCCAGGATGTTGGCCTGCATGATGGGTTCGAACGCTTCCTCGGTCGAGACGCCGCCGAAATGCAGGATGGCGTCCACGCCTTCGCACATCGCCATCACCTGGTCGCGGTCGGCCAGGTCGCACTGGACGATTTCCTCGTGAGGCTGGGCCTCGCCGACCGGAACCAGGTCGGCCAGCCGCACGACGTCGGCGAACTGCTGCAGGTGCGGGCGCAGGCGGCGGCCCAGGTTGCCGGCGGCGCCGGTGAACAGGATGCGTTTGAATGGTTTGGTCATGGATGGCGTGAACAGAGTGCGGATGATGCGCGATTGTCGCAGATGTCGGGCCGCCGAGGCGCTCAATGCCCTGACATTTTTTGCATCGAAAAAGAAAATGCCGCGGACCGCAAGCGGCCCACGGCATCACCGGAAAGTGCCTCCCGGGACTTAGAACGAGTACTGTGCCTGCACCGTGTAGCGCGGACCGCTCATGAAGATCTGGCGGGTGAACATGCCGGCGTGCTGCTGCATGATCTGGCGCGTCTTGGCGTTGTTCAGGTTCTGGGCTTCCAGGCCGAGGCGGAACTTGTCCGTGAAGTCATAGAAGATCGAACCGTCCAGCTGGCCGTACGGTGCCTGCCACAGCGGCAGGCCGTAAGCCTGGTCGTTGTTCGGCGTCGGGATCAGGAAACGCTGGCCCGCATCCGGATTCGTGTTCAGGCCGTTGTTGCCGCGGCTGCCCCAGGTGTTGACGGCAACCAGGTAACGCGAGCGCCAGTTGTAGGCCAGGCGCGCCGACAAACCGCTCTTTTCGTACATCACCGCGAAGTTGATCGTGTGACGCGACAGGCCCTGCAGCGGGGTGTTGCCGAACGGACGTCCATCGGTGTCGCAGCCGTTGATCGACAGGTTCATGTTCGAGGCGTCGCTGCCCGCGCAGAAGGCGGCCGGCACCGGATTGTCCAGCTTGCGCTCGCTGGACACATAGGTCCAGCTGGCCTGGGTACCGATACCGCGCAGCCAGTCGGGCACGAAGTCGTAGTACTGCTGGTGCGCGATCTCGAAGCCGCGGGCAAAGCCGTGGGCACCGTTGACCGGATGGGTGATCGCGAAGGTCTGGTCCTTGCCGTTGACATCCTTCACCGTGTAACCGTAGACGGTGTTCACGACGATATCCTTGATGTCCTTGTTGAAGGCCGAGAAGGTCAGCGAACCGGCCTTGGCGAAGTACCACTCGGCGGTCAGGTCGACGTTGGTCGCCGTGGTCGGCTTCAGCAGCGGGTTGCCGTCGCTGGTACCGGTCAGGTTGTTGCCACTGAAGACCACGCGCTGGTCCGCCAGCGTGACCGGGTCCTTGATCGTCAGCTGGTTGGCCGGCGAGGTCAGGGTGGTCAGCGACTGCAGCTGGTTGAAGTCCGGACGCGACATCGACTTCGCCACGGCGAAGCGGAACTGCAGCTTGTCGCTGTACTTCATCCGCAGGTTCAGGCTCGGCAGCCAGTTGTGGTACGAGGTATCGGTGGATTGCGGGGTCTCGAACTTGGCGATGTTCACCAGCGTGTTCGCGCCTTCCACAGGCACGTCGCCCGGGATGCTGACGTTGGCGGGGTCGTATGCGATATAGCCGTGCGTGGTGTTCGACGTCTTCACGTAGCGGACGCCGATGTTGCCGTCGATCGGGTACTTCAGGTCGTCGAAGCCGAAGCGCAGCTGCGTGTAGGCGGCGCGCGTCTTCTCGGTCTGGGTGTTGAGCGCGGACGGGGTGTCGAAGGTCGCGGGTTTCCAGGCGTCGCAGGTACCCCAGCCCTGGGCAGCGGACTGCTCTGCGCACAGGACGTCGTGGTAGCTGTGCAGCGTGGTCCAGCCGTTCGGGAAGTCGCGGGCGATCGCATCGGTCGGATACAGCATCGCCGGGATGGCTACCTTGCCGTCGAAGAAGTTGGGAATCTGCGCCAATTCGACGTTGCCGGCGAAGCGCGGGTCGTTCAGGCGTGCGACGCCGGGAATCTGCCAGCCTTCCATCCACGGGAAGGTGATGCCAGACCAGTTGTAGAACTTCTGGGCCTTGTGGTTTTCGCCTTCGCGGTCGGCCATGCGGACGCCGAAGCGGATGTCGCGCAGCACCGGGTCGTCGAAGGCGAACTTGACGTCGCTGCGCCAGGTCTTCTGGTTGGCCTTGGCGTGGTCCAGCGCTTCCTGGGTGTAGGCCCAGTAGTAGTTCTTCGGGTCCGCCATGAACTGCGCCGAGCCCAGGCCGATCTGCGGCAGGTCGCCGGTGACGTCGATCTGCTGGTTCGGCAGGATGAAGCCGGTCGACACGTCGGCGTCGAAGCCCTCGGTGGTGGAATGGACGTGCTGGAAGTCGTTGGTCCAGGTCAGGGCCGGCGTGATGCGCCACTGGACGTTCAGCGCCAGGTCGCGCGTGCTCGATTCGCGCGAGTTGATGCGGCGCGAGCTGTAGAACGGCGAACCGCCATAGCTCGGGTTCGAGATCGTGCCGCTCTGGAAGGCGCCATTGTTATCGTAGACGACGTCGGTGCCGGCCACCTGCTGGTACCACTTGTCTTCGGACGAGGCCACCACACGCTCGCTCAGGTCTTCCTTGTATTTCGTCTTGAAGTAGGTCAGCGATGTCGTGATGTCGCGGTTTGGACGCCACTGGAAGGCAGCGTAGTCGCCGCGGCGGGTACGCTCGAATTCCTGCGAACGCAGGCCGCCGCCCAGCGGCAGCCATTTCGTCGCGTCGCGGTTGTACTCGGCCGGGTTGCGCGAATTCACGTGCGGGAAGTACGGATCGATTCCGATGGCGTCGGTACGGCTCGGGTTCTTCGCGTGCGCGAAGTCGACCAGGGCGCCGAATTCACCGAACGCCGTGTTCCAGCGGTTCGACAGCAGCAGGGTGCCGGTCGGCCCCTTTTTCTTGTTCAGGTCGGAATAGGTTTCCGATGCGCCCAGCGAGCCCTTGAAGCCCTTGAAGTCGAACGGCATGGCCGTGCGCAGGTTGACCAGGCCCGCGAGCGCGCCTTCGATCTGTTCCGCGGACGGGTTCTTGTAGACGTCGACGCCGGCCATCAGCTCCGGCGCCACGTCGGAAAAGCCGAGAGAGCGGCCGCCGCCGGCCGAGAACGCGTCGCGGCCGTTGACTTCCGAGCGCACGTAGGTAAGGCCGCGCACCGAAACGCCGGAACCTTCGACGGCCTGGCGGTTCGGGTCCCCCGCCATGTTGCGGTCCATGGTCACGCCGGCGATACGCTGCAGCACCTCGGTGACCGAACGGTCCGGCAGCTTGCCGATGTCTTCGGCGACGATGGAGTCGACGACTTCGTCGGCGTCCTGCTTGAGTTTCTGCGCCGATTGCAAGGCGGCGCGCTGGCCGCTGACGACCACCACGGCGCCCTTGCCGGCGGTGGCTTCGGCATTCGCCGTGGTCGCGGTTTGTGCCCATGCTGCGTGGGCGTAAAGGACGGTCGCCTGCGCGACCGCCATGGCGATCGCAGTTTTCTGGAATCTCACTTTGTCTCCCCCGATATAGGTGGTGTTTTTTATCTGAACCTGAAAAAGCACAGTGCTTCGCACAGCATCGATAACACTGATTGTTCTACGCTATCATAAAATGTAAGTATGTACCTTACATGTGTGTAAGTTTTGTATATATGCAACACGTGTAAGGCTGATTTGTCGAAAAAACAGGCAATCTCGGTTCGCAAAACAATCATTCTTTTGCGAAATTACAACATGTGCTTGCCTTCCCCGCCGGCTCATGCTTTCCTCTTATGGAATCGATTTCAGGCGGAGCAATGTACGGCGCTTAAAAGCGCCTGGCATTCCGGTGCCATGCAGTTCAGCAAGTTCTTGTGCTGGTCTTGCCGTCGTGCGCTGCGCGTGCTCCAGCGGCCGCACTCTGCAGCGTCGGGAAACGGCGCTCCCGGGCGCTTGTGCAGCACTATCCACGCTACATATGTTAGCGCAAACAGCAGCGCCGCATGGCGAGTTGCCGTTTTTTGAAGGGAGAACAGTCCACGCATGAGGAATCACATCACTGCAATCCTGTTGTCGGCCCTGGCCGCTGCAGGCGCACACGCCGCACCCGCCGCGGATGGCATTCCCATCCCGCGCATCGTCGAACGCGACGGCCGCCACGCCCTGATGGTCGACGGCGCGCCTTTCCTGGTGCTGGGCGGCCAGGCCCACAACTCCAGCAACTACCCGGCGGCGCTGCCCAAGGTATGGGCCGCGCTGGCGGATGCGCATGCGAACACGCTCGAGATCCCGGTGGCCTGGGAACAGGTCGAGCCGGAAGAGGGCCGGTTCGACTTCAGCTACCTCGACACGCTGGTCGGGCAGGCGCGCCAAAAGCAGGTGCGTTTGGTGCTGCTGTGGTTCGGCACCTGGAAGAATACCGGCCCGTCCTACGCCCCGGCCTGGGTCAAGCTCGACAACCGGCGCTTCCCGCGCATGCTCGACCGCGACGGCAAGTCGAGCTACTGCCTGTCGCCGTTCGGGGAGGCGACGCTGGCCGCCGACCGCAGGGCCTTCGTCGCCATGATGGAACACCTCAGGCAGATCGATGCCGGCCGGCGCACCGTGATCATGGTGCAGGTCGAGAACGAGGTCGGGACCTATGGCCTGGAACGCGATTTCGGGCAGGCGGCGCAGGCGGCGTTCGGGCAGCCGGTGCCGGCGGCGGTGCTGGCGCGCCAGAAGCCGGTGCAGGCGCCACGGCCGGGCGGCAAGCAGGCCGGCACCTGGACCGAAGTGTATGGCGATTACGCCGGCCAGTACTTCCATACCTGGGCGATCGCACGCTACATCGAAGAGATCGCGCGCGCCGGGCGCGCCGTCTACGACCTGCCGATGTTCGTCAACAATGCGCTGCGCGATCCGGGACCCTTGCCGGCGCCGCCATGGAAATCGGACTTCGCCAGCGGCGGGCCCACCTACGACGTGATCGGCATCTATAAAGCCGCCGCCCCGCACATCGACTTTGCCGGCCCGGACATCTACATGCCGGAGTCCAGCAAGGTCAGCGCCAACCTGGAACGCTTCCAGCGCCGCGACAATGCGCTGATGGTGCCGGAAATGGGCAATGCCGCCGGCTATGCGCGCTACGTCTATCAGATCCTGGGCCGCGGCGCGCTCGGCGTGGCGCCCTTCGGCATCGACTATGCCAGCTACAGCAACTACCCGCTCGGCGCGAAGTTCACCGACCGCCGCATGGTCGAACCCTTCGGCGCCGTGTATGCCGCCTTCGCGCCGATGCAGCGCGCCTGGGCGCGCTGGGCCTTCGAGGGCCGCACCCATGGCGTGGCGGAAGGCGACGACCGCGCGCCGCGGACCGTGGCGCTGGATGGCTGGTCGGCGACGGTGTCCTTCCGCGAATTCCAGTTCGGCGAGCGCCAGTGGCTGAAGGACAAGAACGACTATGCCGCCGGCACCGAGACCCCGAACGGCGGCGTCGCCTTTGCCCAGATCGGGCCGGACGAATTCGTGCTGGTCGGGCAGCAGGCGCGCATCAAGTTTTCCGGCGGTGGCGCGAACGCGGGCAAGCCGTCGCTGTACGTGCGGGTGGAAGAGGGACGCTTCGATGCCGACGGCAAGTGGGTGATGGAGCGCAACTGGAACGGGGACCAGACCGATTACGGCCTGAATCTGCCGGCGGTGCCGACGGTGCTGAAGGTGAAGATGGGGACCTACGCACCGTGACACGCCGCATCGTCGCAGCACTGCTGCTGGCCGTAACCATCCCGGCCAGCGCCGCAAGCGCGGCCGGCACCAGCGGCGCAACCCTGTCCGACCCCGACGCCAATCCGCGCACCCGCGCCCTCTACACCTGGCTCCTGAGCATCCAGGGCAAGCAGACCCTGGCCGGCCAGCAGGACCTCACCTGGGACGACAGCGTCGACATGGCCGCCCGCGTGCTCGCCGATACCGGTAGATACCCGGCCCTGATGGGCTACGATTTCATGAACACCGGCCAGTCCGGCGCGGACGGCAAACCCGCGCAAGGCCTGCACCAGGTCGACGAAGCGATCGCCTTTGCCCGCCGCGGCGGCCTGGTCACCTTTTGCTGGCACTGGCGCGACCCGGCCAGGCTGGGCACGCCCGGTGCCGGCCGCGCCGGCTTCTACGTGCGCGACCCCGACCCGGCGCGCAACACCGCCTTCACCATCCCGGTCGCCGGCGACGCCCTGGACACGGCCAGCGCCGCCTACCGCCAGCTCGACGCTGGCATCGACCTGGTTGCGGGCGAACTCAAACGCCTGCAGGATGCCGGCGTCAGCGTGCTGTGGCGGCCGCTGCACGAAGCCTCGGGCAACGGGGGCGACGGCTGGTTCTGGTGGGGCCGCAGCCGCGCCGACGGCGTGGCCCCGGCGCGCGCCTATGTCCTGTTGTGGCGCCACATGCACGAGCGCCTGGTCAGGGTGCATGGCCTGCACAACCTGGTATGGGTGTGGAACGGCCAGGACCCGGCCTGGTACCCGGGCGACGACGTGGTCGACATCGTCGGCTGGGACATCTACGACGACAGCGACGCCAAGGCCTACAAGTCGCAGGCCGGCATCTACCGCAAGGCGCAGGCGATTCCGGGCCTGCCGAAGCCGGTGGCGCTGTCCGAGACCAGCTACATCCCCGACCCTGACAAGATGCTGGAGGACGGCGCCCCCTGGCTCTGGTTCACGGTCTGGAACGACGCCCGCGCCGGCGCCGGCGTGGCCGCGAAGGACAATTTCTGGAGCGGCGACTATTACAATACGATGCAGCACAAGAACAAGGTCTACCACCATCCGAACGTGATCACGCTGGACGAACTGCCGGCATCTCTGAAAGCCCCGCAATGAAAAGACTGTCCCTCGCGCTGGCGCTGGCCGCGCTGGCCCACCTCGGCGCCGCCGGCGCCGCCAACGTGGCCCCCGACAACAAGAACCTGCAATACACCGGCCGCATCGATTTTTCCAGCCCGGCGGCCCCGGTGATCTCCTGGCCCGGCACCGCCATCGCCGGCAACTTCACCGGCACCAGCCTGTCCATCCGCCTCGACGACGAGCGCGGCAAGAACTACTTCAACGTCTTCATCGACGGCGACCTCACCTATCCGTTCGTGCTGGAAGCGGCAAAAGGCGACAAGACTTACCTGGTGGCCCAGGGCCTGGCGCCGGGCCGCCACAGCTTCCTGGTGACCAAGCGCACCGAAGGCGAGGAGGGGCCCACCACCTTCCGCGGCCTGGAGCTGGCCGACGGCGGCGAACTGCTGGCGCCGCCGCCGCGTCCCGCCCACCGCATCGAATTCTTCGGCGACTCGATCACCAGCGGCATGGGCAACGAGGGCGCCGACAATGGCCGCGACGACGCCGGCAAGGACAAGAACAGCTTCATGTCGTATGCCGCGATCACCGCGCGCGCGCTCGACGCCGAGCTGCACATGACCTCGCAGAGCGGCATCGGCGTGATGATCAGCTGGTTCCCGTTCACCATGCCGGAGTTCTACGACCAGCTGAGCGCCGTCGGCAACAACGACAGCCGCTGGGATTTCGCCAGCTGGACGCCGGAAGTCGTGGTCATCAACCTGCTTCAGAACGACAGCTGGCTGATCGGCCGCGACCACCGCCTGCAGCCGGAACCGGGCGAGGCGCAGCGCATCGCCGCCTACGAGAAATTCGTCGCGCGCATCCGCCAGCTGTATCCGAAGGCCTGGATCGTGTGCGCGCTGGGCAGCATGGACGCCACCCGTCCCGGCTCGCCCTGGCCCGGCTACGTGACGGCGGCGGTCGAGCGCCTGCGCAAGGGCGGCGATGCCCGCATCGACACCGTGTTCTTTCCCTTTACCGGCTATGGCCAGCATCCGCGCGTCAAGCAGCACCGGGCGAATGCGGCGCGCCTGACGGCTTTCATCCGCAGCAGGATGGGTTGGTAAAAATGCCAATAAACACTTGATCTCCATCAGACCCGGTGGAGTTTCCTCTGCGCCGCCATGACAGGGGCGGGAGGCGGGGCCATACTGCCGAATGGGCGTCTTCGATGACCTTTGCCAGGGGGACCAACGATGCGATCGATGCGATGGGGTCTGCTCCACGAGGATGACGCCGAGCGCCGCCGGTTGCGCTGGCGCGAGCGGCTGGCGGCGCGCCAGGCGGCGATCCGGGACGTGTTCCAGGAAGTGTGCGACGAAGTGCAGGCACTGCAGGAAGAGAATGCGAGCCTGCGCGCCCGCCTCGACCTGCTGCGCGAGGCCACCAGCGATGCCTTGTGGGACGTCGAACTGGGCCAGCGCAAGCTGATGGACCCGGGCAACCGCGCCGTCTGGTCCGACCAGATCCTCAGGCTGCTCGGCTACCGCGACACGCGCGAGCTGCCGCACGACTTTCCCGGCTTTCTCGCGCTGCTGCACCCGGACGATGCCGAGCCGGCCAGGCTGGCTTTCACCGCCCACATCCTCGACCGCAGCGGCGCCACCCCCTACGACATCACCTACCGGCTGCGCTGCGCCGGCGGCGAATACCGCTGGTTCCGCGCGCTGAGTCAGGCCCAGCGCGACGGCGCCGGACGTGCAATCCGGATCGCGGGCGCGCTCACCGACGTCACCGACCGCCGCGCCATCCTGGGCCTGAAGCGCTATGCCGAAGGCGTCATCGCCAGCCTGCCGACCGGGCTGATGGTGCTCGACGACGGTCTGACGCTGATCAGCGTGAACGCGGCCTTCTGCGCGATCCTGGGCCTCGATCCGGGGACATGCCAGCGGCTCGAGCGCGCCGGCCTGGATGTCGGCACACTGTTGCCGTACCCGGGCCTGCGCGCGCAGGCGGCGGCGCTGCTGGCCTCGGGCGGATCCCGCCACGGCATCGGCGTGACGCACGAAGACAAGCGCCTGCGCCTGGCGATGGCCGGCATCCAGCTGGCCGAGGGTGAACGCCGGCTGCTGGTGATGGCCGAAGACGTGACCGAAGAACAGCGCCTGCGAGAAGAAGCCCGCGAGCACGCGGCGCGCCACCGCGACCAGGCTTCGCTGCTGGACAAGGCGCGCGACGCCATCATCGTGCGCGGCATCGACGGCCGCATCCAGTTCTGGAACAAGGGCGCCGAGCGCCTGTACGGCTGGTCCAGCGAGGAGGTGCTGGGACGCTGCATCGATGCCGGCATGGTGCGCGACGGCCCCGGCGCGACCGAGGCGGCGGTGCATGCCACCCTGCAGACCGGCGAATGGCGCGGCGAGGTCGGCCAGCGCCGCAAGGACGGCGTGCGCCTGACGGTCGAGGGCCACTGGACCCTGGTGCGCGACGACGACAACCAGCCCAAGGCGATCCTGGTCATCAATACCGACGTCACCCAGCGCAAGGCCAGCGACGAAAAGATCCGCAACCTGGCGCTGTACGATTCGCTCACCGGGCTGGCCAACCGCAGCCTGTTCGCCGAACGGCTGGCGCTGGCGCTGACGCGGGCGCGGCGCGAGGAATATCCGCTGGCGATCCTGTACATGGACCTGAACCGCTTCAAGGAAATCAACGACACCCACGGCCACGGCACCGGCGACCAGGTGCTGATGAAGGTGGCGCGCCGCTTCCAGGCGGCGCTGCGCGCGGACGAGATCCTGGCGCGCCTGGCCGGCGACGAGTTCGTGGTGGTGGCCGAACGTGCCGACGCCGCCACCGCCGCGCGCATCGCCGAGCGCCTGCGCGAGGCGATGGCGGATCCGGTAACGATCGGCGGCCACAGTTTCCCGGTCGGGCTGGCGATCGGCATCGCCGTGTTTCCGCGCGACGGCAGCGAGATGGACGACCTGCTCAAGCGCGCCGACATCGCCATGTACCGCGCCAAGGCGGTCGGCGGCCACGTGTTCTACCAGCCCGAGATGAGCGTCGGCCTGCGCGAGCGGATAGAATTGGCCAACGATCTGGCGCGCGCGCTGGCGGCCGGAGCGCTGCAGCTGCACTACCAGCCGCAGGTGAGCCTGGACGGCGGCGCGGCGATCGGCGCCGAGGCGCTGCTGCGCTGGCACGATCCGCAGCGCGGCTGGGTCAGTCCGGCCAGCTTCATCCCGATTGCCGAGTCGCGCGGCATGATCGGCGCGCTCGGCAGATGGGTGCTGGGCGAGGCCTGCCGCCAGCTCGGCGCCTGGCGCGATGCCGGGCTGGTGTTCCCGGGGCGGCTGTCGATCAACCTGTCGGCGCGCCAGCTGGAAGAGCCGGACATCGTCGCCAGCATCCGCGCCATCGCGCGCACGGCCGGGGTGGAAGCGCGCCAGCTGGCGCTGGAGCTGACCGAAAGCGCGCTGATGGCGAACGTCGAGGGCGCGATCGAGATCATGGCCACGCTGAAGGCGGACGGCTTCTCGATCGCGATCGACGATTTCGGCACCGGCTACTCGTCGCTGGCCTATCTCAAGCAGCTGCCGGCGGACAAGCTGAAGATCGACCGCAGCTTCGTGCGCGACATGCTGACCGACCGCCACGACCACACCATCGTCACCACCATTATCGGCATGGCGCGCAACCTGGGGCTGGAGGTGATCGCCGAAGGCGTCGAGGCCCAGCCGCAGGCGCAGGCGCTGCGTGCGCTTGGCTGCGAGGAGGCGCAGGGCTATTATTTCGGCCGGCCGGAAGCGCCGGACCACTTCGCGCAGCGCTGGCTGCTGCCGCTGGCGGCGACGGTGGAATGAAAGAAAATTCCGTTTTTATGGACTGGATGAAATTTTCTTTCAGGCCGCCCTGGTGCTCCCCGCCTGCGCGTGTACGAAGGTGCCGTGGTCCGGCATGCGCGCCACCGCCGCCGCGATCATGTCGCGCAGGCCGGCAAAGTGGCCGTGCACGTGGCGCAGGTCGTCGCCGTCGGCCAGCGGGTCGTAGCGCTTGGGCACCACACCAAGCCCCATCATCATCGCCACGAACGAGGGCTCGGCAAAGCCGTCGCGGTCGAGGATGGTGACCCGTCCGGTCTCGCGGAACAGCTCGATCTGGTGGCGCAGCGAACCCGGAATCGGCATCGCCGCGCAGTAGCGCCAGAATTCGGAATCGTCGCGCGCGGTCAGCTTGTAGTGCATGATGATGAAGTCGCGCACCGACTCGTAGCGCACGCCCATCACACGGTTGAATTCCTCGGACAGCTCGGGCCGGAACGAACGGTCCGGGAACAGTTCGAGCAGCTTGCCGACCGCGGTTTCGATCAGGTGGATGCTGGTCGATTCCAGCGGCTCGACGAAGCCGGCCGACAGCCCGACCGCCACGCAGTTCCCGACCCAGGACTTGCGCCGCCGCCCCGTCACGAAACGCAGCTGGCGCGGCTCGTCGAGCGCGGCGCCGTCCAGGCCTTGCAGCAGCGTGTCGCGCGCGCGCTCGTCGCTGGTGAAGGCATTGCTGTAGACGTGGCCGTTGCCGATGCGGTGCTGCAGCGGGATGCGCCAGATCCAGCCGGCCTCCTTCGCCGTCGAGCGGGTGTAGGGCGTCAGCCGCGGCGCCGATGCGCACGGCACGGCGAGGGCGCTGTTGCAGGGCAGCTGGGCGCTCCAGTCGTCGTAGCCGGCGTGCAGCGTGTCCTCGATCAGCAGGCCGCGAAAGCCCGAGCAGTCGATGAACAGGTCGCCCTCGATGCGGCGGCCGTCACGCAGGGTGACGGCGGTGATGAAACCGGTCTGCGGATGCTGCTCGACCCCGACGATCATCCCTTCGATGCGCTGGGCGCCGCGTGCCACGGCGTAGTCGCGCAGGTAGGCGGCGTACAGGCCGGCATCGAAGTGAAAGCCGTAGGAAAAGCTGTCGGTGACGCCGGGCTGGCTCTTGTTGGGCAGGA
>Ga0308160_10001023_pt1 | contig 43289 bp, 55 predicted proteins | sample PhyFR1_FD_201036 | JGI IMG/M metagenome (GOLD analysis project Ga0308160, IMG submission 201036) | Phyllosphere microbial communities from UC Gill Tract Community Farm, Albany, California, United States - DLSLF.R1 | ecosystem: Host-associated > Plants > Phyllosphere > Unclassified | place: USA... | reverse complement strand
TGCGTCGCACGCCCGGACGCGCGCGCGCGCGCGGGCAGGCTGCGAAAAGCGGGGGGGGGGACGGACCCTTGGCCTCGTTCTCGAGGAAGGCGTCGACCTTGGAGACGGTCCGGTTGTACGCGCAGACCTTGAAGCCCCTGGAGAAGAGGCGAGGGAGGCCGAGACGTCAGAAGGGGGTTTCTACGACGGCGAGGAAGGGAGGGGTTCGGGGTCGACTGACTTGTCGTTCTGAGCGGAGCGGGGCGTGACGTGATGACCGGCCAGCCGGGCAAGCGAACGAAGCGTCAGTTAACGGGGGCGAGAGCTCGGTGCGCGCAGAACGAAAAGGCCCGTCGCTTCGAGGCGCCGGCCCTTGCGGGCAGAGGCCACGCACCATGTTGAGGATGAGGTTCTGGCCCTAGAGGGGGGGGAGTGCGGGAAAAGAGCGGCAGGGGGCCGACGTCAGCGCGCTGGGCGGCGGCTTCGATGACCGGGGCGAGAAAAGAGCGACGACGACGACGACGACGAGAGGGGGGGACGGACCATGACGGCGAGGCCGATGAGACCGATGTCGGCACTGCATGCGCGGCGGCGGCGGAGGAGGGCATGGCGGGGGGTCAGTCGGCTGGCTGGGGAGGGGGGTCGAGCCCGGGGGCAGGTCGTCGAGAGGGCCCTCTCTTTCGGCCGCTCAAGGCGGCGGCGGCGGCGGCAGTGGCAGGCTGGCTGCTCGCTCCCATCTCCGCGAGCCCGGCAAGCGGCAACGGCGTCGTCGCCTGGCCGAGGCGCGCGCTCGAGGGTGAGGCGAGGAAGGAGGAGGAGAGGGTACGCACAGCTCGTTGGACATTTTTAAGAGAAGAGGGTGGGTCGAAGGAAGGGGTAGGAGGGGAAGGAGGTCGTGGTGGTTGGGAGGGTCGGAGGGGAGGGAGGGGAAGCGGCGATGCGGCCCTGCTCTTTTCGTCGCCCCTCGTCAGCCGCGCGCGCGCCCGTCGCTCGCTGGCTGCTCAGCTCGCTGGCTGCCCCCCCCCTCGAGGGCCCCGCAAAAGGGAGGACCAAGCCACACAGCAGGGAGGACGGACCGGCCGCGGACGACGTTGGACGGGACGCCCAGCCCAGAGAGGGTCCTGCAGGCGAAGAGGCACCCTGTTGTTCGCAACTCCCTGTCGAGCAGCCTCTCGCGCCCCAGCCGCTCTCTCCGCGTCGACTCGGAAGAAGAGGAAAGGCGAGGGCCGCACGCCGCACGCCGCCGCCCGCCGCCGCCGCTATCGCCGCGTCCGTCCGGACCGGGCCGGCCGACCAGAGCGCGAGCCGTTGGCAGCCGGCCTCGGCTGAGCCGGCCGGAAGGGAGGGAAGACTCTGCGTTGGGCGACGACAGGCAGGCCAGGGCGAGCGACCTCAGCCCGCCCCGCCGAACCCGGCCGGCGACCTAAGGACGGAACTCCTCGCTCGAGCCCTGCCTGCCCTGTCGGCCCCGGTCGAGCGCGCGCACGTCCATGCCAGCCAGCTCAGCTCGTTCCCGCTTGCCCCCCCCCCGCCCCCAGCACAGGCCGAGGTCAGCTCGCTCAGGGCTGTCAAAACGCCCCAGAAGCGTTTCCGTCCGATCCGACGAAACGAAACCAGCTGAGCGAGCTCCGAACCACGTCGCCCTCCTCCTCCTTTCACGCTTCCCCGCGCACGAGCGGAGAACTCTGTCAGCTCAGGCTGGCTCGACGAGAGCGCCGCGCCGTGGGAGGAGGGGGCAGAGCTGCTGAGGTCGGTGGCGCGAGCGGCGAGGGCGGCAAGGGGAGCAAGCAGGGTGGCCTTGATATAGCAGGTGTTAGAAGAGGGTGGGTTGCGACCGGTCCAGTGTGGAAGGAAAGGCCCCAGCGGGTGTGCCGAGCAGAGGTGGGTGGCTGCGGCCGGCGCTGGCCGGCAAGCAAGGTGCGCGCCGCCGCCTGCCAGTGGTCAAGGATGGCGGTACCGGTCCGTGCGAGCGCGAATACGGCGCGCCCGTGACGACCTCGGCCCGCGAGGCGGATCTGGACGTCGTTCGACAGACTGGCCGAGGGGGGGGGGGGCGGGCTTGGGAGGCGGCCGAGGTCGCGCGTGCGCGTGAGAGGCGAGCGGAAGGGAGGCCCGGCCTCGACGGGTTCGGATCACCACAGGTCGAGATCCTCGAAGGTGCCCTGTTGAGTTCGCGCGAGGAGCCCGGTCAGTCAGGAATCGTCTCGCAGCTTGGCCTTGAAGCCGCCGCCAGACGTACGTCGCGCCGGGCCTCCCAGTAGCCGCCCTTGTAGACGTAGCCCTCCCCGTCCTCCTGCGCCGCAAAGAACCTCGGCGTCCAGCGCTCGCCCCGCTCCTCGCGCGCCCGGTTCCGCGCCCGCTGCTTTGTCTCGAGCGCGAGCTTGGCCCGCTCGGCCTCGTCGAGCCGGCCCTCCTCGAGCGCCCGCTGGGCCGGGTTGAAGCGCGAGTCGGAGCGCGGGAGGAGGTCGGCGAAGGACGGGTCGAGCTGGTTGAGCGCCATCGTAAAGTAGGTCCACTGGCAGGCACAGGAACCAGGTGAGCCAAGTCGCCGTCGTCGTCGTCGTCGTCAGCCCGAGGGACGCGAACGGAAGGGCCAGGCTGGGAGGAGCGACGCACGCCGTAGTACTTCTCGGCGTCCGCCGGCCACGGGTGCGTCTCCCAGAGGAGGTGGGCCGGGTCGTGCGGGCCATACTTGACGTCCAGCTTGCTGTCCCACTTGCCGTCGATCCAGGCAACCTTCTTGCCCGTCGCCGCCTTCGTGACGGTGCCCCTGCGGTACGAAGACGCCAGCAGGTCAGCAAACGGAGGCATCCGGAAAGGGAGGGATGGCGTCCCACGCACGAGACGACGTTGCGGCCACCGCCGCCCCAGCCGCCTTCCTTGAATGTGAGCCGGCACGAGTCGGACTGGAGTGACATGGACGAAGGAGGTCAACGCTGCACCGCGGCGCGGCACTCGAGGGGTAGAAAGCTCGGGACGCACCGTGGTCAGGTTGACGACGTCCATCGTGCCGATCGTCTCGAGGTACTTTGTCCCCGCGACGAGGTTGCGGATGTAGGAGCTCGGCTTCTCGTACCGGAAGCGCTCGCCCGTCCGCTCGAGCTCGATAAACGTCGCGCCGACGGGCGTGATCTCGAGCGACATGCCGGCGAGCTTGTTCTTGGCCGCGCTCGTCTGCCACATCGACCAGCCGGGCCCGTCGGCGTGCGAGGCGATCACCGGCGGGTGGTGCGACGTCTTCTCGGCGACGAAGCGGACGCCGTCCCGGACGAGCTCGAACGTCTCGCCGAGCATCGGGTTGAACGGCTTGCGCGAGGACCGGTAGCGTGAGCTCGCATAACTCGAGACGGCAAAGGCGGCGACGTGCGAGAGCCGCTCGGCCGGGTCGACCGCGTGGGCGGCGCTGGAAAGAGGACATCGGAAGCATCAGCGCCAAGCAGCAGCAAGGAGCTAGTCAACGTCTTGGCTGGCGACTCACAGCGTCAGGAGGTTCGAGTACTCGATGTCCTCGGCCGCCCGCTGGAGGAGCGAGATGGCCTCGTTGAAGGTGACCGGCATCGAGATCTGCGACATGTCCTTGCCGACGCTCTTGCGGAGGACCGAGATGAGGCTGCCCTCGTCCTTGGGCATCGGCACCGGCAGCCGCGTCCGCCACTGGACGACCGGCATCTCGACCTCGGCCGGACCGGCCAGCTGCCGACGGTCGACCGAGTCCTCCGGTCGAGCCGTCTCGTACGAGAAGCGCGACGCCTCGGTTGCAGGCGGGCTCGAGAGGGCAAGGGACGATGCCGTCGAGTCGGACGCCGACAAGCTGGCCGATCGGGCGTAGACCGGACCCCGCGGCGACGCCGTGGGCCCGAGCAGGACGCTTCCGGCCTCCTCAAAGTCGTCGTCGTCATCACTGCTGCCGGACGAGCTGTCGTCCTCGATGGGGATCTCGAAGCGAGCGAGCGCGGCGTCCTCCTCGGCCTCGTCAATCCGCTCGTCGACCTCGGGCATGACCTCGGCGTCGTACCAGATACTGAGGACGCTCGACAGCCGGCTCGACGTCGATGCCGCCCGCTGATGAGTGCGGAGGGCTGGCAGGCGGTCGTCGTCGTCGTCGTCGTTGGCCCCGGGCGGCTGGCCGGCGCCGAGCGAGCGCGAGCCATTCTTCTGCTCATCGCCGCGCAGCGTCGCAGCCTCGGAGCTTTGTCGGCCTGCGACCCCAAGCCGGTACTGGTCAAAGTCAGACAAGCCGGTCGGCTGGCTCGCCCGGCTGCGACGGGCCTCGTCGAGCAGCGACGAGTGCCTTGCCCGCAGGTTGTTCAAGGAGATGTCGAGCTGGTCGATCGCCGGGTAGAGGTCGGCCAGGATCGAGGGCGCGGCGACTGAATGATGAGAGATGGACGTCGAGCGCTTGGACGTCGAGGGTCTCGATACGTCCGGCGAGGGCGGCGGACCCGGGATGGGAAGGGAGATGTGACTGTGACGAGAGAAGGCCGATGCGGTCGGCGTCGTCGGATCAAAGGGAGACGAGGAGGGTGGCAGGCCCGGGTAACTATTAAGTGCAGAGGAGCCCGGAGGCGTGCCGACGGGTGAAGTCGGCGGCGGATGCACTGCCACCGCCAGGCCACTTGCAGGCAATGGCGGCACGGGTGGGACTGGCGGCGCGTGATGACTGCCAGAAGATGCTGTGGTGCAAGGAAAGGGAGCCAACCGTCAGCGCTCTAAGTGAAAGCCCAAGATTTCGCATCGCGGGCGACGCACTCTTGCGGAAGATACCGCGCAGGCCTTTGTGCTTGCCCGACGAGCTGCCGACCGTCCCGCTCCGCTCACGCCCAGTTCCGGTCGCCGACGCTGGCGAGAGCAGGTCGCCCGACCCGTTCGCGACCGGCAAGGGCGCCGTGAGCGGAGTTCCCTCTCCGGCTTGCGGAAGTGCTGGAACAGCCGGATCCGAGTGATGACGAGCTGCAACAAGACGTCCGACGGCTAGCATCGGTCAGCATGGCGAGGTCTCGCGGCGCAGCCAGCCAGTGAGCAGGGATAGACGCACCCGGCGTCGGCTTCTTGTGCGAGCTCTTGCCCGCCTTGAGCAGCTCGGCCGCCTTAGCCTCTTCCCGCTTGGCCCGCCGCTCGATCCGCTCCCGGTCCTTGCGCTCTTTGCGTAGCTTCTTGTCCTCCTTCTTCTCCGACGACGACTTCTTGCGGCCGTGCGCCGAGCGGCTGGTTCCGGAAGCGGCACTAGCGGCCAATGCGGCCGCCCGAGCCGCCCGGAACTCTGGCTTGATGACGGCAAGCGCGACCTCCATCTCGGTGATGGCCTGCAGCGACCGGGACGACGCGGGGTCAGCCTTGGTGTCCATGGCCGCTGCACGAGCGTGAGATGGTCGATAGGCTTGGCAGCGAGAGGCGCGTCTGAGACGCGACCGGACGCAACTGTCAACGCACCTTGTCCATGTCGGCCAAGAGAGCCGAATGGGACGCCATGGTGACAGAGGATGACTTTGTGCTGGCCTACGTCGGCAGCGAGACGAGAGTCCCGGCGGGAAGAGTCGCTCGAGATGGAGCTGCCGAGAGGGGCAGAGGAGGACGCGAGCGAAGGGAGGTCAGCGTCGACCATGGGCCCAGGGCATCACTGTCGCCTATCTCGGGTACGCACGAAGCCGGGACTGTTGTCTGTTGAAATAGACCGGCGTGATCTCGCCCGCGGGTCTGCTGAAGCTGTGCTGAGAGAGAGGAAGAGCCACCGGCCAGAGGTCGGAGCGAGTCGGTGTTGGGGTCGGCCAAGGTCGTGCGCCGGCCGCTCGGCCCAAGGGGGTCCGACAAGGAGCAGCCGGCTTCAGCCCTCGACGCCATCCTTCGCCCAGACCCGTCCCAGTCCCTCCGAGAGCAGCGGGTCTTTCTCGTGGTCGACACCTCTCGCTCCGCTACCAGGCTTCGATCAGGTGTCACTTAGCAAGCAGCCCGGGCTGAGGTCGCCCTAGCTCGTCTCGTCCGCGGCCAACACCGCCTGCGCCTCCCGTCTCCCGACCGCCTGCGCTGCAGCTCGTCGCGCTTGGGCCATCTCGTCAAGCTAAGGCTTGCCAGCTGTCGCAGCGATGGACCTCTCGAGTACACGGGAGCTCTCGTTCGGCCGGACGGCCGACGTCGAGCTGCCCATCTCGTTCCGGCTCGCCCGCCTCGAGGGGCAGATCCCCAAGAAGACGCACCGCGAGCTGCAGGAGCACCCGGAGTGGCGGCATCTGGGCAGCCAGCAGCCGTGCGTCCTTCGACTGGGTGGTGCTGATCTTGACGAGCGCGCTATGCATGGGACGCCAGCGCTTACTAGATGCCCTTATATGCAGCGGCCTGTCGGACCTCTACGTCACGGTCGAGCTCTGGTCGGAGGGCCGCCGGCTGTCGGTCTCGCAGCGAACGCGGCACAAGACGTTCGCCAAGTCGTATTCGTGCGGCCGCACTGCTTCGCCGTTAGGGCACGACCGATCGAGACTGGCCTGACGTCCCGCGCTGGTCCCTTCAGATGGAACGAGTTCCTGACGATCCCCGTCAAGTACTCGTCGCTACTGCCGACGGCGCAGCTCACCTTCACCGTCTACGACTGCGTTGGCGCCGGCAAGCCGACACCCGTCGGCGGGTCGACGATGCGGCTATTCGAGCAGCCAGGGTGCGCTCATAGCCGCAGACTTCTACTTTGAGCAGGCAGGGCATGCGCTGACCGCTTATCCGCACTGCCAGCTACCTCCGCCAGGGCGAGCAGCGGCTCTACCTCCATCGCGGTGTCGCTGCGGATGGCTCGGCCGAGTCGGCAACGCCGCACGACGTCGACCTCGGCCCTTCGGATGAGATGGGACGCCTCGAAGGAGCACGTCCATTCGAAGGTCCCTTCACCGCAGCCCTGTCTGACGCCACTTGCTCCCGGCCCACGCGCAGCTCGTTCGCAAGTTCGAGCGCGGCGACATCCCTAAGCTTGAGTGGCTCGACCGGCTGACGTTCAAGGAGATCGAGCGAGTCCATGCGGTGCGTGATAGCGAGCTCATCTGAGGCGTCGACCAATCGGACGCTGACCTTGGCCAACATTCCTCTGCGTAGGCCGAGGCAGCCAAGTCGCCGCACCTCTTCCTCTACATCGACATGCTTCACTTTGACTTTCCCATCATCTTCGCTGAGCCGGTGAGCAGACGGTCATCTGTTGGACCGACCGGAGGCGCTCGCTGATCTCGCGACCGCATCTGCATTGGTCTTGCAGGAACTGCCTGTCGAGCCGCCATCAACGACGACGAGCTCGATCCCGCTCGCACCCCCGACGCCACTCGAGACCGAGCTTGCCAACGTCTTCAAGATCTATGACCCGGATGCCGACCGCGAGAACCTGGTCGAGGCCAAGCACCGGCGCCTGGTCCGCAGTCAGCGTACTGGTCGATGGGACCGCGAGCTTAAGCCGGATGCCAGGTCTCGGGACGAGCTCAACGTGCGTCGTCGCCGCTGCCACAACGGAGCGACTGCCACATCCTGATGCGCCTCCTCCCAACCTGCAGTCGATCTTGAGCTACCCGCCGACGCACCCTCTACAATCGGAAGAGAAGGACCTGCTCTGGAAGTACCGCTTCTACCTGACGCGCCTCCCCCAGGCGCTGACCAAGTTTCTCAAGGCGGTCTCATGGAACGACGCGGGCGAGGTCAAGCAGGCGGTCGAGGTCCTGCTCCCGATGTGGACCGAGGTCGGCATCAGCGATGCGCTTGAGATGCTCGGACCGGGCTCCCGCGACGGCCGCGTTCGTGCTTTCGCCGTCGGCGTCATGGGCCGCGCAGATGACGAGGTTAGCAGCGAGCACCCTCTTTTGTTCTCTACCGCAGACGCTGACAAGCCCTCACTACCTGCAACCCATCTCAGGAGCTCCTTCTGTACCTGCTGCAGCTTGTCCAGGCGCTCAAATTTGAGCCGCCGCCGTCCGACGGCCGATCGCTGCGATCCTCCCACTCGAACGCCGGCGCAACCTTCTACTCGCCCTCGTCTTCCGGGACGACATATGGCGCCTCGACGCCTGGGACCTCTGGCGGTCCAGTGCCGGCCGACGACTCTGGCCTCGCCGACTTCCTCGTCCAGCGCGGCGTCAAGAACGCGATCCTCGGCAACGCCCTCCACTGGTACCTCATGGTCGAGTGCGAGGACAAGACTGAGGGCGGAGCGGGCAAGATGTTTGCACGCGTCGCCTTCCGCTTCATGACCGAGCTCGTCAAGGTGCGCGGTCTTTAGTCGCCCGTCCCCCTGCGCTGCCCGACGCTGATCCTGAGCCGCTGCAGATCCCGGACGGCGCGGAAAGGCGCAACCTGCTCCGGCGGCAAGGCGAGCTCGTCGCGACGCTCTCGGGCCAGGCCAGGCAGCTTCGCGCATCAAAAGACAAGCGCGAGAAGAAGATTGAGAAGCTGCGGGCTTACATCGCCGATCCGAAGCACGGCCTGGCGAGCATGGCGCCGCTGCCTCTGCCGATCAACGGTCGCATCGTCGTCGACGGCATCGATCCGGAACGCTCGACCATCTTCAAGTCGAACCTGCTGCCGCTTAGGCTCTGGTTCACGTGCCCGCCCTCCTCCGCCGAGCAGGATGAGAGCGCTCCCGCGACCGAAAGCGAGCCGTCAAGGCCAGAGTACCCGCTCATCTTCAAGAACGGCGACGACCTCCGGCAGGACCAGCTTGTCGTCCAGCTATTCACGCTGATGAACCGGCTGCTGCTCAAGGAGAACCTCGACCTGCGCATCAAGACGTACAGCGTCCTCGCGACCGGCCTCGAGGAGGGCATGATCGAATTTGTGCCGAGTATGACGCTCGCCGCCGCCATGTCGGAGCACGGCAGCCTCCAGGGCTACCTTCGGGCCAATCATCCGGACGTCGGCAGCCCGGGCACGTTCGGCGTCGCCCCACGGGTCCTCGACACCTTTGTCCGATCCTGCGCGGGCTACTGCGTCCTCACTTACATCCTCGGCGTCGGCGACCGGCACCTCGACAACCTCATGCTCGCCCCGGACGGCCACTTCTTCCACGTCGACTTTGGCTATATCCTCGGCCGCGACCCAAAGCCGTTCCCGCCGCCGGTCAAGCTCTCGCGCGAGATGATTGACGCGATGGGCGGCCCGCTCTCGCCCCACTACCTCCGCTTCAAGAGCTTCTGCCACACGGCGTTTGCCAACCTGCGCAAGCAGGCCAACCTGATCCTCAACCTCGTCGGCCTAATGGTCGACTCGGGCGTTCAGGACATCAAGCTCGAGCCCGACAAGGCCGTCGCAAAGGTTGGCCTCACCGCCCAATCGCCGTGTCAGCTTGACCGGTCGCTGACCCTCTTCCGATCGCTCCCGCCCGCAGATCCAGGAGAACTTCCTGCTCCATCTGACTGAGGAGGAGGCCTCGCAGCAATTCGAGGTGCTCCTCAACCAGACGAGCGTCCTGACCGCCGTCTTTGACGTCATCCACGACTGGTCCGTCTTCTCCCTCCCTTGTGAAGGTCCGCTCAGCGGCCGGCTGACCCTCGCCTGACGCATCGTCGAGCAGGGCCCAGTACTGGAGGTCTTGAGCGTGTCAGCAGAAGACGTCGAGCCAGCAACGGCCTCGACACGATCCGCCGCTCAAGGACATCAGCCGCAACATGCTCGCTGAAACGCATATCGCAGCCGGCCCGTCGCTTCGGCCCCGCTCGCCATTGCGCTCGGGTTGCTCATGCGCGAGGGCGCGACAGCCCACCAAGCCAGGCGACGCGAGCAGATCGCCGACGCCTAGAAGGCGGCATCGGGGCCCGCTCGCAGACACGCCCAGCGCGCCATTCTCGGTACGACGTCCGTCGGGCCACACGGCCTGCCCGATTATATGTCCCTGGCTGTGCTGGTCCGCTCGTCAGCCGCCTCGCCTGGGCCAACCGGCGTTGTCGTCGTTGTCAGAAAGCAGGGTCGTCATCAATCCTCCATGTCCTCGTCATCATCGTCGTCGGCCCAGTCGAGCGCGTCCTCGCCGACGGCGCCCTCGAGATCCTCCTCGTCGACGACGCCCTCGGCCGGCCGGATGCCGGCCTGGTCGAGCGTCTGGAGCAGCTCGGTCGCGTGCTCGAGGATCTCTGCCGTCGGGTGCTGCTGAGCTTGGTGGAGCTGGGGTCGCCGTAGACGGATTGCGAGCACAGGTCAGCGACGATGAGCGAGGAGGTCGATGCGGGACTGCAGCAGTGGACACGTACTAGGACGCAGACGGTGAGCGACTCCCGGGCCTCCTCCCAGCACTCGACCTTGGTCGGCTCGGGCTCGACCTCCTCGCCCTCCGCAGGCGGCGGGAGCCGCAGCCCCTCCATCTCAGCCTCGTCGCCGCCGAAGATGGCGGGCAGCTCGCCGCTCCCGCGCAGGTACCAGATCCAGCCCTCGAGGTAGGCCGCCTCGACATCCTCGTCATCCTCGTCCCTCACGCCGCCGAGGACCTCGAGTGCCTGCCGGCCGAGCCCAAGCTCAGCCATCAGCCGCGCGACGGCGAGCCGGGTTGCCGACGGCGGGAGGGCGAGCGAGCCTGGCGCAAGTGACCGCCAGGGCGCCCAGGCGCGCGAGAGGCAGGCGAGCGCCTCGAGCGGCGACGACTGCGAGAGCCGGACCGACGCCAGCGTGAGCCAGGCCTCGGGGTCCGAGGGACAGAGCGAGAGCGCCTTCTGCAGGAACAGGAGGCACTTGTCCTCGGCTCCGGGCTCCATGCTGCAAGAGCCGGGGAGCGAGGGCGGCGAATTGCGTCAACGATGGGCCCTATTCGGTATTCGGGCAGGCAGCCGTGCTCGAGACCCGCATTTAACCGGACGCACCAGAGGTCAGTCAAGTAAATCTCGGTCATGCCGACGAGCGCCCTGCACATCTGCTTCCTCAGCTCGTCCTCGCCCCGCTCGCACTCCTCCCGGGCCGCGACGACCTCGGCCGCCTCGCCTGCAGTTCCATCCGGCAGCTCCTGCCGGAGGTTGACGAGCTCGGCCAGCTGGGCCTCGAGCAGAGGGATCGAACGCTCGTAGTTGGAGAGCGCGATCGGTGGCGTCGGTGCGAGCTGGGCGAGGTAGAGGTGGGCCGACGGCGACGGCTGAGGACCTTCGGTGAGCGCCGTGAAGTGCTGCGGGATGGCAGAGCGAAGCGCAGGGGCTCGGGCGTCAACTCTAGCGCCCGCAAGCCGAGTTCCTCAGTAGCATCACGACAGCTCCCTGAACGCACCTCGTACGCAGCCTGAATGTTGCCCTGCTCGAGCTCGCAGACGCCGAGCAGCTCGCGGCCTTCGAGGTGGCTCGGCGCGAGCTGGAGCAGGCGGCTCAGGAACTGGACGGCCGTCTCGTAGTTCTGCTGGGCGACGAGCGTATGAGCCTTGGCTGCGAGGCGCGTCGACAAGGTCGATAGGCGAGCAGGAGGGAAGCAGCAGGTGTCAGCGACTCGGATTGTCCCTCTCGGACGCGGTCAAGGTCCAATCAACAGGCCGAGGGACGGACAGAGGAGGTCGTCGACCTGGGCGCTGACGTCGGACGAGCCAGCGCCGGCGGACGAGCTCGGTCCGGCGGCCGCAGCTGGCGGCACCTGACCTCCACGGGCACCCTTCTTGTTCTGCTTTGTGCGGCCCATCGGTCTGGTCTGGCTGGAAGAGGAGGGAGGAGGTACAGGTCGAAACGATTGAGCTCGTCCGGGAGCAGTGGCAGGCTGCGCTGAAATCTCCAGCCGGGTTGAGCTAGGGTTAGGGGCCCTCGCCGCCGACCGACCGACGTCAGAGCAGGCCGAGCGAGGGCGAGAGGAGATGTCGACCTGAACCCATCACTCCCTCGCACGAAGCAGCAGCAGCAACCATGTCGACAGGCCATCCGCCCTCGCTCCTCCAGACGGCCCTCCTCTCGTCCAAGCTCCATGCACTCGACCTCTCGCCCGGCCGGCGGCACCGGCCGCTCGCCGCCGGCTCGGACGACGGCCAGGGCGCCGACTCGGAGGACGACGAGGGCTCGGTCGTCGGGGTCGAGACGCCCGGCCGGGCCCAGAGCCCAGCCTTCGGCCAGCGCTCGTCAAGCAGGAAGCGACTGAGCGGTGCACCGGCCGAGCCGCAGGCCAAGAGCACCGACCCGCTCCGGGCCTTCCCAAACGACATTGGTCCGTCGCCGCCTCGTCCCGCTTGCGGCCACTCGTCCCGCGACCATTGGCTGCTGCGAGTCGAGCCTAACCGCCCTTGCCCACTCCGCCTCGCCCGTTCACCCGCAGGCATCCAGATCTTTGCCCGGCTTGATTTCAAGTCGCTCGCCCGCTGTGCCCGCGTCAGCAAGCGCTGGAACCAGTCGCAGACGATCAACTACAGTGCGGCCCGTCTTGCCTCCCAGCCACGCGGTACCGCCCGGCGGCTGACGCGCCTGCTTGCTTCCGCTCGCCCACCCACCCGCCTCCTCCTTCCTCCCTCCTCTCCTCTCTTCTCCTCGCCTGCACATCGCTTCCCGCACAGTCTGGTACCGGCACTTCAAGGAGCACCAGTTCTCGCACGGCGAGGATGCGACCGAGATGCTCCGCCGGGCCGAGCGCTCGAGCGGCCTCCAGACGATCCCGCCCGCCGGCCGCTGGGGCCGCAAGGAGTCCAAGGATGACTGGGTGCGTCCTGCCTAACAGTTTACGGTCGCTCGCTTTCGTCTGCCTGCAAGTTGGGCAGACGGGGGTGAGATCAGCGGACCAGGTCGTCGTCACGTGATGCCGCGCTCAGTCGACTGACGTACGCATCTTTCCGGTCCTCAGCGCCGAGCGTACAAGATCCTTATCCACGCCCCGCCAACGGCAGGTCTCGTCCCGTACGACCCGGTCGAGTCGCCCTACGCCTCGGGCCCGCCCTCGCCCTCGGCCAACGACCTCGTCCCCGTCAAGCTCGGCCCGCTCGGCGCACCCGTCGGCTCCAAGAACGAGTCCCGCGAGCAGTACCGTGAGCTTAAGGGCCGCAAGAGCCGGCTCAAGCGCGGCATGAGCGGCGTCAATGCGAAGGACCGGGCTGTCACCGGCTTCGACGAGGTCCAGGAGGATCCTTATGGCGACGGGCGGTTCGACGCGCCCTTCTGAGGCATCGCCTGGCGCCCTGCTCACGACCTCCATCTCCCTGGCCCGACCGACATCACCGCTCTCTGCCTCCAGAGCCCCAATCTGCGCTTTGCTTCCATCGTCTCGAGCTCCTTGTACCAAGACACTCATCTCGCTTTCCACTGCTCTACTTATGCTCAGCGTCGCCAGTTCGCGCCTGCTCGCGCTAGTCCCCCAGGAGAGCTGTCAAGGCAGAGGGAAGTGGAAGATGGGGATCGCATGCGGATGGTCGATGTGCGTGCCGAGGTCACGTCGCTGGCGCTTGCTCACTCGAGCGCAAAGCCACCGTCGCGAGCCGCGACGTCGCGCCACGACGTATGGCCGCCTGCGTCCCTCGAAGCCCAGACCTGCAGGGGGCCCGAGGTGAGGTCAGTGTCGTCCAGGCCAGACAGATGAGAATGTCCATCGCGCACCTCGCGCCAGAGGTCCAGAGCCCGCGAGAACTCCCAAAGCATGTAGGATCGGAACGTTTCGAGGGCAGCGAGCGCCTTATTGCGGCCGGCTGAGCAGAGCATGATCGATCCGGCGACGATCATGGGCCATGCCAAGCTGGGGGGAAATCCGGGAGTCCTCCTGTCAGTCATACCTCGGCTTAGAGCAAAAGGCGAGGGTAAGCGAACGCACCCTATCTGGACGAATCGTCGGGCGTGCGACTCAATCACGAGGTCCAGGATCCGATGGGCGAGCGCTTGAAGCTCCGGCGAGGCCGAGTCCTCGCCGAGGACGTCGACCCGCAGGATGATCTGCGTGCAAGCGACGAGAAAAGGATGGTCAGGTTGAGAGACAATGACCAAAGCGGCAGCCCAACGACGCACCTCAAACATCAGACACCAGAGCAGGTCGCCGAAGGACAGCCTGTTGGCCCGACGCTCGTCGACGAGACCAACGCCGCTCTCTAGCGGGCCGAGCTTCCCGAACTTGACGCGCTGGACGTAGTCCGTCGCTTCCTCGGCCTCGAATGCTAATGCTGCCTCGAATGGCGGGAAGGCCGTCTGCGCCAGCTCGGGAAACTTGTGCAGGATATCGGTCTTGCGGACGCCAATCTCGACGAGTAGCAGGTTGGCGGCTGTCGTGCGCGCTACCGAGGAGCACTGCCTCGCTGCCGCCGACCGAGCTGTAGCGCAAAGCGTGTTGACCTGGAGAGGGCGATTGAATCGTCAGTCGAGGTTCTAGCAACCGGCCAACCCTGCGCGCATTTCTCACCCTGCCGAAAAGATCCGCGACCGCCCGTGTCGAGCCCCAGATGGCCTCCATCGTCTCCCAGTCGACGTCGTCCGTGCAGCGCGAGCCGCTCGCCGGTGCGAAGGTAAAGAGCCAGTCCTGGAGGCGGTCGCCCTCGTGGGAGCCGTTGCCGTCACTGGGGTCGATCGGCGGCGTGCTGGCATAGTGCGTCGGGGCCGTCCCCGTGGCGAGTGACGTGACCAGATCCCAGGAAAGCAGCTCCTCGAGCGAGGAGCGTAAAAGCCTCAGTCGGCGGCGGGAGGTCGCTGCTCGAGGCGATGCCTTCGTCGGCGGGATTGCGGCGGCGACGGTCGACAGCATTTGACGCGCGCCGCCGAAATGGACGACGATCTCCTTGGCGAGATCGAGGCTCGCGCTGTACGAATTGCCGCCCGAGACACAGTCGGTCAGAGGGGCAACCGCGCAGGCCGAGAGGAGCCGGCTCATTTCCTCGACTTGATCCGCGCCGCCGACATTACCGTCAAAGGTTTTGAGCTTCGCTAGGTCGAGAGCGGACCGGACGAGAGCCAGAGATGCTCGGGCCATGCCGGCGCTTGCGTTACGATACTGCTCCTCACGGAGCGCCGAGGCTGCGACCGCGGCCGAGTCGGTGCCGGTCGCCTGGCCGTGCGCATGCGAGGAGTGGTGGAGGTGTGAGAGATGGCTCGCCGACAGGCTCATGACAGCGAGCGTTAGCGCGTCGGTCGCGAGGCTCGATCCGCGTGGCCGGGCAAGGAGGTCGTCGAAGTCCATGTAAGGTATCAGCAGGCGCATGTCGAGCGGCTTGCCGCCATCGAGGATTGCTGCGGGTACTGCTCGCGTCCCGCGAGCCGACGCTGCCCGTCCAATGAAAATCGCTCTGTGACGCGTTCAGAGGTCAAGCAAAAGTCAGCGCCTACGGACCAGGGCTGACTGAGCGGGCAAGGGGTTACGCACGAAATTTGAAACAGGAAGTGCTGAACCTGTGCCAGACCAGACTATCAACAGGTTGGCCGGGTGGACTTTGCGTGACGGCGTACGTACGAGCGATCTCTCGGTCGGATCCTGGAAGAGTACCTCGAGCATCGGCGTCGGCGTCACGCAGATGGGCAGGCGGGCCGTTTGCGACGGTGCGCCGAACGGCTGTGCCCTGCTCGGCTGATTCGTCGGGACCTGGCCGTTCGCCCCCAAGGCAGCTGGCAGCGGGCCTTGATAGACTGGGAAGGCCTGCATGGGGTCGACCTGCGACGAGGACGCGAGCAGCTGGTCAATCCAGGCCGCGTCCGAGTCGACGGGCGCTTGCCGCTGCGATTGTCCGGACCCGCAGGCGTTCCAGTCGCTCGTGTACGCGGGCGACAGCCAAGGCACGAGCTCGTCCGGTGGAGTACAGCTCAGGCCGCTTTGCGTAGAACTCGTTGACGGTCCCGCCCACGACGCCGGCCAAGTTGACGTCGCGTCGAGTGCGAGAGCGGGGGGAGCCGATGGAGGCGCAGCAGCGGACGAGCCGACCGACGGGGGCGAGGCTGCAGCACCGGCGAGCAGGAGCTCCCAAGCGCCGTAGTCGACATCGCCGTCGAGCGCCAAGATTGACGCAGGTAGAAGCCCTTGCTGCTCATGTTCACGCATGCCGTTGTACGGCGAGGCAGGTGATGCCAATGGGGCCGACGCTACGCTCGCGGCAGCGGTCGGGGCTCGCCGGCGAGATCGAGGGGCCCGGCCCTTCGGCATCTGGTCTGCTGTCGGCCAGACGCAGTCGTGCCCAGTCTTGAGACAGCGCTCGCAGCTCGGACGCTCCTCGCCGCACTTGTGTTTGCCTGCAAGGGGTCGGTGAACGATGTGACGGGGTCGGTTGAGGGTGAGCTGCGGTCAGCGCGCTGCCGCCTCCGGACCAATGTCAAGCCCGTGACCAGGGCCATTGCGGACAAGAGTGAGCCATTTGAAGGGGACGTACGCTTCCGGCACGTCATGCAGCCCGTCCGTGTCCTCGTCTTGGGCGTCCGGCTCGGCCCGGCCACGCTTGACGGTGACCGGTCGGGCGAGGTTGACGTCGGCGGCGGCGGCGGCAGCGGGAGCTGGTGTGAGCTGCTGCTGTTGGAGGGCCCAGCGAAGCCGCTCGCGGTGTCGTCCGTCATCTACTGCGGTGGTTGGATGTCGACGAGCTGGAGCGCCGCTTAAACTTCACGCGTAAGTTGGCCCTCGAGGAAGGTCAGTGACTCGAGTCAACGAGCGAGGGACGATGGCCGTCTCGTCGCACTGGCGGGCCGCGCTTGCGGGTGCCCGGGCCAGCGCGACGAGAACCGGAGCCCCGCAGCAGCCCTTGCGTACGACTCAAGTACGTACGTCTACTCGCATCGGCACCCAGCCCGAGCCTTCGATAGAGAAGATGAGGTCAGAACGTACTTGGACGGGGAAGCGTTTTCCTCTCCGGGCGGGGCTCTTTGGCTGGCTATATGACGGCACCTTTCTCGCTCGACTAGCTCGCCAGAAGGCGAAGGGAGGGGGCATGTACATCTCGGCGCCTTGCGTCGTCGTCGGCTCACCGCGCCCGGGCTTAGGCGACTCACTACCAAAAAGCGCCGTGCTAGTCTTCGACCCCGACGCCCTCTTCCCGCAGCTTCCACACCAACTCCTTGAAACCGAAGGGGATATCCAGATCTTCGTCGTCTTCTTGGTTGACCCAAGCGTTCCAGATGGAGCTGGACAGCTTGTCACCATTGGAAATGATGAGGGTTTTGAGGGCCGGCAGGAGCGATGGGTTCTCGGCGCGCGCCGCGCGGAACGCGTCGGCGAAGCGGTGGGCCGGGTGATGGGCCAGGTATTCTTCGACGAACACGCCTCCGTGTAAGCCACGCGAAGTCGAGGAGAAACTAACCGAAAGGGTTTCGAGGCACTGGTGGTCGTAGTCGACCAGATGCTCGAGGTCGTTAATTGAAACGAGGTCGAGGCGCCGGAGGGTCGGGAAGTACTTGAGCGGGTTGATGTCGGCGATCGAGTGACCCATTCTTGTGAAGAGGTCAAGGGTTTCAAGCCGGGTCTGCGGCCGGAGTCCTTCGAGAAGGGACCGGAGGATCCGTGCCTCGTCGCATGTGATGCAGACGGTCTGCAGCGTGCTCGGGATGACGGCCAGCCAGGACAGGTCGGTCCAATTGTTCACCGGACCGCCAAAGCCGACGTCGAGGTGCTCAAGCCGCGAGAGATCAAAATACCGGTCCAAGGGGAGCGTGGCGGCCGGCACCCCCTCATGCGGCATGGTGATGTAGAGGTACCTGGGCACCGGTCGTTGGTCCGGTTCAGGCGGCGCGAGGCCAGCGATGGGCCAAAAAAAGCACTCGGCCTGCTCCAGGTCGGCCATGTCGGTAGGCAGAAGGCTGGTTCTTAGACGGATGTCGTCCTCGTCCGTGTCGAGGCCGGGCAGTCCGGCCAGGTCCTTTGTGTGCAGAATCTTGCCGCTGCTAAAGCGAACGCGTTGAAGCACTCGTCCGAGGGGAGTGATTGGGTCAGAAGGGCCCTCGTCGATGTACATCCAGGCGTCGTCGCGCCCGTGGAGGAGGCTCTCCCAGAGGGCATGACCGGCCTTGGGCGGAGGCATGGTGCGCTTAGACATCATCCGACGAGACCGCACGATGAGGTTCGGTAGCGCACGCAGCCTAACGGCGGAAGGGAGGGACGAGTGATCAGGAGATCGTCAGGTTACTTGCTTGGAGGACGGATGCGAAGTGACGAGGCGCCTTATCGATGGAGAAACTCACATGACGGCGGCTGGAGCGAGGTCGGCGAGATGAAAGGGATGGCCGGCGCGGGAGAGGGGGTCGGCTCGCTCGAAAGACAGGGACCGGTCGATGCAGCCGACGGTGACAGGCTCTGTCGGGGGCGATGGCAAGTCGACGCACTTAGCTCCGAGCAGCTCGAGGGGGAGGAACGATCAAGACTGGCTGCTCACGAGAGGGACGAGAGCGGCCGAGGAGGGCGTGGCAAGCCGGATGAAGACAGGGGTCGAGGAAGGATGAGCTGCGATGGATGCCGGGGGGCCGTCGAGCGTCGTCGTCAGAGTGCGCTCCGTAGCAGACGAGGCAGGGTGGGGCGACGGACCTGGCGGGTCGGTCTGCGGGGCCGTCTAGCTGGAGGGCAGGGAGGAGGGCAAGAGGGAGGGTGGCCGTCAAGAGGGAAAGGTTGAAAAGGCCCGGGCGTCCTCCCTTTGAGGCGACCGTCGGCTGGCTGCTGCGCGGCTCGATCCCCCTTTGATCAACGGCGGACCGACGAGGCCGACCCAGATCGCCATGGCAACGACAGAGAGAGCACTTGTCGCGGTCGACTCGAACATGCATGTCTCTCGCCCAACATCTCTCACGTCCAGGCGGCGTCTTTCCAGCGCCGGTCGTCGGCGTTGATGATCTGTAGCATTGGCGTAAGGCCGCTTGGACAAAGGCATGCGCTTGAGATCGCATTGGCCGGAGCGGGCCGGGATCGTGCCTGTGCCGCACAACGCCTCGCAATGCGCCCCTCACTTCTCCTCGATCAGCACCCAGCCCTTGTGCTCGCCGTTGACGGGTGGCGTCTCGCCCTCGGCCCAGATTGTGACAGTCTTGGCGGCGACGAGCGTGCGGCAGGCTGTTTCGTCTGCACCAACCGACCGAGGACACGTCGATGCGAGGCAGGGTCGTACGGCCGGCCATCAGCCCTGCCCACACCGTCGCCCCGATGAGGGAGACGAAGGACGACTGACAAATTTCGTAGCTGGGACTCTCGAGAGCGGCTGTGTGATGGGGAACGGCTGAGGGTCAGCGAGTGCGCTGACGACGACTGAAGACAGTCTCCGCGTCTCTCGGCCCGGGCGAGCCGCACACTTGATGACCGACTTGTCGACCAAGAACGTCATCTCGAGCATGAAAACGTGCGACTTCTCGAATGATCGGTAGAGCTGGTAGCTGTCTCATCACAATTCGAGGTGCGCCGGGCAGTCAGCGTGCGAGCAAGGGGAGAGCGCGCAGTAAAGCCGGTCGACTCGGCCGTACCCGTTGAAAGCGGCGAGCGTCGCCGCGGCGTCGAGGTACTGCCGGACGACCGAGAGCCAGCAGGCAATCTCGTGAGGCTGAATCGTGTAGAACGTCTGGATGTAGGTGACGGGAGGAGCGGGCGGGGTCATGGCGCTGGGTCGATGCGGGCCGATGTAGGGGGTACGCGGTCTGCTGGGCGGCCCTTCAAAGGGGGCGTGGCACGCAGGGGAGTCAGTCGGTTACCAGCACTCCCTTGAGCAGGCCTTGCCTTGGAGCTTACGAAGGGCTCGTCGGCTAATCAGAGGGTCGTCGTTGGGCGAGTCGAGGTCTGACGGTCGTCGGGGTGGGACGTGGTCCAGGTTGAGGGCGCGGCGGGTGAGCGGGCGGGCGGAGTTTCGTACCCGTCGCCGGCGGCCTCGCCCGTCCATCGCCCTCTCCGTCGCTTCGAGCCCCGGTCGCATAGATCGACAGAAGTGGTCGTCAAGGCTGCATGATCTACAACAGAAGCGTCAAAAGTGCTGGGGCGGCCGGCGGCCATCATGCGCGCGCGCTGCCGACCGACCCTCGTAAGTCGTCGATCCTCCCCCTCTCCTCATCTCCTCTCGCCAACGCCTCAGGCCTGGCCCTTGACTCGCTTGGCGGCGCCCTTGACGGGCTTGGCAGCCGCTGCCGCCTTGCCCTTCGGCTTGGCCTTGACCGCCTTGTTCTTGATGAGCTTGTCCTTCGAGAGGTCGTTCGGGTCCTTGTCATCGTCCTCCGACTCGGACTCGACGACGATCTCCTCCTCCTGCGGTCGACCTCAATTGGTTAGCACCACTGCAGCTAAAATTCCTACAAGGGTCCTTGGCACGCACGTGGACATCCTCCTGGTCGGCCTTGGGTCCGGCGGTGACCTTCTTGAAGTTGATGGCAATCGCCTTGTGGACGGCGATCGGGTGGTCCTTCTTGTTGTAGCTGCGGCGCAAGAAGAAGGAGAGTTAGTCAAGAAACCAGGCGAGAGGGTCGGGCGATGTCAGAAGGGCGGCACACACTTGCGCGTGAAGGCCGCCTTGGTCGCCGACGAGATCTGCTTGAGGATGTCCTCGTCCCGGCGCGAGCCGACGCCGAGCTCGACCATCGAGTCCCAGTCCTCCTTGTTGAGAAAGTACTCGTCCATAAAGTCGATGACGTCGTCGACGGCCGACTGTTGCGGAGCGTAACAAGGGGTCAGCGTCAGGGCCAGGCGCCAAGCACGAGGGAAGTCGCGTACGCACCGCACCGCCGGTCGTCAGCGGGTCGACCATATGGGCCGCAAGCGCCGGCACATAGTGCTGTCGGATTTGGGCCTGGTTGGCCGACGTCCGGAGGCGCATGTGGATCTGGATGTCGTTCAGCTGGCGGTAGTTCTTGGTCGTCTTGGAGTTTTGGCCCATCCAACTGGGGTCAGGCGAAAGGGGCTCGAGTCAGCTGCAAGCCCGACACCGGCAAGTCAGGCGAAGGCACTCACGCGGGGAAGCTCGGACCGTAGCCTCCCTGGCCGTAGGCGCCCTGGCCGTAGCAGAAGTAGGCCGGCCGGACGGCCGACATGACGGCGTGATTCGGAAGGAGGCTCCACTGCTGGTCGGGACTGCGACACGAAGAAAGGGGGGGGGGGGGGCAAGCGTCAGCGCGAGAAAACAAGCACGGGTGGACGTCCGGGCCAGGAGGGAGGGAGCGACGCACCCGTGGATCATGCGGTCCATGACGTCGCCCTCGGAGATCGAGTCGGCCGCCTGCTCCATCAGCTGGAGCTCCTTGAGCGTCCGCTCCCGGCCGACGAGGCCCTGCGCCCGTGCGAAGGTGTGCTTGAGGTAGTTCTCCTGACAGGGGCAGACTCGACTGGGGGTCAGCAGGATGCCTCGCTGTACGAGAGCGGCGCGACGGACCTGGACAAAGAGCGGCATGAAGCTGAAGTCCTGGAAGTAGATCTCCATCTTCTGACTGAGCGTCATGCGGCTCGTGTGCGAAAAGGTGTACGGCCCGAAGAGCTTGTCGGTGAGCGTGAAGGGTGTTGCTATCGAGTTCTTCTCGTTGGCGGCAGCGCTGTGGGGACAAGGTGCGTGTGTCGTCAGCGCCAGTCTGACCCACGCAGAGCACTGAGAACGGGTCAGCGACGTACAGCTCCTTGCCCTCGTCGAAAGACATCTCGTCTTTCGAGAGCTTCCACGTCGAGAGCATGTTGAGCACCTGCCGGATGTCCGAGTTGGCGCCCTGGATGAGCTGGTCGACAACGTTGCCCGGAATCTTGACCTTCTCCCTGCGAGCCGCGAAGCGCAACAGGATCCAGTCAGCAGCAATCACAAGCACGAGGCGGGAGGCAGACAGCGAGGCAACCTACTTGAACGCGATCGACATGATGCGCGACCGGATCTCCTGGATGGTCGGCCTGTGCGGGGCGCGGAAGTTACGGAGGTCAGTCGGGGAGGCCGCGTGAGGCGTGAAGACACAACGAGCACTCACTTGCGGAAGCCGAGCATCGCGCACGTGGTCTGGAACGGCTTCATCTTGGGCGAGCTCTTGTCGTTGCAGATGAGGATCATGGGGATCTGTGAGGGAGCGAGGGAGGCGTCAGCGCTCGATCTCGGCAGTCTGCGTGAGAGGCAAACTGACCCGCGTTTTCTTGATGAGCGCGTTCATCGCACCAACGCCACCGCGGTCGCCGCCCGACATGCCGTCGACCTCGTCGAGGATGAGGCACGTCTTGTGCGTGATGGCCATGCCGGTTGTCGTCGTCGCCTGCGCAGGCGTGCAAGAAGGGTTGTCAGCTCTGGACTGGATTCCTCTGCCGTGAAGCATACGCACGCCGGTGCCCTTCATCCAGCCGTCGACGCTCTGGTTGTCGATGTTGGTGCCAGTCTGCGTGGGCACGGTGCGAGAGGGGGTCAGCGATCCGACCGGTCCCACGCGATCTCGCTCGGGGGGCGATGCACCTCGATGAGCTTCTTGCTCCGGGCGTCGCTCGCGTTGAGCTCGAGCGGCTCGTACCCGCACTCCTTGGCGACGAGGTGGGCCGTCGTCGTCTTGCCGATGCCGGGTGGGCCCGAGAGCAGGACGGCCCTGTGCGTGCCGATCGCGTTCTTGCCCGGCCGCTTGAAGCCAGTCTTGCGGTTGGCGTCCCTGGCGTAGCGTGAGGCAGACCGAAGGCGAGTGGCGGTCAGCAACGACTAGGTGCGCAGAGACCACCCGCAGCTGGACAGACCAGTTACCGAGCCAGTCCATGAGCTTCTCGACTGTCGTCTTGTTGCCGCAGATCTGCGAGAGCGACGACGGCGCGTACTTGGTCGTCCAGAGCTGTGAGCTCGCTGGCGGGGGCACCTTACTGCGGTAGGGCACGGGAGGTCGTTCGTTAGTCTCGAGACAGCCGCAGAGAAGCAAGGGGCGGGGATACGGACGTCGGCGCCGCTGGCCGGGCCGGGACGACCGGCTTCTTGCTGCTCTTGCTGCCGCTCCCGCTCGCCGAGGCCTGCGCGGCCAGGTTCTCCTGCTCGCGGGCCTGGCGCTCCTTCTCCGCCTGCTTCTCGAGCTTCTGGCGCTTGCGGTCGGCCTCGCGCTCGGCGTCCTCCATCTCCTGGGCGACGCGCTTGATCTTGGCCTCCTCCTCCTTGGCCTTCTTGCGCTGCTTGTCGTCGAGCTTGCCCGACCCGCGCAATCGGATCAGGTCGAGGAAGCCGTCCTCGTCGATCGTCGGCACCTTCTTCTCGGCAATCTTGCGCAGCTTGGACTCGCCAGCGTTGGCGCCGACGACGACGAACGACGTGACGCCTGACGGCGCGCCGGTGACGGTCCTGCAGGTCGACGGCGGCTCAGAGGTCAGCCGGATCATCGCCGAGCAGTTGCAGCCGGCAATCAAGTGCCGGTCGAATGGGAAGGACGCACCCGCCATAGCGCTTGGCTAGCTCGGTCGCCTCCTCGCGCGAGAGGCTCGAGAGCTCGCCGGTGAAGACGAACTTGAGGCCGGCCAGGCAGTTGGGCTCGCCGTCGGGGATCTCCTTGGAGCCGGGCGCGGCCGGTGCGCTCCCTGGCGGCGGGCCCTCCTTCTGGCGCTTGACCCAGGCGGCCTGGCTGTCCGATCGAGGGCGAGCAGGAGGGGTGGGCGATGGTCAGCAAGCTCTCTCGGATGGTCGAAGATTGGACAGGGGCAGAGCTCCCGACCGGAGCTCGGGGAGCGAGAGTACGCACGCCGCCTTCTGCGCCTCCGACTTCTCCTGGCGCTTGGGGGCGTCGGCCTTGATCTCGGCTTTGATCTTGGCAATCATGTCCTCGTCGGCATCGGCCCCGCCCTTCTTGGCCTTGGCCTTGGGCAGGGGCGCCTTCTTGCGGCTCGCGGCGGCGGCCGAGGTCGACGACGACGAGGCGGCCGCGTTCGACCGGCTCGACGAGCCTGAGGCCTTCTTGGACGACGACGACGCCGAGGCCGTCGGCGCGGGGATGAACTCGATGTCGCTGTCCGAGTCGGAGAGGACGACGGGCATCGCTGCTGCTGCTTGGGGAGAGGTCGAAGTCGGGATGGGCGAGTCAAGCGAGCGGGCGATGGTGAGCGTCCCCGGGACAGCGGGTGGAGCGTGGGGCGGGCTCGTGCGCGGGCGGCATCGGCGGCGACGCGTCCTCGGCTCGCTGCAGGGAGGCACGCATCACGACCCAAGAGCATTTGAGAAGTCGTCTCAGACAAAGGAGCCAGCCTAGCGTAGCCAGCGAACCGAATAGAAGCATGCTAGGCATAGTGTGTATCGCCCAGACCCCAGCGCCCGCCCTTAGACGCTCATGACGGCGAGCCACTCGTCGCTCTCCTCGATGCCCTCAAACTCGTAGGCAAACGCCTCGTGCGCCTTGAGCGTCGGGTCGGGCAACAGCACGCCGCCCATCGCCTCGCTCACGGCCGGGTCGAGCGGGGCGGCTGTCGGCGCGGGCGCGTCGGCCGATCGGAGCGAGGCGAGGTGGGCGAGGTAGGCCGGCGAGTGGGCCGGCTGGGACGGCGGAGGGACGTGCATCGGTGGGCCGGAGAACCACAGCAGGCTTCCGGTTGCCGGGTCCGATGGGAAGCGGTCGGCTGAGGCAAGGAGCGCAAGGGGGCAAAGGTCAGCCCGCCGCAGAACGGACGCGGTGAGTGAGAACACGCGGGGACGGACCGGTTGCCGGTGGCACGATGGCCTGGTTGGCCGTCTTCGAGACCCAGAGCGCGCCGCCCGAGTTGCCGACGACGGACCGGTCGAGCGACTTGCGTGGCGGGCCCTGGGCGCCGCCGGCCGGACGCGAGCCACTCGCGATCGGCTGGCCTGGCTGGGACGGGTACGGCCGGCCTGCCGGCCCTCCCTGGCCGACACCGGCGTAAGGCGGCATCGACGGTGCGGGCATCGAGCCTGGTGCGGCCGAGGTCCGACGCGAGAGGGCCGGCGACGGCCGCTGGGAGCCGTAGGCCGTCTGACCGGCAATGACCGAAGGCGTCGCGCTGCCCGAGGCGTTTGGCGTCCCTCCGGTTGTCGCAAAGCCGAGCGCCGACGGTCCAACGTCGACGATCGGCTTGCGCTTCTTGTGCGACCGGACCGGCGTCGCCTTCTCTGCCGCCGCCTGCTCGCTCTTGCCCTCGCCGCCGCCGCCGCCGTCGGACGAGTCGTCGCCCTCGCCGCCGGCGGCCGGCCGCTTGCGTGTCTCGGGGTAGCCCAGGCAGCCCGGACCGGTGATGCCCCGGAGGAAGGGCGAGATGCGCTTCGGCAGCGTCAGGATGCTCTGGAAGGGCGCGATCGGCATGAAGTCGGTCTTGCGGAGCTCCTCCGGGATGCACGACGCCCAGTTTTTGATCTTGATCATCTGGCGCTCCTTTGGGTTGTAGCGCGACTCGACGACGTCTGCCGGGTTGTAGAAACGGGGATCAAGGAGTCAGTCGACGCGGGTGCCAGCAAGGAGAGCGAGGAGCCTAAGGAGGACTGACAGAGCGGCCAGCCTGGGTACCAGTGGGGCGGCTTGGGCCTGCCGCGGATCGCCTTCGAGTAGAACTGGGCGCCGACCTTCTCGAGCACGTCGGCCAGGACGTGGTCGCCAAAGTAGCCCGTCTTGAGGATCTCGTGGTCCCAGAAGAGTCGCGAGGCCGGGTGGATCGTGCCCTCTGGCCGAAAGTACCAGCAGACGCTGACGCTCGTCTGGCCGACGTAGGCGCCCTTGGTCGGCTTGAAGACCTTGAAGACCTGGCCGATGATGGGCTTGGCCGGCTCGTCGGCGTTCGAGACGTGGACATAGTCGCCCGTGACAAAGGCCATGCCTTTGTGGTGGCCGACGTCGATGTACGTCCGGTCCTTCGCCGACATGCGGAACGTCGCGATCGTGTCGGCCGAGCCGGGGAAGAGCGGCCGGCGGGCGTTGCCGGGTCCGCCGAGGAGCGACGAGAAGCCCGTCGCCGCCGTCGTTGAGCCGGGCTTCTCGGACGTCAGGTCCTGGTAGTAGCGCTGCAGTGAACGGGGGGAAAGGGTTCAAGAGTCAGCGGGCTGGTCTCCTGCCAGCGGCTTAGCCCACGGCGGACGGACCTGGAGGATGAGGATCTCGCCGTACGGCACGCTGCCCTCAGGATGCCACCGCCGGGCCTTCTCGAAAAGCCTCGTCATGTCCTTGTCAAAGGCGTCCGAGGTCATGTACTCTGCCGCCGCGACGCGGCTCTCGATCAGCTCGAGCGAGAGCGGGCCCTGCCGCGCGAGGGGCAGACAGGAGCGAGATTATAAGCGCCTGTTCGGAAAGACGGGCGCCCTCGAAGGGGACGGACCTGGAACGACAAGAGCTTGTTGTCGGTCGGCATCGGAACCTCCTCGAGCGTCTCTGCCAGCCTCCGGCCGCTGCCGTCGACAAAGCCCTTGAGCTTGTCGAGCACGGCCTCGTACGCCGCCTCGCCGCCATCGGTCGTCCACCAGCCGGCGTCGACCTCGAACCCCTCGGCCCGGGCGAGCCGCTCGTCGAGCGCGGCCGTCGCGGCATAGTAGTTGGCCGACGGCTCCTCTTGGTCGGACAGGTTGGGCTCCGACATCTTGGAGGGCGAAGGAGGGATGTACGTCTCCCAGGGGATCGAGACGTCGATCGGCTTGCTGGGCACGACGGCCGCCGCCGCCATCGCCGCCGCCGGTGGAGGAGCCGCTGCCGTGACTGTCGGCTGCTGCTGCTGCGGAGGAGGGGCCGCTGCGCTCGCGCTCGTCGCCCCTCCAAGCGAGGGCGTCGCCCGCCCCGACCCCGCCGCCACCGCCGGCGACTCATGCTCGCTCGGCGCCGGCTTGTTCTTGACCCTCGGCGGCTTCTTGACGTAGCCCGCCGCCGCCCTCGCCGCCGCCTCCTCCTTGGTCGGTCGGCCGCGCTTCTTCGGGAGCATCGCGAGCGTCAGGACGCCCGGCGCGGGCGAGGCGGGCGTCACCGAGCGTCCACCACCGGCGGTCGACGAGGCCGCTCCTGCTCCGGTGTTGACCGAGGGCGAGGCTGAAGCGTCCTTGGAAGGCGACGTCCCGGCCGGGCCGGTGACCGAGCCCGACCGCGAGGGCTCCTTAGGCGGGAGGATGCCCTCCTCCTCGGCCGTTGCATACAGCTCGTGGACGAGGTCCTGCGTCACGCGGTGAACGATTCATCAAGGTCAGATGGGGGCGGAGAGTCGTGAGAGGAGAAGTACGGTCTGCGCTTGCGCTACGCACGTCGAGTCGCTTGGCGTCCTTCCAGATCGACGAGTCGTCTTCGTTGTCTGCGAGGGGCGCCGGGGGGTCAGCACGGCGCTCATCCGAGCAACGCTTCATTGCAGCGCTTGGACGCACAGTGCATCGCGTTCTGGAAGACGAGCTGCAGGCGAGATGCGAACGCGACGTCAGCATGACGCTCTCGAGCGCATGAAGGGGAAGGGGTAGCTCGTCGAGCGTATCGCCGGGACGAACCTGGAGGTCGACGATGAAGGCCTGGGCCGAGCTGAACTCCTTGCGGTCGAGCTTGTTCTGACCCGACGTGTGAGGGGTGGAGGTGCTCGTCAGTGCTCGTCTTCTTCACGAGAGGTCGTACGCTGGCCGAGGGACGCGACCGACCTCGACCTCGTCGAGGCAGACGGGCTCGGGGATCGCCTCGTAGTAGTCCGGGTAGCGCTTGCGGTCCGGCAGCGCGTGAAAGTCTAGGAGGCGGGAGGGTGCACACAGCGAGCGCGAGGTACGAGAGTTAGTCGTCGAGCGTCCAGCTGCTGATCAGAAGGACAGGAGAGATGGACCGGTCGCGATCAGCCGGCTGGAAGGTCGTTGTCGTCGTAAGGGGTCGAGTGAGAAGAGGGCGGGGGGTAGGCGCGATGTCAGCTGCTTCGCGCGCGTCATCCGCACTGATAAGGAAGGATGAGGCACTGACGGCCCCTCCTTGGCGGCGTAGACGGCGTCCATGATGGCGTTACACTCCTGCCAGCGGGTGTCAAGGTGCTCAGGATCAGCCTCGCGAGAGGACGAGGTCAACGCGTCGCCTACGCGCGCGCGCGCCGACGCGCGCTGGGCCTTGAGCGGTTTCCTGACCTTGTGCTCGCCGTCGGTCATGGGGTGTATGCCCGGCTGGTGGGACGTCGACCTCTTGGTCGGTGGCGGCAGGGGCGGCATCCTGGGCGAAGAGGGGAGTGAACGGGCGGGGTCGATGGATGGATGGAGGGGGAAGGGGAGTGACAAGGGGGAGCCAGGCGGACGAGGGCGAGGTCTTACGCAAGTGGGCGTAACCCTTGCGTAAACGGCCAGGCCAAAGCGTGGGACCCCGCAGTTTGAAACCCTTCCCAGCTGCCCCTGCCCGCCCAAGCCCCGCACGCCGCGACCCTAACCTGCACCCTCACCCACCCTCTCTCTCACCCTCTCTCCTTCTCCTCCCTCATGCTCAACCCCAACAACATCTCGTCCAGCGGCGGACGCGGCGGTCGCGGCCGTGGCGGAGGCGGCGGCGGCGGCCGTGGTCGCGGTGGAGGCGGCGGCGGCGGTCGTGGTCGTGGCGGCGGAGGCGGCACGCGTGGCCCTGCCCGGCCGACCGACGGTGTCCTCCCTCCCGCCTCGGGCCCGGCTCAGGCCCAGCGCGGCCCGCCTCGCCAGCAGCAGCAGCAGCAGGCGCCGCTCCGGATGCCCGGCCAGCAGCAGCAGCAGGCCCACCCGGCACCGACGCCCATCTTTGCGCCCTCGGTGACCGCCGCCGCCCCTGCGCCCGCCGCCAACGGCGGCGCGCCCAACGACGTGATCCAGTTCACCGACAAGCGCTTTGCCGACTTCCCGCTCCACCCCTCGCTGCTCGCCAACATCAAGCACGCCTCGTGCTCCGAGGTCCAGGCGCTCACGCTGCCGTACCTCCTTCAGGGGCACGACGTCCTCGCCCAGGTCCGTCCCCTCGGGCTCCTCCTCGCTCTCTGTTTGCTGCGCACCGACCGCAAACGCACAGACGCTGACCCCTTGCCTGTCCCTCCCGCTCCCGCACGCACCTTGCCTGTCACTCCCGTTGCTGCACGCACCGCAGGCCAAGACCGGTACGGGCAAGACGATGGCCTTCCTCGCGCCGACGGTCGACTCGCTCATCCGCGGCCCGGCACGCGTCGCGGGTCAGATCTCGTGCCTCATCATCTCGCCGACGCGCGAGCTCGCCTCCCAGATCGCCGTCGAGGCCCAGGGCATCCTCCCCCAGGGCTTCAAGTGCGTCACCGTCTACGGCCAGACCAACGTCAAGGCCGACGTCCGCAACCTCGCCGGCGGCTGCGACATCCTCGTCGGCACGCCCGGCCGGCTCAACGACCTGATCGCCAACTTTGGCCTCAGCCCCAAGCTCGCCGGCGTCCGGCACTTCATCCTCGACGAGGGCGACACCCTGCTCGACGCCGGCTTCAAGCCCGAGATCGTCAAGATCTGCCGCGGCCTGCCGAACCGCCAGACGCACCCGCGCCAGTCGCTCCTCTTCTCGGCGACGGTGCCGGCCTCGCTCAAGGACGTCGTCTCGGTTGCCCTCCTGCCGTCGTACAAGCACCTGTCGGCCATCCGGCCCGAGGACGAGAACACGCACGAGCGCGTGCCGCAGGACACGCTCGTCGTCCCCTGGTCGCAGATCTACGGCGCCGCGCTCGCCAAGCTGGCCGAGGAGATCGCCCTCCACCCGGACAACTACAAGATCATGGTCTTCCTCCCGACCGCGAGGGGGACGGCCATCCTCTACGAGGCAGCCCAGCAGCTGACGCTCGGCAACACGTGGGAGATCCAGTCGCGCATGAGCCAGCCCGCCCGCGAGCGCTCGTCGGCCGCCTTCAAGGTCGCCAGCTCCGGCATCCTCTTCTCGTCCGACGTCACCGCCCGCGGCATGGACTTCAAGGGCGTCGGCTACGTCCTCCAGGTCGGCGTGCCCATGAACCCAGAGGTGCGCTCCGTCCTTCGCACCCGCACCCCTCCTGAACACCAGACTGACCTTTTCGTGTGCGCCGTGCCCCCCGATCCAGCAATACGTCCACCGGCTCGGCCGGACGGCCCGTGCCGGCGCCGAGGGCCGTGGTTCGCTCATCCTGACCGAGGACGAGCGGCCGTTCCTCTCCAAGCCCCAGATGCGCAAGCTCCCGCTCAAGCCGTCGCCGATCCCGGCCCAGCTCGATGAGATGACCGCCGTCATGAAGGCCGCCATGGGCCGGGTCGAGCAGGACAAGAAGAACCAGGCGTCGTCGGCCCACCTCGGCTACTAGTGCGTCCCTTCCCCCTCTTTGGGCCTCGCTCTCCCCTCCTCGCACCCACATCCTGTTCGCGTTGCTGACATTCCTTCGTCGTGTCTGCCCCGCAGCAACGGCATGATCAAGAACAAGCAGCGCCTGATCGAGATCGCGACGACGTACGCGGTCGAGGTCCTCGGCTGCCCCAAGCTGCCCGCCCTCAGCCGCAAGGCCGTCGGCATGGTGCGTCCTCCCCTCCGTCTCTGAGCAAAGCCGGCCCTTCGATGTACGCTGACGCTCAACTCTCTTGCCACGACTTGTAGATGGGCCTCAAGAACCTCGGCCTTGAGATTGACCCCCGCCTCTAGACGCGCTTCCCTCCTTCCGCCCGCCCATGCACGACGCACGACACAACCCTCCCCCACTTAGACGGCAGGTCGCGCCCCTCAACCGCCCTTTTGCCCCAGCCCTAGTGTAGACGCCTCTTGACGAGGTCTTGATGATGCACGTTCCGCTCTGCTGGTTGGCGGTCAGTCTACTGGGTTGAAGCGAGGGCAGCTGTGGGCTGGTTCGGCTCTGCGTCGACTTGAGCGGCACGCCCTCCGACGAGAGGCGTTCGTTCGAACCCGAAGTCGACCAAGCATGCGTGACCGCGCGCTGTCTGCCGCTGCCGGAAGGTCCGGCGCTGACTTGAGTGGCTTCGGCATGCGTCCTGCACGCCACGGCCGGCAGACCAAGCACGCCCTGCTGTCTGTCGGGTTGAGTCGGGCCGAGCGAGAGCTTGCAGGAGGACGGCGCGGGTTGGAGCCGGCAGCCGAAGCCGAGCTGACCGAGCCCTTTCGGCGCTCGCCGGCGGAGATCCGCGCGGGTCGGGCCAGCTTCAAAAGGGCAAAGGGAGCTCGCTCCGTCCCTCCGAACCTCAGCCTCATCCTCATCTCCTCATCCCAGCCAACTCCTGCAATTAGCCATGACCTCCTCCAAGCCCAACGGCACCGCACCCGCCGACAGCAAGGCCCGCAACGAGAGCGTGCCGGGCTACCACCGTCCGTCCATTCCGCTCACCCCCCGTCTGCTCCTGCTCCTGCTGCGCGACCCGACCTGATCCTGGCCCCCTCCCTCCGGCTCATGGCAGAGTTCCTCCCCCTCAACACGCCCGCCATCGGGAGTCTCCTGCCCGAGAACGAGGCCAAGGGTGGGCTCGCCAACATCAAGACGTTTGAGCCGCTCAAGATCCGAGGAACGACGTTCAAGGTCCGTCCGGCCAGCTCGCGCTCGCCCCCTGTCGTCGTCGCCCTCGGCTGACCCTAGCTGACCTGACGCCCGTGCTTGCTTCGACGATCAGAACCGCATCTGGGCCTCGCCGATGTGCCAGTATTCGTCCGACGAGGGAAAGATGACCGACTGGCACTTTGTCCACCTCGGCGCGATGGCCGCCCGCGGGCTCGGCGCGATCGTCGTCGAAGCCTCGTTCGTCCCTTTGCCCTTCCCCTATCTTGCCCCCCCCCCCCCGTCGCTCACCGAGCTCTTTACCAATCTGACAGGTCCGTCGTTCCTGAAGGTCGTATCTGTCCCGAAGACCTCGGTCTCTGGTCCGACGACCAGATCGCGCCCGCCAAGCGAGCCGTTGACTTCGTCCACGGCCTCGGCACGCTCATCGGCGTCCAGCTCGGGCACGCCGGCCGCAAAGCGAGCACGGCCGCGCCCTGGGTTGCGACCTCAAGCGAGAGCTCCGGCCGGGTCGTGCCCGAGGAGCATGGCGGCTGGCCCGATAACGTTTGGGCGCCGTCAGCGATCCGGTTCGCAGAGGCCTATGCCGAGCCGAAGGAGGCGACCGAGGCCTACCTCGCCGACCTCATCCAGTCTTACGTCGACGCCGTCGACCGAGCCAAGCGCATCGGCTTCGACTTCATCGAGATTCACGGCGCGCACGGCTACCTCCTGCACTCTTTCTGCTCGCCCATCTCCAACAAGCGGACCGACCGCTACGGCGGCTCGCTCGAGAACCGGACTCGCTTCCCGCTCGAGGTGACGCGGGCGGTCCGCGCGGCGTGGGGCGACGACCGGCCACTCTTTTATCGCGTTTCGGCGAGCGACTGGGCTGAGGGCGGCGAGAAGGGCGAGGACGGTCAATACCTGTCGTGGGGTATCGAGCAGAGCATCTACCTCGCCAAGGAGCTCCAGGTATGTACGACGCAGGCTAGAAGCTCTATGAGCGGGTTGCTGACCTTTCGCTTGCTCCGCTCGGCTCCCGCAGAAAGCCGGCGTCGACTTGATCGACACCTCGAGCGGCGGCGCGACGATCGCGCAAAAGATCCCCGTCGGCCCGGGCTACCAGCGTCGGTCTCCCTTGCTCCTCCCTCACAGCGACGCCGTGACTGATCAGAGCATCTCGCTCCTGCGCAGTACCCTTCGCGGCCGCGATCAAGAAGGCCGTGCCGTCGCTTCTCGTCGGCGCCGTCGGCCTCCTCACGACGGCCGAGCAGATCGAGACGGTCCTCCGCAACGGCCAGGCCGACGTCGCCCTCGTCGCCCGTGAGATCCTCCGCAACGCAGACTTTGTATGTCTTCTCGGGCTCTCTCCTCGCCTCTGACCCGTGCGAGCCTTGCGCTTTTGACTAACCCAACGCCAACCTTGCTTCACCACTCCTGCAGGTCCTCGACTGCGCCCAGACGCTTGGCGTCGTCGTCAAGTCGGCCGTCCAGTACGAGCGCGCCTGGACGCGCATGTCCGAGGCCCGGTACGCGAGCGAGTCGCCCTTCCGCCAGTAGAAACGACGCTTGTCGCCTGACTGGCTCGACGAGGAGGGACGGCGTGCCTGCTGCGCGCTCGTCCCGCTGCAGTCGTCACCGTCGCCGGCCGCCTGGCTCACCCGTTACATATAGACGAACCCATCTTGTCCGCAATCCTTCGGTTGCCGTAGATATCTCATGCCCTTCGACTGTTGAACAGGGCAAAAAGCGGCGGATGAAAGGGATCGACGGTCGAGCGTGAAGCCCGGCGACGCTGCCCTCTTTCCACGTGCGACCGCTCTGCTGTTTGCCCCTCCCCCCTCCCCCCCCCTTTCCCCCCTTCGCCTGGCACACACAGCCGGCCATGCTCCTCCCGACGACGACCACGACGACCGCCTACAACTCATCTCGCGCAGCGGTCTAATCAGCCGTGCTGCTCGCCCGTGGCCGCCCGTCGCCTGTCAGCCTTGCCCCTCCGACGCGCCGTCGCGTCGTCGCCCGCTGGCTCGTCGGCCGGTCACTGCGTCGTCACCGGCCGCCCCCTCACCTCCTCGTCCTGCGCCGGGATGGCCCTCGACAGGCAACATCGCGGCCTGCCGCTCGCGCCGCTCAACACTGAGCAGCTCCCTCGGGCGCCGCTCGCCGACGTCCCGGCCGGCTCGACCTACTCGCCGCTCGAGACGCTCGGCCGGAGGGTCGGCCTCGCACGGAGCGACAGCCTCCAGGTGCGCTTCTCCCCCGGCCCCTGTCCATCGCCCTGCTCGCGCTCCACCAGGAAGCTGACGGCTGTCCGAGCGCCCACACCTGATGCTCAGGCTCTAAAGGGCAGACGCGAGCTCGGACCGCCATCGTCATCGCGACCGGTCGAGCATGGACCTGCTGCTGCGGTTGCGGGCGGCCTGCCTCTCCGGCCCTCGCCCCTGGTCTTCAGCGCCTTCAGACGCTCTCGCGCTAGCAGCGCCGGCTCGACCGACTACACAGCTTCGGTATACTCGACCGCAAGCGGCGACGTGACGGGCTACTGGGCTGGGCCAGATCTCTCTGGCGACAATGACGACCACGCGCGCGACCTCGACATCTGCAGCGACGGCGAGCGTACAGAGCGCGGCGACAACGCCTCTGAGCCAGACGACGACGACAACGACGGCGATGGCGGCACCGAGCTCGGGCACCATCTGCAGCCTGGCTGGGCATTGGGCGACCTTGACGGCGGTCGAAACGGAGGCCTGCTCGCGGAGACAAGCTTCGCGAGCTCTGACTTCACGACGTCGTCCCGTCTCTCGCGCTTCCTCGACGACTCGCTCTCGGCCGACCCGCCCCCAGCCCGGCCCTCTACCGATCCGAATTTCGGGCCGCCGCATCATGATGGCGAGGGCTCTGGTTCCGGCGTCTCCGGCTCGCGGTCAGACCCGTCGTTACTGCTGCCGCAGCCGTCGTCCTCGTTTGCTCGGCCGCGTAAGGGCAGCGTCGGTGCCGTCGCGCAGCGAACCGAAGGCGCCGTCGACGTCGAGAGCGTCTATGGCTTGGCCGGTGGGACGTGGCAGCAGGCCTCTGCGCTGCCTCCCTCGTTACATCCGTCCGAATCAAACGGCGGCGACCGGCAGCGGACCGTCAGTAACTTCTCCCGGCCTCGGCTCGGCGGCATTGTCGCCGGCCCTTCAAGACCGGCGGCGCCATCCCCAGCCGACTATGTCCCCCGCCCGCAAAGGTCCGCGAGCCTCCGCCACGCACCGCAAGTCGTAGCCAGGCCGCCAGCTTCTCGACCCGAGCCATCGCGCTCTACGCTCTCGCAGATCCAGCCCTTCCGCCTCTCTACCCAGCCCACGGGCCTCATTCCCTTCCCTCACCAAGATTCCCCTCCGCCGCGATCGCCATCAGGTCCGCCACAACGATACCCTCCGCCTTCTCAATACCCTGCCTCCTCATTCGCAAGCTCATCTGGATCGACCGGCCCGGCGCCGGCCGGAACCTCGATACCCCCAGCCGTCCTCCTGCCCTCACAGAATCTCGCCCTTCATCACGCTGCTCGCCCGCTAGGGCCAACCGAACCGCAACGACCCTCTCACCAGCTTCGCACAGAGTATTCCACGACTAGCGCCGCCGCCGCTGCATCGTCCAGCATCCTGCCCAACCGGCGCGCACCACCGCCGCCGGTCGACCGTCCGGCCTACAACCGGCCGGCGGATCAGCCACCTGCGCGGACGCAGATGGTCCGCCTTCCATCCAAAGGGTCGTCGAGCAAGGCGACAGGCTCGCGCCTACTTCGCTCCGCAGCTGCGGACGAGCCGCACTTAAGTGCTCGCACGTGGCCGAACGGCGCGGACCGGTCGCCGCCTGCCGAGTTCGAGCCGCCGCCGCCAACTCTGCGCATCGCTCGGCAGGGCTCGGGCGAGTCGCTTCACCCGGGTTCCTACTCCATCTACTCGCTGCCGACGACACCGACCCAGCCGGGTGGCTACTACACCAAGGTCGAGGTTGGCTCGCCGCTCGGCTCGCCCAGTCTACAGCCGCTGTCGGCAGGGGACGACCGCCGGACGCCGTCGCTTCGACTCGCTCAGCAGCAGCAGCAGTGGCCCCGACGGCAGCTCGATCCGCAGCATTACCTTGAGCTCGGCCTGTCGTACTTTGCGCGCGACAAGACGCCCGACAACCTTGCGCTGGCCGCGATGTACTGGCGGAGCGCGGCGACCATCGACGGCGGCTGCAGCGGTGGCATGCTCTTGTGAGTTCATCAACGTTCTGCCTTACGGGCATGCAGCTCTCAACGCTCACTCGCTTCCCGTCGGATGCAGCTACGGCCTCGCCCTTCGCTCGGGCTGGGGCGTCGTGAAGGACGAGCGGCAGGCCTTCGACTTTCTCCAGCGCGCAGCCGACTCTGCTTCCCTCGGTACCCAAACAGAGGTCGGCACTGCCGTCGTCGGGTCCGAGGTGGTCGTCGCCATCCTAGAGGTCGGCCAGTGCTTCCTTCACGGCTGGGGCTGCAAGAAGGTGCGCTCCAGGTTGCCATCTAGCTTCTCGCGTAACGTGAACTGACGGCAGTATCTCCTCCCCCCTTGGAAGGACCCGAGCAAGGCGCTCTCCTATTTCCTCTCGGGTGCTCGGCTGGGCGACCCCGACTCGATGGTCGCTGCCGCGCGATGCCTCGAGACGGGCGTCGGCTGCCCCGGCGGCAAGAAGGACAAGCGCAACGCCGCCTTCTGGTACCGGGCCGCCATCGGCTCGGGCCACACGAGCGCACAAGGTCTCGCCTGGGTCTACAAGAAGAAGTGGGCCGGCGGGCACGGCTGACGGGCGAAATGGATGGGCTTGCATCAACCACCCTGCCTCTGCCTGGGCGGGCACATCCTGTTATGGCCTCATCTATCGAGAGCTCCCTGCTTCATGACAAGAATGAGAGCAGGACGGCAAGTCCGCCGCCCGTGACAGCCCATCGGAGCGCCGAACGCTGGTTCACGGCTGGCCCGGCTGCCGAGACGGCCGTCGTACTCGATCCGGCCGAGGTCGACGAGCCAGCAACGACGCCGTAGACTTTGAGCGACTTGACCTCAAAGTAGGCGGTCGCGTAATTCGATCCAGCGCCCATGACGTAGGTCGAGTAGCACGTGTCCGTCCCGCTGAGGGCAGGGCAGGTGGCCTCGAGCGTCGCGGCCGCGCCGGCCCACGTTCCGCACAGGGTGATGTCAAAGATGAGCCGCTGGGCTGCATACGTCGATGAGGTAGCAAACGTCAGCGAGACCCTTCGACGGCAAGCGTGCACGAGGACGGACCGCCAAAGAAGGTGTCGATGTCGCAGGACGAGTCGCTGAGCGTCGCGGCGGGCGTGCCGAGCGACGAGAGGTCGATCGTCTCGTTTGCACTCGAGATGGCGGTCGGGATGTTGGCCCGCTGGAAGAACCAGATGTTGATGCCCGTCTCGGCAAACTCGGTGATGTAGACGCCTCCGCCGGCTGCGGCGAAGTCGGCGCCGTACGAGGCCGGGTCGCTGTCGAGGACGGCGCAGCCGCTGTTGTCGTTGGCCGTGTACAGGCAGTCGGTGCCGTTGAGTGTCCCCGACATGCTTGCTGTCGACGTCAGCTCGCAACTGGATGAGCCGTGGGCTGATGTGTGCCAGGCCATGTGATTGGTAGCCTCGAGGTTGACACCCTGCGTGGGGGCGACGAAGGGGGGCTCGTCGGTTAGAAGCTCACTGAGCACTACAGGAGCATTAGTAGCGCACCTCAAACGTGTCGATCTCTCCCGTCGTCGGCCAGGTGCCTGTCCCGGTCGACCAGAACGCTGGCCACACCCTGCGTGTGACCGGCGCGAGTCAGCGACGAGCGAAGGCGTGAGGAAGCAGGGCAAGCCGACTGACGAGCAACCGTAGGGCGTATGCAGGGCGTCAAGGACCCAGACCGACCCGACGCCAAACGTCGTCTTGGACGTCAGCCGGATCGAGTTGCGCTTCTCGTTGTATGGCACCGTCGTCGTGTTGTCGACCTTCATGATGGCGTTGCCAGCTGCGTTGACTGTGCGGGGACGAGAGCGGGTACGGCTGGTCAGCTGCCCGCTCAGGATAGAGCGACCGATGCCAGAAGGGACGCACTGTAGGTGAGCGGGGTGCTCGAGGAGGTCGCGACCGAGGCATTCGCAAAGATGACGTCTCCCGAGGTCAGGTTGTCGTAGTGGCCGCTGTCAGGTTCAAGGAGGTCAGCCGAGGTCCCTAAAGGTGGGTCAAAGGCAGCCGAGCGCACGCACTAGTAGGTCCAGTCGTCGAAGAAGGAGCTCCCGCTGTAGGTCTTGACCTGCGAGGCGAGATCATCGAGCGCAGCAGATCAGCCGATGAGCAGGTCGGAAGCGTCGGCAGGAGGTGCGGCGGTTGACAGAGACGCACGAGCGGGTACGTCGTCGCCGAAACGACGCTGGCGGAGGACGCGACCGCGGCGAGGGTGGCGAGCGAGGCGAGCATGTCGGCAAGGATGGGGCCAGTAATGCTGCAGAAGGGTCGATGGTAGTGAAGAAGACGAGAGGCTGAAAGAGGAGGGGTGTCCATTTAGCAGATCTGATCCGTTCTGCCGCGGTCGGCTCTGCCGTGGTCGTGTCTATTCGAGGTGCTGCGGGCTGAGCGCCACGGGCCCCGGGCGGTCGTCACCGGCCGCAAAGGCCGCTCCTGGTTGCACTCGACTCGCGCGATCCGTCGGCCGAGGCAAGCTTCTGAGCTGATTCATCCGGTACGAGCTCGATACGAGGGCAATCTGGGCTGGAGACGTCGAGGAGGTCCCTCTTCCAGGCAGGAGAGGAGGGGCAGTGCAGCAGCAGCGCGACGGGGACTGGCACCCAGAGCTGCGATCGGCGCTAGCACGGCGGCAGGCGTGCAAAGACCGAGGGCGGCGGGGTGACGGCCTCCTGCGTTCAGAAGGAGTGGTCGCATAGGTCAACCCCTACTCCTCGAGGAGGAGTAATGAGCGTCAGCATGGCCGCAGGGGAGCGTGAATGACGGTCTGTTGACGAGCACTCGGCTGCCCTGCTGTCGCGTCGGCGTCGCCGGCGGTGGGTGGGCTGCTGCGCGGACGAGAGGCGATCGACGGAACACGCGCCTGCTTTCTCGCGCGCGCGCCGGGGCAGCAGCAGCAGAGCTTGCACGCCGCCCTTGCACCTCCCTCCGACCTCCAACCCTCCTCGGCGTACCTCCCTCCAGTCTCCCTTCGAGAAGGACCCCCACAAGTACCGGCTTCCTCCGCTGTACGATTCTCTCCAGCAAGCTACTTAGTCTCCGACCCCCGCCGCCTCGGACCGCCGCTCCTCAGCCGTCTCAACCCCTTCTCGACGACCCCACCGGCTCCACCCCGTGTCCTCACCCCCTCCACGCCCTGCAAGTACACCCGCCAGCAAGCATGACGATGGCCAAGGTCTCCCGCCGGTACCAGCACGCCGAGCTCGGTGCCCAGGCTCGCGCTCCCGACGAGCGAGGTACGTCCGCTCCTTCGCTTTGCTTTTCTGCGCGACGCCCTCCTCCCACGCCCGCCGGGCCGATCTGCGGTGACGATGGGGCGCCGGGCGACGGAGGGAAAAGCGGGTTTCGGGCCCGTCGCCGGCACCATCGGCCAACATCAACACAGCACGCGTTGCGAGGCTGCAGGACGCCGGCAGCAGTGTGCGCGCGAGAGGCTCGAGCGAAGCACCGGCGTCAATGACTCGGTCGGGGGAAGAGGGACGTTGAGCGACTGGCACGTCCGAGCTCACGAGAGCTGACGAACCGACACCTCGCCCCGCCTGCCCTGCAGCCGCCACATGCGACTCGGCCACGCTCTACACCTATCCGACCAAGGACACGATTTTTGACGTCGCGTCGGGCGCCCTCACCTTCAAGTGGGATCCGAGCGTGCGTCGCGCCCTATGCCCTTCCCCTGACCGGCTACGAGCGAGCGCTGACCTCGGGCCCCGCTCGACAGTGCCTCTCGTTCGACATCGCCACGATGTCGATCCTCGCGCCGCACCTGGAGAAGTCCCTTCTGCTGGTGAGCGACCGATCCTTCTGTGTCCAGCTAAAGAAGTTGGTCAGCTGGCTGACCCCAAGCATCTCCACCTGCAGAGGCTCGAGGGGCTCAAGGTCGCCGATGGCTCGCACACCGTCAAGCTTGATCCCTCGTGGTAAGTAACCACCACGGGACCTCGTGGCCCTTTCGTAAGACGTTTCACTGAAGCGCTTTGCGTCGCACCTACCGCTTGTTGCCAGGTGGAACGGTGCAGCGTCGGTCGACGTCCAGATGACGCTCGCCAACGGTGATGCCTCCGTGCCCGCCTTTGTCGGCGGCGTCGCTGCCGGACCTCTCTTCGAGGTCACCTACACCGCTTCCCCTCAGTCGACCGGCGCGGCCGCCGCTGCCGCCGCCAGCACTGCCGTCCGGGACGACCCGATCGTCGTCGTCGTCAGCAAGGAGCCTGCCTCGGGCCTCCCTGCCGGCAGCATCTTTGCCGCCGTCTTCTTCCCCGTGATCGCCGTCGCCGCCGCCGCCGTCTTTTACGTCCTCTGGGTCCGCAAAAAGCAGGCCAAGAAGTCGAAGCGCTGGAGCGCTGCCGTCGGTCAGTCGGCTCGTCTCGGTGCTGCATCCCCGCCCCCTTCTGGCAAGCGTCGCTGACCCAATTCGCCCACAGACCAGCGCATGAGCCGCATCTCGACCGAGTGGCGGGGCTCGATGCACGAGTCGGCGATGGGCACGCCCGACATGCGCCAGAGCGGCGACCGCCGGACCGTCATGTCGATGCACTCGACGACGACCGGCGCGCCCAACTTTGCCGGCCGGGGCGTCTACCGCGGGGACGACACCCCGCCGGGCTCGCCCTACACTGGCGACGACTACGCCGAGGGCTTTGAGAAGCCCCCTCGGGCGTCGTACGCCGGCAGCGGCTCGGTCCGCGTCTCGTTCAGCGAGGGCACCCGGCCGACCTCGACCTATACGCACCACGTCCGGTCCGGCTCCAAGACGTCGGCCATCAGCTTGACGCCCGCTGCTGCCGCCGGTCAGACGGTCGGCTCGCGCAAGAGCTACCAAGCCCCTAACGGCTCGCGCCTCTCGCTCGGCCAGCCGCCGGCCGGACCCGACACCAAAGGCCGCTGGTCGGTCGCCGGCCCCGTCGCCACCAACCTCGACATGCGCGTCGCGCCCGAGGCCACCCCTTGGGTGCTCGGCGAGGAGGACGAGCAGGAGGTTCTCGGACCGGTCGGTGCGTGGGCCCGGCCTTTGACATCTCGACAGGACCCGTACTGACCGCAGGCTCTCCCCGCTCAGTCGCCGAGATGCCCACCCGGCCCCAGGTCGCCTCGCGCCGGTCCGAGGGTGCCGTCCCGCTGAGCGTCCAGTCTGCCCTGCCGCCGACCGCCCGGCTCATCTCGCCCATGCAGTCGCCCGTCGTTGGCTGCCCGCCCTCGCCTGATCTCGGCCAAGCCTCGGCCTCGTGGTTCGGCATGACGCCGTCGACGTCGCAGAACTCGCTCTCGCCCGACGAGAAGCTCCAGCGGCACGCCAACGGCCAGGCCGAGGCCAAGTCGCCCTAGATGCGTCGCGCATGCACCGGCCGCCTACCACCTTTATCCTCTCCTCGACGCCTGCTCGCACATATCGCCCACTCTCTGATTGTCTCTCGGCAAGATCAGCACCTCGTCCAACAAAAGTTATCCCCTATCGCTGCTCGTATCCTCTGTGCCACCGCCCCCTTACCTATCCTCTCCTTCCTCTCTCCCTGTACCGCACACTCATCGTCGCCCGTCTCGTCCTCTCCCCTTCCTCACCCGCCGCCGGCTCTCACCCCACGGACGACCCCTTCTTCGCTCTTCGCCTTGCTCCTTTCGCCGCCGCGCCCGTACAGAGGGCCGGCGTGCTCTTTCTCTCGAACTCGTTTTGTTCCTCCTTTCGCGTCTGCTCCTCCATGCATAACGCTGTTCTACGACCCCTTCTGCTCTGCGAGGAAGTTGAGGCAATGACGACGACAACGACAACGACAACGACGTCCCTGGCCGCGGTGTCGGCCAACTGGGGACTCGCCGGCACGGCTTGCACGGCCAGATCAGAGGGCGCGCGGCGCCGGCGCCCGGCGTGCGGCGGCCAGCGCGCCAGCGGGTCCTGATCTGACAGGCCGGCCTAGGCGTGAGCGAGCGACCTCAGCCCGAACGGTTTCCTCGCTCTGCCCACGTACTCTTCCCCTCCGTCGTCCAGCAGCGAGACGGCATCCTGCTCTAGTAGTCCAGCTTGCAGCCCTGGAAGGTGCGTCGTCCCGTGCTGCTGAGGTCGACCCTCCTGGCTCGACCTGACCGTGCGTGGGCCCCGCGTTGCTGCTGCTGCTGCACTAGACTCGCCCGCAGCTCGTCCAACATCCACCTACCCTTCCACCTTACCCACCTCGGCGGCCACCCCCTCTGCTCTGCCGACGCCATCCAGGCTCCTCGCTGATCGTCAGAGATGAGTCAGAACGTCCGGATGTACGTCTGTCGCTCGAACTGCCGTCCGGCCTCCCCCCACATTCAGCCTACGACCCGAGCAGCTGACGCCGCCCGTCTCACCCTCCGCCAGCCGTCGTGGCCGCAGCTCGACCGTCTCGAGCGTCAACCGCAATCTCGTCAGCGTCACCGCACCGCCGCCTCTCTTCCCACCGACGCCTGGCGGACGCAAACAGCGCAGCGACCTCGCCGAGGGCGACGAGAGCGAGGCTGCGTTCCTCGGGGACGCGACCGCTGATGACGGCGCGGCTGGTACCATCGCCGGCCGGCGCGGGCTCGACACGGACGACCTGCGCCTGCCGCCGCTCGATACGAACGTGGGATCGACGAGCGGTACCCGACTTGGGTCGAGTCTTCTCTCGCCTGCATCGGCCGCAACGCCACAAGGTCGAGACGGCCGGCCTGTCCTTGGCCGGCTCGACACGAGCGGCACGGGCCGACAGCCGCCTCGCGCCCGGTCGCGGACGATCAACTCGATCTTCACGCCGACGTCGACGACGACGCCCGGCCCGCCGGCCCGCAAGGCCTCCTATCAGCTCGCACCGGCGCTCGCGAGCGATCTCGAGAAGGCGCACGCTGGCCAGCACGTCAATTCGCCCCACGAGCTGTCCTCTGGCGGCTGGCTTCGGCGGGCGTCGATCTCGTCCTCGCGGTCGTCGAACGGCGGGCCGGGCGTGCCGGTATCGGTGCGCCTGCCAGAGCAGGAGTCGGCGGCGCCCGGCCGGCGGCGAGGGACCCTCGAAAGCATGCTCGACCACGAGGACGCCCTCGAGGCGAGTGGTCGGCCTCGGACGTCGTCTTGGGCCGCAGCCCACGCCGTCGTGCCTGCCGGGTACGACGACCAGCGGCGTCTCGGCCGGAACAAGCAGGCCGACGAAGATGTCGATGAGGAGCACCCGGCTGAGGCTGGCGAGAACCACCACGACGCCATCGTCGACCACCTCGACGTCATCGGTGAGTGCGCCTCCTGTCGGTAGGGCCCGTCGCTTGCGCTGACCGGCTTCGTATGTCGCCACCTCCCTAAGACCCGACGGTCTCCGTCGTATCACATCTCCAGAACGTCGCCTCCTCAATCCTCCTTCCGGGCTTCATGTCGACCCGGGCGACACTGAGCATCCCTCAGCTGCAGACGATCCCGTCTGAGGTCGAGCTTAACGACTCGCAGAAGCTGCTGCCGCCAATGTCGCGGCCGGAGCAGATCACCGAGAGCGGCGAAGAAGCTGGCACACCTGGATCGGCGACAGCTGGCCGCAGAGCCTCGGATGCTAAGCCTGGCCGCCGCAGGGCGTCAACGACGGCATCGACGAGCGGCCGGGCGCGCGCCGGTTCGCTGACGGGCGGCATCGGACGTCCTCGGCGAGGGTCGACGGCAACGTACGTCAGCCTGCCGCACGATGACCCGCTCGACGCGCACGTCGTCGACTGCCTCACCAAGCGGCAAAAGTTCAAGCGCATGATGAAGGGCCTCGGCAAGTTCCTCCTGACACCGCTCGGAGTCTTCTTCTTCTTCTACGGCGAGTCGCTTCAGCCTGTACCTCTTTTTCGTCGACCACCACTGACCGCTGATCCCGTCTGCTCCACAGGCATCGCCGTCGTCTTCTGGTGCGGCCAACCCATGGCATCCCCCCCCCCCCCCTTCGTCCCCCTTCTCTGCTGACCCGATTTTTCTCCCATGTGCACTTCCTCCCATGTGCAC
>Ga0308160_10001021_pt1 | contig 43346 bp, 62 predicted proteins | sample PhyFR1_FD_201036 | JGI IMG/M metagenome (GOLD analysis project Ga0308160, IMG submission 201036) | Phyllosphere microbial communities from UC Gill Tract Community Farm, Albany, California, United States - DLSLF.R1 | ecosystem: Host-associated > Plants > Phyllosphere > Unclassified | place: USA... | reverse complement strand
CACTAAGGGGATCCGGGCTGGGAGAGGCGGGGACGAAGGGGACTGACGCCCTGGTAGTAGTAGTGGAGGACCCAGCAGAGTCCCTCGATGTAGTGCGTCGTGATCCTGCGAGAAGGGTCGGTCAAGGGTCAGTCAAACCCGAAGCACGGTATCCAGCGCACGGAGCGGAGGACCCACTTCTTGCGGAATTCGACATCGCTCAGCTCGACGCCAAACTTCTGGCGGTAGTAGCGCTCCTTGTAGCCGGGCTCCCAGAGCTTGACCGTGTCCTCGACGTCGACCGATCCGTCCGGGTTAACCTTGCGCGCCTTGGACGGCTCGATCGGCCGGTCCATGACGGCATCGGTCGCGAGCTCTGTCACGGGCGCGCCTTCCTCCTCCTCGGTCGTCGTCACCGGCAGGCCGTCCGAGCCGAGCGGCGTCGTCGACTCGAGGTCAGGGTCGTCGTCGACCTTGCGCTTGACGCCCCGATGCGGGCTGCTCGACGGGGCGTCACCCGTCACAGTCTCCTCATCGGCAGCGGCTGCCGCGACGACGCCCTCGGTCTTGATCTCGGCCTCGGCCTCGGCCACCGGCGCGGGCGCAGGCTCCTCAACATCGGCCTTTCCGCCGGCGAGCTGCGCCTTGAGCATCTCTGCCGCGCTCATGTTGGCCATCCGTGCCTCGCGCCGCGAGCGCACGATGTCGGCGTTGCTGCCCCCGAGGGCCTTGACCGCCTTGGCCTTGTCGGCCGCCTGCTCGTCGGCCTTGTTGACCGTGTTGAAAGCCGGCCGGGCTGGGAGACCCGCCGCAGCCGGAGCAGCGACAGCGGCCGGCTTGGCGGCGACTGGCACCTGGACGAGCTCCGTGTCGCCAACGGTGACGGTCGCCAGGTTGGAACCGACGCTAGGCGGCATCGCCCCGCCGTTCTGCCGGCGGTACTCGTCGACCTTGCGGCGCTTGGCATTGTTCTCCTGGCGCTCCTCACCCTCTCGCCGGCGGCGGAAGATGTCGGCCTCCTCCTTCGCAAGGCCGTCGAGGATGACCTGGACGCGGTCGAGCTCAAGCCGGCCGTGGTTGGTGACGTAGCCGCCCATCCGACCGAGCTCGCCCTTCCAGATGCAGAGGAGCGTGTCGACGGCGCCCTCGCGGATCTCGAGTGAGGGCAGGTGCGGCAGGAAATCGTTGCCGACAAAGAAGATGAGGAAGATCCAGTCGTCGAGCGCGCGCTCGAGGTCGAACGCAAAGGGCTGGTTGGGCAGGGCGAGCTCTATCGCGAGGTATTCGCGCAGGACCGAGACGTCGAGGAAGATGAAGGGCTTGGTCTCAGACAACGGCTTCGACAGGTCGATCTCGGGCTTCTTGGGCGCGAGGTCTGGAAGTGCGCGCGTGACAAGGGGGTGCCCGGGGTCAGTCAGCAGGGAAGCCACGCAGGGATGCATTATGAGACGGCGAGCACGCACTCGTGCAGTTGGCAGCAAAGTGGCCCTGCTCGCCGCACTTTCGGCAGCCGTTGCCGCCATTGGGCTGGAAGAAGACGTCCTCGCGGAGGACCTTGAAGTGGGGCTCGTGCGTCGCGAGTGCGAGCATGATGAGGTCGGCGTCGAGCCCGTAAATGACGTGGCGCGTGTTCGGGTCGTGACCCTCGTTGACGCGCTGCCGGCGGATGAAGTCCATGATCTTGTGCTCGCCTTCGCCAGGGACCGAGGCGTCCGAGATGATGACCTCCATCTCGGCCCAGGCCGCGTCCGTGTTCATCTTCTGGACGACCCAGTAGCGGAGCGAGGCGGCGAGGAGGACCATGAAGGGCGTGCCTGTGGGGGACGCGAAGAGCCAGTCAGTAACGGGACGGCGCGAGACGCGAGCGGGAGGAGCGTAGTGGAAAGGGGGGGGGGGGAGACGCACCGGGCGTGATGGCGTTCGAGTCCCAAGCCTTCTTGTTCCTCGTCTCTTCCGAGACTGGGTGACCCATGGCTGCCATCATCGCCATGCTCTCCTCCTTCTCGCGCTTCGCATCCTCGGCCTCCTGGGCGGCCCGGAAGCGTCGCGAGCGCTGCTGGTTCATCTTGGCGCGAGGTGCGACGCCGTCGATCGCCATGAACAGGAGCTTGCGCGGCCGGACCATGGCAACGACGCGCTCCGTGTAGAGGAAGATCTCGAGCATCATGTCCTCCTCGGTCTCGGGCGCGGGCTGCAGAAGGCCGAGGGGTCAGCGTTTGCACCAAGGGGGCGACGTGTTTGCACCAAAGGGGCGACGTGCGGGGCACGGCAGCGCGAAGGCGAAGGGGACGGACCTTGCCCTCGGGGTGAGTACACGGGTGGACGATGCCGTTCATCTGCACAAAGCGAGCGAGCCGAAGGAACCAGAGTCAGTTAAATCGCAGTTCTGGTCGCTATGTCCGGGAAAAGGGCAAGAGAGCAGAGAGGGAGGGCTTCGGCGACGAGCGGTCGACAGCCGAGGCTCGCATCCCGTCCGCCCTCAGTCCTTCCTCCCTCCGACGCCGCTTAACCCCTCTAGCAAGGTAGCCGACGCACGTCAAGGTAGAGGTTGTCATACTCCTCGCCATTGGGGTTCTTGCCCGAGATGTCGACCGGGATGACGACGTCCTCCTCGCCCTCGCCAGCCGGGATCCGCTGCGGGTCGTCCTCCTCGACGCGCGAGATGATCTTGGGATACTTCCTGCAGGCGGGGGAGCGTGAAGTTCGGGGTCAGCATGAAGGTAGCGGCGTGCCATGGGAGATGCACCGGGCGACGGCTAGAACCCCCTCCGGCGGAGGAGGGTGCTTCTCGTGCCGTGCCCAGAGAGCGTTCGGCTCGGTCGAGCGTCGTCGAGCTGCCGGGGGACGACGCACTTTGAGAGCCATCGGAAGAGGGCGGGGACACCCTGAGCGCCGCGAGAAGGGGCAGGAAGCGGGTGATGTCAGTCAGCTGCATCTCCCAAAGCATGGGTTGGGCAGAGGGGACGGACCATGCTGGGCTAGCTTTGAGAGAGAAGGGGCGGGTGAGGGAGACGAGAAGTGGCGGCCGGGCGAGGAGGGGAAATGGCCGTTGCCCCCAAGTCTCTCTGCGGTTTTGCATCGACCTGCGTGGATGCATCCCGCGCCCCGGCAAGCCCTGCACGGCCGACGACTCCGCCCGCCGCCGACGACGACGACGACTGCTTGACCGAGCACTAGCGCCAGCATCAACAGAGCCGACTCGACCCGGGGACGCAAGACAGCAAACAGGCACACCCCCGCTCTCCCGCTCGTGCTCTCGTCGGCTGCACGCGTTTCCCCTCTCGGCTCGCTCAGCCGTCCGTCGACACCTCGCCCGCGCGCCCGGCGCGCCTCCCTCTCACCCGCCCGCCGCCCGCCATGGGCAAGTCGAACGTTCTCCAAGACGCGCCCAAGCGCATCAAGCAGCTCCAGTTCTCCGTCTTCTCGCCCCAGGAGGTCGTCCAGCTCGCCGAGTTTGAGGTCACCCACCGCGACCTCTACGTCGCTGGCGAGGGCGGGCTCGGCAAGACGCCGGCGCCAGGTGGCCTGCTCGACCGGAGGCTCGTGAGTACCCCTCTCGTCTGCGCGCTCGCGCTCGGTGGGGCATGCCGAGGGGAGGGCCGGCCGGCTCCGCATGCCGCACAGAAGCGGATGTCCTATCTTCGGCTAGGACGGGCTCGACTTCCGTCCGGGTTCGCGCCGAGCTGCCGCGAACGTGTCGCATAGGCATACCCACCGACGCCCCGAGCGCGCTGCCCCTCCTCAGCACGCACCAGAGCCGCCATCCCCGTCGCCTCCTACTGATGGTCCCTCACGTCGTCTCGCTCCCCACTCGCAGGGCGTGTCGGACAAGCAGTCCAACTGCGAAACATGCCACCAGAAGATGGCCGACTGCGTCGGCCATTACGCTTACATCAAGCTCGTCCTCCCCGTCTTCCACATTGGCTACTTCAAGCAGACGATTACGATGCTCCAGGACATCTGCAAGGTGCGTCGTGCTTTCGCTGCCTCCGGATACTGCGGCGAGAGGGCAGGGTTTGGTCTTGAGGAGAGGAAGAGAGACCGGTCGAGGCCAGCTGTCGGCACAGGGCAGAGCACTCTGGACCACTCACCTCGCCCGGCCGCGCGAGCCTAGGACTCTGCAGTCTATAGAGGGTTCTGACGCCCTTCATGAGCTCTTCCACTGTCAGACGTGTGCCCACGTCCTGCTCTCGGAAGAGGACCGCCGACTCTACCTCTCGCGCTTCCGACGGCCCAACCTCGAGAACCTCCAGCGGCAGTCGGCCTCGAAGGCGGTCAACACGCTCTGCCGCAAGGTCGTCCACTGCCCCCACTGCGGCGCGACCAACGGCACCGTCAAGAAGATTGGCGCACTCAAGATCGTCCATGAGAAGTACCGCGCAAAGAAGGTGGCCGGCGAGCACGAGGAGTTTCTCAAGACGTTCGGCAACGCCGTCAGGGAGGATGCCGGTCTGCGGCAGCACGTCCGCAAGGCACAGGAGGACCTCAACCCGCTCCGCGTCCTCGAGCTTTTCAAGCGCATCTCGGCCGAGGTCGGTCGCTCCTTCCTTCCGTTTAGAGCGAGAGCCGGGCGCGCATGGTCACTGACGCCGTCCCTTTCCTGCGCCCCCCCCCCCCCCCGCACACAGGACTGCGAGCTCCTCGGCCTCCACCCGGACTTTGGCCGGCCAGAAGAGTACATCTGGCAATATATCTCGGTTCCGCCGGTCTGCATCCGGCCCTCGGTCGCCCAGGACGGCGCGACGTGCGTGCCTCTCACCTGCCTGCGTCCACTTGATTCCCAGACTCTGATGCTGATTCGACTTTGCTTTCTCCCTCCGCAGCAACGAGGACGACCTGACGGTCAAGCTCGGCGAGATCGTCTTTGCCAACTCGCTCATCAAGGCCGGCCTCGGCAAGGGCGTCACGACGGCTAACCTGATCGTGCGTTCAGCGTAGCCAGCACGTCCCTTTGTTCTCCTGACCCATCTGCTTCTCCCACCTCCTCTCTCGCAGGAGTACTGGGACTTCCTCCAGCTGAGCATTGCCATGTACATCAACTCTGAGATGCCCGGCATCCCCCCGATGGCCAACCACAAGCCGATCCGAGGCTTCTGCCAGCGGCTCAAGGGCAAGCAGGGCCGCTTCCGTGGCAACCTCTCCGGCAAGCGCGTCGACTTTTCCGGCCGGACCGTCATCTCGCCCGATCCCAACCTCCGGATCGACGAGCTCGCCGTGCCGGAGAAGATTGCCAAGAAGCTGACGTACCCGGCGCGGGTGACGGCGCACAACATCGAGAGCCTCCGCAAGGCGATCGAGAATGGCTGCGATGTCTGGCCCGGGGCCAACTTTGTCCAGGACGGTAGCTCCAAGGACGGCTTCAAGCGCTACCTCAAGTTTGGTGACCGCAAGGGCATCGCCGACCGGCTCCGGCTCGGCGACATCGTCGAGCGCCACCTGATCGACGGCGAGTGCGTGACCCTTCCGCGGCCGCGGCCAAATCCATCCAGCAGCGCGAAGACGAGCGGCTGACCTCTCTCCTTCCCTTCTCAGCCTCGTCCTCTTCAACCGACAGCCGTCACTCCACAAGCTGTCGATCATGTGCCACCGCGTCAAAGTTCGGCCGTGGAAGACGCTCCGCTTCAACGAGTGTGTTTGCAACCCTTACAAGTGAGTCGCCGCCAGCTCTCTGCCTTCAGACCCCGTCTACGCGAGGACGCGCGCTCAACCGTTTAATGCCAACTCACGCTTTCCTCGCGCCAGTGCCGATTTCGACGGCGACGAGATGAACCTCCACGTCCCCCAGACGGAGGAGTCGCGGACCGAGGCACTCGAGCTCATGTCGACGAAGAAGAACATGGTGACGCCCCGGAACGGCGAGCCCATCATTGCCGCCATCCAGGACTTTATCACGGCGGCCTACCTCCTCTCACGCAAGGACAAGTTCTACGACCGCCAGCAGTTCTGCCAGATCTGCTCGTTCCTCGCCGACGCCAACCTCCAGGTCGACCTGCCGCCGCCGACCGTCTGGAAGCCGGTCCGGCTCTGGACCGGCAAGCAGGTATTCAACGTCCTGATGAAGCCGACGCGCGACTCGCCCATCAACGTCAACCTTGAGGCAAAGTGCCGGACGCTCGAGGCTCCGGCCAAAGGCTCGGGCTTCCCGCTCGACATGTCGCCCAACGACGGCTACCTCGTCATCCGCAACAGCGAGATCATGTGCGGCGTCATGGACAAGGCGACCGTCGGCGACGGCAAGAAGAACTCGGTCTTTGGCGTCATCCTTCGCGACTATGGCTCGGACGAGGCGGCGATCGCGATGAACCGGCTCGCCAAGCTCTGTGCGCGCTGGCTCGCCAACGTCGGCTTCTCGCTCGGCATCAACGACGTCATCCCGGGCCCGCTCCTGCTCGCCCAGAAGACGGAGCTGATCCAGCAGTCGTACGACGTCTGCGCCGACCTCATCGACCAGGCTAAGCGGGGCGTCCTCAAGAATGCGCCCGGCTCGGACCAGGCCGGGACGCTCGAGATGAAGCTCTCGGGCGAGCTCTCGGGCGTCCGTGCCGCCTGCGGAGAGCTCTGCATGGCCGAGCTCTCGCGCCACAACGCCCCGGCAACGATGGCCACCTGCGGCTCCAAGGGTGCGCGGCCCGCCGTTCCTTCCGCTCCCCTGCGCCCGCTGACGCCCTTCGCTTGCCTCTCTCTTGCAGGCTCCAAGCTCAACGTCGCCCAGATGGTTGCCGTCGTCGGCCAACAGATCATCGCCGGCTCGCGTGTCGTCGACGGCTTCCAGGACCGCTTCCTCCCCCACTTCCGCAAGAAGGCGCGCGAGCCGCCCGCCAAGGGCTTTGTCGCCAACTCGTTCTTCTCGGGCTTGAGCCCGACCGAGTTCCTCGCGCACGCCATGTCCGGCCGAGAGGGTCTCGTCGATACGGCCGTCAAGACGGCTGAGACCGGCTACATGGCCCGGCGACTGATGAAGGTCGGTCGCTATCTGGCTGGCGGGTCTCTCCCGACCGATTTATGGGTCTCGCTGACGTCGTCGCTTCTGCTCTTGGTCAGGCACTCGAGGACCTCTCGACCCGCTACGACGATTCGGTCCGCAACTCTGAAGGCAAGGTCGTCCAGTTCAAGTACGGCGACGACGGTCTCGACCCAGCCTGCCTCGAGGGCGAGTCGAGCCCGGTCGCCTTCCCACGCTCGTGGACTCACGCAAAGGGCATTGCCGACGTCGGCGGCCGCTCGCTCCTCCCGTGGGAGGTCAAGGACATCCTCAACCAGGCGCTCGACTCGGATGACTTCAAGCGCAACTGCGAGCCAGAGTACCTCAACTCGGTCGAGGACTTTGTCCTCGAGAAGGTCGTCCAGCCGATGGTCGCGATCAGGCAGAAGTTCGGCCTCTACCCGGCCGACGAGTTTGAAGAGGAGACCGAGGGCTTGGATCTCGACATCGGCGCCGACCGTGAGTCTCGCGTCCCCTGAATCAAGCCCAGTAGTTGCTCCGACTTCGTCAGTCTGCTGACCCGAGCTGTCTTACTCTTGGCAGCCGAAACGCGGACGGCCGTCGCCAACCTGTGCAAGGTGACCGACCACCACCTGAACAAGTTCCTTGAGATCTGCTACGTCCGCTACCTTCGCGCCAAGATCGAGCCCGGTGCGGTCGCCCGTCTCGAGCCTGCTTGTGCTGCGCGTTGCTGACCCGGAAGACGTCACTCCTTTGCTCGTCCAGGATCGACCGTCGGCGCCGTCGGCGCTCAGTCGATCGGAGAGCCCGGAACCCAGATGGTGCGTCTCTTGCGCGCGTGTTCTAGAGACAAACCCACAGGAGCTGATCGCGCTGCCTCTGTTCGCCCGCCAACAGACTCTCAAGACGTTCGTCGATCACTGTTCCATGCGCGCCCAAGGATGAACAAGCCGCTAATGCCTCACTCCGCCCCCTTCCGCTCCGCCCTCCAGCTTCCATTTCGCCGGTATCGCCGCCATGAGCATCACGCTTGGTGTCCCGCGCATCAAGGAGATCATCAACGCCGCCAAGATCATCTCGACGCCCATCATCGCGGCGACGCTGACCAATCCGCACCAGGAGTCGGCCGCGCGCATCGTCAAGGGCCGGCTCGAGAAGACGTACCTCAAGGACGTCACCAAGGTGATCGAGGAGGCCTGGGGCCAGCTTTACTCGTACATCGGCATCCACATCGACATGGACTGCGTCTACCAGCTCGGCGTGCGTCCCTCCCCTTTAAACTGCTCTTGCCTCAAACACCAATCTGACCGACCTAATTCGTCCCGACATTTAGCTCGAGCTAACCCTCGACGAGATCAAGTGGGCGATCGTCGGCCACAAGAAGCTCAAGATCAAGGCCGAGGTGCGTCGTCTCTCCTTCTCCGCGGTGTGACGTCTTTGGGGAGAGCGTCCAGGTCGCTTACCCTTGGCGGCGCCGGTGCTCTGCCTTCGCCCCCAGAAAATCAACATCATCCCGCATAGCAACCGGATCCGCATCTACGTCGACGACGAGGAAAACCGCTACTTCCGCCTGCGGACGATCAAGCGCGAGCTCGGCAACATTGTCGTCAAGGGCATCCCGACCGTCTCACGGGCCGTCATCAGCAAGAAGGCCGACGACCCCAAGCAGAACTCGCTCTTTGTCGAGGGCTACGGCCTGCGCGAGGTCATGAACTGCGAGGGCGTCATCGGCACCAAGACGACGACCAACCACGTGCGTGCAGTCCCTGCGTCTTCTCACCGGCGACCAAGCAGGACCTGATCATTTCCCTGCCGCCCTCGCAGATCATGGAGACCGCCGTCGTCCTCGGTATCGAGGCCGCCCGGAGCACGATCATCAAGCAGATCGACGACACGATGAGCTCGCACGGCCTCGGCGTTGACCCGCGCCACACCGGTCTGCTCGGCGACGTCATGACGTACAAGGTGCGTGCTGGCCGTTTTGGGCTTCTCGACCCGCGACTGACCCCGAGCTCTCATCTCTGACGCAGGGCGAGGTCCTCGGCATCACCCGCTTTGGTGTCTCGAAGATGAAGGACTCGGTCCTCATGCTGGCCTCGTTCGAGAAGACGACCGACCATCTCGTACGTCCTGCTCAGGTCGGCCGAGGCCGCTGAACCCCTTCTTCGCTGACTCGGACTTCCCTTCGTCTGTGCAGTTTGACGCCGCGCTCTTTGCCAAGAAGGACGCGATCCAGGGCGTCTCCGAGTCTATCATCATGGGCCAGCCGGCCGAGCAGCTCGGCACCTCGATGTACGTCGACCTGGCCTCGCAGGGCTAATCACCGAGCACTGACGCTGATCGCTTCTTTCTCCGGCTGCTGCTCTCAGGCCCGCCCTCGTCGTCCCCGCTCCTCGCCTGCCGCCGCAGAAGACCAGGGAGTTCGAGGACACGTTCCCGAAAAAGAAGCGGCGCCAAGCCGCGGCCTGATCCAAGTGCTGGAGACGGTCTCGTCACGCCCTGCCCTGCTTCCTATCACCCACCCTTAACGCCCCCACCCCATTATGACCATGTCACTGCCACACGAACACCGAGGCCGCGTGACGGCCGGCAAGGAAGGCGATTGAAGGAGGGCGAGGATCGTTCGAGGGAGTCAGAGGTCATATGTATCGGACCGGGGGCGAGCAGCAAAGATCCATCCGCAGGCTCATCCTCCGCTTCCTTCCACTCTGATGTTCCGGCAAGAGGGAGCGAGCGCATTTCGGGCGCTGGTAGGGGCGCAAGATCATGGAAGGGTCAACGGTGGCGGTCGGCTGCTGTGTGGGAGGGCTGCACGCACTCTCAGGGAAAGTTGGGCTTGACGGCCTGAACAAAGACAGCGTTGTCGACTCCAGAGGAAGAAGGAGTGAGCGACAGTAGGTACGAGCTGTCGAAGCTTCCGGCCGCCCATGCGGTGAAGCCGTCGATGTTGGAGGCGCCCTTGATGTAGGCGAGCTCGGCCTTGAACTTGGCGATGCAGTTGGCGTTGTTGGGGACGCCGGTTTCGGTCACGAGCGCGTGCCTGTCGTCGCACGCCGACCGGTGAGGTCCGGTCAGCGATGACAGGATCACTAGCTTCGATCCACCAGAGAGAGACGCACCGGCCGTTACCCTTGAGCCAGTTGTTGAGGTTGGTAAACTTCTGGACATTGTCGGTCGTGCAGGAGCCCTGCGTGCCACTGTCGTCCGAGTCGAGGTACTCTGCGGCAGGTGTAGGTCGTCAGCGTCGGGCCTCGTGACCCGTTGCGACGTGCTCTGCGCTCACCGTGGATGTCAAAGACGAGCTTGTCGGTACCACCGGCCGGGTCGGTGACCTTGAGCAGCGCCGGGCCGCTGTTTGCGATCATCTCGTTGGCGTGCGTGAACTCGCTGCCCTGCAAGGTCGGAAGGAAAGGAGATGTCAGCCGACTAGACCGGAGCACGACAGCAGCTCGATAGACAAACGGGGAGCAGGATGTGCTGGGTTGCCGCGCCGGCCGCCCGGATGGCGTTGACGGCCGCCTGGACGCTCGTCGCCCACTGCTGGACGTTGAGGTCGTGGGGCTCGTTCATCAGGCCGAAGATGACCTTGGCGTTGGACTTGTATTTGGCGGCGAGCTGGCTCCAGATCGAGGCAAACTGGGGCGGGAGGTAGTGTCAGCGAGGTAGAAAGGCAGAAGGAGAGCGAACCCTCCCAACAAACCTGCGCGTTGGTCGGCCCGCCCTGGCCGACAATGCCGCCGTTGAAGCGCGCGTAGTTGTGCAGGTCTAGGATCGCCCATTGACCCTTGCTGAGGGCCCGCTGCACAAGGGCGTCGAGCGTCGCAAAAAAGTTCGCGTTCAGAGCGCCCCCGAGCTGCGGCGTCGCGTACTGCCAGCCGAAGGGAATTCTGACGGCGTTGGCACCGGCAGCCGCAAAGTGATCGACCTGGGCGAGCGGCGGGGCGACGAAGTTGCCCGACCCGCCGTTGATGTCGATGCCAAAGTCAAGCCCAGCGAGGTTGACGCCGCCGAGTTTGGGAAGGGTGGCCGAGACGAGCGAGGTCGCGGCAAGGGCGCCGACGAGCAGTTTGGCGACGGTCATGTTGGTAGAGGAGGGTTCGGTTGAGAGTGGGGGAGCGGCAAGTTGATGAGAGAGGAAAGAAGACGGTCGAAGCCAGCTCGATCCGGTCTCTTTTATGCGTCTGCCAGCGGACGAGCTAGAGGCCGGGAGGCGGGTTTTAGGCCGAACGTTGACAGATGGGTCAGCGGGATCTTCCCATCGGCGATGACGAACAGTTGCGAGAGGAGCGGCCGGTTGGAAGCAGGGCTCAAGGGGTGTGAAGCCCCTTTCGTGATGTTGGCAAGCGGTGACGGAGGGCGCGCAGGCTGCCCTGCGTCGACGCGTCAGTCGGACCAGCCGTTCAGGACAGCGCCAGCAGGCAGAGAGACTGGCTACGACGACCCACTTCCCTATGCAGCCCAGGAAAGCAGGCGACTGCGATGGAACGGTCAAGCTGGCGACCGACGACTAGAGGCAAGGGGGCGGGCCCGAGTAGTGCTTGCCGGCCGCATTGCCGCCGGGTTTGGTCGTTCGACGCGGGCTTCTCGAGAAGCCCCTTTCTGATGGCCGCGCAGAGACACGATCGACGGCCGCTCTGGCCCATGCGGGGATGAAGGCGTTCTACCGAGCTAACGAGAAGGTGTCGCGTCCCCCCTTCCCTCGAGCCTCCCGAGGATTGCCCGGGGGCAAGGCGCTGAACCTAATCACATCGACGACTTCCCTCACCCGTCGGCCAGCAGCCGCTCCACCGCGCGGTCCCGCTCAAAGTCGCTGCGCAGGCGGTGGGTCGCGGCAGGAGTCAGGAGGCGTGCAAGGGCAACCGCAGGGCAGAAAAGCGAGCCAACGCACCTCTCGGTCAGGGCACGAACGATATTCGTCCGCCCAGCATCTGGAAACATGGCCGAAAGGCTAGCGATGGGCGGTTCAGCGAGGAGCGAGGTCAGCGGCAGGCTGGGGATCGAGGCTGACGCAACGACGTACGCAGCGATGTCTTCCTCTGAGGCCACCCTCGTTGGTGCGGTGGCACCGGCCGAGGCAGACAGCACGGAGACCCATTGCGACATGGCCGAGGCGGCCTGCCCGGGCTGGCCGGCCGAGGGCGGGGGTCCGGCTGGCGGCTGCGGCGGCGGCGGCAGGGAGGACGCGGGCACGGCTGGGGCGGTCGCCGTTGCCGGCGCTGCTGCCGCGGTCTCATCTGAGGCTGCAGTCGTCGCCGCAACGCGCCGACGCAGACCCTCGACGACGGCTCGGCGTCGGGCGTCTTCCTGAGGCTCGCGCTCCGGCCAGGCATCGGAGCTCCGCATCGGCGGGCGAGGGCTCGGCAAGAGCGGCAGGAGGACGCGCTCGGCCGCGCGGGAGACGGGCGTCGGCAAGAGGTAGGAGCTGAGGAGCGGATGCGATAGGATCAGATGCGTCGATAGCGCAGCGATGAGCGCCGGGACCGGGGCCGAGCAGGCCAGCTAAAGAAGGGTGAGGCGTGAGCTCGCGAGGTGCAGTCAGATCCGGTCACCGAACGGCCGGACATACGACGGCTGCGAGTACGCCGGGGTAGAGCTTGTCGCCGAGCTCGACGCCGGCAATCTCGATCGTGTAGAGGCCCGGCGTGCAAGACCACCACTTGCCGACGACGGCGGCGACGAGGACCCAAGGCCCGGCCTCGAGTGCGTTGCGGCCGGTCGCGCCGTGCAGGCCGGCTAGGACGAGCAGCGACAGCAGCCGGTCGACGCCGATGACGAGGACGAGGTAGGACGCAAACTTGCGCGAGCCAAGCAGCCGCTCGGCTCGGCGTGCCGTGTGGTAGACGAGCAGGAGGTAGAGGAGGAGCGTCGACGAGTCGAGGGCGATCAAGCACGAGGTCAGGATCCGGTACTGTCGGCACGGCGGGACGAGCACAGGGACGTCAGCTCCCGGAGCGCCAGCGAGCGAGGCCTCATGACACCACGAGAACGAGGCGCGCACTAGTTGGAAGTGCTCGGTCAGGTGCGGCTTGAAGACGAGCGGGACCCAGGGCTTGACGTCGAGCAGGGCGGCGAGCAGGCTGGCCGCCGGGACGGCGAGCATCAGGCCGAGCGAGACCGGCGCGTGCTGGAAGCCTGCAGGGTCGGGAGCAGTGGGCCAGAGGCGACGGTCAGGGGAAGTCACTGGTGAAGGCGCTCTCAGTTCCTTCAAGCTAAGCTGACCCGACATCGCTTGGAGAGCGCTCTGTGGCAGGGCGGGGTGAGATCGAGGTTGACGGAGGAGGAGCGGAGAGACGCTCGAGGAGGCGACGCAGGCGACGCCGGCTCCGGCCCTGCTCCTTCGCCCCCCCCCCCTTCTCTATCCTGGCTGGGGGAGCGACAAGTCACACTGATTGAGACTTTCTGATTCCCATCTCGCTTCCCTTCTACGCTAGGCCATGACGGAAGGTCAGGCAAGGGAGAGCTCGAGCTTGGAGGGCCGGCTGCTCGACCTCCTGTCGGCCGGCCCGCCCTCGGACCGGCGCCTTCGTCAATGCCGGCTAGAGCCGGCCGACCATCTCGTCCGATCTCAAAGGCGTCAGCCGGCCAAGGGGGAGAGAGCGTGTTGTCCCTCGACACCCACCCTCGACTCCTACCCTCTTGTCAGCAGCCAGCGACGATGGGCATCTCCTCCAACGACCAGATCATCACCCTCACCCACCAGGTCCGTTTGCCGTCGCCATTGCTGCTGCGCCCCTCTCCTTGCCTCCCTGCCCCCGGCCCGCCTGCTGACGCGCCTCCAATCCCCTGCCAACAGGGCTCGTCGGCCGAAATCTAGTGCGCCGAGTGCCCTACCCCTGGCGGATCGCGCTCCGAGTTGCTGACCCCTTAGCATCTCCGCAGCTTCTACGGCGCCCATGTCTCGAGCTGGAAGTCGCCCAGCGAGGGCGGCGGCCCCGTCGAGGAACGCTTCTTCATGAGCAAGAGTGCGCCCAGCTTGCGCTGCCGGCAGCCCTCTTCCTCGAGGAGCTGACACCTTGAGCTATGCTCTCCTTCCAGCTGCGGTCCTCGATGGCACCGGTCCTGTGCGCCGCTGCTGGCCCTGCTCTGTCTCCGGAGGTCGCAGCTGACGCCGCCCTGTCCGTTCTGTGCACCCCTCCGCCGACCGCGCTCAGATCCGAGGCGGCATTCCCATCGCTTTCCCCATCTTTGCGACCGACCAGCACCCAGACTACCCCGAGCTCGGCGGTGCGCACGGCTTTGCGCGCATCAACCGGTGGTCGCTCGCCTCGCAGGTCGAGGACGACGAGAAGACGACGGTCGTCCTGAGTGAGTGATCGCGATGCATACAGCGACGCTTTGAGCGGCCGAGCGTACTGACACGGTTGCGACGTGATCCGTAGCGCTCGCGTCGAACGACAAGATTGCTGCCCTCTTTGACAAAGCCTTCAAGCTCGAGTACACGGTCACGCTCTCCAAGACGGCGCTCGACACCGTCCTCAGGATCACCAATCTCGCAAAGGACAAGTTCCGCTTCAACACGTGCCTGCACACCTGTTCGTCGTCCAAGACATCCCCAACTCGCCCCACCTTTTGCTGACGCCCACCGCGCCTTCCAGACTACCTGCTGCCAGAGGGCTCAACCCTGACCGAAGCCTCCGTCTCGCCGCTCGACGGCCTGCGCTACACGAGTCGTCTCGACCCGGCCTCGGCTGACGACCTCGTCTCGCAGAAGGCCGTCTCGCTGACGGAGGAGACGGCCCGGTGCTACCATCTCCCGACGACGGCCTCGACCGAGGTCTTTGTCGACTACGGCGGCCAGCGGGCCGGCCAGGGCGTCCGCGTCCTCGCAGAGGGCGGCTGGCAGGACAGCGTGCTTTGGAACCCAGCGGCCAAGGCCGGCGGCGCGATCGGCGACCTGCACGAGGGCGGCTGGCAGGACTTCATCTGCTGGGAGCCTGGAGTCATCTCGGACCTCCGCTGGCTCGCGCCGGGCGAGACTTGGGAGGGCCGGCAGCTCATGACGGCGGTGTGAGCCCCCTTTCCTTACCCCTCTGAGGATGGCTAGCTTTGTTCTTACTGGCGCCAGATGGCTGCAAGAGGGGAGCTCATGTTCTAGAGACCGGTGGCCTCCTGGCCGAGCATCTCTTTGATGGTCTGGACGAGCTTCTCTAGGCTCGCGGCCAGATGGAGGTCGCGCGTCGTCAGGCCCTGGGGCGCCTCCGGCGGCCGGAGCGGGTCGGGCAGCGAGCCGACCGGCGTCGGCGGGTAGAACGTCTTGTGCGAGATGATGCGGATCCGGATGAGGTCGCGGTTCGACCTGATCTCGGCGTGGTGCTGTCGACACAGAGAGAGAAAGCGCGGAGCGGGCCGTCCGTCAGCAGGCGTCCTTCGAAGACGATGCAAGGGCAGGGTTTGGCGACATACGTTGTGAAGGTCTTGGATGGCTGACGCCCAGCGCGGGAAGAGCGAGCCCATGATGGTCGGGCTCCAGTCGCCGAGCCGCTCAAAGTGCTCCGGCTCAAAGATGCCCTCGACAAACTCTTCGCGGAGGATCTCGCGGGCGAGGTACGTCCGCTCGACGCCTTGCTCGAGGAACGTCTTCTCCGACCAGCGGCCGCTCGCGTAGAGCGGCTGGAAGACGGCGATCGATCGCCGGAACGACTCGTTCGTCAGGATCGAGCTCACCGGCGGGTAGGCCGTCGGCCGGAACTGCTGCAGGTTCTCCTTTGGCGCGTCGGACCGGAGAAAGTGGGGCGCCCGGGCAGGCTGGGGACGGGTGACCGGTGCCAACGGCTGTGCGATGCCTGCCGTCGATCCCTCCTGGGCCCAGGACGGAACGACACTGGCATAGGTGGGCCAGGGCGACGGCGGCGGCGAGGCCTGTCGGAAGGGAGTGGGAGCGAGACCGAAGGCGCGCAGCGGGCTGTCGTGACGCGGCACCGGCCTGTTCGGCAATCCCTGGCTCCGGGTAATCTGAACCTTTTGGCCGTCGATGTTGGTCATCTGCTCCGCGACCGCCGTCTGGGCGGCCGAAGGTGCGTCAAAGGAGATGTAGGCCCGACGTCCAGGGTCATCCCTGTGGTGGATCTGGACCTCGCGGACCGAGCCGTAAAGTACCTCGAAAGCCTCCTTCAGCCGGTCCTTGGTCATCTTCGCCCCGAAGCCCTTGATCTTGATGGTCCGATCAGACCCCGGCGAGTTGGAGCCAACCGGCAGTGACGAAGGCGCCGTCGATGCCAGCATGAGCCCGGCTGGAGGAACGTTGAGCTGGGAAGACGACGATGGCGGCGGCGGCGAGGCCATTCGGAAGCGAGAGAGACCGCTCCCGCCCGAGGACGGCGGCCCCTCGAGCCCGGGTTCGTGGATGCTCCAGCTTGACGGCGGCCCTCCGAGCCCGAGTGCGTGGACGCTCGAGCGATCGGTCGGCAGCCTGGTCTTGTCATTGATGGCTGTGGGAAGGGAGCCCGCGTACGCATGCTGGACCTTCTGGACGTCCGCGCGTTCGATCGAGACATCGTTGGGTCCGATGTCCGTCCTTCCCTCGTGGATTGCCGACCGAGCACTATCAGCGCTGGCAAAGATGACGTAAACATTGCGGCCGTAACTCCACTTCTTGTTAGGGCTCCAGAACTCGGACACCAGGCCGTACTTCTGCTCGATGACCTTCCTGATCAGAGTCTTGGTGGCGTGCTGGCCGAAGTTCTTGAATATGACGGTTCGATCGGGCGGCGGCCGAAGGAAGGCGCTCGTCAGCGGCCGGAGCGCCGCTCGGGTGCCCGCGTGCGCCTGCTGGAGCTGCTGGACGTCGTTCACGCGCTCCATCGAGATGTTCAGGCCATCGTTGCCGAGGACGGTCTCTCCCTCGTCGATTGCCGACCGAGCACCATCGGCGCTGGCGAAGATGATGTAGACGCGGCGTTTGCCGTTGTTCTTGCGAAGTTTTGGGCTCCAGTAGTCGGCCACCGGGCCGTACTTCTGCTCGATGAGCGTCCGGATCCGTGTGCGGGTGACATACGGATCGAAGCCTTTGAATAGAACGGTCCGATCAGGCGGCGGCTGCTCGAAGCCGCTCGTCCGCGGCGAGGGCGCTGCCGGTGTCTCCTTCGGCGGAGGAGGCGGCGGGTTGGCCGAAGTCTCGAGCGCCTTGGTCGTTGGAGAGACGACTGGACCGCCAGCGGCGGCAGCGGAAGGCGATGCGGCCGCGTCTGAAGCTGCTGCTGGTGAACGAGCAGGAGGGACGTCCCGGCGTCGCGCCGACAGTGAGGAGGTGCCCGCCCGGTCGGAGGGGACGGAGGCCGTCTCTGACGGCGGCTGTGACGGAGCTTGGTCGGACGACTGCGACGGGCCGACCGTGAGCGGCGTACTGTCGACGTCTGGCAGCACCTTCGAGTCCGGTTGACTGGACGAAGCGGGCTCCGACTCGGCAGCCGAAGCGGTCGAGGTCGCCTCGCCAGAGGAAGCGGCGGCAGGGGGAGCGACGGCGGCCTCAGGTGCGCTCAATGACGACGGAGAGGCGTTGGACGAATCGGCCAGAGCGGTCGGGCTCGCCTCACTTGTGGAGGACGGGGTGGCAGCGACGACCGGGGCAGCGGCAGTGGCGAGTGCCGTAGCATCGGCGGCTTCAGGCGTACTCGACGACGACGCAGAGGCGTTGGACTGACCGGCCGGAGCGGACGACTCGCTGGGGGAGGAGGAGGGAGAAGAGGAGGCAGCGACGGCCGGGGTGGCGGCGACGACGGGTGCCGTGGCAGGGGCCGACTCTGGCGCGCTCGTCGTCGTCGTCGTCGTCGTCGTCGAGGGTGGTAGCTTCTCCTGTGCCTGGTCGACCGGCGACGAGGTCGGCATCGTCGTCGTCGTCGACGGCGTCGGCTTCAGCTCAGCTGCTCCATCGCGAAGCGGAGATACGACCGAGAGCACTAGCAGCCGGGGGAGCAGGGCCGTCAGCTGGTCGGTCGTGGGTGAGAGGTCGAGCACCCGTGGAGGGGGAGGGGGGAGGGAATGACGGACCTCTTCGACCGACGAGCGTCGCCGGCCGAGCGGCGAGGACGAGGCTCCTCCGACCAAGGAGACTGAGCTGCATGCGGGCCTCGCTCGTTGGACACTAGATGGAGGCCTGGCAGATGCCGAGTCGTCGAGCTTGGCGTCAGGAGGAGGACGTGGGGAGCAGGGAGGGAGGGACGGTCGTCGTGGTCGGTGGGAGGGAGAGCAGGCGGCAGAACGGCAACGGCGGCGGCGCAAGAGCTCGATCGATGGCGGCGCGCGCGCGCGCGGTGATGAATTGACGACGGCACTTCTTTGACGATTCAATTGATTCGGCGACGCCCCGAGCAAGGACAAGGCCTCGAAGGTCTCGCAACGCCAGCACCGCCTAGATGAGCATGGAGTGGAGAGGAGGGGTTTCATTAAAGACATCATGGAGAGGGAGGGCGAGCCAGACGACTGTCTTGCGGTTTTTGGGGAGGGAGGGGGAGAAAGGTGTGACGAGAGGAGATTGGATGCGAGTCTCGGGGCGAGACGATCACTCGGACTCGTCGTCGGCCTCCTCGAGCCACTACGAGACGGGATGCGAGTGCATTTTTGAGGTCAGTAGGGCTCCTTCGTCAACGGAATGAAAGGGAGGCCCGGATCAAGCTGACCTTGAGGAACGAGCCGGCCGCCTTGCGGACCTTCTTGCTCGTCTCTTTGTCGGTGTACTTCTTGCTGACGTGGGTGCCCCACTGGGTGACGACCTCCTCCTCGAGTACGTCGTCCTGGTAGTAGGCCATCAGGAGCTTGGGCACGTCGGCGATCAGGCTCGGGTAGTGGACGCCGAGCAGCCGCTCGATGCCGCCAAGGAGCGCCTTCTGGTGCTTCTCCGAGGTGACGAGCTGTCGAGTCGGTGGGGGCGGAAGAGCGGATGGGGGTCAGGCGAGACTCTGCGCGAGAAGGGCGGGGTCAAGGTGCGAGACGTACGGCGGCAAAGAGCTTCGAGTACTGGGGGACCTCCTTGACGGCGTTCTCAGTGTAGAGCCACTCGCTCAGGACGAGCACGGCCTTGTGCTTCTTCTCGATCCCGAGCTCCTTGACCTTGGCGAGGACCGCCTTGGCGTCGGCCTGGCCCTTCTCGCCCTGGACCCAGACCTTCAGCTGGAAGTACGGCGAGTCCTCGTCCTCGTCCTCGTCGTCCTCGCCGTTCCCGCCCTGGTCGCCGAGGATCATCGAGTTTTTGAGCGTGCTCGCGAGCTCGCGCTCGCGCGCGGCGACCGCCTCGGGCGACATGTCCTCGGCCCAGTCGTCGTCGTCCGAGCGACCCTCGACGTCCGGGATCTCATTTTCGTCGACCTCGGCGTCCTGGCCGTCGACCCCGTCGTCGTCGGCAGGAGCGCCGGTGGCAGCCGACGACGAAGGCGGGGCTTCCGTCCCGAAATCGGCCGGCCGTGAGATGCCCATGATGGCCTCTGCGTTGGCCGCCGTCGAGTTCTCGGCCCCCGACTTGAGGCCCTTGACCTTCTTCTCGGGCGGCGGCGGGTTCTTGATGATGAACGACGTCAGCTTGTGCCGGAGGTCGAGCGGCGTCCGGGCGCCGCAGGCCTTGCAGTCGCGCCAGGCGTCGCCCGCCTTTGCGTTGATGACGAAGAATGTCTCGGGGTTCTTGCACGAGCCGCAGAGAACGAACTGGCAGGAACGCGGGCGGGGAAGGGAGCGGGGTGAGCTTCAGCCTTGCGCGCCCCCGAGCACGAGGTTCCCTCGGCGGAGAGCAGCAGCAGGCGGGCACGGCGCCCGCACCTTGTCGATGAAGACGTCGAGGACGTCGCGCAGCCGGGGCGCGTCGTGCACGCCATTAACGATGTAGCGCTCATTCTTGTCGTCGACCTTGGACTGGGCGCCGAGCTCAATGCCAAAGAACTTGGTCGGGTCTGAGGGTCGATAGCGGGGAGAAAGAGCGCGTCAGCGTGGACTGCATCGGGTTCGGCGGCGGCCGCGCGAGGGGGGGAAGGGTAGAGGAGCGCGACGACGGACAAGCGGCCGGTCGGGCGAGCGCCTTAGCGATCTCGGCCATGTTTGGGATGACCGTCTTGATGCCGTTGCCGCGGCCTTCGATCTTGGTTTCGAGGACGGGCATCTTGTACCGCTGCGAGTCGGCGAGAGGCGGTGACGCGAGCGGGGGGGTGGGGGGGCGAAACGTCAGCTCTCGGGATCCTCTCGAGTCGATGCGGCAGGCGGCGCGCGGGACGACGCACGTAGAACTTGTCCTGAGGACGAGGGAGAGCGCAGATGGGCAAAGATCATCAGCACGGCGCTATTCGACAGGTCTTCGGGGCTGGCGGCAGGGCAGCGCGGAGGACCGGCGCGAACGAGAGGCGCTAACTGCCTCTTTCGCGCCGGCCGACCTCTGCTTGGCAAAGGGCGAGTACGCACATCGACGTCGCGACGGATGTTGACGTTGGGCATGCTGGGCAAGTAGGGGCTTATGGGTGGCTCGTGAGGGAGCTTTAGCGCTACGGCGACCGTGAGCAGAGCAAGAAGGCAGTCAGCGCTAGACGCGGAGGTCGGGCGGGCGGGCAGGCGGGGCCGGTCGAGGGACGGACCGGAAAAGACGTCGAGGAGTGTGAGGGCCGATGGAGTCGGGAGGCGAGGAGCATAGACTGGGAGGAGTCGGGGGGCGTCGCGGGCGGGCTTCGGGAGAGGGCAAGGCAGGGCGGCGGCGGCGGCGGGCTTGGGGCTGGCTGGCGTGCGTCGGCGGTCGGTGGGTGTGGGAGCGGGCGAGAGCGAGCGAGAGTGGGGGAGCGACCGAGGCTAGCTGGCCGGGCGGAGGTTGGCGGGCCCTCCCTTCCTGCATGAGCTCGGTCCGACCCTTCCCAACTGCAATCCTCGCTCATCCGCTGGCACGCGAGAGAGATGGTCCGCCGCGAGGCGAGCGAGCAGACTGACCGACGTCCATCCCCTCCGCTCTCCGTCTTTCGCTCTTCTTCTCCCTCACAGCCATGCCTGGCGGCCTCGGCTACGACGAGCAGGGCTCGCTCGCCACCTACTTTGCCCTCACCTTCCTCTCGCTCGCCATCATCCCCTCGACCCTCTGGTCGCTCCGGTCGACAGGTGCCGCCCCTCCATCCGTCGAACCCCTTGCGCCCTCCGTTCCTCCCGGCATGAGCGCCCCGCCTGCCCCCCCTCTTCACGCAAGTCCTGACCCCCTCGTGTTCGCGCCCCACTTCCTGTCCGCCCCGCGCCCGCCAGACAAGTCGCAAAAGAAGGCGATCAATGAGCTGCCGGTGCCCGAGAAGCGACGGAAGGCCCAGAAGGCCCGCCTCTTTGGCAGGGCCAAGGCCAAAGGCCGGGCCGTCTCGCGCAGGTGCGTACCACCCTCGCCCCCTTCGTCTCGACAGCCTAGCTGACGAGGCGTCTTTGCGATGGCTAGGACGCTCCTCCTGCTCGCCGGCTGGATCGTCTTCGCCGGCCTCGCCTACAAGGTCGCCACCTCGGAGGCCGTCCAGACGGCCGTCTACAACCCGTTCGAGATCCTCGGCATCAGCGAGGTCGGCCCTCCCGACCCTCCTCATGCGCCACATCGCGAGCTGACGGAACTCATCCTTGCTTTGGCCATGCAGTCGCTGACCGATAAGGAGATCAAGCGGGCGTACAAGAAGCTCTCGCTCAAGTTGTCCGTCCCTGCCCCTCTTGCGCCTCCCTTCGGAGGATGCGGCTGACAGCCCTCCGTTCTCACTGGCCCCTCCTGCGCTCGCCCAGTCACCCTGACAAGATCCGGCTCGGACCGAACGAGACGCGCGAGGACGTCGACAACAAGTTTGTCGAGCTCACAAAGGCCTACAAGTCGCTGACGGACGAGGCCGTCCGCGAGAACCTCAAGCTCTACGGCAACCCGGACGGCCCGAGCCAGCGCGAGGACGTTGTCGCGATCCCAAAGTGGATCGTCGAGGGCTCGAACGGCGGCTGGGTGCTGGCCGTCTATGGCCTCGTCTTTGGCGGGCTCATGCCCTGGTTTGTTGTACGTCCCCCTTCGACTTTTGACCAGCCCGCTCTCTTCCCGACGCCGCTGACCCCTCCCATCCCGATGCTCCTCGTCTGGGACGCGCGCAGGGCAAGTGGTGGTTCGGCACGCGCGGCCACACAAAGGAAGGCGTCCTCAACTCGACCGCGACGACCTTCTTCCGCCGGCTCGACGAAGACGCCTCGTATGCCGACCTCATCTCGCTCCTTGCCTCGGCCTCGGAATTCGCGACGTCGGCTGCCGAGCTGGCCGGGTCGGACGCGCCCAAGGTCAAGAAGGAGGCCAAGGCCGAGCTCGGCCGGCGCGAGGAGATCCTCAAGGCCAAAGCGCGCGAGCTCGGCCTTGGAGAGGGCGGCAAGGACGGCGGGCTCGAGGTGATGGGAGGGTCGTTTGAGAGTGCCGGCGCGAGGAAGGTCGGCATGCTCATCTGGAGCCACCTCCTGCGCGTCGAGTGGGACGAGCCCGGTTCGCGCGAGGGTACGTCGCGTCCACCGCCTGCCTCGCCGCCTTCGTCCTCGACGCAACCACGGATCCCAGCTGACGAGACCCCTTGCCCCGCCGCCGCCCCTCGGCCTCGCATTGCAGAGCTCGGCGCGCTCCTCGCCCGGCTGCCGCCGCTCCTGACCTCGCTCCTGACCATCTCGCTCGCCCACAACTGGCTACTCGCGAGCTCGCGCATCATGCGATTGCACGCCTTCCTCGCCCAGGCCACCCTCCCGGGCCTCCCGCCCCTCCTCCAGCTCCCGCACATCACGCCTGCTGCTGCGCGGGCGCTCGAGGGCCGGCTCAGGGTCCTCGCCGGCAAGGACGGGAGCGAGCGCTGGGTCGAGGCCTTCCTCGCGCTCGGGGAGGACCGGCGGAGGCGGCTCGTCGATGAGTGCTGCGAGGCCGAGGTGGGCGAGACGGAGCTCCGTGAAATGGTCGACGTCGCTGAGAGCTGGCCCAAGCTCGAGCTGCTCGAGGCCGGCTTCAAGGGTGTGTCCCTGTCTCCGTGTCTCTCCTTCGCCCATCGAGACCGTGCGGCTCAACTGACGCCCCCCCCCGGGCTGCACAGTCGTCGGCGAGAAGATCATCACGCCGCAGGCGATTGTCCAGGTCGTCCTCAAGGTCCAGCTCAACACGCTCGGCGCTCTCGTCTCTGGCTCGGCCGACGGCCGCCCGGCCCGGACGCGCGAGGTCAGCGTCGGCAAGGTGGCGAACGAGCCGGATGCCGAGGACGAGGACGACGAGACGGATGCCGAGAAGAAGGCCAAGCTCGATCGGCTGAGCAAGAAGGCGCCCGTGCTCGCTCACACGCCGTACTGGCCAGAGGTGCGCGCCCGTTGACCCCCTTCCTTCCTCCAGGGCTCGTGCTGACGGAAACCTCGCTCCGCTTGGGCTGGGCAGGACCGGCCCCTCCGCTTCTGGGCGATGGTCGTCGACATCAAGTCGGAGAAGGTGATCGTCCAGCCGGTCGTCGTCCCGACCCTGCACCCGGGCGAGCACGAGACGTTCAACCTTCAGTTCCAGGCCCCGGCCGGGCCGGGGCTCTACACCTTCCAGGTCGTCATCATTAGCAACTCGATCGCGTGCGGCGAGGTCCGGCACGGACTCATGGTGCGTTCCCCTCGTTGCGCACTCAGGCAATTTGACGCGTTTCCGGCCTTGATGCTGATGGTACACGACGCTCTCGGTACTGGACGGAACAGCTGCGCGTGGACGAGCCCGTCGTCGAGGTCGACGCTGCCGCTGACGACGACGACATCTCTGAGCCGGAGGAGGACTCGCTCGCCGGCCAGCTGGCAGCCATGAAGGGCGAGAAGGTCAAGAGCAAGCGGTCGACCGCCGACGACGACGACGACGACGACGAGTCGAGCGAGGACGAGAGCTCGAGCGACGAGGAGGGTCCCAAGGGCAAAAAGAACGACGACGACAGCAGCGACGACTCGGACAGCGACTGAGGTGCCGGGTGGGGGCTTGCGGTCTGTCATGTCGGTCTCTTACTGTTGCCCGGTCGCTCTCGTCAGTGGCCTGTGGGCAAAGGATCAGATCTGTCGGTCTAAATGGGGGTCTGCCAGGCCGTGGGGTAACAACGCGGAGTGTTCCAGGAACGAGACTTGCAGGCAAGGGACGAAGGAAAGGCGACGTGGCAAGCTCAGTCGGACGGGACGAGGCGGGAGTCTAGAAGGAGACGCAGGATCCCTGGCGGCATGTCATGTTGGGACCGAACGTCCTACGATCCGAACAGCTGCGGAGGCATCGCAGGTGGGAGTACGTACGTCAGAGTCAGGAAAGCTGAAGAGGAGAAACGGAAAGAACGACGCACTCGACGCCGATCGGGCCAGAGACGTCGGCGCGGAGGGAAAGAGCGCTCTGGCCGCTGAAAAGTCGACGCGTAGAAGAGAACGGTCAGCAACGGCGGGCGATCAGGCGACATCGCGATCAATGAGACGGACCGGCGCTCGAGGAGGTTTTGAGCCTTCTTCCTGTCGGGGAGCGAGGCAGAGGCCAGGACGGCCGAGAAGATGCCGTGCCGACAGCCGCCGCACGACTCGAGCTCAGATGCTGTATCGAGGCACTGAGGTCAGAGGCGAGAGGGTGCGTCAGCCTGAGAATTTGACCGGCCAGTCGAGCAAAGGACTCACCTCATAGCCATCCTCGGACGACTCGACCCGGCACGCCGTCAGACCGGTCGGACAAAGCGTCGTGTCGCGCTCGCGTGCTCGTCGCTCGCTCGCTAGCTGCCGCCGTGCGAGACCGGCGGATGCCTGGAGCGGCTCGTGGTAGTAGGACCTTTGGTCACGGGTCCCACAGCTTGTGACGGAGGTCGGGTTGGAATTGGCAGAGTCCATGCACCAGCAGACGCTGCGCCAGGAGAGCACGCCAAAGGCAGCCTGTCTTCCTCGGCGCGCATCAGCTGCAGGATAGGAGCTGCAGGGTAAAATCGCTTGCGATAGAAGGGGATGAACGCACGTAGTGCCTGCAGGCATTGGCGCAGGCCTGTACGCTAAATGTCGGCAGGGTCTGGTACGTGAGTCCGGGCGAGGCGCCAAAGGCTGGTATCGAAGGGAGCCGTCAGTCTGTGATTGGCAGCCCGAGTGGGCGAGGCGTGTGCTGACCAGCACCGCAGAAAGCCCCGGAGAAGCTTGAGCCGGGATAGGGCTTGCCGGGACAGGTCGAGGTCTCAACGTCGCCGCACTTGGGGCCGGCGTACATGTAGGTCGGGGACTGGCCAGCGACAAACGGAGCGAGGCAGGCCGTCGCGATCGCAGCGAGGGTGAGCAGCTGGGAGGGAAAAGCAAGCATGGCAAGCCTGGAAGCTGGGCGAGCGAGGCCGGCAGAAAAGCATGTGTCAGAGGCCAAGCATGCCGGACAGCAGCCGAGCAAGACGACTCACCGTTCGAGCCGCTGCCGTGTGCTGGACGAGCGAGGGGAGCTGGCCTTTGATGGTCGTCTGAAGCTGAAGGCACCCCTCCTTTCAGCTACAGCGAGCCTCGCTCTGTTGCTCGCGGCCGGTCGGAGCGGATTGTCAATACCCGGCAGGTCTCGATGATTTGTTGTCTGCGTCTCGTGTGGATAGGAGGGGGCGGTGGCGTTCCTGCCAGACAGCGAGGCGCAGCATGGCCGCCCGGTGGCCTAGACCGGCAAGCGGCCAGCAGTCAGCCGGGGGAAGTCAGCTGGCGACCGCTAGACGACAGGCGATGCGAAACATCTCCATCCAGCTCTCGCGGCGATACAGCGACGTGATCTGAACAGCTTCGTGGACGAGCGCACGGGTGGGACATAGGTCGGCTGGAAGATCAGGCGCGTCTCGGTCGCGGCTGACCGAGGAGTAGCAAGCTGATAGGGTCGACTGCTTTCCAGCCCTGGCCGCCCTCCGTGGCGAGCGTCCTACCCGATTCGAGAACGGCAGCCCATCTAGCTCACCCGTGTATGCTATAGTCTGCGAGTGGCAAGAGACCGACAGGACCCGAGCCAAACGTGAACGAGGTGTCGAGCATGAGCGCCGGCCCCGGCGGCGAGGATTAGCTGCCATTGCTCTGTCGGGACTGAAGCACCCGTTGAGCCGGCGCACCGGCGAGACTCGCATGAAAGTGATAGTGGAAAACGTGGGGCCCTGCCTGAAAAGCAGCCTCTGCCCGTCCCTGTGAAGGGTGGGAGGAGAGTGGGATGCCGTTACCAGGCTGCTTGCCAGTCCTGGCTAGCTGCTGCCGGGCCGACGGCAGTGCTGCGCAGCCGACCTCGAGCAGCCTGCTGGCCCGTTCATCGATGCCCGCCTCCTACTCTCACCTTTCAGCCCGCCCATCCTTCCAACTGAGCAGGGCCAAGTCGGCACCCTCTCACTTGCATTCGAAGCTCAGTCAGACGTGCTCGCCCATCGCTCATCCCCGCCTGGCCGGTCTAGTCCGAGCCCGACGTCGGGCCGATGGCGACGACGCTCAGCGGGCCCTCTGCTCGCCCCTCGCGGGCCGGACGCCCTGGCCGACCGCTCTCGCCGCCGAGGATCTCGGAGCGAAGCCCTTTCCCAGATGAAGACGAGGGCGTCGGTCTCGGCCACATGGTTAGCAAGCTCCGAGACGTTCTTGGTTTCCGGTCGGCCAGCAGCAGCAGCAGCAGCGCCTCAAGCGCGCCCCCTGGAGGGAGCTCGGCAAGCACCGGTGCGCTCAAGCCGCCCGAGGCGACCTCATCAGCCTTGCCTCCATCTGGCAATGGCGGTCAGGGCGAAGGCTCGCCCGGTACGTTGGGCCTCAGAGCGCATCCGCTCCGTGCGTGATCCAGAAGGCTGACGTCGCTCGACAATCCCTGGGTCAGCTCGACCGACCATCTCGCAGGGCTCAGCGCTCGGCCGGGGGCGACCGCCCGAGCTGACCTTCGCCCCGGGACGGGCCGCCTCGACCCGGCTCGTTTCGTCGGCGGTCCCTCCGTCGGTCGACTCGTCGCTGCGGACGCTGCCTAGGCTAATCACGCCGTCTGGCGGTCGTGGCGGCGCGTACGATGAGCTGGGCTCTAGTCATGGACCGTCACCCTTGCGGTCCAACATCGAGACCTCGAGCTCGCCCCTCTCGAGCCACTCTGGCAGTGATTCACTCCAGGCAGACGATTCGACCCGGCTCCGGCCGGCGCTCGTCCAGCATGGCTCCTCGTCCCGGTCGTCCCAGCCGAGCCAAGCAGGCGGCAGCAGCGCGCGCACGGTGCCTTCGCTCTCGGCCCGCTTCATGCAGCCCTCGACGGCTGCACCGGTGACGTCGGTCGAGTCAGCCTCGGGCCGTGCGACTTTCTCGGCCGTCGACTCGCCACAGGCTTCGCCACAATCGCAGGCCCGGTCACGGCACACGTCCACCGGCTCGTTCACGGGCGCCCTCGGGTCCAAGGTGCCGCCGTTCATGCGCCCGCGCCGCGGGTCAAACGCGTCCATCATCTCGTCGACGTTCCGCAACAGCCTCGGCTCGCCCAACTTTGGCGGCGGCAGCGGGAGCGGCGGCGGCGGCGCCTTCCCCTGGAGCAGCGATACCGGCTTCACGTCGGTCCCGGGCTTCCCGCTGAGCGGGCCGGCGGCCGATTCGGACAACCGAAGCATCCGGACGGCCGTCTCGGTCAAGCGCAGCAAGAGCGCGAGCAAGGCGATCCGCAAGCTCGTCCAAGGCGACGTCCTCTCCAAGGACTACTGGATGGACGACGACACCGCGACGGCCTGCTACGACTGCGGCCGCCAGTTCACGACGTTCACCCGCAAGCACCACTGCCGCATCTGCGGCAGCATCTTCTGCGGCCGCTGTGCCTCCAACCTTCTGCGTGCGAGCCGCTTCGGCGCCGACGGGACGATCCGCGTCTGCAATCTCTGCCTCGCCAACCTCGAGGAGGAGTCGGATGACGACGACCTCACCAGCCTCGGCTCGAGCCGGCACCCTTCGGCGCCGCTCATGCAGCTCGACGGACCGCACACGCTGCACCGCTCAATCTCGCAGCACCACCATCACGGCTTCCAGCACCAGCACCACCATCACCAGTCGCAATCGCCGACTCTTTCGGGCTCGCCCCAGACGGCGTTCAACGGCCTGCCGGCCCACGGCGGCGACCCTTACTCGGACGCCGTCTACGCCTCGCGGCCTCTCACACCCGACGAACGCTTTGAGGCCTTCCTCGGCGGTCCGGACGACGACCGCTTTGGTCCGATGTCGCCCTCGATGGATGGGCTCGAGGACCAGGCACCGCTCCGGCCGGCGCCGTTCCGGTCGACGATCGCCGCCGACGATGAGCTCGACGGCCCTCCTGCAGTCCCCTCCGATACGACGTCTGGCGCGATGGCCGCCTGGGCCGGCGACGATCTGCAGTCGATCCGATTCGCGACCGATCTCCAACGGCCCGAGCGGGCGGCAGGAGTTGGCCGGCCGACGCTCGACGGAGGCCAGATGCAGCAGTCATTCATCTCGTTCCCGACCTCTGAAGCCGAAGAGGACTCTGTCCTCAACACGCCCTATCCTTCGAGTGTCCGCGCCGGCCGCTTCCCTCGGAGCGAGTCGCAGGCCCGGTTCGATTCGAATGCGCCGATCCCTTCGCCGCTGGCCGGCTTCCGGCAACACAGCCGATACGGCCAGTCGAACGCCATCCTCGACGACCTCCTGCGACTCGATGTGCCCGGTCGCCCGCGGGCCTCCTCGGTCAGGTACGTGTGCTGTCGACGACTTGCTTCTCTCCCGCCTCACAAAAGCTGAGCTGACTGCTCGCTCGGTTGCGCGCTACCCACAGCGAGCCCTCGCACGCGCTCGCAGGCCATTCGCTTGCCCAATTTCGCCGGATCCTCAACGAGACAATCGCCCGGGTCGGCCTCGAGGACGGCGCCCAATGGGCCGAGACGCTCGAGCAGCTGCTGACAAAGGTGTCCGAGGCCGTCCGGCCCAACGTCAAGGCCGGGGACGACATCGACCTGCGGACCTACGTCAAGCTCAAGAAGGTGCGGGCCAAGCTTGTAATGCGCAGGCACATGGGCTAGCTGAGCAGGGTAGTTCGCTGACGAGGGCAGCCTACCGGTCTCGACTAGGTGCCCGGCGGCCGGATCCAGGACTCTGAGTTCCTCGACGGCGTCGCCATCACCAAGAATATCGCACACAAGCGGATGATGCCGGACCGCGCGCTGACGAACCCGCGGATCATGGTGCTCACGCTCCCGCTCGAGTATCACCGCGTCGAGGGCCAGTACGTCGCCCTGACGCCGGTCATGGCCCAGGAGCGCGACTACCTGCGCGGTCTCGTTCAACGGATCGCCGCCCAGAGGCCCCACATCGTCCTCGCCAGCAGCCCGGTCTCAAGGCTCGCGCTCGAAGGGCTCCTCGCAGCCAACATCGCCGTCGCCAGGTCGGTCAAGCCGACAGCGCTCGGGGCCATCATGCGCTCGACCCAGGCCGAGGACATCTCGTCGATGGACCGGCTCGCGCTCGAGCCAAAGCTCGGCCGGTGCACGACGCTCCGCCTGACGACGTTTGACCACGAGCTCATCCCTGGCCGTCGCAAGACGCTCATGCGCTTCGAGGGCTGCCACAAGGAGTTTGGGTGTACGCTCGTCCTCCGCGGCGGCAACCTCGAGACGCTGCGCAAGGTCAAGGAGGTCGCCGACTTTATGGTCTACGCCGTCTAGTGGGTTTCCCAGACTGCGGCCGTCTACTTGTTGCCACGATGCTGACCTCGTCCTCTCACACGCGCCTTCTCAAGCCACCTCAAGCTCGAAATGTTCCTCTGGCACGATGCTTTCGGCACGGCGCCTCCCGAGCCGCCGCGTCCGACGCCGCCCGAGCTACCCGACATCACGCTCCGGTCAGAGTACCTGACCGACATTGATGCGACGGCCGATACGGGCTCGCTTGGCAACAAGGAGGCCTCGCCCCAGCAGCAGCAACCTTCGGCGGCGATGGTCGCCAACCGCAAGCGGCTCCACGACGAGCGGGCGCTCTCGCGGCGCATCTACGACACGCTCCGGCCGTATCACGAGGTGACGCTCTCGATCAGCACAAGCGTCGCGATCCCGCCGCCCTTCCCGTTCGAAAAGATGTCGCGCCTCGACAACACGCTGCACCTCCTGCGCGAGGCACGCTACGAGGAGGAGGCCCGCCTCATCCTTCGTGAGGAGCAGAAGGCCGTCCTTCTCGCCAAGGCGGTCGTCGGCGGGCGGTCGGACGATGGCACTCCGACAGCCGTTGTCGCCCAGCCGGCGAGTCTGCTGCTCAACATCAGGCCACCGACGCCCGATCTCTTCTCGCCGACTGACAGCTCCGAGGCCGGCAACGGCGGCGGCGGCCAGAGCGAGCAGGGCGAGACGCCACCGGCCATCGCTCGTCCCGTAACCGGCCGGGCTGGCCCCCTCCCGCCGTTGCCTTCGCTCGACAGCATGCTTCACTCGCCCCGGGACGTTGCCCAGGTGAGCGCGCTCGCCCAGATCGAGAGCGAGCACGCCACCCAAGCCCTGCTCTGGGAGTGGTATCAGTCCAAGTATACGCATTCGCTCCTGCCGCAGGACAACCAAGGTGCGTCGCGTCCAGCGCTACGACCGATGCGCGACTCCTCGCTGATCCCATTGTCGACTCTCGCGTCCCCGCCAGGCATCTTCTATCTGTCGGCCGAGGGCTGCGGCGAGTACGGCCACTGCTCGCCACCGCGGCTCAAAAACGTCGGCTATCTTCCCTTCTCTACCTCGCCTCGGTTGGCCGCAATCGACTGACAATCGAGCCTGCTCGCGACGCTCTCGCAGGTTGTCTACTACCAGGGGGACGACCAGACGCTCGGCCAGTGGATCGACCAGAAGGCTGACGGCGCCTTCCAGCCGTGTGCCTGCGGCAAGCTCAAAGTCGAGCACTATGAGCTGCTGACGCACGCCGAGACGCGGCTGCAGGTCGCAATGGAGCGCTGTCCCGTCCCGGTCGAGGAGGGCAAGATCGTGGGTCTCTCGTCGCAACCTGTTGTCTCTGGTACTTGTCCTGATGCCCCTCTCGCGCTCGCCCGGCACAGATGACGTGGACCTACTGTCTGCTCTGCGAGACCATCTACGGCAAGGCCTTCCTGTCAGAGCAGTCGTGGAAGCTCTCCTTCGTGGGTCTATTTTTCTGTCCAACCCGACCAGGACCGCTAGTGCTGATTTGCCGAGCATCCCCCCCCCCCCCCTCCTCCCACCCTCTCCTCGGGCTGCCAGGGTAAGTACCTTGAGACGTCCTTCTACCCGAACCCAGACCGGCGGCCGCTGCCGGGCTGCCCGCACGACTTTGTGCGCTCCCACGTCCGCTACTTTATCCGGCGCAACGTCACGATCCGCATCCACAACGAGGCAATTGAGAACTTCGAGGTGATCCTGCCCTCGAGCCGGCCGTACGTGCGGGCCGAGACCAAGCTCCAGCTCAAGAACGCCGAGATCACCGCCTGCTTCCAGGCGAGCAACGTCTACTTTGATAGCGTCGGCCGCAAACTCAACGTCCTCGACGGCGGCGTCACCGATCCTGCCCGGCTCAACGACCTCCGACTTAAACTGGCGACGCTGCTCGACGAGCTCGAGTCAGAGCGGCGAGCCTTCCTGCTTAGCCTCGCCAAGAGTGCGCGCGAAGTGCGTTTGAACTCTCGTCTCTGCCGTCTGCCGCTCTGCGCTGGCGTCCTGACCCACCTCTTATCGTCAGTCGTCGCCCATGGATGTCCTCGCCATCAATCCGGTCTTGAACCAACTCCAGGAGATCGTCGTCCGCTGGGATGATAAGCTTGCCGAGTGAGTACAGACGACGCCGCCGCCAGTCCTCGGCCATCTGCTGAATCGACTGCCTGAATCCCACAGGCTCGAGAAATCCTTCTTCCCGACTGAAAAGGACGTCCGGCGGATTGCCGAGAGCCGGATCCGGCGCATGTTTGCCGGCAACGAGAGCCTCGGCTCTGACCGGGCAAGCTCGTCGATGCGGAGCGCGACCGTCTCCGAAGTCGACGAGACCGAGAGCCACGCCGAGACTGAGAGCGACTCGTGCGACAGCGGCACGCACGATTCTGAGAGCTGGCTGGCCGAGACGTCGAACTCGCTCTCGAGCCTGACGCCGTCGCCGGGTCAGATCGAGCTGCCGTCGTCCTCGACGCTGCTGAACGAGTCGCCATCGGTCCTTTCACCACAGCCGCCGGCTCCCCTGACAACCGCCGGCCTCAGCGACTCGACGACGCCGATGAATACTGGCTTCCGGCTTCCGAGGCCAACCGACGATGGCGAGTCGTACTTTCCGCCGAGCCTGCCGGTCGCGAGCTCTCTGCTGCAGGAGGCGGCCGACGCCGACCCGCCGTCGGAGGGCGAGGGCCCCGACTCAAACAACGACAGCGACTCGACCATCTCGGCCGTGCCGACGTCGCTCAAGCCGCTGTCTGTTCTGTCGACGGCCATGACGGGCCTGACGCCTCACCACGAGGAACCGGCGCCAACCAAGAGTCCGACTGAGCCCTCACCGCCGCCGGCAGCCTCTCGGATCCCTCGCAAAGTGGCCCGGACGACCTCCAAGGTGGCGACGCTCGTCCAGCGCTTCCAGCGGCGCGAGGGCGACGAGCAGCTCGGCGACGACGAGGAGGATGATCAGAACGACCTCGAGGCGTACCGATCGTCCTTCAAGACGACCGCTGTCCCCCGCCAGGCCGATGCCTTGACCGAAAGCGAGCAAGAGGCCGAAGCATTGCCACGGCCTCGGATCCGTCGAGGCCTGACCGACGGCGGCTCGCGCAAAAAGCGGCTCTCGGCCGGCCGTAGCCTCTCCGAACAGGGGAGGCCGCGGGAGGAAGCGTCGCGCCTCTCGGTCCCCAAGCAATGGCTGCCATCGCCTTCGGCTCCGGCGACTGACGACTCCCAGGCGCCGAGCAGCCCAGAGATCGCGACTGGCGGTCTTGATGTCGAACCGGATCGCGCGCCTGTGCCCCCGGCCGCCAGCGGCAGCCGCATCATCAGAAAGTCAGACGACATCGCTTCCTCGAGCTCGCCCGGCCCCTCCCGCGTTGGAGGTCGAGGGGTCAAGCCTCGGATGGCAGGTAAAGCGGGCGGCGTCTCCTCGCCTGCTGCCCAGGCCCGACAGCGCGGCAACAGCGGCAACACGCGCGTCTCGACCATCACCCGGCACTTTGTGCGTCGCTGTCTGCCTCTGGTCGTGCCCGCACGACCTGCACTGACCGACTGCCGCATCCTGCTATGCTCTAGGATCGCCTGAGCCGCGAGGCCGAACGCGACCGCCAGAAGCGGCTGTCGCTCGCTCGAGGCCGCCGGGCGCGACCTGTCACCGTCGCCAAGGCGGTCGTGACCTCGCTTGACCTGCGGGATGCCGTCAAAGACGAATCGGACGGCAGTGTCTCCTCCGAAGCCGATGACGAGGAGGAAGACGCCTGGTCTCAGTCCAAGGCTCAGCAGGGGAAACGGCCGCGACACAAATCGCCGTCATCGCCGACAGCCTCGCCCCTGGTCCTGCAGAGGGATGCGCCGATCGCGCACCCGCTCCAGGGATCAGACGGTGCTGAGGGCCTGCCTTCCTCGCTCTCGACGTCGCCACCCTTTGACCTCGGGCCGCCCGCCACTGTCAGGCAGGCGGCAGCGACACCGCCTAAAGCACTCCAGGACTCGGTCCAGCTCGACCTCGGACCCTTTGCCAAGATTGCACCTCTGGCGAGCGTGCCTCCGACACCGCTGCTGACCGGAGGCTCGGCGAGCACCTCGCAGTCTGGCGGCGGCCGAACCGGCGGGGGCCACATGTCGGAGAGCGAGATGAGCTCGGCCGGCCCCGAGCGCAGCTCGATCCTCAAGACGCTCTCGTCGCTCTGGGCCTTCTCTGACGCCGATCTCGCGCCGCTCGAGTACCCGCTCAATGCGAGCACCCACCTCTTTGAGGGCTCGCGCATCATCATGCGCGAGGAGGAGCCGCTCAGCGTCATTGCCTTTGCGCTCGACTCACCGACCTACAAGGAGAAACTCAGGGCGACGCGGGCGACGACGTCGTCGCCCCAATCCTCGACCCGATCAGCCGACGGCAAGGCCGAAGCCAGCCAGGATTGGACGCTCGTTGGCCATAGCGACGCCCAGGAGCATGAGGACTCGGCCTTTGACGGCGAGGGGAACCACCTGCAGTACGGTGCGCCGCTTCCGGTCCTCGATTGGTTCCAGTCTCGCTTTCCTTGCCGCTGCTAACGGCTTCTGCGTGCTCGCCGCCTCGCAGCGATTAGCGCCGGCGGGACGGCCTTCTTCTGCCGACTCCTCTTTCTCGAGCGGTTCGACAACCTCCGCAGTCGGTGCGGTCTCTCGGGCACGGACGGCTTCATCGAGTCGCTCGCCCGCTGCGTCAAGTGGGAGAGCTCGGGCGGCAAGAGCAAGTCGGCGTTCCTCAAGACGAAGGGTGAGCACAAAGATGGGAGGCGATTGGCTCCGTCAGACGCTGATCAGCTCTCGCCCCCATTACATCGGCAGACGATCGCTTCGTCGCCAAAGAACTGTCGCGCCAAGAGATGGATGACTTCTCACGCTTCGCGCCGGCCTACTTTACCTACATGGCCGACTGCCTCGACAACGAGGTGCGTGCAACGCGGGATCACAATCCCCTGCCTGTCTGAGCGCTGACCTCTTCAGCCCCACTCACCGCCCGCTGCCAGCGCCCGACTGCGCTGGCCAAGATCTTTGGCGTCTACAAGATGGGCTACACGAGCAGCCGGGGCGCCTTGCGGATGAACGGTGAGTCGGCTCGAGCCTCCTTCCTGGTCGCCGCGATCGAGCTGAGCGAATTGCCCGTCGTCTTGCGCGCTACCTAGTCATGGTCATGGTCCGTCCCCTTCACGGACACGACGAGCTTGGATCTACCCAGACAACTGACGAGTGCGACAACCCCCCGTTCTGCCCTGCAGGAGAACTTGTTCTACGACAAGCGCTTCCAGGTGATCTACGACCTCAAGGGCAACCAGCGCGGGCGCCACATCGAGCCGTCCGGCAAGCCGGGCGAGGTCCTGCTCGATGCCAACCTGGAAAAGAGTGCGTTGCCTTCCCCTTCGCATTGTGCCCGGACCGTCGCTGAACGACGCATGCCCGCGCCTCCCTCCAGCGCTGTGGAACCATCCACTGTACCTGCGCGACTACAGCAAGAAGATCCTCCGATCGGCGCTCCACAACGACAGTGCGTGCGCGGCCCGCCATCCGTCTGGTCTCCGCCCCGAGCCTGACCTGCGCGTGCCCGCCCCCGCCTTTGCGCAGCCAAGTTTCTCTCGGAGCAGGGCGTCATGGACTACAGCGTCGTCTGCGCCGTCGACCAGCACCAGAGCGAGATCACTGCCGGCATCATCGACTACATCCGCACCTTCACCTGGGACAAGAAGGCGCGTCTCTCGCCCCCCTTTTGTCCTGCGTGCGACGCTGCGCGCTTCGTCTTCTAACGCCCTCCCCACTTTTGCCCTCGCCGCATCTGCAGCTCGAGAGCTGGGTCAAGGACTCGGCCTTCTTCCCAAGCAAGGGCGTCGGCGAGCCGACGATCGTCGGACCCAAGCAGTACAAGAATGTGCGTCGGACGCGTGTGACGTCTGGCCTGGCTTGCCCCGCTGACCTGGGCCGACTCTGCAGCGCTTCCGGGCGAGCATGGAGAAGTACCTGACCGTCGTGCGTCCGATGAGGTGCACCTCTCCCGCCTGCTGGCCAGCGCACAAGCTGACGCCGGCCATGATTCCAGATTCCCGACTTTTGGATGCACCCCGAGCACCCAGATGCGCCGGAGGACACGCTGCTCGACCATCCCGACGCTCACCCAGCTCTGGCGCTGGCAACCGATGCCAGGCATGCGGCAGCTTAGAGCCAGAGCACCAGCTTCATTCCTGCCCTCGACCCGTCCCTCCCTCTCACGCCTTTCCTGCACGTCTCCTTCTCGCCTCCGTTCGTTTGGCCCCTTCCCTTGTACCTGCCAGCACTCCACGACCGTTCACGACTGCCAGACAAACCCATCACGATCGCTGTCATCAATATACCACGTCCACCTCAGGCGAGCTTGGCGATCTCCTCCGTCAGCCCGCCCGAACGGACGATGGCGTCGAAGAGCTCGTGCTGGAGGACCGTCTCGTCCCAGGGCATCCGGGCCTCCTCGGTCCGACCGTCGCGGAGACAGCGAGCGACCGCGTCGGCCTGCCAGGCCATCCCTCGGCCGTGGTTTGGCGTGATCGGGTGCTCGTACGTCTGCGGCTCGTCGGGCTTGTCGAAGAGGAGGACAGTGAAGGAGCTTGGGTAGGGCGAGGCGCCGTGGAGGGCTGCTCGTCAACGCGAAGGGAGCATCAGCGCTGGACGTCAAGCCGTTCGACTGCGGGCGAAGGAGAGGAAAGAACCGCACTGAGCGTGCCCTTGGTGCCGGTGACGACGATCGAGTTGGGCGCCGTCGGCGTGTCGAGCGAGACCGACACGGTCGCCTGGGCGCCAAGCTGGGCATACGTCATGACAGCCGTCGTCGAGGCGTCGACGCCCGTCCGCGGATCGAAGCGGACCGAAGCCTGGCAGCGGCAGGCCACGTCAGTAGCGCAGCAATGGCGGCACTAGCGGAAGACGCGCACCTGGATGGCCTCTGGCCGATGGCGCTCGTTCGCCGGATGCTGAAAGAGGAACAGCGTCGGCCACAGAGCCGCATACGGGCCGAGATCGAACAGGGCCCCACCCGCGAGCTCTGGGTTGAGCATCCGGTGCTCCTTCGGCAGGTCGCCGAATTGCTTATCAAAACGAGAATCACATCGCTTGATCTGGCCGAGCGTCCCGTCGAAGACGACGGCCTGGGCAGGGGCGACGATCGGCTGGAAGCGAGTCCAGACGGCTGCTCATCCGGCAGGCACGCAGGCAGGGAGTTTGTCAGCTAGGGAGCATGTCAGTCAGAGAGCACGACCAGCTGCTTGCGCTCGGTGAGATGGAGACGAGCCTTCCATGAGAAAAAGGTTCTTGGCCCGAGCCAGCTCGACGAGCTCGGTCGCCTGCGCCGCCGTCAGGACGAACGGCTGCCAAACCGATCCCGCGTCAGCTTTCTGTTTGGCGGTGACGCTTGTCCTCGCTCTTCCTCGCTCGAGAATGCAAGGAGGACGTGCCTTCTCGCACAAGACATGCTTTCCGGCCTCGAGCGCGTCCTTGACGTTGGCAAAGTGCTGCGGGTGGGGCGTGGCGACGTAGACCTGCCCGGGTTTCACTCGTGCGTCAGTCAGCCAGAGGAGAACGCTCTCGCTCAGGGCCAGCGCTTGCAGAGCTGGGTCCTGTACGTACGACGTCGACGTCCTGCGAGCGAGAGGAGTGATTGGGAAAGGGGGAGGGTTCGGAGCGTCACGAGTCAGCCTCGCCCATCACACCGACAGCGGCCTGGCATCGCCTCGCCTCACCTCGTCCCGATAGAGCTCTTCGTAGCTCCCGTATGCTTTGACGCCACCCTCCCGTCCACCCGCCTTCGCCTTGTCATCGAGCGCGTTGTCGGCGACAAACGACTGGGCCTTGGCGAGCGATCGCGAGGCGACGGCGGAGAGCGAGTGGGAGACGTCGGTCACGTCGCGACTGTGAGAGAGACGAAGCGGGCCGGCCGAGATTAGCTGATGCCGGTAGGTGCTTAAGGGGCTTTGAGCGGGAGACTGAGCGGGATGGATCGACTACTGACTCGATCGGGTCGAGCAGGAGATCCTGAGCAGCTCGGAAGGCCAGGGCAGCAGCGCCATCAGCTCGCCGTCTTGCGGGCTTCCCGGAAGGGCGAAGGGCGGAGGCGCACCGCGAGGAAGCGCTTGGCGATTCCGCCGAGACCGACGACGCCCCAGCGGACGTTGTAGGCTGACATGCTGCTATTCTAGCGAAAGTGCGAAAGGCGGTGGGCAGGGGCACGGAGGCGTGGGTGATGGCGGAGAGAGGAGAGAGAGATGACGCAGGGTCGACCGGCCATCAGTCCGCGCCGGCGCTGGCCGAGCCGCTGCCCTGCCCGCCTGCCTGCCTCTAAGGATCCCCCCTGCGAACGTCTTGATTCCGATGCATAGTCATCATGGAGAGAGCTCCCCCTCCGACGAGCAATAACCTCATGGCGAGCGGGTGGTCAACGACCGCTCTCGCCGGCTGCTGCTTTGTGCTTGCGGCTCATCGATCGCGTCAGGCCGCGCGCAGCAGTAACGAGCGACCCACCGAGGTTCCGGCCGGGCTGTGGAGGGACTGGCAAGGGTCGACTAACGACGACTGACACCCGTCCTGCTCGAAGGCAGTCGACTGTGCGGCCGATGCGAGACTGCAGAGACGGACTCTGCGAGAGAAGCGGCCAGTGGTCTTCGACCGGCGAGCCCTACTTGGTCGTCCCTCCGGGTGAACCGCCGCCGCCTGCCAGGCCAGCGTGACTCGACGACCGCCGCGATCCGTCGACGATCCGCTTCGTCGGCGGCGTCGAGCCCGAGGTCACCGCCTTGACCGACGGAGGAGACGAGAGCGTCGGCTCGCGAGCTCTGCTCTTTGCAAGGGTCGACGCCGTCGGCCTCATGAGCCTCGAAGTCGAGCAGCCGCCTGCGGTGTCAAGACTGACCCGCGGGAGCCTAGGCGGCACGCTGGGCGATGCCGAAGCCAGTCTTGGCGGCAAGGACGACCGAGACGTCGACGACGATCGAGGCGTCGTCGAACGGCCGCTGCCGCTGATTGGGGCGGCGGTGGGGGAGGCTGACGATCGGTCGGCTCCTCCCTGTCGCGGGGCGTGAGAGGCCTTCGAGGTCGACGCCGCCACCGCCGCAGCAGCAGCGACAGCTGTCGGCCGAGCCGGGGCCGAGCTCCCCGGCGTAGACGGCCCGCTGCGGCCCCCTCCTCCTGCTCCTAGCGTCCGAGCACGCGACGAAGCGGGGCTCGGTCCCGCCGCGGCGGCCGGCGAAGGCCGGGTGGGAGTGTTGCCGGCGCCGCCGGTGCCGGTGGCGGATGGAGGGCCGGGTGAGCGTCGTTGGGCGAAAGTCGAGGTCGGGCGCATGTAGCCCGGCTGCTTGGCCTGCTGGCCACGGCGGCTGTCGTCCGTCCTCGCTGGCGAATCCGGCATCGGTCCAGACTCTCGCGGCTGTTCAGCATTGGATGTCGGAGACGGCGAACTCGACCTCGAGCTCGACTTGCTGCTCTCGGCCCCCGTCCTTGAGCTCGAAGCCGGCAAGGGAGGCTTCTGGTCCACGACGACCCTCTCCCTGACAACCCCTGTGTCCGTAGCCGACGACGACAGCGGGGGCGGCAACCCTGATGATAAGGGCGCATCACCATCGATCCGGTTACCGTCGTCGTCGTCGTCGTCGTTGAAAGACGAGGTCGGCTGCCGAATTGGCATGGGCGTAGGGTCGATGAAGGCCGGCCTGGCCGTCGTCTGCTCGCCAATCGCCTTCCCATCGGACTCTCGCAGGCGGCCGGCAGAGGGGGTCACCGGTCGGAGCTGCTCCTCGAGATAGACCTTCCGGCCGGGAGGGTCGACGACGACAGGGACTGCAGCAAGCGCATGCGTCGTCCCTTCGACGACCCGCGTCGATGAGACAAGCTCGATATCGAGGGCTTTGACGACGGCGTCTGGCCTTGCTCGTCTGCAGGGGTCGGCCTCGTCGGACTCTGAGCGCAAGGCGCTTATTGGCGCGGGGGGCTTGGATGTCGAAGGCGAGGAGGAGGGCGATCGACTCGGAGGAGACGGTGCCGAGTCGTCGTCCAGTGCGCGGGTGGCAGCCGGAGCTGAAGGCGAGGCCTCCTTGACCGGCACGGGCGAGGACTGCCGATGTTCGTGCTCGGGCTCGAGCTGGAGCTCGTGCCTTGACGAGGACGAGAACGACCGACCGCTTGGTCCGACAAGGCCCAAGCTTCCAGCGCCCGACGCTCCGCTAGCACTGCCGCTCCTGTCGCCGCCGCCGGCGCCGACCCTCGCCCCAAGCAGCCGCTCCAGCTCGACGCTCACCCTTCGGTCGAGCACGGGTGGCATCTCTTTGGCGCTGGAGCGGCGGGAAGGGGTAGCTTGCTCGCCGGAGGGAGATGAAGAGGAGACAGGCGGGGTTGGGCTTGACGACGCGGGGAGACCGAGGCCGAGGCCGGTAGGGGGACCGCCGCCCGGAATCAGGCTGTCGGTGGCGGGTCCTGGCACTGCTCGCGGACCGTCGAAAGACCTCCTGCCCGCCGACGACACCGATGGCATCGAGGGTGAGTGCGATGGCGACGCCGCCGCCGCTGCCCAAGGGCCCGACGAGACGCGCTTCGAGACGCTCTCTGACCGTTCGAGCCCCCGCAGCAGCCGGTCGGTCCGGTCGGCGGCTGCTCCTCCGCTCGTGGATGACAACGACGACGACGCCGGCGAACGACGGCCGCCCATCGAGGCAGATGCAGCCGACGGTGGACTGCTATCGGTGCTGATACTGTGCTGTTGAAACTTGGCGAGGAGGGCGGCGACGCTGCCTGTCGTCGAGGCACCGATGGGCCGGCGCGTCGAGCTCGCGGGCGTGGAGGGTGACGGTGAGCCAGGGCCGGCCGGCGGCGGCGGCGGTGGCGGCGGCCTGGAGGTGGGTGGAAGCCCGGAATGAGGGATCAGCTGGTACGGAGAGGGTGGGGGAGGCAAGACAGGACGGACATGGGCTGGGCAACACTTGCCGTAGGGTCGGGTTCGAGGGTGGCTGGCTGGCTGGCACGAGCGAGCGGCTTGTGCCCCGTCGTTCGTCCGAAAGAGAGGCGCGCGGTGCCTTGATCGAGGGTTCCCACGCGGCTCGACCGCCGCCCGCCCGCCGCCGGCCCGGATGCCCCGACCTACCCTCGCTCTCTCTCCCCCGCCCACTTCGACCATCTCGGCGATACCTCCTCCTCCTCCTCCTCCTCCTCTGCTCGAGCCATGCCGCCGTCTCAGCAGCACACCATCATCGACGCCGGACCGCCCATCCTTCGCTGCCAGACCGAGCTCGGCGAGGGTCCCGTCTGGGACGCCAGGGAGAACCTCCTCTACTTTGGTCCGCCTCTCTCCTCTCGCCGGAGCCGCCTCGAGCTCTGCACATCTGGACGAGAGAACGAGCGGGGCTGACTTGTCACGAGCCTCGCTCTCGCGCTTGCTGTCTGTCCCCTGTTCACGGTACGCACCAGTCGACATCCCAAAGGTCTGTCCCGCGCCGGCCTTCGCCCTCAAGCACAGGACCCGTTCTCGCCCTCCCTCCGTCCCTCCCTCAGCCCATCCGCGAGCTCCGTCCTAACCCCGACGCCCCCCGCCCCCCATCTCACCCCCGCCCGGCAGGGAGAGATCCACACATTTGATCCTGCGACCAAGGCGCACAGCAAGGAGTCGTACGGCAAGCCGATCGGTAACGTTCAGCTCCGGAACAGTAAGCCGGGGGTACGTCCGTCCATCCGTCCGTCGTCCTCGTCCTCTGTCGTCAAACAAGCTCGGCTCCGGCCGAGGACGCACGCGCGCTCGTGGCAAGGCGGGAGGGCCGACCTGCTCGGGGACCCTCATCCGTCCCCTGAGCTTTCGTCGCTTTCTCCCCTCGACCAGAGGCTCATTGCACCTCTTCCTTCCCCACCTCTGCTTACTGCCGAAACCGACCCGGGTCCGGCCGTCCCCTCTCACACAGCTTCTCGTCGCCGCCGGCCGCGAGCTCTACCGGACCTCGCCTACCAAGCCCGGTCTCCTCTTCCCTGTCGGTCAGCCCGTCCCGGCCTCGTCAAAGTGCAAGCAGTTCAACGACGGTTACTGTGACCGAGTCGGACGCTGGCTGACGGGGACCAAGTCGGATGAGAAGCCCGGGAGCGAGGGAACGGCCGGTCAGTCCCTCTCCCCCCCCCCCCCTTCCCCCATCCCTTCTTCCCCTTCCCTTTCCTGTCCCATGCGTCCCCTTCACCTTTTCCCCTTGTCCTCGCGCACGCAGATTGAGGTTGGTGCTGACCCGCTCCAGTCCTTCTTCCCCTCACGGCTCTTTCGGTCCGGTCCATTCCGGTACGCCTGCGAACGGCTCCGAACAGACCTCTTCAGCTTCCATCCGGACGGGAGCTCGCACCTGCTCATCCCCAACCTGACCGTCTCCAACGGTCTCGCCTTCTCGCCCGACGACCGCCTCCTCTACTTTATCGACACGCCCGCGGCCAAGCTCGAAGTGGTCGACTATGACCTCGCGAGTGGGACCGTCCAGCTTGCGAGCAGGAGGACGTTGGTCAACCTCCCGCCGCCGCCGCCGCCGCCGGCAGAGGGGGAGGGCCAGAAGAGAGGGCCGGGGGGCTTCGACGGCATGTGTTCGGACGAGGACGGCAACCTCTACGTCGCTCTCTGGCAGCGTCCGTCCCACCCCCTTCCTTCCTCTCCTTCCTCTGACTCCACCTCCTCCTCCTCCTCCGTCGTAGCTGACCCCCACTAGCGCTCACCCGATCCACTCGCAGGTTCCGTCCTCTACCGCTACTCGCCCTCAGGCGAGCTCACGCTTGAGGTCCGCTTCCCAAAGGCAAGCAACATCACCGCCCCCGTCTTTGGCGGAGCCGATATGGACACGCTGTTCGTCGTCTCTCTGTCCTTTTGCTTTCCCCGCTCTCCCCCTTCCCCCCCCCCCTCCAACCCCCCGACCCTTCCCCTCTCTCTCCCTCCGTCACTCTGTTCACTTTCTGTGGCACTCCTCTCCTCCCCCACCCCCTCCCTCCTCTTCCTGAAGTGTCATCGAGCAAAGCGTTGACCCTTTCCCCCTTCGTCCCCCTGCCCCCTCCCGCGCCGCAAAAGCTTCATAACGACCGCCTCGTGCCTCGCGTCCGACGAGCCCGGCCTGCTCGACGCCTACCCGGAAGGGGGCGACCTCTTTGCCCTCCGGCCGCTCCCCGACGGCGCCCGAGGCCGCGAGAAGTTCCGCTGTGCCTGGGAGGGAGAGGACGAGTGAAAGAAGGTCTCTCTCGCGTCAAGGAAGTGGAAGAATTTCGGCGAAGGGGGTAGGCTAGATGCAAGGACGACGACGGGTTTCGAGGTGGGTCGAATTTTTCCATTCCTGAGAAAGGTGAAACCCTTTGGCACGCTGAAACATCTGAGATTTCCCATCTACGGAAAACCCAGGTCCTACGACTTCATGTTGGATCCTGCGGTTGGTAGGAGGGGTGCGAAGGGTCGGCCGAGGTCGGGTGAAGATGGAGGGGTGCCACAAACGCAAAGGGCGGGAGGATAACCTTTCGCACCACGGTGGTAGTCTTCGAGCGACCTCCTGACGGGGGTTCTGCAAACGCCAGGGGGAGGGGGTTCAAAGACGATCCTGCGGTCGGTCGGTGAGGTGGGGGAAAGGAAAGGGGGGTCGTTCCACCCCGCCGCTCCCGCCGCGCGCGCGCGCGCACGCCCGCCCCGCCCCGCCCGCGCCCGCGCGCTGCCCAACCGGCCCCGTCGCCAGCAGGCAGCATGCAAAGCAAAGCGACATGGCCAGACATCCTGCGCCCTCCACTATGGCACGAGAGACTCCCCGGCTCTGCATCGGTCAAAGACGGACGCGGAAGAGAAGCTTCCCGAATCGAAAGCGGGGGAAGGAGGGAGGGGAGAGGGGAAG